>Ga0233425_10008416_pt1 | contig 13730 bp, 13 predicted proteins | sample Watercolumn_Towu_2_FD_181712 | JGI IMG/M metagenome (GOLD analysis project Ga0233425, IMG submission 181712) | Freshwater microbial communities from Lake Towuti, South Sulawesi, Indonesia - Watercolumn_Towuti2014_140_MG | ecosystem: Environmental > Aquatic > Freshwater > Lake | place...
GGCTCAAGTTTGCAGCCTGTACAGCTCTGGTCGTCCAATAATAATCTCCATCAGATATGTTTACTAAAGACTGATTAAACTCATTGCTCGTAAATGCAGAGTATGCTTCTCGATAAACATTGCTTATTTTTAATTCATCAACGATCCCATTAACAACATTGTTTCTTGAGGAAGTACTAGCATTCATTCCAAAATAAAAGTCCCCTGATAAACTTACATCACTAATGTTTGTTGTGTTTGCAAAGCTTCCGTCAATAATGAGTGTCATATTCTCATTTTCTTTCCATGCAACAGCTAGATGATGCCATTCATTTGCATTCCAGTTACTGATGCTGTATGTTATGATCTTCTCCCCTAACCTATAATTCAATAAACTTCCAGTTCTGTTTAAGCATATCCCTCTTTCACCTTCAAAGAAAGTATTGGTTGTATCTTCACCTGGGCTCCAGTAAGGTTTCACCCAAAATTCGATTGCACCTTGCCTAGAATTTAATACAATTATAGAGTTTCTCAAAAAAATTCCGGATTGTTCAACATTAAACCCACTCTTGAACTTTCCAGTTATTTGGGTATTCGACCAATTCCCTTCCCAGCCATGATTCTTTAGTTCTTCCTGATAATCAAAATGTTCCACTAACAGGGTTGATTCAGTATAATCTTGTATTGAATAATTATTGACTGCAAAATGTCCCGCAACTACTGAACTTAAATTACTAAAGTTTGACAAGATCCACTCATAATATTTGTAGTCGCCTTCAATGTCGGTTATTGCTGTCCAATTGAACAACGAACTATTCCCTGAACTAATGTTTGAGTTATTTACAGGATATGATAATGCTAAATTTATTGGCACGGAATCATAAACAAATACTGAATGATTTCTCATCTTTATTGTCACATTTGTTAATGTAGGAGTAACAAGCCCATTCGAAGTGAATATTGCTTTGTATCTTACATAATCATTCGCATCAAAGCTTTTTGCAATTCTATTGCTCATACTGATTGCTCTTAAACTAATTTCTTCTGCAGTCAATGTTCGATTATACATAACAAAACTATCCAGACTCCCATTGAATTTGTTTAAACTTCCATATCCCCCTAAAAGCAAATCATTTGTTGTTGAGTTAATTGATGCATTAAATGCTGTAGTCCCTGCTAAACTTCCATTAATATACATTCTTGTATAATTATCCGAGTCATGTGTAATCACAACATAATTCCATTCTCCTATAGTTAATGGCACACTGCTTGCAAGAGTATATTCCACACTATTATGTGTTGCATTGAATATCACTTTATTGCTTGAATTCAAATATGCAAAATAATAACTCTTTGAGAATATTGCTCTTTCTTCTGAATCACTGGGTTTGATGAAAAATTCAAATGAGTAATTTTGAGCATCAGCTAGTCTGATTGTTGGTGAGTCACTTATTGTTAATTGCTCTTCTCCAAAAAACCTTAGTCCTTCCCCAATTTTTCCTTCGGCACTAAAGACAACATCCCCTAAGTCATAATTTGCTCCCATTACTAAATCTTGGGTTATATTCCCTTTTCCTTCAGAAAATGGCAAGGCTAATAATTTATTTGCATCAGTAACATATGCTGGATCATAGGCAGAATAATCACTCCAAGTAATGGTTCCATTATCTCCTCTGATCCCAGTCTGCACAATAAAATCAATGCTCCCTCCATTCACTTCAACAAGATTATAGAATATATCAACAACATTTTCATTATCAGAAATATTCTTTATGTCAGAAATAAATTCTCCACTTCCACAATAAACTCCACTGCTACAATTATTCAGAATCACACCTTGCATTGAAGCACTATAACTTAAATTAGTCATAGTCCCATTTTGAAAAGCAGGTTCACCTGCATCGACAATCACAGTATTGTTTCTGGATAATATTGCAATGCCCCTATTATAATGATCACTAATCTCTGCAGCATTCAAACTTTGATTATATATTGCAATCTCATCAATAGATCCTCTAAAGTATTGCACTGGAATTAGTCTGTTTCTTCCGACGACAATGTCCCCAGTAAAATCTACAATCTGTCCAGATAATGCTGTTGAGTTTTCTAAGACCCCATTCAGATACAATGCAACAGTACTATTATCATAAGTTAATGCAATATGATTCCAATTACTTACATTTATAGAATTAACAGAAACAATTTTTAATGTTGGTGTTAGCTCTCCAATCCTCATTTTTCCTTGAATCTTACCAATTTGAATCCCTATTGAGAAAACTCCCCCATTATCAATCAATGCACAATTCGCATTTGCATCTGGATATACCCAAAGTTCATAAGTGAAATTTTTTGTTAGGTTCAATCCTGTTGGTGAACTAACATTATACTTATTGTCAACACTAATATTTACGGCATAATAATTTCTTCCAGTTTTCCAATCAGCAACAGTGCTAGTCATAGAATTATTATTCACAATTTCTTTGTATGTATTCCCTGTTCCTTCATCGAATGGCCAGTATGCAACTAATGCTCTATTCTGTGGTATTATTCCACATTCGAGTCTGTCATGCACAGTAAAATTTCTGCTTACTGAAGGATATCCGCTGACTATGGTTGAAGTATTAATATTTGAAAGACTCCCATTGATATACCAAAGATATAATAGAGAATTAACATCATTGCTTACTGACCCATTCAAGCATGAGAATACATGATTTATTGTTCCTTCTTCTGGACTTACAATTACTGCATCAACTTGTAAAGTTCCAGTTCTATTTCCCAAAATCCAAGTATCATATACATTGCTTTCTTGCACAGAAATATAATTTTCAAGCACAACATTCCCCGTTGGACTAAGAAAAAAATATTCTATCCCAAACAAACAGATTCCAATAAATGCAACTATCCAAAGTATCATCCAGGGATTAAACTTCTTCTTTCGATTTCTAGAAATTTCTCTAATAACCCCTTTTTGTATGTGCCCCTCCATAACTACTTTAACCTTTTGTCTGCTCGCTTAAAATACTTTTCTTTGATCTTTTACACCTTTTCCAGTAATAGCACAATCCTTAAAAGTTTTAAAGACCTATATATAAATATGAAAACTGGCGTAAAAGTCTCGGATGCGATGTCGCAAAACCCTGTCACAATTTCACCAACAAAATCCATTCTCGAGTGTGCCAAGATCATGCTCAAGAAAAATGTTGGCAGCCTGCTTATTGTTAGTGATGATTCTCTCAAAGGCATTCTTACTGAGAAAGATTTAGTGACTTTCCTTGCAAAAGACTTGAATTCAAAAAAAGTTCCAGTTTCTAAAATAATGATAACAAAGATTGACACTATTTCTCCTGATGCAGATCTCTATGAAGCAATGACAAAAATGAAACTAGAGAAAGTTCGAAGACTTCCAGTAATCCACAAGAATAAATTGATTGGTATGCTGACATTGAATGACATCCTCAAAATCCAGCCAGCATTGTTTGAGATCATTCAAGAGCGTGCAAAGATTGAATCCTCTAAGAAATCCCCTAAGCCTGTCGAGGGCGAATGCGAGATTTGCGAGAACTTTGGTAAGCTTTCAGAAGTTGATGGCCAAATGCTTTGTGAGGGCTGTCGTGCTGAACAATCCTAACCGAAAGCATTATTAATTTATTTTCTTTAGAATATTTGTATGGGCTTTGAAAAATCAGATACAATTTCAGGTATTAAAGAAAAAGTTGTTCATCATTCATTCATTGATATCTTTGGTTTAATGAAATCTCTCCCCGCCTGGTTCAAAGAATTTAAGTATGATTTTATTGAAAAAGGTTTAGCAGAAAAAGATATTGGCACTGGTCATCAAGTTGAGAGTGAATGGAAAGCCGAAAGAAAGGTTGATGACTACCTGAAATTCAACATAGTTCTTTCAATAAAAATTCTTGACTTAAGAAAAATTGTTGCTGAGGATGGTTCAGAAACTTACTGGGGCCGTACAACAATTACAATTAACTCTAATGTTGACAAAGATTATCAAGGGCTCTACAAAAATAAAAAAAGAAACAAATTATTGAAATTCTTTGTTGAGCTTTATGATCGTTATTTCCTAAAGGATTATTTTATTAAGTATACAGGTAAGTCTGATGATGAAGCTTTAAATTTATTGGAACATGTCCGAAAATATTTGAAATAGAAAGCTTTATATTTTCTCCACCCTATAGATTCTATTATGGGTACAAAAGACTTTGTTGGGATGCCACTTTCAGTTTCTAATACACTAACTTATGATCAAAAAGAGCTTTACAAATTTTTGAAGAAATGGTTTACAGAACGAGGTTACTCAATAAAAGAAAAAGATTATACTGAAAAAATTCTTGCTGATGGTAAAAAACTTTATCATTTCAATTGGGCAACCAGCAAATGGATTGATGAGATAACCAAAGCTTATATTCAAGTAGAGTTCAAGGCAGAGGTAGAGAATGTTAATGTTGAAACTCATGATGGCAAGAAAAAGAATGCCCAGGATGGTTTGGTTCTTGTGACCTTCACAACATACTTTGATCGTGATCCAACTTCTGAATGGAATATGCTTAAGTCTGATCCTTACAAAACTCTTTTTAGAGAAGTGTGGGATAAAATGCTTGCTCGCGGCAAATGGGAGCGCAGAAAATCTGCTTTAGAAAAAGACTTAGAATCAATTATGTCCGATCTCAAAACTTACTTGAAAGTTCACAGGTACGACTAAGATGAGCAAAGTTGCAAAGGCTATCGCTACACTCATCGGACTAATTATTGGTGCAGGAGTTTTAGGCCTTCCTTATGTTTTTGTTCAAGCTGGTTTTTTAACAGGTGTTGTTGTGCTAACTATATTAGGCCTTTTTGTCGTGCTGATGAACCTTTATCTTGGTGAAATTACACTTAGAACCAAAGGCATTCATCAGATTCCTGGTTATGTTGAAAAATATCTTGGCAAAAAAGGCAAGTTTGTCATGTCCATTGCATTAATGATCTCAGTTTATGGTGCATTGACAGGTTATCTTCTTGGTGAGGGTCAGGCTTGGAGTGCAATCTTTGGCGTCAATCCTATTTATCCTATGTTAATTTTTTTTATCTTAATGTCAATCATTGTTTTCAAAGGTTTGAAATTGATTGAGAATTTAGAGTTTTATTTTAATATGATTGTTGTTGGAGTCCTTGTTTTGATCTCAATAATTTCCTTGTTTTTTATGAGCCCTGCAAATTATACAGGTTTCAAAGTTTCAAACATTCTTGTCCCATATGGTGTTGCATTGTTTGCATTGGCTGGTTCAGCTGCAATCCCTGACTTGAAGGTCGAGCTCGGCAAAGAAACGAATCAATTAAAGAAAGTAATTCTAATCGGTTCGATAGTTCCATTAATACTTTACTTATTGTTTGCTACTGCAGTCGTTGGCGCAACAGGTTTGAATACTTCGGAGGTTGCAACTGTTGCTCTCGGCGAATTTCTTGGTGCTTACATGATTTTCATGGGCAATTTTCTTGCAATCTTCACAATGGCAACTAGTTTCATGCTTTTAGCTTTAGCATTAGTCTGGATGTATCACTTTGATTATAAAATGAAAAAGATTTTTGCTTGGGGTTTGACTTTGATTTTTCCCTTGGCAATTGCCCTCTCTAGTTTCACCAGTTTTGTCCAAGTTCTTGCAATAACAGGAACTTTTGCTGGTGGTCTTGAGGGTATCATGATAATACTGACTCATCGTGCTGCACAAAAAAAATCTGAACGCAAACCGGAATACAAAATTAAAAATTATTTATTGCTGACAATTTTAATGATTGCAGTTTATGTCTTTGGAATGCTTTACACACTTTATACTTTGTTTGTTTAAAAAATAGTTCCCTCGAAAAATCCAATCCCTAATCTGAATTAATGGCGTTTAAAAACAAAAAATTTAAATATGTGTTAACACATAATAATCTAAAATGGTAAATCTAACTCTATCGGTATCTGAAACTTTGTATAAAGAAATGCAAGCCCACTCTGAAATAAGATGGAGTGATATTGCTAGGCAATCATTTGAAAAAAAGATCAAAGAACTTCATTGGATTGATGAAATGCTAAAAAAAAGCGCACTAACAAAAGATGATGCTGAAGAGATTGGGCACAAGATCAAACATGAAATAAGAAAGCGCTTCAAATGAAAAGGCTCATTCTTGATACCAATATTCTTATTTCAGCTTTGATTAAAGATTCAATAACTAGGAATTTAATTATCCATTCAAATTATGAGCTTTACAGCATTAATTTTTCAAACAAGGAGATTCTGAAATACAAGGAACAGATTCTTAATAAAACAAAACAAAGTTCTAAAGAGCTAGATTTAATCTTTGAAACTTTACTTAGCAAAATTATTTTACTTGATGATAAACTTATTTGCATTCATTTTGATAAAGCCAAATCTATTATGGATAAAATCGATCCAGATGATACGCCTTTTATTGCGGCTGCTTTAGCTATTGATGGTGAAATATGGTCAGATGAGAATCATTTTCAAAGACAAAAGCAGATCAAAACTTGGACTACAAAAGAATTGATTGCACTTTTATAGATCTCTTTCAAGTATCTAATAACTTAAAGGAAGTTCTAACATTTTTTTAAAAATTAAAAATTTTCTAAAATTAAAAAATGGTGAGCCAGGGAGGACTCGAACCTCCGACATGCTCCTTGTAAGGGAGCCATCATCAGTAGTCTCCTTTTGGAAGATAGCCACTAGATCACTGGCTCATATTGTGAACAAAAATAATTGTTATTTATATAAGTTCCTAATCGGAAAATGAATTCAAATAATCTTTTCTTTTAATAAATTTTCAACTAAAATTTTATAAATCCTTAATTTTGTCAATTAAATAAAATGTGCTGGGAACAAACAACTAATAATGGCAATATCATTTACACTCGTGCCCATGAAGGCATTTCTTATACTGTAGTTTCAGGTTCTGATAGAATACATTCTATCTCAGTTAGTCAGGAAGACAATTATGTGAAATATCATTTTAATCGATTTGGAATAGCTACAGCAACCATTGTTTCAGGTAATCCGAATTTTATTAATCCTAGGAATAGACTCTTTAGGCCAAATGCAAATATTGTTAGTTCATTAAGTTCAAGGGATTTCTCTATTAGAAATTCTTTAGAGCAATGCCTTAATTCTATCGAAGCATAACTTATATTAACCTAAAAAAAACAAAAGTAATATGAAAATTTTATTGGTCTCACCTCCATTCTGCACCCCAAGTACTATGCCTTATGCAATTTCTTATCTTAAATCCTACTTAGAAAAATCTTTCAACATAACAGTAAAATGCTTGGATCTGAACGCGAAGTTCAACAAATTAAGATTCAAAGAAATTTATTTCAAAAAATATTCCCCAGAATCCTTAGAAGAATTTGACAAAGCTTCTCGCCCAGTTTATGCAATGAACAACAAACTAATAGTACAACACAAATTTCCAGAATTGTTTGATGAAATGCTTACCCTGATAAAAAAAGAATCTTCGGATATTGTTGCATTCAGTTTAGTATACAATAGTCAAGGTTTCTATACTCAAAGATTAATTGAAGAACTGAACAAATTAAACATTCCAACATTTGTTGGTGGCCCAGCAGTCAGCCATAATCTCTATGAAATTTCAAAATTCTTGGTTGATGAGCATCAATTTTCAGAATACTTAGAAAAAAATTATAATTTGAAAAGAAAAATTCCTAATGAAGTGCTTCCAGATTTCTCCGATTTTGCGAAAAGAGATTATCTGACTAAAGAAATTGTAATCCCATTAAGAACTTCTTACTCTTGTTATTACAAACAATGCGCTTTCTGCACTCATCACCAAAGCAAGAATTATAGAGAAATTCCTTTAGAACAAATAAAGAAAACAATCCAACAATCTGGCTATAAGAATGTCTTCTTCTTTGATGACATGATTTCCAAAAAAAGATTATTAGAATTAGCTAAAGTCTTGAAACCTTTGAAAGTCAAATGGTGGTGTCAACTCAGACCATCAAAAGAATTATTCGGAACTTTCAAAACTCTTTATGCTTCTGGTCTTCGCTCAGTTTCCTGGGGTGTTGAGTCTGGCAACCAAAGGATCCTTGATCTGATGTGCAAAGGTACTAATATCAAAGATATCGAATTCGTTTTGAAAGAATCTCATGAAGCCGGAATAAATAATTTACTTTTCATAATAATTGGTTTCCCTACTGAGACTCGCATTGAATTATTAGAATCCATAAAATTCTTGGAAAGAAACAATGAGAATATTGATTTAGTTTCAACAAGCAGATTCGGTTTGCAAAGAGGCAGTAAAGTTTTTTTGTATCCTGAAAAATTTGAAGTTACAGAAATCCAAGAAAAATCTCGCTCGATTTTGGATAATCAAATATCTTACAAGGTTAAATCTGGGATGTCTCAAGAAGAAGTCCGGAAATATCATCACAGATATTTAAGATCTTTTGTTAAGATAAACAAGATTCCTAAATATTACAATTTTTTTAAAGAGCAAACTATTTTTCTATAGCCTCACCGGCTTGAGGTGTTTGGAGCTGGAAGCGACTAAAGATCACAGACTAAATTGGTTTACACGCCAATTAGAAACCTATTTAAAGGAAGTATTTACGCTAAAGTAACAAAATTTGGAGAAAAAATGAATCTAGACTATCAAGAATTCCAACTTCCAACCTATCTCAACACTTCTGCAGCTGTGACTATTCCATGTTTGAAAGATGATAGACCTGCAATTGTTCAATTGACTATTCCTGATATTTTGCTTGCTTCTTTTTTTGCGGGATTGAATACGCTTTTGATTTCTGATACTGGTCGTGGTAAGACCCAGCTTGTAAAGGATGTTGCAAATACTTATTTTGGAGGCTTTGGAACTGAAGGTCACGCAAACTTCAAGAAAGCAAGACCAAATATGACCAGTATTATGGATATGTTTGAAATTATTGATGTTGATACAAGTTCTGGTAAATATAATAGTGATCAATCAAGATTATTGAATATGGATAGGGTTTCTAGATTATTCCATGCTGTTGATGAATTAAACCTTGCTCCTCAAGTTCTCCAGGCAGAATTTTTTGATTTAGCTGAAGGAGAATATGCTTTCAAGGGCATACCAATTAGGCTTGGAAGAAATGATTATTCTGTTTGTATGGCAACTATGAACATGAACAAGAACGGCGACAATGGTTTCTCAGGAACATTTGATGTTAATAGAGCTTTATTAAACAGAACACATTTGACTTTAGATTTGGATACTCCTAAGTTTAGACCAACATTAGAAGATAGAGATGCGCTTGCAAGAAGAGTTTATTTAACTGTAAAAACTAAGAATGCAGAACCTAGAGATCTAACTGAAAAAATACTTTTTGCATATGAACGAGTTCAAGAAATAACTGCTCAAGAATCATTATCTGTAAGAATATTTCGCCAGCTTCTTGATGATGCTTTTTCTTATTGTGACACTGACGAATGGAAAGACAAGGAAGGGATCTTTCCAATGAAATGTAGTGAATGTACAACCTATTCTGGAAAAATTTGCAGTCTCACTAAGGGCTGTTCAGAAAGAACTTTACAAGCAATTACCGGTTTATCTGCGGCATTTCATATTCTAGCAGAAATGAAATATGGTTCAAATATAAAATTGAAATGGTTTGATTTGATGCTTGCAGCATTCAGCCTAACTTCATATCATGGCAATCTTAATTCAATAGTCTTATCCGAGAAATATGCTGGTAGAAGACAATTAATGATGGATCATGTTATTTCTCAACTCAAGAATGTTTGTGCTAAAATGGATCATCATTTTTTTAATGGAGTTTTAGTTCCTAAAATAATTACTAATCCCGAAATTACATTAGAGTATTCTCCAGAAATTGAAGGTCAATTGCGCAGTGGAAGAGTAAACTTTTCTGTTATGGACTTAGAAGAGACTTTAAGAGCTGAAGGCCTTGGGACTGGTTGGATTCGTTTATTCACAAGACCGCAGGAGTTCTAAATGAATTCAGTCATCCTTGACTTAACTGGTACTAGAAAACTAAACTCTCAAAAAGAATTACAGAAATATTTGAAACAACACTCTGGAACTCCAGATCCATCAATTCCAGAAACTGAAACCCCAGATTCAACAACTCCATCGATTGCAGAATCTTCAAGTTTTGAAGGTGATTATAGATTCATTGAAGCTAAAAGGTATGGTTTGGCTTTAAAAAAATTAAGAGCTACTTTGCCTCAGGGTAATGCTTTTCATCCTTTGGTTTCTAGTCTTCCTCGCCCTTTGACCATCAAGAAAACTTTGCTGTCTCGTATCGAGGATTTCAATACTTCTCATAATCTTGATGGCACTGAAAGAAGCCCTGAAGATAGAAAAAGATTATTTTTAGACTATTTTGATACTTGTACTGGTATCCATTACAACCCTAATACAGATAAATTTAGGATAATTCCTTGTTGTGGTCAATTAATTACTTTGCCTAATTCTTTTTCATATCCTTTTGTTAATGTTCCTTATGGCACTCTTCCTGGTGTTGAATTGGATCGAACTAAATCAAAGTATGATTCATTATTAACAAAACATGAAGTCTTGCAACACAAAGGCTGGCTTGCATTGTTTGAAAATGATGCAGTTCTTTTGAAAGAGTATGCCGATATTGTTTTCAGTTTGAAAGAAGGAGATTTGATGGCATTCTGGTTGAGATCTAAAACAGATGTTACACACCCAGAGTTGCGTGCGGTTTGTGTCAGCAACATAGGCAACAATAGCCTTGCACATGGTAGTAGCGGTATTAACAACATTGCGCGTTTTCTCTTAAAGTCCCCCTCATCGTCGCAAAAAATTTTGGGTGGTGCAAAATGAATTCAGTCATCCTTGACTTAACTGGTACTAGAAAACTAAACTCTCAAAAAGAATTACAGAAATATTTGAAACAACAATCTGGAACTCCAGATCCATCAATTCCAGAAACTGAAACACCAGATTCAACAACTCCATCGATTGCAGAATCCTCAAGTTTGTTATGGAATTATAGATTCATTGAAGCTAACAAGTATGGTTTGGCTTTAGAAGCATTAAGAGCTGCTTTGCCTCAGGGTAATGCTTTTCATCCTTTGGTTTCTAGTCTTCCTCGCCCTTTGAAAACGAAGGAAACTTTGCAGTCTCGTATAGAGAATTTCAATATTTCTCATAATCCTGATGGCACTGAAAGAAGCATTGAGGTTAGAAAAAAATTATTATTCTACTATTTTGATACTTGTACTGGTATTCATTACAACCCTAATACAAATAAATTTATGATCCTTCCTTGTTGTGATCGATTAATTACTTTGCCTAATTCTTTTTCAGAAGAGTTTGTTGATGTTCCTTATGGTTCTCTTCATGGTATTGAATTGGACCGAACTCAAGCAAAGTATGATTCATTCTTAACAAAGCAGGAAGTCTTGCAACACAAAGGCTGGCTTGCATTGTTTGAAGATGATATCGCTCTTTTGCAAGCTTATGCTGATATTGTTTTCAGTTTGAAAGAAAGAAATTTAATGGGATTCTGGTTGAGGCCTAAAACAAATGTTACAAGCCCAGAGTTGCGGGCGGTTTATGTCAATAACTTAGACAGCAGCGGCGGTGCAAATGGTAGTAGCAGTCTAAGCCACAACGCGCGTTTTCTCTTAAAATCCCCCTCATCATCGCAAAAATTTTTGGGCGGTGCAAAATGAATTCAGTCATCCTTGACTTAACTGGTACTAGAAAACTAAACTCTCAAGAAGAATTACAGAAATATTTGAAACAACACTCTGGAACTTCAGATCCAGCAATTCCAGAAACTGAAACACCAGATTCAACAACTCCATCGATTACAAAGTCCCCAAGTTTATTATGGAATTATAGATTCATTGAAGCTAAAAGGTATGGTTTGGCTTTAAAAAAATTAAGAGCTACTTTGCCTCAGGGTAATGCTTTTCATCCTTTGGTTTCTAGTCTTCCTCGCCCTTTGACCATCAAGAAAACTTTGCTGTCTCGTATCGAGGATTTCAATACTTCTCATAATCTTGATGGCACTGAAAGAAGCCCTGAAGATAGAAAAAGATTATTTTTAGACTATTTTGATACTTGTACTGGTATCCATTACAACCCTAATACAGATAAATTTATGATAATTCCTTGTTGTGGTCAATTAATTACTTTGCCTAATTCTTTTTCATATCCTTTTGTTAATGTTCCTTATGGTTCTCTTCAGGGTATTGAATTAGACCGAACTCAATCAGAGTCTGGTTCATTATTAACAAAACAGGATGTCTTGCGACACAAAGGCTGGCTTGCATTGTTTGAAAATGATGCAGTTCTTTTGAAAGAGTATGCTGATATTGTTTTCAGTTTGAAAGAAGGAAATTTGATGGGATTCTGGTTGAGATCTAAAACAGATGTTACACGCCCAGAGTTGCGTTCGGTTTGGGTCAACAGCATAGGCGGCAGTAGCTATGCGTATGGTGGTAGCGGTCTAAACAGCAGTGCGCGTTTTCTCTTAAAATCCCCCCCTTCGTCGCAAAAATTTTTGGGGGGTGCAAAATGAATTCAGTCATCCTTGACTTAACTGGTACTAGAAAATTGGCTACTCCAGAACAATTGGCAGCATACTTGAAAGCCCACCCCTTACCACCGTCTGGAACTTCTGGTTCGACAACTCCACAATCTAATCCATCAACCCCACCTATTACAGAGTCCTCAAGTTTATTATGGAATTATAGATTAATTAAAGATAACAATTATGGTTTGGCTTTACAAGAATTAAGAACTGCTTTGCCACAAGGTAATGCTTTCCATCCTTTGGTCTCTGGTTTTCCTCGCCCTTTGAAAATGAAGGAAACTTTGCAGTCTCGTATCGAGGATTTCAATACTTCTCATAATCCTGATGGCACTGAAAGAAGCATTGAGGATAGAAAAAGATTATTTCTACGATGGTTTAGTAGCTGTACTGGTATTCATTACAAGCCTCAAACTAATAAATTTATGATAATTCCTTGTTGTGATAGATTAATTACTTTAGATTCCTCTTTTTCAGATTCTTTTGTTGATGTTCCTTATGGCACTCTTCCCGGTCTTGAATTGGATCGAACTCAATCAAAGTATGATTTATTATTAACAAAACAAGAGCTCTTGCAACACAAAGGCTGGATTGCATTGTTTGAAAATGATGCCGTTCTTTTGCAAGCTTATGCTGATATTGTTTTCAGTTTAAAAAAAGGAAATTTGATGGGCTTTTGGTTGAGACCTGAAATAGATGTTACAAGCCAAGAGTTGCGGGCGGTTTATGTCAATAGCTTGAGCAGCGATAGCTTTGCGGGTGGTAATGTCGATCTAAGCAGCAATGCTCGTTTTCTCTTAAAATCCCCCCCGTCGTCGCAAAAATTTTTGGGCGGTGCAAAATGAGTCTGCAATCAATTATTGATACAGAAAGTGCTAAAGGGGGATATACTGGTAAAGTCAATCCCATTCGCGAAGGAACTTTCTCAGGAATGATTGAAGGTTATGATTCACCTGTTATTACCATTTCAGTTGTTCGATCTTCAAGAGATTTAGAATCCATGTTTCGTGCAATTTTTCGCCATGAAATAAATCATACCCATTACGGTGAACTTCAAGGCTGTCCCAGAACTTTTGATAACCATGTTGCTATTCTAAACTCCGTCTCTGATGTATTGGCAAATGCTGGCTATCCAAATGTTCCTGTTTCATCTTCACATACCCTC
>Ga0233425_10008417_pt1 | contig 13730 bp, 11 predicted proteins | sample Watercolumn_Towu_2_FD_181712 | JGI IMG/M metagenome (GOLD analysis project Ga0233425, IMG submission 181712) | Freshwater microbial communities from Lake Towuti, South Sulawesi, Indonesia - Watercolumn_Towuti2014_140_MG | ecosystem: Environmental > Aquatic > Freshwater > Lake | place...
CAATTCAGGATGTTAAACCGGTCAAAAGGCCCGGCCATGTGGAGCCCGAGATCGCAGAACGACCGGATCAGGTTTTCAATCGAATGGAGAAATCAGTTAGAGAGAAATAGAAATATTAGTTTTTGGCAGGATACTGTCACAGAGGTGAAGGTAAAAGAGAATCGGGTTACAGGAGTAAAAACCACAATGGGGATGATCTTTTTTTCCCGGGCAGTAATTCTTGCAAACGGAACCTTTTTAAATGGAATAATACATATCGGGGAAAAGAATTTCACAGGGGGAAGAATAGGAGAGGGCAATGCAACGGGGCTGACAGCTGGATTAAGAAAGCTGGGCATGGAATCAAACCGCATGAAAACCGGAACACCGCCACGGGTCGATGGCCGGTCTTTAGACTTTCGTTTGATGGCCGAGCAAAAGGGGGATCAAAAACCCGGAAAATTCTCTTTCATCGGAACAAAAGCAGTAAAAAAGCAGCAAAGCTGCTTCCTGACCTATACAAATCCTGGGGTTCACGAGATCCTGAAAAAAGGCTTCAGCAAATCACCCCTGTTTTCCGGTAGAATAAAAGGCAGGGGACCCAGATACTGTCCTTCGATAGAGGATAAAATTGAGAGATTTGCTGAACGGGATCGTCATCAGCTATTTGTGGAGCCTGAAGGCCGGGATACCGTTGAATATTATGTAAACGGATTCAGTTCATCGCTTCCCGAAGACATTCAATTCCAAGCATTGCGTAAAGTACCGGGATTTGCACATGCACTTTTTTTCAGACCAGGGTATGCGATAGAATATGACTATTTTCCTCCAAGCCAGCTTTCTTTTTCACTGGAAACAAAAATAATTGAGAACTTGTTTTTTGCAGGGCAGATCAATGGGACTACCGGATATGAAGAGGCAGCTGCTCAGGGATTAATGGCAGGGATCAATGCTCATTTGAAAATTGCAGGCAAACCTCCCTTTGTTTTGAAAAGATCGGAAGCATATATCGGGGTTCTTATCGACGATCTTATCACAAAAGGAACAGAAGAACCCTACCGGATGTTTACATCAAGAGCAGAATACCGGATTTTGCTTAGACAGGACAATGCCGACCTGCGTCTTACGCCACTTTCTTTCCAATTAGGATTGGCTTCAAAATCGAGAATGAACCGGGTCAAACAAAAATACGAAATGGTGACCAGGCTGATAGCCTTTGTGAAAGAGCAGCAGATTCACCCCGATGAAATTAACCTACTGCTTACCGGGAAAAAAACTCCCCCGATTGCTCAAAAAATGAAAATTGCGAACATTCTGTTACGACCGCAAATTTCGTTCAACGATTTACTGATTCATGTTCCCAGAATCAGTGAATTTTGTAGAAAAATGGGTCGTAATATTATTGAAGAAACCGAAGAAGCGGAATTACAGATTAAATACGAAAATTACATACAAAAAGAAAAGGAAATTGCTCAGAAAATTTCCAGGCTGGAAGATCTTAGGTTGGATGCAAAAATAAATTACCTGCAATTACCATCTCTGTCATCAGAGGCCAGGGAAAAATTGACAAAGATTAAACCGGAAACCATTGGACAGGCAGCAAGAATCAGCGGGATCACACCTGCCGATATCTCCTTGTTGCTGGTTTTCCTGGGCAAATAAATGTTCCACGTGAAACATACAACAGTGACTGAATTTCTGAATCATTGTCCATTGTGCGATTCATCGGAATCCGGGCTTTTTCTGGAAACGGAAGATTTTTTTCTAACCAGGGAGCAGTTTGCAATTTACCAGTGTAGCCGTTGTGGATTCAGGTTTACAAATCCGCGTCCAGATTCGGAGTCCGTTAAAACATATTACCAGGCAAAGGATTATCTTTCCCACAATAGCAATCGGAAAGCATTGATTCCATTGGCATACCGTTTTGTCCGGCAGTATTCGATACGGTACAAATTCAAAATTGTACGGAAAGTTTCTTCCGGAACCAGAATTCTTGATGTCGGCTCAGGAACCGGTGAATTCCTGCACTATTGCCGGCGGAAAGAGTGGAGTTGTTTTGGCGTTGAACCTGCAGAAATTGTCCGGGAAACCTCAATCCGAAATTATTCATTAAATATTGAAAGTACCCTGTTTTCCGACAGATTTTCTACAGGAACCTTCGACTGTATCACATTTTGGCATGTACTGGAACATATTCATGATCTGGATAAAACCATCAGAAAAGTGAAATCACTGTTGAAAAAAGAAGGAGCACTTCTGATTGCCCTTCCGAACAGCAGTTCATTCGATGCCCGTCATTATAAAAAATATTGGGCTGCTTATGATCTGCCCCGACATCTGTATCATTTTACTGAACAGACAGTACAGGTTTTATCGAACAAGTATGGATTTCATTGCGTCGGATCGATTCCGCTTAAGTTAGATGCGTTTTATATCTCGATATTGAGTGAAAAGTATATGAAAACAGTTTTTTGGCCGATCAGTGCCCTGGTGTCTGGGATCAGATCAAACCTTTGGGCAAGAAAACCCGGGTATGGACATTCCAGTACAATTTTTATACTAAAAAATCAGGACTAATTATTTGATTACTTCTTGTTTACATGTAAATAAATATTTCCGGTAACAAACATGCAAAAACGGCATACCTGGATAGACCTGTTTGGTACCCTATATCTGGTGATCGCTCTTTGTTTCCTTGGGAGCATTCTGATCAGTACCTGGATACACAACCGGAATGAACAACCTTATCATCTTACCCGGCAGTTTGAGGAAATACTTCAGATCCATGAAGGTCATTTGATAACGGAGTTAAGAAAACTATCGGACTCCATAAAAGATAACAAAGCATTTTCCAGAGGTAATGACCTTCAATTCTCATTGGAAAAGCCAAAAGATGACGAATTAACTCTTTTTATTTATAAAGATGACTCCCTGATATTTTGGTCTGATAATCGCATCCCGTTCTATGATTCACCGGATCGCTTTGACGATGAAATACCCGCAATCATCCGGGTTAAAAATGGCTGGTATGAAGTGCTTAAAACAAGCCTGGACTCAATTTCCCTTCTGGGATTTTGCCTGATCCGACAGGAATTCCCGTTTCAGAATCAGTATCTTGAAAATCAATTTACAGATCGGTTCTCTATACCTGCCGTTACAGAAATTTCACTCATTCCCGGACCCTTCAATATTCACTCATCACGGGGAAATTTCCTGTGTTCCCTCGTTTTTCATGAGCCACTGACAAAAGCGATTCCTCCGGCCGCCTGGATCTTCCTGGTATTGGGCTTTTATCTGTTTTATATCGCATTTACGGACCGATGTTTTCTCTGGATCAATCAGTTTATACAACATAAAAAATTAGTCCTTTTAATTTGTTTTGCAGATATCCTGCTATTGAGGACCATGCAGCTTATTTTTAAGTGGCCGGAACTGGTTTACCGGAGCGAGCTATTCAATCCCGCCGTTTATTCATCAACATGGTTGTTCCCTTCTTTGGGCGATTTTCTGATAAACAGTTTTGTCATACTGGGAATTGTTTGTATTTATTATCAGCGCTGGCCTTCAGGGATTTGGAAGAGAGCAACCACTAAATTCCACAGAGCCATTGTCTTTGTTAGTATAGTAATTACCAGTTCTATTGTGCTTGCATTAATTCTTGCAGGAGTGAAATCCCTTGTTTTTCATTCCACCCTCCCTTTGAATCTTGAAAATATTTCACAGTTTTCAGTGGCCGGAGGAATTGCTTTTCTGTCTATTTCCATTCTGGCGGTAGCCTGGATTTTAATTGTCATAAGACTATCTCATCCACAGGCCGCAACCGGGCCCATTACCGATAATCACTCACTGAAAAGTTCATGGAACATAGTGCTTTCAGCCCTGATTCTTTTTTCGGTTTGTACGGCATATGTTTTATACGACGCGAATTCGGACCGGGAGAAGCAAAAACGCGAACTAATAGCACAGAAGCTTATCATAAAGCAAAATCCTGTAACTGAAAACCTGCTTCAACAAACAATGCACAGAATATCAGCGGACTCATTAATCCTGAATGGCCATTTCTTAATCGGAACAGAGGATTACAGCGTTGTTGATGATAGTCTTACGAAGTATATCCTCCGGAACTATTTCAGGGATTACTGGAACAATTTCAGCTTACAGATTACGGTTTGCAAACGCGGCAAAACACTCCGAATCCAGCCACAGGGGGTTGTTATGAACTGCGGGGATTATTTTTCACACATCATTAAATCATTTGGCGATCCTGTCGATGATCAGGGAATATTTTTTATTGACTATGGTTTCGGCAGTGAAAATTACCTGGCCAGATTATCACTTCCTCCCGGAGAAACAATTCTCTATATTGAACTTATTGCTTTAAACCCTTTCCAGGATCTGGGGTATCCGGAGTTGCTGATGGACCGGAGCTTTTATAATTTCCCTGATCTGACGGGATATTCCTATGCCTATTTCCAGGATAATCAACTGGTTCAGAGAGCCGGAGAATATGCATATGGATTCAAGCTTGATCGGTATGTGACAGAGGGGAAAAACGAAACCTTTTTTGAACTGGACGGAATGGATCATTTTCTATACCAGGTCGATGACCATAATGTTTTGCTGATCAGTAAACCAAGAAGTACTTTTTTTAATACTATTTCCCCCTTCTCATACCTGCTGATTTTCTTTTCCTTGATTACTTTCCTGGTTTTTATTATCCTGCGACCGAAGCAGATTCTTTCTTTGCCCATCCGTTCACTACGAAACCGGATCCAGATCTTCATTCTGGGATTTATTCTATCTTCTTTCGTGATCATTGGGATCCTGATGCTGGTCTATCTTGTCAGGCTGGATACAGAAAAAAATGAAGAAAACCTCAAGGAAAGGACATTATCGATCCTGATCGAAATGGAGCATAAGTTTGGTCAGACCTCGCAGCTGGCCGACATCGGTCGGGAAGACCTGGAAAACGTCCTGGTGAAGTTTTCAAACGTCTTTTTCTCTGACATTAACCTGTATTCCCCTGAAGGGATTCTTACAGCATCGTCGCGACCCCGGATTTTTAATGAAGGATTGATCTCCGACCGGATCAATGCAAAGGCGTTCGACCGGCTGGTCATAGAAGGTGCATCGCTTTTCACCCAAACTGAATGCATTGGAAAACTGTGTTATCTGTCAGCATATGTCCCTTTCTATAATTACCAGAATAATCTGCTGGCCTATCTGAACCTGCCTTATTTTTCTAAACAGGATGATCTGCAGAGGGAAATTTCAACCTTCCTGGTAACATTTATCAACTTCTATGTGATATTCCTTCTCCTGGGAGTATTCATAACCTATTTTATTTCCGGTTATATCACATCACCTTTGAAAATCCTGGCGCTCCGAATCAGCAATATCCGGATAGGAAAGGCAAATGACAAACTGGATTGGAAAAGGGAAGACGAGATCGGAAAACTCGTGGTTGAGTACAACCGGATGCTTGATGAATTATCGGTCAGTGCCGAAAAACTGGCCAGTAACGAAAGAGCAGCGGCCTGGAGGGAAATGGCCCAACAGGTGGCGCATGAAATAAAAAATCCGCTCACCCCGATGAAACTCAGCATTCAGCATCTTGTAAAAGCATGGGATGCAATGGCTCCGGACAGGGAAATAAGGTTGAAACGACTGGCCGATGCTTTGATTGAGCAGATTGATTCCATGAGCGTGATCGCTTCAGAATTTTCCTATTTCGCTAAAATGCCTGTGCCCAGGATAGAAAAGCTTGATCTTGATGAATTTATTCATACATCTCTTGGAATGTATAAAAACGTTGCCGGAATCGATATTCAGTTTTTACCAACTGATGCCAAAAAATGGATATTTGCTGACCATAAGCAATTGGTTCGCGTGCTGAGTAATCTGATTAACAATGCCATTCAGGCTTTAGAGAACCGTTCAAACGGGAAAATACTCCTGAAAACAGAAACAATCCCCGAATATCACGTGCTGGAAGTGTCCGACAATGGAAAAGGGATTCCGGTCACAGAAACTGATAAAATATTCCAACCGAATTTCACCACGCGGAGCGGGGGCACCGGACTGGGACTGGCCATTGTCAGGGAGATCATAGTTGCTTCAGGCGGTCAGATTTCTTTTCATTCGGTACCCGATACAGGTACCACCTTCAGGATTATGTTTCCCTCCGCCCGTCCCGCAACGGATAAAAAACCGGAAGCATGAAAAAGCACTTTCGGTTCATCATCGGAATACTGGTCCTGATCTGCGGTTGTCAACGGAATCCGATCCATGATGAGTTCCACCCATTTCAGAGCCAGACATGGCAACGATTTCAAATCATACGATTTCAGATTCCGGTGGAAAAATCAAGCACTTCCCGGGATCTTCAGATATATGTCAGATTCACACGGGATTTTCCTTACCGTTCTTTGCCCTTTCATATGATCCTGAGACTCCCCTCTGGGGAAGAAAGGATCAGGGAATATGATCTCCCTGTTACTTCTCATCCGGGTAAAGCAGATGAAAACTGCCCGAAAGGAATTTGTGAGGCCGCATTTTTCCTGAAAAAGAACCTCCGTTTTACGAAAAACGGAAATCTGGAAATTGACCTGGAAAACCTGATCCCCAAGATAGAAACGCCAGGTCTAGAGGGTGTTGGGATTCGAATTTTGAAATCCGAGCGATAACCTCCGGACGGTTTTTTCGTCCTCTTTCATCTGTGCGACCAGGTCTTCAAGGGAATGGAATTTTTTTTCATCGCGCAGGCGTTGAAGGAACTGAACCGTCAAAATCTCGTTGTAGATATTTTCTTCGAAATCCAGGATATTAACTTCAACTGTAAAAACAGGATTTTCAAGACTTGGCCTGAATCCAATATTAGCCATTCCGTAGTAAACACGTTCATGTAAATGAACCTGGGTGAAATAAACACCTCTCAATGGGTAATACGCAGTTTCATCCGACAATGCAATATTTGCCGTCGGGTACCCCAGCTTTCTGCCCAGATGACTTCCGTGAATAACTCTTCCTGAAACTGAAAAGAGCGGATCCATATTGATCCGCAAAACTACGAATATTTACTCCAGTCCGTTTCAGGCAGTTTTTCTTCTTTCTTACTTGTTTTTATCCTGACAAGCTGAACAATGGCATAGATGTAATGCGCCCACACGCCGGTTAACATAATAAGCAGTGTGATGATCATCCAGATAGGGGCAACCGGTGTCCAGAGTTCACGGGTGGGTTTTTCCTGAGCCAGAAGATGTTTCGGAATTGCCCAGTTGATTTGCGCCTGGCCTGTTACGAATCCAAAGAGTTCGTGTTCATCAATGCGGGCAATAACTGTGATATTTCCGAGAGAATCCCCGATCAATGAAGAGGGAAACTCCATCGTGCCGGTCCCCTGATCGTCCAACGATATCTCTCCGATAGGCAAGGGACGGAAAAGGCTGGGCACAAAGAGGTTGACAGTTTCACCAGGAATTGGTGCCATTTTATTATCCCGCGAATGTTGTGTTCCGGTGATCCGGATATACCTGATTGAATCCTCCTCGTAAAAGGAAACCTTCAACCATGCAGGCTTAGATGAAAAGGATTCGGAAACGGGTGCATATCCGGCGGCTCCTGCAAAATCGGCAACATATCTGATCATTCCCTGGGCATCCTGTGGAAGAGGAGGATACAGTGGAATGGCAAGTGTGACTGTCCCGGCTGAATCGGAAGATCCTTCGCCTATCTTCCGTACGATGTTTTTTCCGTCGGACACGGAGAAGGAGATAACGGCATTCTGAAGATGTAACCATTCCCTGCCTTTACGAAGGGAAATCGTGGTGGTTACGAGAACGGTGTCATTTGAGGTATAAAGGGGAATCAGTGAAAGACCGGGTTCTGCAGGTTCAGAAGCAGAGGGATCCCCCTGGGCAAAAGAATATAAAAACAAACAAAGGGATATACTGGTCAGCCAGATACAGCGTATACTTACCGGATTTCTCATGGGTTTTCTGGTGTGCGGTTATGTCTATTCATGATGGATTTCAAGCCAGCAGCTCTTCTTCAGGTACAGGTTTATCTTCCATTTCACTGACATTGACAATGGGAATAAACTTCGATCCGATCGTCATTAGCAGGGCAAAAAAAGCAATCCCTGCTGCCGTCAATGCCCATTCAACCCAGGTGGCATTATAGAACACCCATGCCGGACGGGCATCCTGGATCGGAAGATAGGGTGATTCCAGTGTGGGTACCACGATCAGGTAGCGGTTCACCCACAGAGCCAGAATTACCACAATTGCCGATATGGTAATATTACTGATTGTCCGGAGCTTCGGAATGCCTACCACAATCATTGGCATCAATACACCGATATAATTAGACAGGATAAACAGCCAGTAATATTCATCAAAGAGAAGGCGGATCAACAGTTCGTCGTTCTTTTCTGAGCCGTACCATTTAGTAAGGTAATCGCTGAAAGTAAAATACCCGAATAAGGCAGACAGGATAAGCATCAGCACTCCAACATTCACAAAATGCTTCCTGGTGATGAATTTTTCAAGGTGATAGATCTTACGAAAAAGCCACATTACCACTATCATAACACCGCAGCCGGAGAATACGGCGGCGATGACAAAATAGGGACCGAAAATCGTACTGTGCCATCCCGGCTGCAAAGTGACACTGAAGATCCATGCCAAAACCGAGTACACGATCACGGCAATGGCAATGACCATTGCAGCCATGATATCTGTGGCTTTATGAAGTCTCTTCTGTTGTTCCGGAGTTCCGGTGTATCCCAGGGCAAGAAATGAGTACAGTTTTCTTTTCCAGCTGGGTATCCTGAGGGATTGAAAGTCACGGATTGCAGCGATGTCTCTGAGAATGGCAAGATAAAGAAATATCAAACACCCGAAAATATCAGTGGAAATAGCGATAACGTCCCATGTGATCGGGGATTGGATCCTCCCGTGGATGACCAGGTAATACAGGCGGTCGAGCCGTCCGATGCAAAGGAGGATATAACAGGGTCCGATCAACAGCGCAATGATCGTCATAAATTCAGCGATCCGGATAATCGGCTTCCTCCATTCGGCGCGAAACAAGTGCAGAGTTCCTGAGATCAGAGCCCCTGCATAGCTGATACCCATAAAAAAGATGAAGTTTACAATATAGATCCCCCAAACCACATTGTCCCTCATGCCGGTTACAATATGTCCCTGTGAAATCTGAATATACAATGCATAGAATCCCAGGCCGATAATCCCGACAAGGAGCAAAATCCACAAGGTTTGCACTATACTTGTCCGTTCGATCTGGGGAGCAAACTCCCTAAGCAGGGAAGACTGAGAAACATTTGCCATTGGATTTATCTTTTTTGCTTTTTAACATGGGGAGTATTGTCATACCGTGCCCTGACATCTTCATCAAGATCATCAAGGCCACGGTCCACCGGAAATTGCCGCTCAACGGGGGGGAGGTAATAAACGCTCGGTCGGGTTCCCAGGACTTCCAGGTAGCGGTATCCTGCACGGTCCCTGATCAACTGGCTGAATTGAAAGGTTTCGGATCCGTTCGTGACCACATCTTCATCCAGATCTCCGAAGTAAATCACACCCATCGGGCAAGCAGAGACACAATAGGGCAGCTTCCCCACCCGGATGAGATCGGGGCAAAAATCACATTTCGAAACCGTTCCTTCCACTGCCGGACTACTCGCTTCAGGAGAATAGGGGAAGGCATCTTCATTGAATTCCTCGTAATGGCGCCATGCAAATACACGAGTTGAATAGGGACACCCGGTGATACAGAACTTGCATCCGATGCAACGCTCATTATCAATCAGAACAATCCCGTCTGTTCTTTTATAGGTTGCTCCTACCGGGCAAACACTGACGCATAGTGGATTGTCGCAATGATAACATGGTTTAGGAAACCAGTACGGAGCAGTATGCTCTGTTTCCTGGAGCAGGTATACCTTCATAAACTCCTGGTCTTTCGGCAGGTGATGGCCATGCTGGCAGGCCTCCACACAAGCCCTCGCATTTTTGCAACGGGCAAGATCGATGACCATCACAAATTTCCGGCCCGGGATACCCTTTTTGGATTCCTTGATGGATACCCGGGGATACCGCAACCGGGCCTTGTCTACCTCCATAATTTCCCCTCCGGGGGTAAGCACTTTCATGGTTTCTCCTGATGCTGCCTGGGCAGGATCAAGGTACGCTTCCACCAACCCTCCTGTTGCCATGATCCCTGCTCCGGCCATCAGGCCTTTCCTGAGAAAATCACGGCGGGAATTCTTTTTCGGACCGTTTTCAGTAGTTTTTTTCACAGTTTACTGGTTTACTGACATTTATTTAATGAGGTTCATGATAACCGTTCAGGATACTTCTAAAATTGCTTACGGGCTTTTTCCCTATAGTACAGAAATAGATATGTATCACAAGGAAAACCGAAATGATAAATCCGGATATAATATGAAACAGGTCGGTAAGATGAAGGCCGCTTGTTCCGAGAATGGTCGTAGGAATCGTCTCAGGGTAAAGAAGCACCCATCCTGTTACAAATACCACGGGAATAAAAATATACATGATCACCAGATAGGAAAACTGCTGGAGCGGATTGAATTTATTTTCCCTTGTGACGGGGTAAGGCGGAAGTTCCTGCCTGAAAATCCCAAGGGTATAATACCTGAACTGGAATTTCAATCGGCCTATCAACCCTTTATACTCAAGCTGGTAATGTTTCCCGTTATAGGTAAACAGGTTACCACAGAAGAAGATCAGATAACTGGCACTCAGAATGATTCCTGAAATATTATGTATTGCGACGGCGGTGTCGAATCTCACCAGTGCAACAGCAGGGGCTGAAAATTGCATACTAACTCCGGTAATGACTAGCAGGAGGCAGAGGATCGCATTCAACAAGTGCCAAAACCTGAGCCAGATGGGGTACAGATATAATTTTTCCTGGGTCATGGAAGTTATTTTTTCAAGATCCTTAAAATGGCATGGAAGATTATTCCGGCTAAAACGCCTGTAAACAGAACCAGGCTGATTATGGTAAGCGTATAGTTACGGCTGGCCCCAATCACAACCGAGTCGCTGGTTGTAATTCCCTTAAAAATTCCGCCTATGTTGCGTGTTGTTTCCGCTTCATATTTATAGAGAGAGGCCAGCAATGCGGGATTTGTCGAGTGGCATTCCTTACAGTTTTTCACTGCAAGGTCCTTTGACAGGATTTTGTGCTCTACCAGTGTGCTGTCGGCACCTTTCCGGGCATGGCATTCAATACACCTGACAGAGGAGATATGCAATTTCTGGTTCGGAAGCCAGTCGTGGCTCTGAATCAGATTCGGGCGTTCCCGTTCGGTCAGCAGTTGAAATCGCCGAAAATCACTGTGGCAGTCAAGGCATATGGTATTGTCATATACTACAGTTTCTTTTATATTCTCATTGGTCCGTGCATTAATTTTATACGTATGGGGATCATGACACATCCAGCAGGTAAATTCTGCCCTGAGTTTTTGGGAATGGACACTCTCCATAAATTCGGTATCAATCTCTTCAAAGAAGAACCGTGAATAATTCTCATCCCCGCCATGGCAGTCCAAACAGGAATATTTGGCTTCCATCCGAAGATTCCCGGGATGCGGAAACGTGCTGTAATCATCGGAATGGCAGTCGGTACATTTAAACGTTTTGTGGTTAGAGGCGTAGAAATCATTGGGCGAAATGATCAATTCGGCGTACATACGCTGGTGGACGGTCTTGCCAAGCTCCGGATTTTCAAAAGAATATTTTGACTGGCCATGGCATCTGAAGCAACTCTGGTTCAGATCGGCATTTGGAAACCGAGACAGATCCACAGTGATTTTTTCAGGGCCGGATTCACTTCTCTGCCGGAAACCGGTCGAATCCACAGGGTGCGATGACTGATTAATTGCTAAGATGAGAAGGGCAAGTAAGATGAGGATAACGGTCAGCCAGGAGGGCCTGAAATAAATTTCACGGGTCATAGGCAGGGATTTAGAGCTCTGACAAAAAGCAAAGAAAAAGGATACCAAACGTTGAAAGACAGTCCGGTATCCTTTGTTCTGTCATATACTGGAAAGATCATTTCCCCATGGTTCGGATAAAGGCTATGATGGCCCAACGATCGGCTTCGCTGGTGACCTTTTTCTCAAAATTGGGCATTTCGTCTCTACCGATATATGATTTATAATAAAGAACGCCATCGGTTTGTTTTTGAAAAGAGGGAGTGGAAAAGTCTCCGGGGGAGGTTTTCAGCATGGCGGCCTTTGGACCATCGCCCAGGCCTTTACTTCCATGGCATGATTTGCACTGCTTTGCCCATAAATCTTTCCCGGTAGCCAGGGCTGTGGCATCCCCTGCTTTCACAGTGCTCTTCATGGAGTTGTATTTATCGGGTATCTGCCAGGGCTTGGCAGTCTGTGCCTGGGTTAATGAAACACTCAGGAACAGAAGTGCAACCAGGCAACTGATTGCATAGATCGCTGATTTTTTCATGGTTTGTTATTGTTGGATTGATGATGAATTAAAAGTTCCATAACCGGGTCATATTGAATCCGATAATAATTTCCCCGTTGAAGAAATTGTTTTTGTTATAAAGCACAATGTCCTGAGGCAGGATACCCTGGGATGCGCCCAGGAAAACATGAAAAGTATGAGTGCTGGTCGATATTTCGACACCCAGATTGAGATTCAATTTTGAAGTGGAAGAGTTATAGTACATACCCTTTTGACCGTACTTCAGGATGAATGGTGTATCGTATCCCAGGTAAAAAGGTTGTTCATAGCTCACCACAACGGAAGTTTGCGGACTGACCTTCAGGCGGGCAATTGCTGAAAATGAAAGTGCATCATTCTTTTTAGTGGAATCCACTTTATTGTAATGAGTAAAAGCACAGCTAACCTGCATGGAGAACATCCGGCAAAACCTGCGGGCGACCATCAGTTCGTGATAGTAACTAAGCCGGTCGATAAAAGTGTAATCTTTCCCGAAATTGCTCTTGTTTGTTGCATTCAGTGCGATATCACCGTAATAGCCGATCGTCAGGGGGAAGCCACCTTCCCGCTGGTGGAAGAACGTATACCGGAGAGAAAGATCCTGGTACATATTATTTTTGGCAGTGCCGAATCCGATCGTCAGGTTGTCGGTAATACTGTAGTTCAAGCCCATCCTGATATTTGTGGCCCCCCAGATGCCGAAAAGATCCTCGAATGCATTCTGGATGGTCCCGAACCGGTGCTGAAGGATAAATTCCAGGGTTTTCGAAGGTTGTGTTTTCACTGTCATATTATCCATGAAGTAGCCGGATTCAAAAGGGGCGCGGGCCAGAGGTTTTTTCTCCTTCGTTTCCCCTTCCTGATCCTGGGCAAGGACAGTACTGAAACTGAAAAGCATGACAACTACGCTCAGGATCCCTTTTTTAAAATATGCTGAATTAATCATACCGTGTCGTTTTACATAAAACAAACTCTGTTAATTATCCTTGGCTCCCTGTCTGATCCAGTTCAGAACCGTGCCAGCATCTTTGGCATTGGTGTACATGACCATTTCTCCACCAGTTGCCATAACAGTATAAATCAAACTCTGTGCAGGCTGAAGTGTATCCACATACCCGCCGTTCATCAAAATATTGTAGGAATTCCCGGTGGTAAGGTCCGGCGGTTTTTGGCCGGAACCATGACACCCAACACCGGTACATGATTTATTCCAGATGGCCTGAATGTCATTCG
>Ga0233425_10008418_pt1 | contig 13729 bp, 2 predicted proteins | sample Watercolumn_Towu_2_FD_181712 | JGI IMG/M metagenome (GOLD analysis project Ga0233425, IMG submission 181712) | Freshwater microbial communities from Lake Towuti, South Sulawesi, Indonesia - Watercolumn_Towuti2014_140_MG | ecosystem: Environmental > Aquatic > Freshwater > Lake | place: Indonesia...
ATTTTAATCATGACTTAAACCAACCTGCAAAATGGGGCGTTGTTCATTTAAATCAACCTTCCCAGATTTCTGTCTACTGTGAGTCAAAGCTGTTAGAAAATGAAAAAAATTTGTTTACCTCCCTTTTTCCTGAGAAAACCCTTTGTGAAGTATCAGCGGGAGGACGAGCTAATTATTTACCATCTACGGGATATGCCGCAATTGCTTGGCTAAATAATGAAGTGACCCATACTTGGGTATTTGATTTAGAAGCGGATTTTACAAATTTGGTACGATCTTTTGTTATGGTCATGACCCCATTTAAGATAATGCCAGAAATAATGGATTTTCTCGCTCATAAGCCCGCGGGTTTAATTTCTCTTTTTCAAAAAGGAGACTGGGGAAAAATTTACTTTAATGGCAAACATAATGACACGCGTGAATGCCTTGCACGGCTAATCAGCTTATCACGATATAACTTTCGTGCTTCTTATAACAGGAGTCAAATACAGCATGCAGATATATCGTCTTTTATGGCGAAAGATTTACGGAAACATGGATGGTTGAGCAGTCTTTTAGATTCTCCCTGCGATGGGATGATTTATGCAAATCCTATTTCATTTTTAATGACTTTAGAAAAAGAGGGGCTTTGTGAAAGTAATGAAACAAAAACGACCCTCACTCTCAAGGATGTATCAGAAACTCAATCTTTACAGAAAGCACACGAGGATCATTGCCGAAAATACGGTGCTAACCCGAGGCAACTAAAGGTAGCTAGAGAATTTTTGTCTAAGAAAACTCTAGGATGGACTGAGGAACAAATCTTAGTTTCCATCATGATAACGTCAATATTTATTGGAAAGGCTAAAAGGCCTATTCTTTCCTTTGATCTTCAGGGATTTCCAAAGCGAGTCTATTTAGAGCATCGTTTTCAGAGAAACCTTATCTTTAACTTGCTACAGCAAAATGCTTACGTAACACAACTTGAGATTTTAGAAGCTTATTGGAGACAAGCTGTCGATTTAATGTGGATAAAAACCGAAGCAACGCCAATTTTTGCAAGAAATCGTTGGCTGCATTTAAATGGGTATTTGCCTCCTCAAACAGATAATTATTGGGAGAAAGCAGCTAAGTACTGGTTGATTTATTTAAGTCGCACAGGAGAATCCTTATTAGAGTCTACGACCTTGAATGAGCAATTTAAAGATTGTGTGCAAGAAATGGGATTATCAGGTAGCCGTGAGGTATTTAAATTTTTAAATAATGAAGGCCATCGTTCGTTAATTGCAAGATTTTTTCAAAACAAAAAATCCATTTTTTACGTGGCATATTCACCCAAGGATCGCTCAGGATACTCAAGAGACTTATTCCATCAAGTGAATACACCGAAAAAATTCCCATTTCACCAGATTCTTATAGAAGGATCAAACTGGGGTGTTAGTCATCATGACGATATAGAAAGATCAAACTGGGGGATTAATCATGATGCCGATTTAGAAATTCTCGCATTTCTCGCGAAAAAAGGGCGCTTCCAACAGATTATCTTAGAGAATATCCCGGATGAAATGTTGGAAATCTTTCTAGATAAAGTTCTCCAGAGAGTATTAAATGATGACACACCCTGGTGTGTTCCTTTGAATATTCCTGCTTTAAATAATAAAGTCGGGGCTCTTTTAGAGCGCTACGGAAAAGCTAGCAAATGTTATGGATTGTTAAACAATATTCTGCAAAACAATCGCCGTAACTGGTTAGCCCAAGAATACTTAGTACCCCTAGAAACACGTCGTTTAAAAACTCCTTTTGAGAAAGAAAAGGAGATTGGATGTTCCTCTCGAAGAGCATTGCAGAAAAATGCTGATCTCTATGGTGCTTCTTCTTCGTTTTCTTCTGCAAACGTATTTAGTGAGATTTCTTTTGAGCAAGAGGAAATCTATCCTTTAAATCCTGGTGGACGTGTTGGCGCGACATTGCAGCAACAGCAGCAGCAACAAATGGATAAATTTTTACAGACGCAACGGCACCGTACGCCCGTCATCAGGCAGCGAAAAATAGAACCGTTGATCGGTGATTTGATAACCTATGAAAATATTGATGAGCAATTGGGGGCTTATTATCAGGCGTTACAGAATACAAGATCATCACTCACTGTCACTCCCATAGCAAGCAGCAGTGATATGGCGCCAGCTAACTACGAAATACCTTCTATATCACTAAAACCCTTCTTTGCTCAATGGATTAGTGCAAATCCCTTAGTTTTTGCACCAAATCTTATTTCAAAGATGACCCCAGATGCTGCAAAAATTTTATTACAAAAACATCCCCATTTAACGGCAGGCTTGCAACCGGATAATTTACCGCAAGGTTTTTACACATTACCATCTTACGATAAGACCCTTATTTTATGTTACAGTCACGAAGCTTTTTTTGAGACCGAACCTACGAGCTTGACGTTGGATCTAAGCCTGGAGGAGCCCACAGTCAAACCATGGTTAGGGGATTTCCGCCAGTTTAATCCGAAAAAATATGTGGGAAAAACTAGCTTAGAGGACAAGGATCTTGAGGATCTGATTCTCTTTGCTCACTTACAGCCACCCCGAGATCATCAAGCAGATTTTCATCTTTTTTTAGCTGAACTAAAATTCGATGATACCCTTAAGAAATTTATTAAAAAAAATCTTGAGGTTGTAAAAGCAAATTGGAATATTTTTAAGTACGCCATCAGCTTTTCAGACCTGCAAGGAGCGAAGAAAGTCTTAAGTCAGATGGAGAGTAAGGGAAATGATTTTTTCCGCATGACGGATGAGGATGTGCAGCGCATTTTATTTGAAACACAGGAAGAATCACTGCGAGAGTGGATAAAAAATCATTCTCTTGGTAACAGCCTTGCTTGGGGAGCTTTGTATTATCAATGGGGTCCCTTGGGTTTAACGCGACTTTTAGAACTGTTGCGAGATATAGAAACGTGTTTAGGCCGAAGATTTTTCGAACATTTTACGACTTACTTTCTTCAAAAACATCCAAATTATTTAGCCTTCGTCGACGAGAGAAAAAATTTCAAATTTTTTGATGCCATGGAGGATATGTGCAAAACTTTTCAGGGAATTCGAAAAGCAGATGAGTGGAAGCTAGCACTTTGGCAATCTGTATATCAAAAACATTTTGACGCTTTAGCATGGAGCAGTATAGAAGATCTATGGGATGGTTTTAAGTATTTTCTTGAGGAAATAACAGAGGCTGATGTAACACTAACCCCAAGGATTTTTCAACAAATTCCCTCACAGAACATGATCGTCTGCATGGATCGCATTCAAAAAACTCTTCTACGGATCCCAGCTGGCGAACGTCGGGATACTTTTGTGAGTTTGTTAGGGTGCTTGGATTTAAATCAAGGTGGTGTACCACATGCTGTTTTACATGAGGAGTTTAAATCCGTTGCTCCCGAACTGATGCTAAGAAACTTTGAGTTTGGCACACCTACTTATTCTCCCAATTTAACAAAGCTTTATGAGTGGACAGGTGAGGGAGAAGTGCTCTTGATGCAGCGAATATTTGCATCAAGAACTCAGTTTAGTGAAGCAGATTACGTATTTTTATCTTCAAAAGTTCATGAGCATTTGCTGTCTAAAGACATGCTAGTACTGCTTTTACACACGCATTATGATATTCCTAACGAAGGTATTGAAACTATTCTTCACCGAGTTTCAGCTCTCATGGATGGAGAGAATAATAATAGTGTGTCCTGTTATCTTCATAGAGCTTGTTATGCTATGGGGGAAAGAAAAATAACGGTGCAGTTAGGTGCATTAGAGGCTTTCAAAGAACAATTAGCTTCAGAAAAAGCGATTTCTCTTTGTACTGCATATCCCACGGGTACTTTTTTAGAAGCATTAAGTCTTTTATGGCAAACCAAAAAAACGCAAGACTATGAAATCCTTGTTGAGTTTTTTTCGAAGGCTAAGGACAGCACGCAATCTCAAGAAGCAAATCATGAATATCTTACATTGTTAAAGCTATCCGTATTATTTGGATGTTATGAGCTTGATAATATCACTGAATTTTATACGAAATTATGTTCCGTTCGTCCTATTGTAAAACAGGAACTAAAACGTCTTACTACACAATTAGGTGCTATTAATTTTAAAACTACCTCTCTAGAAAGTCTTCAATATTTATCATCCGGTGTGTTATTGAATAGGCTGTCAACTTGTATTAATGAAATGCGGAAGGATCCTGGACATGCACATAGGTTTCGTGAGCAGTTTATTGATGAGTTATCTCACCATGGAGTTTGCTTTAAATTTACAAAAAATGGCGGATTTCGACAATTAGAACCGTGGGAAAAACCATCAGAAATTATGGATTTCTCAGAGCATGAAACACGATTATGGAATTTCATGGTGGGTCATATTTTAATTTCACAAGAGGAAGAGAGTGTAACTAGTGCCCTAAAACCTTTGTTACAAATTTTTAAAAAAATACAAGCGAATCGAACTTATATTGATGAAATTGATCCACTCCTTTCTGTATTGATGAAGACGCCATCTCATCGATATTGGACCGTTAATTATTTTTGTGAAGTTTTGCAGGCTTTGCGTCCAACAGACAAACAAGTTTCTTACCCTATTAGTTTATTAAGTGAAATTTTAGCCCATGAAAGCGTGAGCGCCCAGCAGATCGAACAGGTCTATCAAGACTTTCCCGAGTTATTAACCCATACCATTCGACTTATTTTAGCTAATACAGTGTTTGATCGTAGAGAGCAAGCTTTACTGTGTAAAATTGCGTTGGATGACTATTTTGCGACAAATGATGTTCGTGTACTAAATGCTTTAATTTCTTTGCTAACATCACCAATGTTTGCTCATAGCCGCTATGATCTTCTTCACATGATTGCTCATGCCCCTGATGAAGTAAGCCGAACATTGGGTGTTAGATTGTGTCAATCTTTATTTGATTCTGTTATCCCCCATAATTTACGTGCTCATTGGCCGAAAACTCTTGCTTTGTGGTGCAGCATTTTCCAAAGCACAGGCTCACGAGAAATTATGTTGTTTCAGGAGATAAAAGGTTCTGACTTACCTTTCGAAGAACAGAGCCTGGTGCTTCATATTGTAGGGTGGAGTTGTTTTTCTAAAGGATTAAAAACGCTAAAAGAGCAGGCATACGATGTACATAAATCACAAAAATTAGTTTTTACACTGACTACGTTAAGTCTTGAAAATCTTAAATTATTAGCAACATGTTATCCTCATCAGCCATCACCTACAGTAGCTGATTTATTACGATTAATAAAAGAATCAGAAGGACGTTCCGATCTGCTTAAAATGCAGTTAGAAGCTTTTCTAAAAGTACCTCATCAAGAATTACGGCCAGACTATCGTAGAGTTTCTCTAACAAGAGAAAGAGATCTTCAACGAATGTTATTGGAAACAAAAATTACCGTTAACGATGTAGCAAAGTCTTTAACATTAGAGCAAATCCTTCGTTTAATAGCCATTTTTTCTGAATTAAAACAATTAGAAATGGGTTCTAAAAGAGTTGAAAGCTGCAATAAAGCCATTGTTCAAATGAATCAACAAGAAATAAAAGAAGCTTTTTTAAGGATTTCGCAAGCTTCAGCTCGAAACCCACAGGATGACTCTTTAAAAATCCAAGTCTGGGCCCTCTTATTTGAAGCCTTAGGACGGACTACTCGCAAATATCCTCATATGGCGCAACAATTTGCATTGATTGCCAATGATTTTTGCATGGCAGATGCACCTTCTAGAATGTTGCAATTAGCTACAGGAGAAGGCAAAAGCCATTTTGTAGCATTACGAGCAGCCTGGCATGCAAGTCAGGGATGTTCTGTGGAGGTTTTGACTGAAAAAACTGTGTTGGCTAAACGAGATTTAAAAGATTATCGAGACTTCTTTAACTACTTGGGACTCCGTGCTGGCATTATCCATCCAGACTCATCTCATAAGGACTATACAGATCATTCGATTCATTATACTACCGCCGGCGAATTTTCTTTATTCATTAATGAGCAACGTTATTTAAAAACTCCTATTAATATTTCAGAAAAGAGTAAACGGATTGCATTGTTTGATGAATTTGATTTTATTCGTTTTGATGAAGGTGCAAAGACCTCTTACAATTATGCACGACCCACGGGGATTACTCCTAAAAAAATGATGTGGCTTTACCAAGGAATTAATGGATTTTATGAAAAGCATGCCCACAGGCTCAATCAACAAGGGGGCATTAAATCTCAAGATGTGCATGCGTTAAAGCAGGAGCTGCTGGTTCTTGCAAAGGGTCATGATGAAAAAATCAATTTAGTGGAGCATTATCAGCCCTTAGAATGGGTGCGTTGGCTGCAGTCTGCTCACCAAGCCGCCCAGTTAGAAAATAAAATTCACTACACGGTTCGTGAAGAACAGATCCAAATCCAAGAAGAATCTTATCCCATGCGAAACATTATTCCCCTCTCTCGGGGGAATCAACCCATGATGGGATCAACCTTTAGTCATGGCGTTCAGCAATTATTAGCAGTGCTTCATAATCAAAGAGCACAACAACAGCAAGAACCTCAAAATTATTACATACCACCCGAAAGCCATATCATCGGCTCAGAAAATGCTGCTCATGCTATGCGGGCATTGTGGGGTTTCTGGGAGGGATTTTCGGCAACTATATCACCATTGCAAATGCAACAATTAGACAAAGAAAATGGAACGCAGGTTTTACATGCGCCGACCAATCAAAAAGATCGGCGTTCTTGGAAATCTCCGAAACTTTTTGAAGATGAACATGCGCGCTTAGATGCGATAGCAGATCAAATGAAAAGTTGCTTACAAGAGAAAGAATCCGTTTTGTTTGCCTGTAAGACGGATAAAGAAGTCGCCTTGTTACAGGAAACACTTCCTGCTCGGTTAACTTCAGCTGAGCGAGCTAATTTTATTTTTTATACCAATGAGGAGTCGCGTACACCGGAAGCGGTGCTACTAGAAAAGCAAGAGAAAGAACAATGGCACAATGATGAAAAACAGTATCCCGTTATTTTAGGAGCCTCAGGGTTTGGGCGAGGAGACAATGTGGATGTAGAAGGTGTATTTTTACAGGATATTCATGATCAAAACGATAGAATTCAAAAAGGAGGACGAACAGCGAGGAATGGTAAAAGGGGAACGGTTTATCAATATTATTTGCGTCAACAATTGCTTAATGAAATTGCTTCATTGCGTGAGATTTTAAAGGAGCATGGTGAATACGAGTTTGTAGATGACCAAGATGATTTTCGAGGTAATCCAGATAAGCTCATATCTTCTGTCTTGATGTTGCGTGAGCGAGTAGCTTTTTTTGAAAATAGAGCAAATGAAGGATTTAGAAGCTTACTAGCCCAATTTACAAATTGGGGCATGGATGAGATGAGTCGACAAAAAAATATTTCTACCCTAGAAATTCAAGATGAGGATGAGGTGAATTATGTTCATTCACTGGCTGCAAAACGAGAACGTTTAGAAGCTGATTGGCTAGCTTTATCTAGTCATTCATCCATGGGAGTTTCTGAGAAAATAAACCAGATTCGTTGCGCCGTAGAAAGAGAGGTTGCCTCACTAGCCCATGAATGGAATATAGAAAATATTAGTTTCTCTTTCTTGCCAGAACAACCCTTCTCTATGAGTTCTTCTTTTGAAACAACGTCTCTAAAAAAAGAAACCTCTGAAGAGATGACTTCCGCTATTGCTAGAATGGGAGTTTGGCTTGTAAGAAATGGATGTGATGTAGTAAAAGTTCAAGCACTGACTCCCTCTATCACGCAATTGGCTTGTCATGAAGAAAGATTCATCTCCTTTGTGAAAGAATTAAGTAACTATAGTGGCCTTCGTAAATTCCAGGTAGCTTTAGCGATTGTTTTAATGCAAGTGACTCCGACTTCAGCTTCTACTAGTGTACCCTCATGTTCTGTGCAAGCTCCGCTTCCTCGCGAGCTGAAAGAAAAGTATCAAGAAGTAATTATTGAGTTAAGTGATCATCTCAAACAAATGATTGATGAAAAAATTGAAGCTTATACGTCAAAAAGCACACACCCAGATGAAAAAATCCAATATGTCAAAAAATTATTGCCAGTTCTTCAATATGTCACAGATAAGATCCATGATCCTAAGGAACAAGAAAGATATTTATCTGAATGCGATTTTTTTGTGAAGAATGATTGTTCTGGATTCTTTGATAGCGCAGGAGTCCCCTTTGATCGCTTTCAACAACAATGGCGTCTTATTACTCAATTAGTACCTCTATCTACCTCCGCTAAACATGTATCAGTGATACGACGTTTAATGGGGATGAACCTTTCTAAGTGGCACAGTAAAAGACTCAGCGGTTGGCAAATGTGGAGCATAGGTTCTTCGGATGAAAAGTACATTGATTTTCTATCTGATTTTGTTGATGTGCTGAGGATTTGCAATACAACCACTCCCGAAAATCGAAATTTATTAGTAAGTCTTGAAGGTTTAACAAATACTTACTGGGGAAAAGACAACCCGAAACTTCGTCAGCTGTGGTCCATCTTAGCCATGCAGGCTTCCATCGTTGCCGCTGAACCTTCATTGGTGAGATTTTTATTATTGTCTCTCAAGCAGCCTATAAAATATATATTACCCTTGTTAGAAAAAGGGTTCGTTTTTTCCAGAGAGCATTGGATTCATTATCCAGATTTTCTTGTAACGTTGTTAAGTGATATAGCAGCGTCTGAGGATCCCGAGAGTAAAAAAGAGGGGCTCAAGTTGTTTAATAGGCTATTAGATTTCATGAATGCCTTAAGGCAAGATCATCCTCTATGGAAACTATCGAACAGCGAGTTGCAAACTTTCTGTGGTGAATGCTATCAATTTTCCCGTGAGTTTAGGGAGGAACCAAGCCCTATCCGCTGTAAAGGAGCCTTGTCATTAGATAATTTACAAAAAAACTATCTATCTTTTTTGCAAAACCATTGGAATGCAAGGACAATTCTAGATAGCTTCATTAGACATGCACAAAGAGAAGTCCCTCTTTCTCTGTTATTCGAAGAGCTAGAAAGACATGGTTCTGTATTATCTACGCAAGAATGGAATTTGTTACTGCAATCAGCCCTCCTGAACAACCCAGCTATGACGGGTGTGGGTTTTTCTGAATTATGCCAACAGGCAGTTTTTACAAAAAAACTGCTTTCGAAATCTTCTGAGGGAGAGGCGACTAAACAGCAACGACTTGAAGCTCTAAGGGCTTTATCACCGAGAAAATTTAAGGCTAGTGTAAAATGGTTAACTACTCATAAAGAAACACTAAAAAAACATCCAGAAATTTTAGAGATTCTACTCATATACATGGGAAATAATGCCCCTATCTCAAAGTTGCTTTCACTGATTAATTTATATGAATTTGTATTGAAAAAAGCTCCCATCTTCCAAACAATGCAGAATCGAAGAAATTATATAGATGCTTTTTTAGGGTTACCTGACGGGCGACAACGCAGTGATGCACTGCTGCAGATGTTAAAACTGAATGAAGGTGCACTCATCAACAATTCAAGACTTGTTTCTCAATTGGGGATCTATTATGCGGATTCCCATATCACCATCGAACGTGCTAATTTGCTAAGCCAATTGCTCATCTCTGTTGGAGGAAAGGTGGGCCTATCAGAAACAGCTTTTAATCATTTTGTAACGGGTATTCAACGATTTTCTGAGTCTGAAAAAACAAATCTAGAATGTCGACAATTACAAAACTGGCTGGGTCAAAAAAATAGACCTTATCGCGAATATGCTTTATTTGATAACGTTGCACGGTACCTACAATATCAACTTGTTTCTGATGAAAATCAATTTCTGGTGGAGAATACTATCTCTCATTTTTATCGTCTAGCGACTAACTCTGCAGGAGTTCCTTTAGCTATCTTTAATCAGCTCACCTCAGGAAATGAAAATTTATTTGATTTTGAACTTTTAGGATTGCCAGCTACTTCAGCAGAAACCACGCGAATTGCCCGGCGCAATCAGCGAATTGTTTGGATGCACCTTTTAAGGCATGGCGCATTGATTCATCCTGTCCCCGGACAACAAAATACTTATCAATGGACGCAAGAAAACAATCAGGAATTGTTGCAACTTGGATTTGATCGCTACATAGAAGAGGCGCGAGCTATTCTTACCTCTGCCACCTCAAAGACCGAAGGAGACTTAACCACTACGCAGAAAGTCCAACTTTTGGAGTTATCCGATGAATTATTTATTATCGGGCGATCTGTCCTTAATGTATGTGAAACACAGAAAAGTATTGATTCTTTAAGAACGAACCTACAAAACACGATGCAGCGCTATCATTCTGCATGGTTTAAATCAGCTGATAGGCAGTCTTTATTTTTAGGCTTTCAAAGAGAAATGAGCGCCATCCTAAGAGATGGACCTCGCGATGGATTAAAAACTCGTTATGAAGAAGTCTTAGATTGTTTGCAAAAATATAAAATTGCAGCCATTACAACGGACCGCGGTACAATGCATCGGAGAGATAATCTTGGAGATATAGTAGAAGTGTTGAATCCTCAACGTGCACACTATTTAGATAGAAACTCTAAGGGCCATAGTCGCTACCTAGATACACTGAATCAAATGCATACTTGTGTGTTGCGTCAATGGTCTCAAGATTCCCGTGCTATCCATCGCTTTGGAGTCTATATCAATCAAAGCAAACAAGTTTTTAATCAGCTGGCTCGAGAGTTTTACAAAACGATTTTAGCATACGAGCAAAAACGTTCTGGAGAAATAGCTACTTTTGGGTTTTTCAAAAGATTTTTTCATAATCCAGCGGAACAAGTGGCATTTCAGGAATTCCGAGCACTTCTTGCTAACCACATCCCTGCTGAGGATAATACGCTTCTTTCTCATGAGCAGATTGATAGCTTGTTAAACCGCCTTCACACATTGGAAGTGAATCCCTTACTATCTTGTCAGGTATCGGGTCATTTAAGAACGCTCAAAGCAGATTTAGTAGCACAGGGAAGAATTCTTCGAGATTACTTGGCCCCCGAAACTTTAAATACTCATACAAGGGCTATTTTAGCCACGCCAGTTGCATAAAATGCGACTTTCTGATTCCTTTCAAACTATGAAGGTTACCCCTTTCGAATCCAAGGATGGATAAGCTTTTAAGCCATTACTGAACTCCCAGAAAATGCTAGACTGAGTATTAAAATAATCTCAGTAATTTTGGGGAGAATGGCTGTTATGGCCCTTTATCGAGAAGTGCATCCCACCCATCCTCAGGAGCGGGTGATTCAAGAGGCGGTGGACATCCTTCGGGGTGGGGGTGTAATTGTGTATCCTACGGATTCTACCTATGCTTTGGGGTGCTCTATGGGGGATAAGAAGGCATTAGATCGCATTCGCAGTATTCGTCATTTGGAAGAGCATCATCCGTTTACCTTGGTATGCCGAGATTTATCGGATTTGGGCACCTATGCCCGGGTGAGTAACCCTTCCTATCGTATTTTAAAGGCTTTAACGCCAGGGCCTTTTACTTTTATTTTGGAAGGCACCAAGGAGGTGCCTCGGCGCTTATTAGATAAAAAACGAAAAACCATTGGCTTACGGGTGCCTGATCATGAAGTGGTGCAAATGCTTTTAAATGTGTTGGGGGAACCTCTCATGAGTTCTACCTTGGTGATCCCTGGGGATGAATTTCCCTTGTGTGATCCAGAGGAGATTCGAAACCGCCTCTCCCATGGGGTTGATTTTATCCTAAATGGAGGGGCTTGCGGCTTGGAACCCACCACTTTAATCGACTTAACGGGGGAAAAAGCCCAACTTCTTCGTCAAGGGAAGGGAGATGCCTCTGATTTTTTTTCTGTGTAATCCATTGATTGTATGTCTCATTTTTTTACTATTGTCTTTAAAAAAGTCTAAAAACTAGCCAAATCGGAATAAAAAAGATACAATTCTTCTTAAGAAAGTATGAACTTCGAAAGAAGAGTGAGGTTTTCTTATGCAAAGTAGAAATGAAGTAATGAGGCTGGTGGCACTGGAAAGATTGAATGGTTATCAGGCTTGGGTGGCATCAGTAGAAAAGCAACCTAGCTCCTCTTCAGAGGAGAGTTCAATAATAGATGAAGAGATTTATTATGGAGAGGGCGATGAGAAGCTTCGGAGCTCTGTGAGAGCACTAACTTCCGAGTTTGACGAAGAAATTAAAAGGGCGCTGAGATCAAATAATGCCAATGAACTTGAAAGGGTTCGCACAAGACTTTATGACGTAAACCAAAATATTCTACGGGATGGTGGAAATAGTGAAGAGTTAAAGATGCTCTTGGGAGAGTATGTTCGTAACCGAGAGACTCTAATGCATAGCGCAGAGCAAAATGCCCGAGGAAGGGGGCAACAGTTTGAAGAGGTGTTTCCGTCTTCGAATGATCCTTCGGGGTTTACCGTGGTGGGGGAGCAGGCTCAAAATTTCTTGAGTGGTATTTTTAATGCGGTTCGAGAAGGGGAGAAATCTCCAGAGCAGCGAGGAGCAATTTTTAGAAATAGTTTAAATTTATCTAAGGAGATTCGATGGCAAGCTCGAGTTGAATCCCCCGATGAGTTAGTGATTTCAGGGCAGCCCGCCAAAAAAGGCTTTTTTAGTTCTTCTAAAGGTCCCAACTTCCAATGCCGTATTTCCAATGGGAGCGCGCCTAAGGTGGAATTTGACTTAGCGGATGATCCCAAAGCACAAGAGGAACAAGGCAGACAAATTGCCAAGATTGCAGCAGCACTTGCTCAAAGACCGGAAGGGGATTTTTCGTTAGTGATTTATGATACGACAGGGACTATGACAGCGCAGACGTTGTTGGGGATTATGGATACGTTGGAAAATGCTGGAGTTAGATATATGATTGAAGAGAATTTGCAAAGACGTTTTGAGAATGAAAGAATCGATAGAGCTGATGCATTTTCACCAGTAGTAACAAGTCCTTCTTTAGGTAGTGGAAGATAAAGAGAAACTGAGAGTACTATTAATTCCATAATGTTGATCACATTTACTCAAAGTTTTTATTGCTTCTCTGTAAGCCAAACATCGCATTTCTTCAAAATTATCATTGCTTACCACTCTACTCGTTAAAGCAGAAAGTAAATTCGTATAAAAGATTTTACTTGTTTGATTCAATCGCGAAAACTCAGGTATTTGAAGTTTTTCAAAAATATCGATTAACGTGTGTAATCGAATTAAGTCAGTATGTCCGCCATAGAGAAGTTTCCAATCTTTTATAGCATTGGCAGGGTTAGATAAAATATATATCCATCTAATCGCAGAAGACTCGATGCGGTAGTGAGAGGGTAAATGAGTCATTAGCTCAGATATCCTATCCCTCGCTGGAGAACAATATAACCTGTAATTTTTCTGGACTTCTTGAATGACAGCAGGAGTAAAGAAAGCAGGAAGTTTTTGTTCGAAAATAGCATCTAAAGTAGCTTTAAAAGCTGACTCAACAGAACACTTGATAAAGGTGAAAAGAAATGGATTTTGGGGGGCAGAAGGATTTATTCCACAATGGGGAGTAGAAGGTTCTTTTTTAGGAAGAGGTTCCTCTTTACCAAAACTCAAGAATCTGTCAACAAAAGATTTCTTAGGAGCAGGAGGTTCTGGCTTAATATAAACGTGCCACAATGCAGTCCCCGGCTCTATATAGACATCCTTATATCCCGACATCACCGGCAACACACTCGACACCACTTTCCTCCTCTCCCACCCA
>Ga0233425_10008419_pt1 | contig 13729 bp, 11 predicted proteins | sample Watercolumn_Towu_2_FD_181712 | JGI IMG/M metagenome (GOLD analysis project Ga0233425, IMG submission 181712) | Freshwater microbial communities from Lake Towuti, South Sulawesi, Indonesia - Watercolumn_Towuti2014_140_MG | ecosystem: Environmental > Aquatic > Freshwater > Lake | place...
GCTCGTCGCGCGACGCCACCGCGCGCGCGGCCCACTCGAGGTCCGACGACTCGATGACGACCCGGCTCGCTGCTGTGTGCAGCGCCGCGTGCAGGCTGGCGTCGTCGGAGATGCCGCCGGCGAGCTGCAGGTGCGCCCCGCTGCGGACGATGTGGCGCCGGTTGTCGCCGCTGCCCTCGACGGCGTCCTGGTCGACGACGTGCACCCAGGCCGCGCCCTGCCGCACCCAGGCGGCGACCGCCTGCGCGAGGGTGCCGGTGCCCGGCGACTCGCCGTAGCCGGCGGGAGGCAGCTGCGCGTGCCCGTTCGAGACGGTGACGGCCGGGAGGAGCGCGAGCGGCTGCTTCATCATGCGCCGACCCTAGCCAGCGCAGGCGTCCGGCGGTGCACCCCCGCGGCCCTGGCGGAGCCGGGACGCACGGAGGGCCCCAGCGGTCGCCAGGGCCCTCCGCGGTGTCGAGCTGCGCCTACTCGGCGTCCTTCTCGACGACGGCGATCTCGTCGATCTCGCCGTTCTCGTCCAGCGTCGCGACGGCGTCGACGGTGCCGTCGCCGTCCGCGTCGACGAGCAGGACGTCGGGCGTGCCGTCGCCGTCCTCGTCGATGGCGATGATCGTGCCGCCGTCCTCGGTCGGCGTGATGATCGCGTCGACAGTCCCGTCGCCGTCGACGTCCACGAGGACGTAGTCGACGGTGCCGTCGCCGTCCTCGTCGACCGCGACGGAGGTGCCGCCCTCAGCCGCCTGCGTGATGATCGCGTCGACCGTGCCGTCGCCGTCCACGTCGACGACCGACACGGTGTTGCCCTGGTCGTCCACCGCGACGATGGCGTCGGCGGTGCCGTCGCCGTCGAGGTCGACGAGCGCGATGCCCTCGATGGTGCCCTCGGTGGTCTCGGTGCTCTCGTCGTTCTCGCTCATGGGTTCCCCTCCTCGCGTGCGGACGCCGACGGCGCCCTGCTCGTGGGCGACCGTAGGCCATGGCCGCGGCGGCGTCACGGGCAGCCTCGCCCGGCCGCCGTCGTCAGGCCGTCGCCGCCCAGACCGTGCTGCCCTCCTTGATCGTCTCCTGCACCGTGATCGTGTTGAGCTGCAGGGGATCGATGGTGAGCGGGTTGTCGCTGAGCACCACGAGGTCGGCCAGCTTGCCCTCGGTGATCGAGCCCTTCCGGTCCTCCTCGAAGTGCTGGTACGCGCCCCAGATCGTGATCGACTTCAGCGCCTCCTCGACCGTCAGCCGCTCGTCGGGGCCCATCACCTTGCCGCTGCGCGAGACCCGGTTCACGGTCGACCACAGGATCTGCATGAGGTTCGGCAGTGCCACCGGCGCGTCGGTGTGGCTGGTGATCACGGGCATGCGGTCGAGCGCGCTGCGCGTGGGTGAGATCCGCTGCGCCGCCTCGGGCCCGATGATCTGGTCGTACCAGTCGCCCCAGTAGAAGGTGTGCATCGGGAACAGCGACGGGATGACGCCGAGCTCGGCGAAGCTGTCGAGCTGGTCGATGCGGATGAGCTGGCCGTGCACGAGGACGTGCCTCATGTCGGCGCGCCCCGTGCGCTCGGCGTGGGGGCGCATGGCGTCGATCATCTGGTCGGCGGCGGCATCGCCGTTGGCGTGGCAGAGCACCTGCCAGCCCTTGTCGTAGGCCTCCTCGAACAGGTCGGACACCTGCTCGGTGTCCGGGATGGCCGGGTAGCCGCGGTAGCCCTGCTCCTGGCCGTCGGGCGGGATCAGGAAGGGCTCCGTGCGCCAGGCGGTGCGCCCTTGCGGCGATCCGTCGAGGGTGATCTTCAGGCCGCCTGCCCGGTAGCGGTCGTGATACGTGCGGGAGTGCCACTCGCCGTCGAGGACGTCCTTGGCGGTGTAGTCGATGTAGGAGACGACGTCGATGTCGAACACGCCGGCCTGCGCGAGCCCGACCATCGCCTCGTGGTTGTGCCGGAAGGCGCGGCCCTCGTGCGCCGTCGTGTAGCCGTAGCTCTTGGCCAGCTCGAGACCCTTCTGCACGAAGTAGACGGCGTCCTCAGGAGCGCCGGGTGCGAGCGCGGCGATCGTGTGCGGCATGGCCGCGAGCTCCTCGAGCACGCCGTTGGGCTCCTGCGAGCCCTCTCGGCGGCGGATGACGCCGCCCTCCGGATCCGGCGTGTCCGCGGTGTAGCCGATCCGTCCGAGCCCGACCGAGTTGACCGCGCTGAAGTGGCCCGAGATATGCACGGCCATCACGGGCAGCTCGGTCGAGACCAGGTCCAGGTCGTCGCGGGTGGGGTGGCGGCCGAGGAGCGAGTCGTCGTAGCCGACGCCGAACACCCAGCCGGTACGGCCGACGTCGGGGCCGGCGGCGAACTCCCGCAGCGCGGCGACGACGTCGTCGATGCTCTGCACCGTGCCGTCGGGCGGGTTGAGCAGGTTGGCCCCGACGGCCTGCGCCCCGAACTGCAGGACGTGGCAGTGGCCGTCGACGAAGCCGGGCACCAGGGTGCGCCCCGCGAGGTCGGTGCGCTCGGTGGCGTCGTCGGCGAGGGCCTCGACATCGGCGAGCGTCCCGACCCGGAGGATGCGCCCGTCCGCCCCGACGGCGACGGCCTCGGCGGTGGGCCGGTCGTCGTCGACGGTCACGATCGGGCCGCCGTAGAAGATGCGTGCTGCGGTCGCCATGGTCCCCCCAGGCTGCGAGCAGTGGTAGCGGTCGGCCGGAGCATCCCGCCGGGTGCCGCCGCCCGCGACCGCAAGCCGACGATCCGCACCAGGCCCGTGCGTGCGCGTCAGGCGGACGCGGGACAACGACGAGGCATGGCGCTATTCGATGGGCTGGTCGTCCGGCAGCAGCTCGAAAGGCTCGAGGTCGTTGCCGAGCACTCCCTCGTCGGCCGACGACGGGATGCCGAGCCGGTCGGCCGCCTGCACGCTCTTGCCGTACGCCGCCGCCAGCAGGCCGCGGGCCGGCAGCTTCTGCGGATGGTCGGCGTCGAACGTGCCGTCGGACTGGAAGCCGGTGCGGATCACGCGGTTCCAGACGAGATCCGCCGTGCGCTGCGCGATGCGTTCGATGTCGGCGTCGGTGAGGGCCACGTCGTCCTCCAGCTGGAAGGGGACCTGCTCGGGTCGGGGGAAGGGGTCGGCCGCGTGGGCGCCGCCGGTGAGCCCGTTGTTCTTCCGGTCGTAGTCCTGCACCTGCCAGGCCGCGCCGGTCGACAGGCCGTGCACCGAGTCGCGCAGGACGCCGTGCAGGTGGGGACCGGTCTTCGTCCATCCGTGGTCGGGATCGCGCAGCCACATGCAGACATTGCGGCGCCGGAACGCGACGACCACGTCGACGAGCCGGTGGGCAGGCAGGGTCTTCGACCGGATGTCGAACACGTCGCCGACATCGTGTGTGCTGCCGGATGCCCGAGCGCCGGAGCCGGCCTTGAATCCGCCCTGCACGACCTGCAGCTCGAGGCCGAGCTCCTCGGCGACATCGTCGATGAGCGCCCAGGTGCGGGCGGTCAGCTCCTGCCCGCCCTTCACGACCCGCTCGTCGCCGTCGGCCATGAGCCATGGTGGCACCGCGCGCCGCAGCGGGCCAGGCCTCGGCGCGGCGGGAGCGGCGGATCAACGCCGCCACAACGAGAGGTGCGCGGCGTCCGCGCGGGCGCGGCGCACAGGCGGCGGGCCTAGCATGAGGAGCCCGCCACCGGCAGGACCGGTGCACCCTCCAGACGACGTCGCGCGCAGGCGCCGGCGTCCGCACGCGAAGGACGACGCATGGCGCTCCGGCTCGGCTACAAGGCATCGGCGGAGCAGTTCGGCCCGCGGGACCTGGTGGAGTACGCGGTGATGGCCGAGCAGGTGGGGCTCGACAGCGTGGTGACCTCCGACCACTTCCTGCCGTGGCGGGAGACGGGCGGGCACGCGCCGTTCTCGATCGCGTGGATGGCGGCGGTGGCGGAGCGCACCGAGCGCGTGATGATCGGAACGAGCGTGCTGACGCCGACGTTCCGCTACAACCCCGCGGTGATCGCGCAGGCGTTCGCGACGATGGCGCTGCTGGCGCCGGGGCGGATCATGCTCGGCGTCGGGACGGGCGAAGCGCTCAACGAGATCGCGGTGTCGGGCCGGGAGTGGCCGGAGTTCAAGGAGCGCTACGCGCGGCTGCGCGAGGCGATCGATCTGATGCGCCAGCTGTGGACCGAGAGCCACGTCGACTTCCACGGCGAGCACTACACGACGGTGGGCGCGAAGATCTACGACAAGCCGGTGGAGGCGCTGCCGATCTACATCGCCGCCGGAGGTCCGCAGATGGCGAAGTACGCGGGCCGGGCCGGCGACGGGTTCATCTGCACGTCGGGCAAGGGCATGGAGCTCTACACCGAGAAGCTCATGCCCGCGCTGCACGAGGGTGCGTCGTCGGTGGGCCGCACCGTCGACGACATCGACCGGATGATCGAGATCAAGATCTCCTACGACCGTGATGCGTGGTCGGCGCTGGAGAACACGCGCTTCTGGGCGCCGCTGTCGCTCTCGCCCGAGCAGAAGCACGACGTCTCCTCGGCCGAGGAGATGGAGTGGCTGGCCGACCAGCTGCCCATCGAGCAGGTCGCCAAGCGGTGGATCGTGGCCAGCGACCCCGACGAGGCGGTCGCGATGATCAGGCCCTACATCGACGCCGGCCTCAACCACCTGGTCTTCCACGGCCCCGGCCACGACCAGGCGCGTTTCCTCCACCAACTGGCCGAGGACGTCCTCCCCCGCCTGCGCGAGCTGGGTTGAGCGGGACGGCCGGGACTGTCGTGGGAGACACGCTCCCCCTCGGGTTCGGCCTCCCGGTGTCGGGCGGATGGGCCACTCCCGCGTCGATGATGCGGATCGCCTGCCGCGCCGAGGAGCTGGGCTACGCCTCCCTGTGGACGTTCCAGCGCCTACTCTCGCCGGTGGCCGCCGAGGGCGGCGTTGCTGGGCCGAGCTCGCGCGCGTCCGACGACACGTCGTACCGCTCGGTGCACGACGCCGTGCTACCGCTGGCCTACGTCGCGGGTGTCACGGAGCGGATCCGCCTCGGCACCGCGACGATCTGCGCGCCGTTCACGCCTCCGCCGATGCTGGCCAAGGCGATGTCGACCCTGGACCACCTCTGCGGCGGGCGCCTGACCGTCGGCGTCGGCATCGGCTGGATGACGGAGGAGTACACAGCAGCGGGCGTGCCGCTCGAGCGCCGAGGGGCACGCATGGACGAGTACCTGCGCTGCCTGGACGCTCTCTGGACGCAGGACCCGGTGGAGTTCGACGGCGAGTTCTACGCAGTGCCCCGGTCGCACATCGGCCCTCGACCGGTGCAGCGGCCGCGGCCGCCGCTGCTGGTCGGCGGTTCCGCGCCGGCTGCCCTGCGCCGCGCGGGTCGTCTGGCCGACGGCTGGATCGCGAGCAGCGGGCAGAGCGCGGAAGGTCTGCGGGACTCCATCGCGCTCGTGCGCCAAGGCGCGGAGCAGGCCGGGCGCGACCCTGGCGCCGTACGCATCCTCGCCCGTGCCGTGGTCGAGTTGGTCGACCGCGACCCCGGCCCGGGCCGTCGCCCGTTCCACGGCACCCGCGACCAGGTGCTCGACGACCTCCACGGTCTGGGTCGCGACGGCGTCACCGAGGCCTTCGTGGACCTCAACCTCTCGCCGCGGGTGGGTCGGCCCGGCGTCGAGGAGGCGGCCGGAACGGCAGAGGCGGAGCGCGTCCTCGACGCGCTCCGCCCCTCGTCCGTCTGACCGGCCGGGTGCTGTCCGCTACGCGGCCTCCACCTTGGGCATGATCTCCTCCTTGAGCCGCTTGAGATCGTCGAGCGTCTTGGAGACGGGTACGTCAGCGAACGGCGGCCACAGCAGCGGCATGGTGAGGCCGGCCTCCTTGTAGCGCTTGAGCATGTCGGTGATCTGGTCGGCGGTTCCGACCAGGATGTTCGACACCTTGCCGTTGTCGGTCTGGTCGACCTCGGTGTCGGTGATCGTGAACCAGATCATCGAGCACATCTCGAGATCGTCGATCGACTTGCCGAGCTCCTCGAGCTCGCGCTTGATCTCGGTGCGCCACTCGGTGAGCTCGCGCGGCGTGTCCTGGATCCCGATCCAGCCGGCGAGACCGTACTTGGCCACACGCGCGGCGGAGCGCTTCGGGTCGCGCAGGCCGGAGAAGTAGATCGGCGGGTGCGGCTTCTGCACCGGGTTCCAGCCGAAGCCGCACGGGTCGAAGTCGGCGAACTCGCCGTGGTACTCGAAGGTCTCGTTGGTCCAGATGCCCTGGCAGATCTCGATCGTCTCGCGCACGTGTGCGTGGCGGCGGGGGAACAGGTGCGAGGCGCTCGACGCGGCGAACTCCTCGGGCATCCAGCCCGACCCGATCCCGACGTTGAGGCGGCCGCCGGAGAGGTGGTCGATGGTGGCGCACTCTGCTGCGAAGACGCCCGGCGAGCGATACGGGGTGTCCGTGATGCTCATGCCGATGCGCATCTTCGTCGTGCGAGCCGCGAGCCACGGCAGGAGCGGCCAGCCCTGCAGCCACTGGCCGTTGGAAGCGACCGGTAGCTGCTTGGGGAACTCCTTCATCATGCCGAAGGAGTACTGCAGCTCGCCGCGGTCGGACGCCTCCGGCACGACGATGCGGTCGAGCGTCCAGACGGAGTCGAAGTCGAGCTCCTCCGCGAGGTCGGTCAGGTCGGCGAGCTCCTGGACCGTGACGTGGTTGCGGAAGTTCGGGAGGTAGAGGGCAAGCTTCATCGGGCAGCAACTCCTCGGGGCCGCCTGCACCTGCGCAGGCTCAAGGACTGGGGTCGAGCGCCGGGATCACGGGGTCGGTTCCGTTGCAGGTACTCAACAAGCGGGCTCGCGGCTGCCGCAAGACGCAGCATCATCATCGTTTTCTCAACGCTGGTCGGGAGGCGACGCCTCCGCACGCAGCTGCTGGCGCAGCTCGCGCTTGAGCACCTTCCCGTAGTTGTTCACCGGGAGCGCGTCCACGAACACGTACTCCTTGGGCCGCTTGAACCGGGCGATGCTGTCGATGCAGTGCCGATCGAGGTCGTCCCTCGTCGTCGGTTCGCCGTCGGTGACGACGAACGCCACAACTGCTTCTCCCCATTCAGGATCCGGGCGCCCGACAACGGCGACCGCCGTGACGTGGGGGTGCCGCAGCAGCGCCTCCTCCACCTCGCGCGGGTAGATGTTCATGCCACCGCTGATGATGAGGTCCTTCGACCGGTCGTGCAGAGTCAGGAAGCCGTCGTCGTCGAAACTGCCGACGTCGCCGGTGTGCAGCCAGCCGCCCTTCAGCGCCTCGGCTGTCTCCTGGGGCTGGTTCCAGTAGCCCGCCATGACTACTGCCCCGCGCACCACCACCTCGCCGGACTCACCGGCCGGCAGCTCCCGGTCGCTGGTGTCGAACACGCGGACCTCGACATCGGTGCGCGGGAAGCCGACGCTCTGCATGCGCTCTCGCCAGCGGGGGTGGCTGCGATCGGCGTGGTCGGCCTTCGACAGGCCGGTGATGGTCATCGGCGTCTCGCCCTGGCCGTAGATCTGCGCCAGCCGCGGCCCGAACGTGTCGAGGGCGGCCTCCAGGTCAGCCAGGTACATCGGGGCGCCGCCGTAGATGATCGTCTTGAGGCCCTGGAGGTCGGCCCCCTGCAGCGCAGGGTCGGCTGCGAGGCGCTTGACCATGATCGGCGCGGCGAAGAACGACATCCCCGGCCAGCGGTCCAGGAGTCGCAGCAGCTCGGCGCCGTCGAGTGCGCCCGACGACGGGAAGACGCTGACGGCGCCCTTCGCAACGTGGGGGAGGCCGTAGAGGCCGGAGCCGTGCGACAGCGGTGCTGCGTGCAGCACGCTGTCTGTCGACGCGATCGGATCGATGTCCGCGAAGTAGCTGAGCGACGCCATGAGCAGGTTGCCGTGCGTCAGGGACGCCCCCTTGGGCCGGCCGGTCGTGCCGCTCGTGTAGAAGAGCCAGCCGGCGTCGTCGGTGCCGCGGTCGACGAGCGCGGACGGCTCGGACGACGCCAGCGCGTCCCACTCGGGGCCCGGCGCCAGCACCACCGCCTCCAGGGAGGGGACGACACCGAACAGCGAGCGGACGTCGGCCTCGTGCTCGGCGTCGGTCACGGCCACCCGAGTTCCGCTGTGCTCGAAGATGTACGCGATCTCGTCCCGGTGCAGCCGCGCGTTCACGGGCACAGCGACAAGGCCTGCGTGCCATGCGGCGAACTGCACCTCGAGGTACTCCGGCCGGTTGGCCATCACGATCGCCAGCCGGTCACCTGCTAAGAGCCCGAGCGATCCGCGCATGCCGCCCGCGCCGCCCGCAACGCGTGACGCGAGCTGCGACCACGTGGAATGGATCCTGTCGCCGAGGGCGATCGCGGGCTCGTCCCGTCGGCGACGTCCGTTGCGCTCGATCCAGCTGGCCAGGTTCATGGCCACAACCTCTTCCCCGGGCCAGCCTCGGTCAAGACGCATGATGGAACGTTGTGAAAGCACCGATTGCCCGGTTCACGGGGCGCCGACATGCTGGAACGACCGGAACGACGAGCACGGAGGAGCGCGGATGAGGCTGGACGTGGAGACGGCGAGGGCTCGGCTCGACGGGCAGGTGCACGGCGTCTTCTGCACCCTCCACCCCGAGCGCGGCCCGGACCCGCAGCCTGTGGTCTACGCCGTCTCGCCCGACGGCTACCTCGGCGTCCCCATCGACAGCGTGAAGCCCAAGGCGTCGACCCGGCTGCAGCGCGAGGACAACCTCGGCGCCGACCCCCGGGGCGCCCTTCTCATCGAGCAGTGGGACCAGGAGGACTGGTCGCGGCTGTGGTGGGTGCGCGCCGACACCGAGCACGTGCCGGACCCGCCGCAGGACGTTCTCGACGACCTGGCCGACCGGCTGGCAAGGACCGTGCCGCAGTACGTCGACAAGCCGTTCCACCGGGTGCTGGTCTGCCGCGTCGTGCGCGTCACCGGCTGGTCGGCGAGCGAGCCCGCCTGACGGTCAGGAGGCCGACAGCTCAGGCTCGAGGTCGCGTAGCGCCATCACGGCCCTCGTCTCGGGCCCGACCCCCAGACGCGCGGCGGCGTCGAGATCGGCGAGGGTGTCGACGTCCTGCCGCGCCGTCGGCGGCGCGTCGTACAGCTCGACGAGCCCGAGATCCCGGTGCGCGCAGGCAGATCCGGGCCCGTAGCGGGTCTCGGTGGCACCGGGCGGCAGCACGATGAGCGTGGTACCGGTGCCCTGCCGATCCGGGACGAAAGCACCGCCGGTGCCGGCGGACGCGGCGATCAGCGCGGTGACGTCCTCAGCGCTCAGGCATGGCAGGTCGCCCGGCACCACGATGACGCCGTGGGACGCCTCGGATGCGCCGATGCGCACTGCGTCGCGCAGATCCTGGCCGCCGTCATGCACCACGCGCACCCCCTCGATCTGGATGCGGGCCGAGACGACGTCGTCCGACGTCACCACGACGACGTCGCGCACGAGCGGGCTGCGTCGAACGGCGTCGACAGTGTCGAGCGCGAACGCCAGCGCCAGGTCGGCGCGCTCGTCGTCGTCGAGGAGGAGGCGCGACTTCGCGCGGGTGAGCGGCTTGACGGGCACGACAGCCGTGACCGGAGCACACCGGGCGATCGCCGAACGGGTGGCCTCACGCACCTGAGGCCCCGGACGCGCGGGGGAGCCGCAGGTGCATGGAGGTGCCGCCCGGGCCGGACGATCCGACGACGAGGTCGCCGCCCATCACCTCCGCCAGCCCGTGTGCCAGCGCGAGGCCGAGGCCGATGCTCTCCTCCTGCGCCGCGTCGGCTGCCGCGGCGTAGCGGCTGCTGCCCGACGGGTTGCGGCCGTGCGCGAAAGGAAGGAAGAGCCGGTCGAGCAGCTCGGGCGGGATACCGGGGCCGTCGTCGTTGACGCAGACAAGGACCGTGCCGGGATCGGTGTCGGAGCGTGTGCACACGTGGACCCGGCCGTCCACGTGGCCGTGGCGGATGGCGTTGGTGACGAGGTTGAGCAGAACCTGGCGGAGGCGGCGCGGGTCGGCGAGCACGACATCCTCGCCGACATCCTGCGCCAGCTCGACCCGCCGCTGCGCGGCCCGCGACGACACGAGCCCGAGCACCTCCACCATCACGCCGCGGAGCGGCACCGGCTCCAGCGAGATCGGGAGTGCGCCTCCCTCGAGACGGCTGATGTCGAGGACGTCGGAGAGCAGGTCCATGACGTGGCCGGCAGCGGCACCGATGTGATCGAGCGCCTCGCGCCGGTGCGCCTCGTCGAGCTCCATCGTGCTCAGCAGCTCGGCGAATCCGACGATCGCCTGGATCGGCGTGCGCGCCTCGTGCCCGACGGCAGCCAGCAGCTCGGACTTCGCCCGCGACAGCTCCTCTGCCGTGCGGCGCGCAGTCTCTGCCTCGAGCCGGGCCCGGCGGTCGCGCATCGCAGTGGAGTGCTCGATGGCTACCGACGCGAGGTGGCTGTACCGGTCGACGAGCTGCTGCTCACGCGGCGAAGGGCTGTGCGGGTAGGGGTGGTAGACCGCGAAGGTGCCCACCGGCAGACTATCGCGGCCGTCGATGGGGGTCGACCAGCAGCTGCGCAGGCCGGCCGTGGCTGCGACGTCGCGGAATGCGACCCAGCGCGGATCGGTGCGCACGTCGCTGGCGACCACGGCGATGTTGAGGGCGGCCGCGGTACCGCAGGATCCCGCGCCGTCGCCGATGACCAGGCCGTCGATCGCCGCGACGTACGTCTGAGGGAGGCTCGGCGCAGCGCCGTGGCGAAGCCGTCCCTCCTCGCGGTCGAGCAGGAGGACCGAGCACTGCGCCTCGGGCATGAGCTCCTCGAGCGACGAGAGGATCCGCGACAGCACCTCGGGCAGCGGCGCGGCGCGGGCTATGAGGCCGAGGACCTCCGCCTGCTGATCGAGCATGCGGACGGCGTCCTCCTCGAGGAGAACCCGCCCTGCGGGCTCCAGCGCGGTCATGCGCAGACCAGCTGGTAGCCCACGCCGCGGACTGTGCGCAGCAGTTGCGGGTGCGACGGGTCGGGCTCGAGCTTGAGGCGCAGTCGGTGCACGTGCTCGGTGACCGTCGCCTCGCCGAGCCACGCCGAGGACGAGTTCCACACCCGGTCGAGCAGCTGGCTGCGGGTGAAGACCCGCTGCGGGTTGGCCGCGAGGAAGGCGAGGAGGTCGAACTCCTTGGGCGTGAGGTCGACCTCGGCGCCGTCCTTGACGACGCGGCGGCTCGAGGGCTCGACGCTGAGCGACCCGATGACGATGGCCTCGCCGCCGGAGTCCTGCGACCGCCGCAGCACCGAGCGCACGCGGGCGGCGAGCTCGCCGGGGGAGAAGGGCTTCACCAGGTAGTCGTCCGCGCCGAGGTCGAGTCCGACGATGCGGTCGCTCTCGCCGCTTCGGCCCGACAGCACGATGATCGGGGTGTCCGACCGGCCGCTCTGCCCGCTGCGGACCGTGCGCAGCACGTCGAGACCGCCCAGGCCGGGAAGCGACAGGTCGAGGACGACGAGGGTCGGGTGGTCGTCGCGGATGCGGCGCAGCGCTGTCGCACCGTCGTCGGCCTCCACCACACGGAAGCCGTCGTCCTGGAGCTGCCAGCGCACGACGGTGCGGACGGCGGAGTCGTCGTCCACGACGAGGACGACGGGCTGCCGGGCGTCGCGGGAGGACTCGGTCGCGGACGTGCTCACGTGAGGATGGGTACCACAGGCGGGCGGGCGTCGCGAGAGCCCGCAGCACGCGCGTTGTGGCGATGTTGAGGGAGCAGAGGGTTCTCCCGCTACGGGGTGCGCTGCAGACTCGGCGCATCCCTCGCCCCAGGAGGACTGCATGGCGCTGTCGCCGACCGAGCTCGCGACGGGGGAGCTCGTCGCCCTGGCGTCGCAGCGACGCGACTTCCTGTCCGGAACCAGAGTCACATACTCGCCCAAGGTGTTCATCCCGCTGACAAAGCTGTGCCGCGACCGCTGCGGGTACTGCACGTTCGCGGAGTCGCCGCGAGGTGCGGCGGCCCCGTTCCTCGAGCCCGAGCAGGTCCTCGCCATCGCAGAGCAGGGTGCTGCCGCGGGGTGCCACGAGGCGCTGTTCACCTTGGGGGAGGCGCCGGAGCGCCGCTACTCGGTCGCGGGAGCGTGGCTCGCCGCTCGCGGCTTCCGGTCGACGGTCGAATACCTCGCCGCGATGTGCGCGCTGGTGCTGGATGAGACCGGCCTGCTGCCTCATGCGAACGCGGGTGCGCTCGGCCTGGACGAGCTGTCGACGCTGCGCCGTTCCTGCGCATCGCAGGGGATGATGCTGGAGAGCCTGCGCCCGGGCCTGGCCGCCCATCGTGGTGCGCCGGACAAGGAGCCGTCGCGCCGCTTGGCAACGCTGGAGGCGGCGGGTGCTCTCGGGATCCCTTTCACCACCGGAATCCTCGTCGGGATCGGGGAGTCCGAGGAGGATCGCGCCGAGGCGCTGCTCGCGATCGCTGCGTCGCACCTCCGGCACGGCCACGTGCAGGAGGTGATCGTGCAGAACTTCCTGCCCAAGCCCGGTACGGCGATGCGCGAAGCCGAGCCCTGCTCGCACGAGGACCACGTGCGCGCCATCGCTCTAGCCCGGCTGCTCCTCCCGGACGACGTGCACGTCCAGGCGCCCCCGAACCTGTCGGAGCCCGAGCAGCTGGCCGGTCTGCTGGCCGCGGGGATCGACGACTGGGGCGGTGTCTCGCCGATCACCGCCGATCACGTGAACCCGGAGCGCCCCTGGCCCTCGCTCGACGCGCTCCGCCGCGCGACCGAGGCCGCGGGCATGCAGCTGGCCCCGCGCCTCACGGTCTACCCGCACCTCGCAGCAGACCCGGAGCGGTGGCTCGATCCGGCGCTGCGCTTCCCCCTCCTTGACCGGGCCGACGCCGACCTGCTCGGCCGCGACGATCCGGGCGCCCTGTGGCCCGAGCGTCACCAGGACGCCGCGAACGTCGGGACGGGCGCGGAGGTCGTGCAGATCGGCCGCCGCTCGACCGCGTGGTTCTCCGGGGTAGGAGTCCCGCCGGTGCCTGTGCGTGCAGCCTCTGCGCCCGTGCGGGGGCGGGTGCGGGAGGTGCTCGAGGGTGTGCGGCTCGGGCAGGACACCTGGGCGGACGAGCTCGAGGCGCTGTTCTCGGCACGCGGCGGCGAGGTGGCAGCTGTGGCAGAGGCGGCCGACGAGATCCGCGGGCGGGTGGTGGGCGACGACGTGACCTTCGTCGTCAACCGCAACATCAACTACACCAACGTCTGCACGTTCAAGTGCACGTTCTGCGGGTTCTCCAAGGGCCCGCTGTCGCTGAACCTGCGAGGTGCGCCGTACCTGCTGTCGCTGGAGGAGATCGCCGACCGCGCCGAGGAGGCCGCGGCCCTCGGCGCCACTGAGGTCTGCCTGCAGGGCGGTATCCACCCCAGCTTCGACGGCGAGTTCTACATCGACGTCGCGCGCGCCGTGCACGCGCGCGTGCCCGACATGCACATCCACGGGTTCACCGCGCTCGAGGTGCTCGAGGGCTCGCGCCGTCTCGGGGAGCCGCTCGCCGACTACCTGGTGCGGCTCAAGGACGCCGGTCTGCGCTCCCTGCCCGGCACGGCCGCGGAGATCCTCGACGACGAGGTCCGTGCGGTGCTGTGCCCCGACAAGATCACCACGGACGAGTGGCTCGAGGTGCATCGGACGGCGCACGAGGTGGGGCTGCGCAGCAAC
>Ga0233425_10008420_pt1 | contig 13724 bp, 13 predicted proteins | sample Watercolumn_Towu_2_FD_181712 | JGI IMG/M metagenome (GOLD analysis project Ga0233425, IMG submission 181712) | Freshwater microbial communities from Lake Towuti, South Sulawesi, Indonesia - Watercolumn_Towuti2014_140_MG | ecosystem: Environmental > Aquatic > Freshwater > Lake | place...
ATACAATTACTTTCAAACTAATAGGATACCGATTCTATATTTTCAAATTCTTAATATGGGAGATATCATGTTTTACTTTCAACAATAAAGAATTTAATACCTACATTTACACCATTGTCAAATGGTGCTTTATTATTCATTTTTAAACAAGAAAAAACTTACAAGATTACAGTCACATATTAATAAATACACGCTTTATCCAACAATAGTAATTTTAAAACTGTTAATCATGTAATACAATATACCATTATGGAAGCTATCAAACGATTCTGGCAACTTTTAAAAATCTACAAAGCCGAACTTAGACTGATATATTTATATGCAGTTTTAATTGGGTTTATAAATTTAACCTTACCACTTGGAGTTCAAGCAATAATCAATTTTCTGCAAGCAGGTGAGTTTACTATAACATGGCTTGTACTTGTTGCTCTTGTTTTAATTGGCATTTTAGTTAGTAGTTGGTTACAAATTATGCAACTTCATGTTTTAGAAAAAAGTCAACAAAACATCTTTGCTCGATCTGCTTTCGAATTTGCGTATCGTCTTCCTCTTATTAAAATTTTGGAGCTCGACAAATCACATACTCCCGAACTAGCCAATCGATTTTTCGACACACTTACCATTCAAAAAGGTGTACCAAAAATCATGATTGATTTCTCACTTGCAATTTTTCAAATTGTTTTTGGAGTTGTTTTGCTATCAATATATAGTTCATATTTTATTATCGTAGGAATTACTCTAATAATATTTTCTTGGATCATAATAAAATACACTAGTCCATATGGATTAAAAACAAGTATAAAAGAGAGTAAATTCAAATACCATTTAGTTCATTGGTTAGAAGAAATTGCTAGGACTCACAAGACATTTAAAATCTACAATCAAACCAAATTACATCTAGCAAAAACGGATGATATTGTTAGCGAGTACATTCAAGCTCGTGAAAATCATTTCAATGTTCTTTTAGGTCATTATAGACTGGTTATCATTTTCAAACTTATAGTAGGGTCAGCGTTATTACTTTTAGGAGGTAGTCTTGTATTTATTGGAGAAATGAATATCGGGCAATTTGTTGCTGCTGAAATCATTGTTTTGTTAATTATAAACTCGGTTGAAAAACTTTTCACTACAATAGATGTAGTTTACGATGTTCTTACAGCATTGGACAAAATAGGACATGTTACCGATCTTGAATTGGATCAGGACAGTGGAAAAACAACCTTAGAAACAAATGAGGGACTTAGCCTATTGGCACAATCAATAGCTTTGAATATTGAAAATAATACAGTGTTTACAGATCTATCATTTCAAATTGAATCAAATGATACTGTATTATTACAAGGGCAAACAGGTAGTGGAAAATCATTGCTATTACAAGTTTTAGCAGGAATCCATTCAATTAATAAAGGAAAGCTTTACATTAATAATATTACTATTGAACAATATCAAAAAAAATCGCTTTACCAGAATATAGCTATTGGTTTAAACACCGTACAGTTATTTGAAGGATCTATTTATGAGAATATTACATTGGGTAGGGAAATAAACACATCGGCACTATCAGAGATATTAAACGAACTTGGATTAAACAAACAATTTCAACAATTATCCTTGCAGCTTGATAGTATAATAGATGCTAATGGTCGAAGGCTACCTCAAAACACGATTCAGAAAATACAATTAGCCCGTTTATTAGTTGGCAATCCAAAACTACTATTATTAGAAGATCCCTTACATTATATAGACAAGGATGAAAAGAAAAGAATAATTGACTACTTAACTAATAAGAATAGGAATTGGACGTTAATTGTAATCAGCGAAGAAGAATATTGGATTGGAAAATGCAATAAAACTATTCAAATGACAGCTAATACTATCATATAGTTTATAATTTTAAGCCTAACAAAGCAATATCAAAGAACTATATTGTGAATCAATATATCTGTTGACATAAAATCAATTCGTATTATTTATATATAATAGCAATTCAAATGATCATAGCATGTTAAATATTTCAACACATAGTATAAATGACAAAATTGATTTGAAAGACTTTAAATCAAACAAATTACTAAATAATTCAAAGATTAGTCAACTTTCGAAATGGCTAATTGCATTTATTGTGTTTCTCATTCTATTTGCTCCATTTCTCCCTTGGACCCAGAACATACTTTCAAAAGGCTATGTTACAACACGTTCACCACAACAAAGACCACAATCAATACAATCAGTAATAGCTGGCAGATTGGAAAAATGGTATGTGCAAGAAGGTGATTTTGTAAATAAAGGTGATACTATTGTTTACATGTCAGAAATAAAAAGTGAATACTTAGATCCGATGCTTATTGACAGGACATCCGAGCAGGTAAAAGCAAAATCTCAGAGTTTAGACGCTTATTCAAAAAAAATTGCAGCTCTAAACAACCAATACAAAGCTTTAGAAAATGGTTTGAATCTCAAAATCATGCAACTCAAAAATAAAGTTATACAGGGTTATAATAAGATAAAAATTGATAGTATTGACCTTGTTGCTGTTGAAATGAATTATGAAATAACGAAAAATCAAATGATTCGTATCAAGGAACTGCATGGAAAAGGTTTAAAATCACTGACCGAACTACAAGAAAAAGAATACAAAGTACAAACCGAACATGCTAAAATAAATGTTCAAAAAAACAAATTAATTAATCAAAGAAATGAAGTTCACAACCTTGAATTAGATCTACTTAGTATAGAGCGTGAATATGCAGATAAACTTGCAAAATCATTATCTGAAAAGCAAACAGCCATATCATCTCAAATGGAAGGTTATGCGGAAGTATCAAAATTGAAAAATCAGTTATCAAATTATACAGAAAGAAAAAAATTCTATTTCATTACGGCACCTCAATCGGGATATATCACCAAAACATTAAAAAAAGGATTGGGTGAAACCATAAAAGAAGGTACAGACATTGCTACCATTGTTCCATCCAATTACGACATTGCTTTGGAACTATACGTAAAACCTCAGGATATACCTCTTTTAGATTTTGGGAACAAAGTAAATATTCGCTTTGATGGATGGCCTTCTATCATAATGAGCGGATGGCCAAAAGCTTCTGTTGGGGTATTTGAAGGTTCAATTGTTGCTATTGATCGTTTTATTAGCGATAATGGGAACTATCGCATTTTGGTTAGCCCTGTCAAGGGTAAAAGACCGTGGCCACAAAAACTAAGTATAGGAACTGGCGCACAAGCATTTATCTTCCTCAATCAAGTTCCTGTTTGGTATGAATTATGGCGGCAATTAAATGGATTTCCGCCGGATTATTACGAAGATGAAGTTGAAAAAATTGAAATGATTAAACGTAAAGCACCTTTAAAATCAGTCAAATAGTATGATATGTAAATGGACTAATAAATTCATTGCATGCACAATAATGTTTTTAAGTTTAGCAATTTTCAGCTTTGGCGAAAACACTATTCTTCGATTGGATGAGTTTATTCAAAACATAGAATTATTTCATCCTCTGGTAAAACAAGCAAACTTAAAACTAAAAATAGGTGAAGCACAGATCCTTAAAGCCAAAGGAAACTTTGACCCTACGATACGTTCCGAATGGAGTGAAAAAAACTTAGATGACAAATTGTATTATCGTCAGTTTCACACCAAACTACGTATTCCCACTCCTATTGGAGTGGATATTGTGAGCGGATACGAAAACAATCAAGGATTGTATCTCAATCCTGAAAGCACAGTAAAACAAAATGGATTATGGCATATTGGGTTAGAAGTAGATGTTCTTCAAGGACTTATTACCAATGAAAGAAAAACAGCTCTAAAAATAGCATCTGAGTATAACACTCTACTCAGAAATGAGAAAGTACAATATACCAATGATGTATTAATAAATGCTATTTCTGCCTATCTTCAATGGCAAATGTACAGTCAAATTGATTCTATACTAAATGAAAACATTGAACTTAGTACTACCTATCACAACAACACATTACATGCATTTAGGGCAGGTGAGAAAACAGCTATTGACACTCTTGAAGCACACATGTTGCTACAAGAAGCTCAATACACCTCACAAAAAAACCTCATTGACCTTACAAAATCGAAGTATAATGTAGAGAATTTTTTATGGTATGAAAACCAAGCTATCTCATTGCAAACCAACACCAAGCCTGAGACATTCTCACATACTACACTTTTCAAAATTGTTGAAACAAAAATTTCGGATACTTCAATAGAAAACAATCCTTACATACAAACTACACTTAACAAACTTAGTATAGCGGAAATCGAACAAAGGTTAAAAATTGAAAAACTGAAACCCAAACTGAAAATCAAATACAACCCATTATTCAATTATCAAAGGAATGATATTCTTCCAAACTATTACTATGACAATTCTGCATTTGGAGCTGTTTTTACAATGCCCTTATTTTTAAGAAATGAACGTGCCGAAATTCAACAAAACAAGATTAAGATTCAAGAACTTAAGTTGGACATTGACAACAAAAAGAATGAATTGAACAATAAAATATCTAACGCAAAAATTCAACTTAGTTTAATTCAAACGCAAATCAAATTACTCTATAGCAACATTACCAACTTAGAGAAGCTATTGGAAGCTGAAAATGAAAAATTCAACTTTGGTGAAAGTTCCGTCTTTTTACTCAACAAAAGGCAAGAAAAATTGATTACAACAAAAATCAAATTAATCGAATGCCTATTTAAACAAGAGTCAGAAAGTTTGAATTATCTCTATTATACCAATCAATTAGGCACTAAATAAAACAACATAAATATAGAAAGACAATTACGTTCCAAAGCCAACTAAATCAAATTATCTAAATGATTATATGTTTCGTATTCAACAGCTTATTGATTTACTTCTTTATTGATATTTTTGAATTATCTAATTCAAACAAAACAGATTTAATCTTTAGGAAAATTAAAAAAAACGAACGAATGATTCCATGAGGATAATCGCCGGTCTAATACCATTGGTAAAAATTAGATTGCCCAATTTCGATCATGTCTTTATTTACTAATTCTTTAGTATTCCTAAGGCATTATACTTTTGAAAATTTAATTTATCCAAGGATTTTGAAGAAAGCCTTGGGTACTTAGGAGATAGCTATTGCCCATTCACTATCTCGTAATGTGGGATAGTTCTACTCTTTTAAAAAAAAACCACAGCGAACTATAAGTCGAGTATTGGCGTTTTATGTTTGAATTATTTTATCAAATGATGATGAATCAAGCTAAAATCAAAACTTGCCCTAAATGTCATAATCAATTTATGAACATGGCGATAGAATTGATTAACACCATAGCTTTTGAAGACTTGGATGTATTATGTCCTAACTGCTCAAACGAAAAGCACAAAAAAAGCAAATCAAAACATCATACCATCAAAGATTATTATTTTGATGCAAAAGGTAATTGTGTTTTTACAGCAGCATACCACCTACAGCGAGGATATTGCTGTAGAAATAATTGCAGACACTGTCCTTATTAATCTCTTGTATTAACTATTAAATATCAACCCATTATGGCCAAATTATTCTTATTAAAATCTGATTTCACAGATAGTAATGCCGATAGCCAAGGCTTAAAATATTATTGTCCTCATTGTGCCACGGTAGAGGGCGTACTTGCTTATTTTCCAGAACTTAAAGATAAGATAGAAATAGAATACGTTGATTTTCAACGCCCACGTCCCAAAGTAGTAGATACAATTGGTGAAAATAACCAAAGCTGCCCTGTACTTGTATTACAACAAGGCGAAGCTCAAGTAGATACTAGCTATTTTAGTAGCTATGGTGATAAAGTTTTTGTAAATTCTACAAAACTTATTCTACGATTCTTGGCTGAAAATTATGGAATTTCGTACTCTCATTGATCAACAAACTATAATTTACCAATTCTTATTTCTGGCTTTGCTAGGGGATGTATCATTAACCGAGGAATAGTAAAAAGCTAATATCATCAACAGGTCAAGAATCAGGTGGGAGAATTGAGATCTTGTAAGAATTCATATTTCATAGTTTTCTAAAACTCTGAAAAATTCACACAGCTTGAATGAGACTATTACACCTAAAGTTTTTAGAAAAGACTATTTATTCCTTTTCTTTTTTAGGAGTCTTGGGTGCTTTGACTTTGTCTTGATTTTTGGCAATAAAATCTTTCCAGCCCGAGTAGGCTTTTTCGGTGGTAGGACGTCCCATTTGGAGAAAATGACAATATGCTGCTGCCAGTCCGTCAGTAGCATCCAGCTGTGGGAGCATCTGCTCTTGAGGTATTTTCAGAAATCGGCGAAGCATATCGGCCACTTGTTCTTTAGATGCACTACCACTACCAGTTATTGCCATTTTGATTTTCAGCGGTGCATATTCTGTAATCGGTATATCTCTATAAAGTGCCGCTGACATTGCCACTCCTTGCGCCCTACCCAGTTTGAGCATGGACTGCACATTTTTACCAAAAAAGGGAGCTTCGATGGCCAAACAATCGGGGTGAAACTCGTCTATCAGCGAAAGAGTACGAGCAAATATCCTTTGCAACTTGAGGTAATGATCCGTATATTTTTTGAGATCGAGCACACCCATGGCCAGCAGTTCGGTCTTATTACCCACCACCCGCAATAACCCATACCCCATCACCGTAGTACCAGGGTCTATTCCCAATATGATTTGCTCCCTTTCCATTTAGCCTCCCAAAGCCCCTCCATGAGAGAGGATGTATTTATTATTTGAGTTGATAGAGTTTAACATTATCAACCAATCAACTCTAACACAGTAGAAAAAAACAGCACTTCCTGTCCAAACCGTTCTGTAACTTCAGCCTGAAAACGCTCAGCATACTCAGCATTCCAGTTTGCCAGCGTGTCCATATCAGACACATGAAACTGTACCGAAAACGACGTCCCGTCTTGCTCATCACCTGTGAGCACTTTTGCCACTTGGGGCTTAGTAAACGCACCTGACTCCATCATAAAAGGAATCAAAAATTCACGACTCCACTTCAGCCATGCACCATAGTAGCGATCTGAAACTAAAAATGTGGTATTAAATATTAGCATATATCTATGTAAATAAACAAGTAATATAGTTGAAGAGTAGACGAGTGAACAGAATATGATATTTCATCAGTTGATATTCGTCATTCTACCTCTGACTTCGTCTTGGTAACAAAAGTACTTATTTTTCAGAAAACTTTTACTAACTTTGCACTCACAACAGCAAAACGGGGGTTTAGCTCATCTGGCTAGAGCGCAACACTGGCAGTGTTGAGGTGACCGGTTCGAGTCCGGTAATCTCCACCACCCTATCCGAGCGATTGAAATGTAAGGTTTCAGTCGCTCTTTTTTTTATCGTGCTACTTCAAAACCTTTTGTCTATTTGTGGAGCATCGGATCTAACACTAAAGGATTTGACCGGATTCTTGGTAAACCAAGCGGCAAAGCCGAGCGAAGATTTCATTAGACAATTTAAATATAACTTGAATAACAAAGTTGTGATATAAACTTTTTTGCTAATTTTGAGATAGAAACAACCGAAATATATAAATTTACTCTTCGAAATCATTTTCCGATATGTGGAATAACCAAAATTTCTTAATGAATTATATTATTCTGAATATCAAAGCTATACAATATATTCAAAATTTTATATAGTGGATATATGTGGAACACAGTTCCACATACAGGAAAACTAGGTAAACATATTTCGGTGTTACCAACAAGCCGAAGAAAAAACAGTATACCAATGATTTAGCATTTACCGTAAGAAAAAATTGACTTTTCGATTTAAAAGATTTATATTTGCCAAATAGTGTCAAGACAAAATTTTACAATATGTTGTTTGCTGATAGGATTAGACAGTTAAGGGAACAAAAACAAATGCCTCAAAGACAATTGGCTGCTGCTTTGGAAATAGATACAGCTACTTATTGTAAAATTGAGCGTGGAGAAAGACGTGCAAAAAGAGAACAAGTTTCTATTCTTGCTGATTTGTTAGAGACCGACAAAGACCAACTGTTAAACCTTTGGCTCGCTGAACAGATTTATTCAGTTGTGAAGGATGAGGGAAATGCAGAAAAAGTACTTGACATTGTACATGAAAGCGTGATAGAGTATAAATCTGGATTTAAAAAGTAAAATATATGAAACCACTTGTAAAATACAGGGGCGGAAAATCGAAAGAAATACCTCATTTAATAAAACACATTCCCAGTTTCACAGGAAGGTATATTGAACCCTTTTTTGGTGGCGGAGCTTTGTACTTTTATTTAGAGCCCCCAAAAGCTATAATTAATGACATTAACTCTAAATTAATGGCTTTTTACAAAGGAGTTAAATTAGATTTTGAGTTACTTAGCAAAGAGCTTTTGGAAATAGAGAAAACTTACTTAATCAATCGAAGAAAGTTTGAAGAGTTAAAAGCGAAAACACCTGATTTAAGAGTTGATGACGAAAATGAGGCTTTGTATTACCAAATCAGAGATATGTTCAACGATTTGACAGAGAAGAAATATTCCGATGCTCTTTTGTACTTTTTTATTAATAAAACCGCTTATTCGGGCATGATTAGGTATAATGCAAAAGGAGAATTTAATGTTCCTTATGGTAGATATGCTAACCTCAATACTTCTTTAGTAACAAAAGCACACAGTAAGTTACTTGCCAATACAGAAATATACAATCAGGATTATAAAAACATTTTTGAAATGGCTAAAGAAGATGATTTTATGTTTTTAGACCCACCTTATGATTGCGTTTTCTCTGATTATGGAAATGCTGAGTATAAAGATGGGTTTAATGAAAAAAACCATACTGAATTAGCAAATAGTTTTTTGAACCTTAAATGTAAAGCATTAATGGTTATTGGCAGAACACCATTAACAGAAAAGCTATATAATGATTTGATTGTTGATGAATATGGTAAATCTTATGCTGTAAATATTAGGAATCGGTTCAAATCTACCGCAAGCCACATTTTAATATCAAATTATGGAAATGAGGCAAACAAAAAATATCCAAAGTTGGAACTTCAAACGGAATTAGCATTTTAAATAGATTATGGCAAGGATTGACAGCAAAGTAATATTCGTTACAACATCACCGAGAACTCCAGCTAAAATGATTCCTGAAATTGAGTTATTGAACACTCATTTTTCAGGTCAAAAATGGAATACAGACACCCAAAGGTCATTTATGGAACTGTTGAAAGAAGAAAACTTTTTCAACGGTGAAGGAGCAAATGACCCAGCCTTTAGTGCAAGAGACAGAATAAACCGAGCCCCAAAATCGCTTGGTTTTGTTGTTTTATCTCCCACGATTAGATTAACTCCTGCGGGTAACGAATTAGTTGAAGCAAAACGTAAAGAGGAAATATTTTTAAGGCAATTACTCAAATTTCAAATACCTTCACCTTACCATAAACCAACTGAAAATTCAGCAGATTTCTGGGTTAAGCCATATCTTGAATTATTCCGCTTGGTTCGGCACTTTGGTTCATTGAAATTTGACGAGTTAATGCTTTTCGGATTGCAATTAGTTGATTACAGGCAATTCGAAGTTATTGTAGCAAAAATTGATAAGTTCAGGATTGAAAAAGCACAAAATGAAGGGAATTACAAAAAGTTTCGTGCTGAATACTTAGAAAAGGAACTTCGAGATATTTATAGTACCGATATAAGTACTGGAAATACAAGAACAAGAGAAACCAATGATGCTTCTATTACAAAATTTCTTAAAACCAAAGCAAGTAATATGCGAGATTATGCTGATGCTTGTTTTCGTTATTTAAGGGCAACAGGTTTGGTAAATATTTCACATTTAGGCAAATCAATTTCAATTGTTCCTGAAAAAATTCAGGAGGTTGACTATTTCTTACTTCACGCTGAAAGAGAACCTTGTTTTGTAAATAATGAGAGTCAATATGTTACATATTTGGGCAATCCTTTAATGCCTGCACTTTTAACCGACAACAGAGAATTACTTGAACAAAAGATAAGTGTAGAGTTTCCTCATATTCAATTAGCTAAAACACTATCCTTGCAAGAACTTAAAGACATTTTTGCAGACCAATTGGAGAACAGAAAGGAAACTTTTATTACTGAGCAAATTAGTGCAATTAAGGACTATCGTGCTTTTGAAGAAATCAATACTACTTTCAGCCAAATACTTGACAATTCATTATATGATACTCCGTTAATGTTGGAATGGAACACTTGGCGTGCTATGACAATGTTGGATGGTGGAAACATTAAAGCAAATTTAAAATTTGATGACTTCGGAAATCCAATGTCAACAGCACAAGGAAACATGGCTGACATAATTTGTGATTACGGCGATTTTGGGTTGACGGTTGAAGTTACAATGCAAAGCGGTCAAAGACAATACGAAACTGAAGGAGAACCAGTAACACGACACCTTGCAAAATTAAAAAAGGAAACTAACAAGCCTTCTTATTGTTTATTTATTGCACCAAACATTAATGATGCTTGTATTGCTCATTTCTATGCTTTGCATAAGATGAATATCAGCTATTATGGTGGTACATCTACAATTGTTCCATTACCATTGAATATTTTCCAAAAAATGGTTGATGACTCTTATAAAGCATCTTACATACCCGAACCAAAGCATGTAAAACGCTTTTTTGACCGTTCAAATGAAATAGCAAATGAATGTGATAACGAGAAAGTTTGGTATGAGAAAATTACAAATGAAGCATTAAACTGGTTGACAGAATGAAAAACGGCCAGTTGGTAACACGCGGTATAGTTAATTGCCGGTGCAGTGCGTATTCGAGCGGCGTAGCCCGTATCAAAAGTAGTTGTAACTTGATAGGAAAGTGCTTCGAAATCGGCAACTAACCATACCGCTGTCCGTTAGCCCCAATTTTAAAAGACACGATACGAGACAATTATGTACAAATTAACTGATTTTAAAGAGCAAATATTGATAACTGACAAATCGGTTGATTGTCCTATTAAATCTTGTAATATTAAGGTTGATAGACAGCGTAAGGATTTTAAACGATTAGACAATTTTAAATGTCCAATTCATAATATTTATATTTCGCCTTCTACCATTGAGTACGAGTCGGATTTAGATAATTTGCTTTGGATTGATAAGCAAGACCAAGCTCTTTTATATCAAATAAAGACCGTTAAAAGAGAAAGTAGGATTTCAAGAGATAATAGCGAAGATGCTGTAACTTGGAATGTGTTTCGATTTTTTGAACGCAATAAATCACTTGATGATTTTTTATCCCTTGTTTCATCTGACTTTCATAGTTCTATAGAATTAATATTATGGTCGTATTCACAAAAGGAGCAAAAGGGTTGGTCGCATCTTGATATGGCTAGATTAGAGTTTGGTGAAAATATAAAAAGAGGCTCAGAGCCAGATATTATCATTCTTACAGATAAAACCTTATTCTTTATTGAGGCAAAGATTAATGCGAGTAATAAAACTACGCCGAGTGAACCAAATAATTTAAAGAAATACACGGTCGGTGGTCAAAAATGGTTTTCAAAAGTGTTTAAATCGGATTACTCAACAATTGCGATTACTGATAAAAAATACGAATTAATGCGATTTTGGCTAATTGGCACTTGGATTGCAAAAGAGTTAAATATAGATTTCCATTTGGTTAATCTCGTTTTAAATGATAAGGAATTACTAATTGATAAGGAATTTGGTAAACATATTATTTGTAATTCTCACAATAGATTTTCTAGACTTTCATGGGAGAGTATTTATAACTTGATTAAGGATTCGAATAAAAGTAACAGCGAGGCTGATTTAATCATAGATTATTACAAAACAAAATCAGCTGGATATGATAGTAACGGTAGATTAAAAAGGACTTTTAAAACAATAAAATAAAAAAACTGGGGCTAACAACAGGTCATAAAACATGCCGGTATCAGTGGGTTTGCAAGCGGTTCGTCCAGCATCAAGTTTTGTGTCGTGGGATACAGACGCAGCACGCAATCCGCCACTGCTCATAGCCGCGACCGATATGCAAAATGTTTAGAATATCACACTTTTAATATTTATTAATAAAAATAATTAGCAATGAAAAAAAAGGTTATTATCTTGATTTTATCAAGTATTAGTGTTTTGGGATACTCACAAGAAAAATTGAATAAGTTGTCTGTTAATCCAGTACAATTATTTTATTTAAATATTTCAAATTTTGAATATGAAAGAGGATTCAATGAAGGGAAGATAGGAGTCTCATTTTATTATGGGCAAACAGGTAGTGCAATCAGAAATATTTCTGGCAATAGAATTTATTCAACGGAACAGAACGTTACATTAAAACAATATAGTAAATCAATATCTAAATCCTCGTTTTGGTATGGAGGACAATTATCTATTACATCAGCCAATATTTACAGTAATGATTTTTATTATCGAGCAACAAATATTGGAACATTGGGATTAACGGGTAAATTTGGATATCAGTTTATAATAAAATCATTCTATTTAGATTTTTTCGGAGGACTGGGTTACGCTTTAACAAATGATTTATTTGGAGATGCTGCGTATGCTGGCAATATAAGCGAGACTAAACTGTTATTGATTGCTGGAATTAAAACAGGAATTGCTTTTTGACAAGAAATAAAAAAGTACTTTGCACAACAACGGGTCATAAAACATACCTGTTTTATAGGTGTTCGAAGCGTAGTAGCCCGCTGGCAAGGTTGTCATCGGGCGATAGTTTCTCAGCTTCGAAATCCCCAACATTTCATACCGCCATCGTTAGCAACAACTACAAGCCACAAAAGTAGGGTTGATTAATTGACCTTTCCAGACAGACAATAAAAAATCGAACTGACTTGTTTATCTCATAAGTTTATCGTAATATTGCAATATGTAAATTGAATAATACAACAATGGGAGCGACCAAAACAGACCATTTTACAGTCAAGCAAAACGACATTGCGACACTTGCAAAAGCAATCGCACATCCTGCAAGAGTTGCTATCATTGAGTATTTAATTAAAGTAGACACATGTATTTGTGGCGACATCGTAAACGAATTGCCACTTGCACAGCCGACAGTTTCGCAACATTTGAAAGAACTCAAAAACGCAGGACTGATAAAAGGGAATATTGATGGCAAAGCAATATGCTACTGTATTGACGAAAAAGCCATTGAGAAATTACAAAGCTATTTTGCAATTATTTCAGCTAAACTAACTAACAAGAAAAATTCTTGCTAACAAATGAAAGAGAAATTTATTAAATATAAGAAACCAGTAATCATCACAACATCTGTAATTGTGTTGCAGTTGATTTTCGGATTTGACCCAAAGTTTTGTATCATCAATATAATTTGGTTATTTGTTTAAAATCATGGACAAGAAAAAAATATTAGTACTTTGTACTGGAAACAGTTGTAGAAGTCAAATTGCAGAAGGCTACTTACGACATTTTGCTGACAACAAAGCAGACATATACAGTGCTGGAGTTGAAACACACGGAGTAAACCCAAAAGCCATTGCAACAATGAAAGAAGATGGAATTGATATTTCACATCACACTTCTAACAACATTGAAGAATACTACAACATTGGTTTTGACTATGTAATTACAGTTTGCGACAATGCAAAAGAACGTTGCCCATACTTTCCGACACAGGCAAAAAAGTTTCATCAAAACTTTCCTGACCCTGCTAAAGCAACAGGTACAGAAACCGAAATT
>Ga0233425_10008421_pt1 | contig 13719 bp, 13 predicted proteins | sample Watercolumn_Towu_2_FD_181712 | JGI IMG/M metagenome (GOLD analysis project Ga0233425, IMG submission 181712) | Freshwater microbial communities from Lake Towuti, South Sulawesi, Indonesia - Watercolumn_Towuti2014_140_MG | ecosystem: Environmental > Aquatic > Freshwater > Lake | place...
AATATCAAATCTTAACAAGCGAACGTCAAAATCAACGGATTGCTTGGGTCATAATATCGGCAATCTTCGCTGGTTTTTGCATCGGAACTAAGTATCCCGGGGGGATTGTGCTGATTCCTCTGCTGATTAGTATCATAATATCACACAGACGAAATAAGTCAACCGCTTTACCAATTTTGCTGGCAATCGGCCTAATTGTCCCCGCAACAGTATTTATAATCACGACGCCAGGATCACTACTGGAACCTATAAAATTTTTACATAATGTACGATTTGAGATGGCCCATTACAGTCAAGGCCATGGTGGTTATTCTGTTAATTCATTCTGGGAACATTTTTCGAAATTGTTTGTCTATCTAACTTCAGTTTTACTTTCTAAAAACACTGTCCTCGCTCTTGCGGCTACAATGTTTGCTGTTCTTGGTGCGTTCTACCTGTTAAAGTCTCATATTGAAATTGGTATATGGTTCCTCTCTCTGCCCATTTTCTATAGTCTTTATATGTCAACACAGTCAGTTATGATCGTCAGAAATTATATTTTACTTTTACCATTTTTTGCAATTCTTATGGGGCTTGGACTTTATGCTACCACTTCGGCCGCACAGAATCGATATGGCCTTCGATTCTTGTTAGGGACCGCTGCTTTTTTTTTTATTGTCTATAATATGAGTGTAATGACCAAGTCGTCGTTGAGTATTTTCAGACCGCATACAATTTCCGTAAAATCAGCCATTGAGAGCCGGCTTATATCTTCTCCTGAAATACGATTCTTTCTGTCACCGAGGAGTTTTGATTTTCTTGGTGTCGCCTCTGGGAGTAAGCATTACAACATTACGGATTCTATTGATTTGGCAGATAGGTTTATATTTTTTTCTTCTGAAGTTAGTGATTGGAAACTGTTTTTAGCGAATGTTCCTAGCCGCTATCGCACAATATGGTCTGAACTGGACGAAGTGAATTGGGATTTCTATCCTTCCTGGGAGGGTCATTCTCGAGTGTTGGAAATATCCGCTAAGGAAAAGGATCTTAATCCGTTGATATCTGGAATCCTAATAAAGGATTTCAGAAGATAAATATATTCAAATGTAAAAAACGATGTTTTGGTTCAGCGTGAACTGGACTTTTAGCCGATTTGAGATAAACTATCTCGAACGGAGGGAAGTCCATGAAAAAAAGCAAGAAGAAGCGCCACAATTACACCCCAGAAGAGAAGGTCATCATTTTGAAACGACATCTATTAGAAGGGGTCTCCCCTTTCTTTCTGGTCTTATTATTTGTTCATTTTTTGCGACGTTAGGTAAACTTACGTCATTTTTTAATTTTAGAAACGGGCTCCTAACTAATGATATCTTTCCAGATAAATTGTAGTGACATTTTACGAAAGAATAAGTTTGTGATCGCTATTGTTTCAACTTTTCTTTTGCTCTTGTGGGTAGCAACAATACTATCATGGCCATTCAGTAACGATCATGGATGTTTTGCCTGGGTGGGAAATGTTATTTTAAAGGGTAAATTGCCTTATAAAGATGCTTGGCTTGTTCATGGACCTCTTTTTTATTATGTTTACACCTTAGCGGAGATTTTGTTTGGCAATATTTTTTGGGGAATAAGAATTGTGGATGTCATTTTCTCTTTGTTAGGTTTTTACTTTACACTTAAGATAATAGAATGTTTAAATATTTCCAGGGGAAGATATTTTGCTCCACTACTTTATGTGCTTTGGTATTACAGTGGTGGGTTTTTCTATACAGCAAGATCGGATAGTTTTGGTACGGTGATTAGTTTAATTTTGATGTACATTGTCTTTAAAAACAGCATCCAGAATTTATACAGCTTTAAATACGGGATAATTGCAGGGATTCTGTGTGGGATTCTACCATTATTTAAGACCCCATACTTTTTGTTTGTACTAATTCCGATTATTGTAAGCTTTAGTTTCAGTAATCGAAAGGTAACAATAAAAAAGCCTTTTTTGTATGGGACAGTAATAGGGGTTATACTAATTTTTTTATCGGCAATTATTTGGGCTAGTTACTATGATCTAATACCTGACATGATAATACTTCACACTAAAATTCTACCCAATTATGCCTTCTCTTATGGGAATCCTTCATTTATGTTACACTTAAATGGCGTTTTAGAATTTTTCGCCGATATTAAGAATTTAAATTTTAGCAAGTCTTTTGCATTAGGTTTTGCCGTTATTGGGGTTTTAAAGTATTCGAAAATAGCGAGGGGAAAAGTTTTTCTTCTTGGCTTATGGAGCTTCGTTTCTCTTCTTATAGTTATAACACAAGGGAAATATTGTCCGTATGGTTGGCAAGCATTTCTTCCGAGCCTTGCGGTTTGGTCCGCGATCGGCATCTCCTGCCTTCTAAATAATAGTGAATTAATTTTTCCTTTCAGAAGCTGGGTTGGCATTACCACTATTTGTAGCATTATCTTTTTGTTTATTGGCTCCATGTTACATCCTGCAAAGCACATCGGCGAGTTCTCTGTTCGTCTTTTAGGGATCCAACCATGGTCCACATATTATGAAGAGTTTGGGCGTGATCATGGGCGATTGTGGTACAGGTCAATCGACCAAATGGCAAAGTATTTAAATGATAATGTACCATTAGATCAAAAGATACTCTTATGGGGAGCAGGAGAAACAATGTTATTTTTCTTGACCGGCCATGAATCCGCCTCCCGCTTTGGCTATATTTGGCCATTGGTTTCTCCAGAGTATGTCGGAACGTCTCTTTATATGACATATAGGAAAGAATATATAAGCACTATTTCAAAAAAGCGCCCTAGATACATCGTAGTGAACAACAAGGCACTCTCTGAAGACAAGCCTAAGGTTTTAGAGCACTTCGACTTTTTCCCTGAACTAAAATCAATCATTGATAAGCACTATATTCGTAAAATGGAGATAGGCTATTTTTCGATATTTGAGGAATCGGTTCTGTCCCATCGTACTGGAACAAAGTCAACTGGTTCCAATCAGTCATCTCAGTGATGCTGTAATGTTAGGAAGCTCAATCCGGCGACTCTCAGGATGAATATTTCGGATTACTTTTTTCAATGAATCCGAATGTTCTTTCCAAGCAATCCGGATCAGCACAAAGGATTTCAGATTGATCGTCATCTTTAAGACGAATTTGAGAAAATTGCAGCATTGCTTTGCTAAGATCAAAACCAATCACTTTGAAACCCATAGCGCGTAATTTTTGAATTTTGATTCCTGTTGCACAGCCGATATTTAGGATTGTACCCCTTTCAATCTTTTTTAGCATCAACGTTAGTCATATCCGTTCTTGTTTTTTGCAACACAATAACCAACACCACTAAACCCATCCCAATGGCATCATAAAGCCAGGAAGAGTAAACCAGCATCACCCCCCCGGTCATCAACAAGATCCGTTCCAGCCAATTGGCCCTTTTTAAAAACCAGGCATCCGCTCCTCCGGCCAGGGCGGCAATCCCGACCATGGAAGTAAAAGTGGTCCAGAGGATTTTGGGCCAGGATCCGACTAAAAGGAGGCCCACGCCATCCGGATGTAAGGAAAACATAAAAGGGACGATAAAGGCCGGTAAGGTATATTTCCAGGCCATTAGGGTAGTTTTAAAGGGGTTCCCGCCGGTCAGGGCGGCCGCCGCAAAGGGAGAAAGGGCTGTTGGCGGAGAGACCTCTGAAAGAACGGCATAGTAGAAGATGAACATGTGGGCTGCATAATCAGGGACTTTGAGCATGATCAGGGCCGGAGCAGCGATGACTGCCCCAATAATATAAGAGGCCGTTACCGGGACGGCCAGTCCGATGATCCACATCAGTAAGCCGGTAAAGATACAGGTCAGGAAGAGATTCCCTCCGGCATAACTGATGACAATGGAACTAAATTTAAGGCCCAAGCCGGTTAAGGTCACCACGCCGACGATAATCCCGGCGCTGGCACAGGTGGCGGCGACTCCCAGGACACCGATAGAACCGGCCCGCAGGGCGGCAATCAGCTTCTTCGGTTTTAAGGCCGTTTCCGGCCTGAAAAAACTGACTCCCAAGGCAATCACCGTGGCGATAAAGACGCCCATAATGGGGGTAAAACCGATGACCATCAAAACGACGATGGCGATGAGGGAGGTAAAGTGAAACCAATAAAGTTTGGTTAATTGTTTTAAACTGTAGGTTTCATCAATGGCCACCTGTTTGGCCCCGAATTTTTTGGCGTCAAACTCCACCATTAAAAAAATGGATAAATAATACAAAATGGTGGGCATGACGGCCATTCTCAAGACATCCAGATAAGAAATTTTGAGGATTTCAGCGATCAGAAAAGCGGCCGCCCCCAGAACCGGTGGAGAGATGATCGCCCCGATTCCACCGGCCGAGAGCAACCCTCCGGCCGATTCTTTGTCATAACCGGCCTTAGCCAGCATGGGCCAGGCCACCGACCCCAGGGTCACGGTCGTGGCTACGCCGCTTCCCGAAGGTCCGCCTAAAAGGAAAGACGCCAGGGTGACGGTGCGGCCGGCTCCTGTCGGTTTTCTTCCCATGGCGGCAAAGGAGAAGTCGATAAAAAATTTCCCTGCTCCGGAATATTCCAGAAAGGCTCCGTAAATAGTAAAAAGGATAATGAAAGTGGCCGAAACGTCGATGGGGACGCCGAAGATTCCTTCCAAAGTCATATACATATGACCAACAATGCGTTCAACATCGTAACCCCGATGAGTCCAGGGAGAGGGTAAGCGAGGCCCGAAATAGGCATAAAGGAGAAAGAGAAAGCTGATAAAGGGCATGATCCAGCCCGTGGCCCGGCGAACCACCTCCAGAACCAAAAGGATAAAAATAATCCCAAAGACCTTATCCCACAGGTTTGGAGTAACCGCCCGGTAGATGAAGTCTTCAAAGTCGATCAGCATGTAAACGATGGTTGATACCCCCAGGAGGGCCAGGCCGATATCATACCAGGCAATGCGGTTTTTTAATTTTTTCAGGGGAGGAAAGACCAGGAAACTAAGAAAGAAGACGAAGGCAACATGGATGCCTCTCAAAATCTGAGTGGTCACGGTTCCGACGGCGGAATAAAGGTGGTATAAGGACATCACCACGGCCATGAAGGTGACAAATGTTTCCATGAAGCCGGAGAGTCTTCGCGTGACGCCTTCTTCTTCTTCAATATATTTTTCTGCTTCCTTAATTCGTTCTTCAGTGATCAGGTGATCTGGGTCTTCCTGAACAATCTTCGTTCCCGGGTCCATTAGGTTTCCTTTTAATCTTAAAGATTAGGGCGAGGTGTGGGTCTTGACTTCGATTAACGTTCCCTCCGGCAATAGGGCGGACAGGGGCACTTTTTCCTTTCCCAACTCCAGGCGGACTTCTCCCAGAGAAGTAATAATCAGGGGAATTCGTCCGATTTTACGGGAAAGCCCGATCCAATCGGAAGAGGTGTCTTCAAGGCCGTAATATTCCAAAACCGCCGGACTGGTAGTTTTTATCCGCCTTAGCCAAATCAGACCCTCCGGATCAACGGAAAAGGCCTCCCAGACCAAGGCGTCATAGATCGAATTCCGGTGGATCAGATAGAAGTGTTCCTCCGGGGAGATCGGTCTTTCCCAGATCACTTGCTTGAAATCCAACAGGACGATCTGAAGCAGTGTGGCAGATCGTCCTGCTGTGGGGATCAGGAAAAGAATAAAGCCCAATAAAAACGCTTGAAGATGCTTAGGCTTCCCGGCCAAGGAATATAAACAGCCTTTCTTTTAGTTTTTCGGGGAATGCTTCCAAGGATCAAATTTTTTTACATTTTAACTCCTTTTTCTTTGAAAAATTTGATCGCACCGGGATGGAAAGGAATGGGAGACCCATGAACGGCTCCATCCAGAGTTAAATGTTTGGCTTCCTGATGGACGGCAATTAATTCCGGTTTGTGGGCGAAAAAGGTTTTTAAAATATTATAGGCCAGGGTCGGGTTCATCTTTTCATGGCAGACCAGAATATTGGCCACAGCGGCGACCGGGATATCGATAGAAATTCCGGGATAGGTATTCTTTGGAATATTGCCTTTAAAATAGACGGGTCCGTATTTGGCGGACATTTTGGCGACTCCGTCGGCATGTCCCAGTAATTTAATCTTGATCCCTGGAGTGGCGGCAATATCCAGGATAGAAGCGGTGGGCAATCCACCGTCCCAAAAATAGGCATCGATTTTATTATCTTTTAAGGCCCCGGCCGATTCGCTGGCCCCCAAACGATCCTTGGTGATATCCTTGTCCGGATTGATGCCATAGGCTTCCAGAACCCTAAGGGCCTTTATTTCCGTCCCTGAGCCCGGGGCCCCGGTGGAGATTTTTTTACCCTTTAAATCGGAAACCGAATTGATGCCTTTTCCTTCCAAAGCGACAATATGCATAAAGTTGGAATAGAGAACGGCTAAATTGCGCAAGGGAAGCTTTTCCTTGAATTTGCCCGTACCCATAAAGGCATCATAACCCACGTCTCCCATGACGAATGCCAGGTCAGCCTTTTGTGCGCCTATTAATTTACAATTGTCCACGGAAGCGGCGGTCACTTCGGCGGTTGCTTCAACCCCAGACAAGTGCTTTGATAAGACCGCCGCCATCCCTCCTCCATAGGGGTAATAGACTCCACCGGTCCCACCGGTAGCGACCGACAGGCGAACCTTCGTCTCAGCAGCCCCAACGAGGGTTGGGGAATAGATCAGGCTTCCTAATCCGACGGCACCGGAAATCTTTAAAAAATCCCTGCGCGAAATAAAGCGGTCTTTATTATCCATAACGGTTTCCTCCATTTTCGGGTAAAAGTGTTAAAGCTGTTGGATTTTCTTTGTCCCCCCCTGTCATTTCCTTAAGAAAATCTCCAAACGTGAGCGGGTCTGGAAGAGAGACATCTTATAAACCCTATTTACTGGAAGGGAGGAAAAAATTCAACTCTAATTGTATTTTTTTCTAACCAGCCGTGAATAAAACGGATAGAGGATACTCCTTGACATTTTCCGAGAAAAAAAATACATTCCCCCAATTTAAACCCGCTGACACTAAGTTTTTCCCGTAACGCTTATTGGGGTGTGAAGATTACTAGCCATTAAGATTGACCGGATTCTGCGGTCCCAAGGAGGCAATCGATGACCCAAAATGAGGGGCAGGAGAATGGACTCCATAATTTATTAGAACTCAAAGATGAAATTTTGGAGGTCTTGAATCAACTGAAAGAGACTTCCGAACGCCTTCAACGGGGAGAAACGGTGCATGATCAAGAAGTAAAGGCCCTTTTGACCCGAGGTACGACTCTCGCTCAAAAAATTGGAGACCTCCCAGGAATGGAACAAGCAGGAAAAGATTTTTTAGACCATATTCATAAGATCAGCCAAGCCATGAAAGATTTGAGGAATTTCGATGCCTTGAAAAAAGAAAATTTGATCGCCGAAGTCCGTTTTTAATTCATCCTAATCCGTCATGCCACGCCAGTGGCGTGACACCACCAAAGATGAAAATAGGCACAGAAGGCTCCACAGCCTATTTTCGGATTAATCCGCCATGCCCGGCCTTTGGGGTCGTGGCACCACGAACTATGAAAATGGCTTTGAACGACTCCAAAGCCTTTTTTCGGATTCAAAAGAAGGGTCAGGCCGCCATTGGCATCTTTTTCGATTATTACCCGGCCAGGTTTTTCCTGCCTTCTCTCTGTCCGTCTTGGCCTCCCATTTAGAGACCTTGACCGATCCTTCCCGCCCCTTTCTTAAAGAGCCTTTTCCGTCCCTCCCACACCCTTATCTCCGTTCCGGGCAACTTCATCTCCTCTGGCGGGGGAGGAGAGATATGAAATCATTTGGGACGTTTTATAGTATCCAGTATTAAAATGAATTGTTAGGTTTTTTTAATTAACTATTGATTTTTCTGAATGAATGTGGTACTAAAGGTTGCTAATAAGGAAACGAGTGCTTATTATCAAATAGTTGCGTACTCCAGTTGATGGTGAAAGGAAGGAGGAATGAAGAGAACTAGTCTTGGGAAGGTTTTAGGAATAGTTGCTATTGTTCTTTTAACATCTCCCGCATATTCATACGCCTTGACCCCACCCAATATGATTGGTCCTAAGGCACCTCCGGTCCCAGAGTTAATTATCGAGTCTAACTCAAACCTATCTAAACCGCAAACAGGGTATCCAGGACCTTCGGGCGTGAACCGCCCTTTTTCCAAGGAGGAAGAGAGCCTGGAGACAGTGGCCCATGATCTTCCCCCCATTATTAAACCTTCTACAGAAGAAATAAAAGAAAAGGTTATTTTAGAATTAAAAGAACTGGAAAAAGATCGGGGATCCCGAATCAAAGCGACCTTTGATTTCCCTATTGTCATTAATGATCAGGTGGAATATTTTATCGAGTATTTTCAAACAAAAATCCGCCAGCGCTTTGCCCTCTGGCTGTCCCGTTCCACCCGTTATATGCCGATGATGAAAAAAATCCTCAATGAGCACGGTTTGCCGGAGGATTTGGTTTATCTGGCCTTGATCGAAAGCGGTTTTAGCACCAAGGCCTATTCTCGAGCTCATGCCGTAGGCCCCTGGCAATTTATCCGAGAAACGGGGCAACGTTATGGACTTCAAGTAAGTGCCTGGGTGGATGAGCGGAAAGACCCGATTAAGTCGACTCGGGCCGCCGCTAAGCACTTATCCGATCTTTTTAATCGGTTTGGTTCATGGTATCTGGCGGCCGCCGGATATAATGCCGGGGAGGGCAAGATAACCAGGGCCCTATCCATGTATAATGCCCAAAGCTTCTGGGACCTGACTGCGGAACATCGACGGTACATTAAGGAAGAAACAAAGCAGTATGTCCCGAAGATGATTGCCGCCGCCTTGATTGCCAAAGAACCGGAAAAGTACGGTTTTGCTAATATCCCCTATCAGGCTCCTCTGGATTATGAGGAAGTCAGTTTTCCTGGCGGGGTGGAATTAAAAGAAGTAGCGGCTTCCTGCGGGGTAGAAGTCGAAGCGATTGTCGATTTAAACCCTGAATTAAAGAGATGGGTAACACCTCCGGGGGCCTCTGAGTATAGCCTGCGCATACCTGTGGGGACCAAAGATCGCCTCTTGGCTAATTATGACCAATTGATAAAACCTAAACCGGTTATCACCTATAAAGAGCATCGGATTAAAAAGGGAGAAGGTTTGGCTTCCATTGCCAAAAGATACGGGGTCAAGCCGAGTCTCATTGCCCAAGTTAACCGGATCAAGGGTAAAGGAAATCTTAATCCGGGGCTGGTTCTTTTAATTCCGCAAAAAGGCGGAGGAACTGGGTTCCCCAATGAAATGGAATTGATCGACCAAGAAAGCCATTTTGAGAAAAAAACCTCTTCCCGAACGGCCCGAAGTGGAAAGGAAGACAAAGAGATTGCTAAAGTCAATAAAAAAGATAAGAATGAAAACCCTCTGCAGCCGATCCGCTATAAAGTAAAAAAAGGGGATTCCCTGAATTCCATTGCCGGAAAATTTGATGTGAATGTGGCCCTGATAAAAAAATGGAATCCCAAAGGCGGGAAAAAAATTCAAGCCGGAAGCACCTTGACTTTATATATTCCCAAAAGCAACTCTGACCGGGAAGGTAAAAAAGAGAATGGGAAATCAAACCGCTTAAATCAGAAAAAAAATAAGGCTGACAGCGGCCAGAAAATAAAATATGTGCGCTATACAGTAAAAAAAGGTGACAAATTATCCGAAATAGCCCAAAGATTTAAAACCACTCCCGATCAAATACGGTCGTGGAACGGCCTTTCCACTAAACATCCGATCAAACCAGGGGACAAACTGAGTTTGAAGTCCACCTGACCCTGCCGCAATCATTATCTTTTTAGAGAAATTATCACGCTGTGAGGAGTCGTCTGCTTAATTCAGGGGAATAATGAAGTCCCGGATGGTCTGATTGATCTCTTTATGTTTTTCCAGCATTATCATATGACCGGCTCCGGGAATGATGACCAGCCGAGAGGAGGGTATTTTTTCTTGAAGGAAACGGGATGAGTCCGGAGGGGTCATCATGTCTTGATCCCCGACCAGGATTAAAGCCGGGATTTTAATGTGGGCGATCTCGTCTCTTTGCTGAAATTGATCACAGGCCTTAAAATCTTCCAGAATCACCGAGATCGGCGTTTGGGCCATTAATTGAATGGACTGGGCAATAATCTGAGGGGCTGTTCCTTTGGCATAACTCCATTGATTTATCTTTTCGATGGTCAGATGAGGCTGTTCCTGTAGCCCGGCTAGGAGTTTCGGGGACACCTTTAATTCGGCCCCGGTGGCTATTAAAACAAGTCCTTGAATTTTCTGTGGAAAACGGAGTGCAATTTCCAAAGAAACGGCCCCGCCCATGGAATGGCCGCCCAGGTAAAAGGACTCCAGGGGCGATTCGGTTAGGGTTTCCTGAACCCATTCGGCATAGGCAGAAATAGAGGATTTCCCCGGACCGGGAGTCGCCCCATGTCCTGGAAGTTCCAAAACTAAAATATTCAGATGACGGTCAAGACCCCGTAATTGGGGGAGAAAAGATTGGGAACTCCCGCCGGCTCCATGAATGAGAACAAGGGTGGGGCGGTTCGGATCATATCCGGAGGCCCCGGTGCGGTATCCAATCTTCGAAGGCAATCCGTATAGGTTCAAGGCTTTTAGGCTTTCATTTCCCACGGGTATCAGGACGGATGAATATTGAACTCGTTGTAGGGGCGGGTTTGAAACCCGCCCCTACGGAACCTTGCCAAAGGCAGGGGGAGAACACCCCTCTTTTTCTTTTATAGAAGATATTCTTTTCCCCAAAAAACATTAACCTACGACATGATTTTCTTGAATTCTTCTTCCAGGACCGGAACTACTTCAAAAAGGTCACCAACGATCCCATAATCAGCCTTTTGGAAGATGGGGGCATCCGGGTCTTTGTTCACGGCTACAATAACTTTGGATGAACCCATGCCGGCCAGATGCTGAATAGCTCCGGAGATCCCGCAGGCGATATAGAGGTTCGGGTTGACGACTTTTCCGGTTTGACCGACTTGGTCACTATGGGGCCGCCAGCCGGCATCAACCGCTGATCGGGAGGCTCCAACGCTGGCACCAATAACCCCGGCCATCTTTTCCAAGATGATGAAGTGTTCGGCGCCTTTCATGCCCCGCCCGCCGGAAACGATGCAGGTGGCTTCGGTCAAGTCCACCTTTCCGCTTTGATCGGCCAATTCCTCAACCAGGGTGGTTCGCAAATCTTCCGGTTTAAGGGCCACCGAGACGGTGACGACCTCGGCGGTTCGACCGGCATCAGGTTCCAGGATAGAAAAGACATTCGGTCTGGCCGTGGCCATCTGAGGACGGGCGGTTTCACAGACCACTTCGGCAAAGACTTTCCCGGCATAAATAGGTCTTTTGGCAATCAAAAGGTCCCCTTCCAAACGCAATCCCACACAGTCCATGGCCAAGCCTGTTTCCAGTCTGGCAGCCAATCGAGCGCCCAATTCTTTGCCCTGTTGGCTGGCTCCGCCTAAAACGATATTGGGCTGTTTGTCTTTAATGAGGTCGGCCAGAACTCCGGTATAAGCCTCGGGAGTATAATTGGCCAATTCCGGGGCCTCGGCCACATAAATTGTCTCAGCACCGTAAGCAGCCAGTTTTTTGGCCTCTTCGGCAATGCCCTGGCCTAAAACCACAGCCGCCAGAGACTGACCGGATTGATCGGCCAGACGTCTTCCTTCACTAACCAGTTCATACGATATCTTCCGCAGGGTTCCCCCTCGTTGTTCCGCAATAATCCAGATTCCATTTGCCATAGCCTTATCTCCTTCACTAAATAATTTTGGCTTCTTCCCGTAATAATTTTACCAAGTTTACCCCTTTTTCCTGAACCGTCTCGCCCTCGACCATTTTGCCGGCTTGACGTTGTGGAGGAGGAGTTAACCCATGGATTTTTATCTTAGAACCTGCTTCCCCGACCTGGTCAGGAGATAAGCCAAGATCCCCTAATTTTTTAACGGCCATGGGTTTTTTCTTGGCCTTCATGATCCCGGGTAGTGAGGCATAACGCGGCTCATTCAGACCTTTTTGAGCGGTAATTAAGGCCGGTAGGGGAGCTTCTAGGACCCAGGTGGCCCCTTCCACCGGGCGTTGGACCTTTACTTTGGTCTTGTCATCGGAAATCTCTACTTTGGTAATGACCGATAGTAAAGGAATCTGTAATAATTCAGCAAGGGCGGCGCCGACCTGTGCATTGTCATCATCCACGGCCCGTTGACCACAGAAGATCAGGTCAAACGGGACGCCCTTGATAGCTGCGGCCAAGGCCCGAGCCGTGGCCAAGGCGTCTCCGCCTTCAGCCGCCGGGTCATCCACCAGGATGGCTTCATCGGCGCCCATAGCCAGGGCTGTTCGCAATGATTCAACCACTCGTTGAGGGCCAAGTCCGACGACCGTGACCTTTCCTCCCTTTTTCTCCTTAATTCTTAGGGCTTCTTCCACTCCGAATTCATCATAAGGATTCATAACCCATTTGATATCGGCCGTTTGAATCCCCTTCCCGCTGGCATCGATTTTAATCTGGGTTTCGGTGTCCGGAATTTGTTTAATGCAACTAATTATATTCACCTTTGCCTCCTTTTCTGCCCATCTTTTTTATTGTTGGGTGGGCTGGTTTGTTATTCTTAATTAATCGTTGAGGTGGATAACCCTCTCAAAAAGTAGTCGCTGATCTGTTTGGCTGCGGCGGAGATGGAATAATTCTTTTTAGGAGCCAAAACCCAAAGACGGGATAATTCATCCAAGGCCCCAAAAAAAGCCCTTTTGGCAATTCCGGGGTTAACCTCCCGGCGAAAAACCTCTTTCTCCTGCCCCTCGATAATAATTTCGGAAATGATATCCAGATATTCGGAAAATTTCCGATTGTCATACTCCTTCATAAACTTACTGCTCTGCCGGATTTCAACCTGAATGACTTCGGCCAGGTCTTTGTTTTTCTTGAGCAGCCCCATATGGGTTTTGGCGAATTGTTCGATCTTTTTCCGGGGATCATTCTCTTTGGCGATTTTGGAACGCATCTCACTAATGATGGCGGTCATTTCCTCTTCAAAGAGATTGATCAGGATATCATCTTTATTATTGAAATAGAGATAGATGGTCCCATCGGCGACCTCGGCGGCTTTAGCGATTTCGGAAATCTTGGACTGGTAAAATCCGTTCCGGGCAAAAACCTTAATGGCCGCCTGCAATATTTTTTTTCGTTTTGTCCGGTCTCTCATGGCAAAATAATGAATGATTATTCATTCATTGTATAGCCGAGGCTCATGGTGCTGTCAAGTTTTTTTATTCGACAAAAGGGGTATTAAAGTTGACAAACCGATTGGAGTTTATCAAAATTTGAGTTTGTCCCAAGGTTACGTGATAGTTGTGTTGCTGGGGGAATCAATGCCAAATATCGTTCAGACTCAAGGGGTGTTGATTTTGTGGATTGTCCACCTAAACGCCATGATCACAACACAACTTAATCATTATCGTTTTTTTGATTAAGCAGGCCAATATAATAACTTTTTTCCCTTTAGACCATCTGATTAATCGGGAACCCACGTAGAAATCAGGGCCGGGATTGGGCAACAAAATCCCCTTTGGACAACCACAAAATCAACACCTCTTGAGTCCGCTTTCACGTAACTTTGGGACATTCCCCAAAATTAATTATTATGGATCCTCCGAAT
>Ga0233425_10008422_pt1 | contig 13719 bp, 8 predicted proteins | sample Watercolumn_Towu_2_FD_181712 | JGI IMG/M metagenome (GOLD analysis project Ga0233425, IMG submission 181712) | Freshwater microbial communities from Lake Towuti, South Sulawesi, Indonesia - Watercolumn_Towuti2014_140_MG | ecosystem: Environmental > Aquatic > Freshwater > Lake | place: Indonesia...
GCTCAGCCTCTGACTCTTCGCCTCGCGGGTGGTCCCCAGGACACCACAGAATGATCGCCCCGCCGCAGCCTGCAGGCCCTGGAGCCTGGAGCCTGGAGCCTGGAGCCGACGATTATGGTCCGGTGCCACGACTTGCACCGAGGGAGCATCGCTGGGTACATTCCCGCCATGGGCTTCTGGCTCTTCAAGACGAAAAAAGAAAAGGCGACGCTCCGAGTGCTCGACGCGACCAAGGACAACGTCAGCCGGATCAAAGCCCTCGATCTGCTCGAGGAGGAAGCGCGCGCTGGTGACGACGAGGCGATCCGGACGATCCTCAAGTGCTTCCACATCACGGTCAAACCGGACATGCAGGAGCAGACCATCACGCGGTACGATGACGAGCGGGAGAAATCCGAGCTGATCAACCGTCTCGTGAGCCTGAGCGAGTCGGACCGCGAGATCGGGAAGATGGTCCTCAGGCTGTTACGCAAGGAGCTCGAGACGCCGCCGCTGATGTCCCCGGGGCGGCGCGACGGAATCGTCTACCTGATCGAGCTCCTGCGGGAGCTGGCGCAGGCCTCGTACGACGAGGAGGCGGAGGCTGACGCTCTCGTACAGACCGAGATGATCCGCGCGCTCGCCGAGTACGACCCCGAGGAGACGTACCGCGATCCGACACGGAAGGTCGAGATGATCCGTGCGCTCGAGCGCCACCCCGGTCAGAAGAGCACCTCGGCGATCCTCCCGTTCCTCAAGGACGTCGACGAGACCGTACGTTTCCGTGCGGTCGAGTCGCTGGCCGTCACGGGAGACGATCAGATCGGCGAAGCGCTCGCCGAGACGGCGCTCGATGACGAGAGCCTCCGCGTGCGGACGCGGGCCATGGAGGTCATGGCCTCGCTCGAGTGCGGCATCAAGGGTTTCCCGCGTCGAAAAGAGATCGAGACCAACCTGCCCAAGACCATCATGGTGGATAAAAAGGGCGTCGTGAAGGAACGGTAATCGCGTGGTGTGGTGGTGAGCTACTCGGACCGGCGCGGTGTCGTCGGGAAGTGGAAGGTCGCACCGATGGTGAACATGTGGTTGGCGGTCCACCGCCGATCGTCGGCGTTGATGCGGTGGTCAGGGAACTCACCGGTGTCGCCGCAGTAGTCCTCATCGCCCTCACCGGCATCGGACGGGCAGAAGGTCAGCGTGTCCCCGACCAGGGCCATGCCCCGCTCGTCCGTCCCGGTGCTGTTCCAGTAGATCGGCATGACACGGTACTCGAGGTTCACGGAGAGCCAGTTGTTGGTGTAAATGCTGACACCGAGGCCGTAGGTCCCGGCGTTGGTTGCGAGCCGCGTGCTGCCACGCCGGACATGAGCTTCGTCTCCCGACGCGCCGATCCACGGGCACCGGTCGCCCATGGCCGCGTCGTAACCCGCGCTGTCGTACCCCGACGGGATGCGGCCACCGTCGTATCCGCGTCCTTCGATGAACTCCGACGACCTGCAGTCCACGTCCGCCCGCTCCTCGACGAATGTGAACGAGTAGCCAAGGAAGATGTACAGGTCCACGTCGAGGAACAACCGCGAGAAGAGCCCGAGCTTGCCTCTCAGCGGGATGAACATCGCTTCGATCGACACGAACCCCAGTATCCGTCCGAGGAGGTCGGTCGTCTGCGCTCGCGCGGCGCGTGCTCCGTCATCGTCGGAAGGGAAGGGGTAGTTCGCGCGGTTGGATTCGATCCCGTTCGGGGCCTTCATGGAGACCTGATCCGTGAGGTCGGTATCGATCCCCACACCGTACGCGCCGGCGATCGCCACGCCGATCCAGTCGGTGAAGTTGTACTCGAGCCTGGCGCCGAAGAAGATGTGCCTGCGGTAGTCATCGATCAACGTGAAGCTGATCAGAGGAGAGACCGTGAATCGGTGGTCCCGGTACTGGATGCAGTTCCGGCACGCGGTCGCTCCGGCGAGCGGTCCTTCGAGCATGATCTCCTGGGCCTGGGCGGCCGACGAAGCTGCCAGCACCACCAAGGCCGAGAGAATCGTGATATTGCGTCGTACCATCTCCCGTCTCCTCCTTCCTACAGTGGTAGCTGATACTCGAACGTTGGAGGCAGGAAGATGGAGATGCCGATCTGGGTCATGACGTTGACCGCGAACTCTCCGTCCTCGTCCGTCCATGTGTTGGGGTTGGCGCGTTGGTCTGCCCAGGTATCAGGGCAGTTCTCCTGTCTGTTGCAGTCGGCCAGTGGTGCGACGGTCCGCGATTCGAGCGACTGAGGGAACCCGTAGAGACGCACCTCGGCGAATATGGCGAGCCACCGTCTGAGGAAGATCCGCCCCCCGAGACCGATGTCGAAGGTGATGTTCCAGTTCCAGTCATCGAACTCCCGGAACTCGGCGTCGATGACCGCGATGGGGCGGCTCGTCGTCACCCCGAGGCCGCCGATGATGAAGGTGTCCCAGTGGAGGATCCACCGGTTGAAGATGGCGAACTTCCCGTAGATGGGGACGTACGAGAAATTCAGGTATAACCCGATGAGGTACTCAGATATCGGCACCGATACACGGAACGATCGCTGGGTGTAGTAGTTCACGTCGGACTCGGTGTTCAAGTAGAACCACTTGACCTCGAGCCCGAGCGCGAGAACGTCGGTGATGTACCAGTTGACCTGGCCGTCGAACGAGTAGTGAGTGACGAACTGGTCGTTCATCGAGAACCCGAACCGCGGGATGATCTCCCACCGGCGGTACCGGAGGGCATACACTCGCTGGACGGCCCAGACCTCGGGGGGTTCGAGGGAGGCTGCGGCCCCGCCCTCGGCGGTCTCCGGAACGGCTTCCGGAGCCCCGGGCTGCTGCTCCTCGGACCCGATGTCGGAGAGGAAGTCCGAGCCCCCTTCCTGTCCCTCGCCGCCCTGTCCCTCCTCGCCCTCGGCCCCCCCTTCGGCGGACCAGTCCATCTCGCCGCCCTCGCCGGCGTCCGCTCCTTCGTCCGCCTCGCCCTCCTCGGAGCCCGTGGAGAAATCCATGGCCTCCTCGCCCCACACCGACGGCACGGCCACCATCAAGGCCATCAGCCCGCCGAGGAGCCCGATGCCCAGTCTTGTCACCATGTCTCAGCCTCGTCTCGTGCCAGTCTTCGTCGTCTCAACCGCCCGATATCACAAAACAACCAACCGAGCATCCCGACCCGATGTTGCGCCACTATACCAGGGCACATCCATGGGATCAACAGCGCGCGACATTCATCAAGCTGCCGATTCCGTGTCTGCCTCGGGACGCTCGAACAGCACGGTCACGAAGTCCTCGGCGTCGAACTCCCGGAGGTCGTTGTCTCGTTCGCCGACCCCGATGAAACGGACCGGGACGTGGTGCTCGTCGCAGATGCCGAGGATGACGCCTCCCTTGGCGGTCCCGTCCAGCTTCGTCAGCACGATCCCGGTCACATCGAGGTCGTCCTTGAACTTCTGCACCTGGAGGTTCGCGTTCTGTCCGGTGTTCGCGTCGAGGACGAGGAGGACCTCGTGCGGCGCACCCTCGAGCGCCTTGCCCATCACGCGTTTGACCTTCTTGAGCTCGTCCATCAGCGGGGTCTTGGTGTGGAGGCGTCCCGCGGTATCGGCGATGACGACGTCTGCGCCGGTCTCCATCGCGTGCTCGATGGCCTTGAACACGACGGACGCAGGATCCGCGCCTTGCTTGTCGTCCTTGATGACAGGGGCACCGACACGCTCGCCCCACATCTCGAGTTGCCGGACCGCGGCCGCCCTGAACGTGTCGCCGGCGGCGAGGACGACCTTCTTGCCCTGGTGCGTGTAGCGCGACGCGAGCTTGGCGATCGTCGTGGTCTTCCCGACTCCGTTGACTCCGACCACCATGATCACGAACGGACGTTTCGTGCTCACGTCGAGGGGTTTGGCGGACGGTGTGAGGACCTCCTCGGCCTGGGCCCTGATGAACGACCAGACCGCGTCCGGATCGGAGAGCTCCTTGCCGGTGAGGTGGGTGTTGAGCGCTTCGGTGAGGCGCTCGGTGAACTTCATGCCGACGTCGGACGTGAGCAGGACCTCCTCGATCTTATCGAGCAGATCGGCATCCACCGTCTTCTTCCCGCGCAGGAGCGAGCCGAGCTTGGCGATGAAGCCGCCACGCGTGTGCAGGAGCCCCTTCTTGAACGCCGTTCGCCGCTCCAGGCGATCCCCTCCGCTTGGGGCGGCGGCGGTGGGCGGCTGGCTCGGCGACACCGCGCTGCGAGGCTCGGATGCCGCCTTCTCGGCCCCTTCGTCCGTCTCTGCGCGAGTCGCGGCCGAGTCGCTGGCCCGTGACGGCTCATCGACCGCGCCCGATCCGTCCGTGGCAGCGTCGCGCTCCGGCGGAGCCTTCGAGGTCTCGGGCGTCTTCTTCGGTGGTTTCTCGGCCTCTTTCTCGGCTTTCGGCTTCGCGGGCTCTCGAGCGGGTTTCTCGTGCTTCTCGGCGGAGCCGGGAGCCGCATCACGAGCTGTGGCCGGTGTGCGTGCCGGCCGGGGTTTCTTCTTGTCCTCGGGCTCCGGTGCGTCCTCACGATCACCTCGGGACTTCCCCGAGAGGAGGGTGAACGCCAGGATTGCGACGACGATGACGATCACGAGGAGCACGATCCATGTGGTGGACATCGTTGTGACCCTCTCCGCCGGAGGCACACTCGCGCGCTCCGCGGTCTTGGCTTTCAGGGATCGAAACCGAACTAATATAGGAATACGTTCATGGTCGAGTCAACCACCGTCGCGCCTGTCGTCACGAGCCTCCCGCAACTCATCGATCCGGGATGCAACGTCCCGGATCTGCTCGAGGTCCTCGATCGTGCTCAGCCGTGGCGAGTAGTAGACCTCCTCGAACGCGGACGTGAGCTCAGCCATCGCGTCGGCGAGCGACGGTCGCTTCCTGACCGCGTGGACAGCGACCTCTCGTGGCGTCCATCGATTCCACAGGCTCGCACGAGGGAGGAGGTCGCGCGCCACGTTCTTGTAGACCTCGAGAGCCCGGTGCCGGACCTGCACGATCGCCACCTCGATCTGGCTGAGCTTTCCCTGGTGCGGCACGTCCGCGACGAAGGACTCGGGGAGGTAGCCGGCGGCTCCGACCGTGACGCGATAGCGCCCGCCCTCGAGGCGGCTGATCGAGAACGACCCGTCACGGGATGTGGTCTCGGACCGTCGGTCCGTGCCGCTGGCCGCTGCGACAGTCGCGCCGCCGACCGGCCCGACCAGCACCGGGTCGATCACCCTCCCTCCGATGTCGAAGCGGTCGGCTCTCCGGGCGGCACGCGAGGGCACGGCCGAATAGCGAAGCCCGGATTCGGCGGCCTGGTCCGACGACGATGCCAGGGACTTCAGCACCTTCCTCCTGCGTGTCGCAGACCACAGGACGGAGGCCAACACGAGGAGGGTCACGGCGAGCGGGACGATCGCTCGGGTCCATCCCACTGGCGCGGGATCCTCGACCTCGACGAGGACCTCCGCCGACGCGCACGAGCGCCTCCAGGGGACCGGCGACGAGTATCTCGCTCGCACCGCGGTCCGCGTACCCCGCGGCAGCGAACGGGCGGCCACGCGGAGCGCGAACGTGCCGTCGGGTCCGGTCGTGACGGTCCCCAGCACCTGGTCGGCGGCCATCACCTCCACCACTTCCCCGCCGATGGCTCCAATCGATCCCTCGAGCACCCCCCCGAGCCGGACGTCCTCGTCGGGTAGCACCAGCCGTCGATCGGGGACGAGAGAGAGCCTCGTGGCATCGACGACGAGGAGCCCGGCCTGGGCGACGGCCGGTGCGAGGCGCGCGTCGCCGTCGAACCTCGCGTCGAGTGCCCGTCGCCCGGGAGGGCGGAGCGCTCTGGTGTCGATGCTCACCGAGGCCCATCCGCCGATGTCGGTCCGGGCGGTCCCAAGCGCATCTGTGCTCTCCGCGAGCGCGATGACGATCGGGATATCGACCGGCTGGTCTCCGTGCTCGGCCCGCACCTGGACCTCCACCCGGGGCACGTCGAGCATGACCTCCGACGGCGTGAAGAGCTGGAGGCGCACGGCGCCGCGGCCGGGATCGATGACGCGGGACGCCGTCGTGCCGGCGTGGAGCTCGTCTCCACGAAAGGTCGCCGTGATCCTCTGGATGCCCGCGCCGCTCGGCAGCGTCACCGAGATCTCCCCTCGCCGGTCGGTCCTGACCTGCGTGCTCATCGCGGGGCTCTCGATGTCCACGAGCCGGTCCGCGAGGCGGTGATCGAGATCGTCGGAGAGGTGGCCCACGAGGGTTGTCCCGTCGGCGGAGACCTCGATCCAGAGCGACGTCCGGCTCAGGACCCGGACGACACCGCTCTCGCGCGGCTCGTCCTGCGCCGACACCGGCGACGAGACGAGGGAGGCCGCGACGAAGATCAGTGCATCAACGATTCCATGGCTCCGAGGACATCTGCGAGGTCCGGCATGCCCGCCCGTGGCCCGAGGTGCCGGCACTTCAACCCCGCGGCCGTGCTCGCGAAGCCCATGGACCGGGTCAGCGGCCATCCCTGCATCATGGCATAGACGAAGGCCCCGCAGTAGACGTGCCCCGCAGCCGTCGTGTCCACGATATCGACTTGGAGCGCTGGAACCCGGCACGGGACGCCGCCGCGGTCGACTCCGATGGCGCCCTCGGGGCCGAGGGTGATGATGCACGTGCTCGGGCCCATCCGACCGAGCGTCTCGAGGCTCCGCTCGAGCGCGGACGAGGGCGCGATCTCCATCGCGAACCGCTCGGACGCCAGCAGGACGTCCGTGGACCGGAGCAGGTCCTCGCAGTTGTCGATGAGCATGTGCGCGTCCCACACGACCGTGATCCCCCGGTCACTGGCTGTGCGCGCGGCTTCGAGCTGGACCATCGGGAGCGTCCCGTCGAGCATGAGGACGCTGCTGCCGGTGAGGGCGCCCGCGAGATCGACCTCGTCGGCCCGGAGGTCGGTCACGCTGCCGCGGGTCCAGTAGACCCTCCGCCGGCCCGAGCCCTTCTCGACGGCCACATATGCGAACGGCGAGACGCGATCGCGCTCGACCACGAGGTGGGCGAGGTCCACACCCAGCGTCTCGAGCCCTCGCCGGAGGAAGGCGCCGAAGTGGTCGTCCGAGACCTTGCCGATGAACCTGGTCCTCTCTCCCAGACACGCCAGCGCCGCGACGGCCGTGGCAGCGGCCCCGCCGCCCTGCTGGCTGAACTCCGCGATCTCCGTGCTGCCGTCGTGCTCCGGGATGCGGGAGACCAGGCCGTGGTAGTTGACCGCACAGTGGCCCATGGCGGCGGCGACGCGTGACATCTTCGACATGACCTCGTTGACGGAGTATTGGTTTCCGATCAAAGGAGATATATTAGGTCGTCACCCGGGGAGGGCGCAACACGCCCTGCCGAGAGCCCAGCGCGGTGGCGAGAGAGTTTTATATATATATGGGTCGACATTCCTGCACGTGGGTCTGCATTGTGGTCGCGGTGATGGCCTTCGGCCTCCCCCTCGTGGTCGGCGCCGATGCGAGGACCGACCGCCTGGTCGATCTGCTGCGCACCAGCGGGAACTACCGGGTCCGGGTGCAGTCGGCGCAATCGCTCGGCCGTATCCGCGACCCGGAGACCGTGGTCCCGCTCATGGAAGCGCTCGGTGACGAGCACTCGGCGGTGCGGGCCGCTGCCGCGCAGGCGCTCGGGCGGATCGGTGCCGCCGAGGCCATCCCCGCCCTCCGGCGGCTCGCTGGTGACACCACGCAGCCACAGGAGGTGATCGATCAGGCCGATCGGGCCGTCTCCCAGATCCAGCAGATCGCCGCCACGTCGGCGGGGCCCGCGACTTCGGCTCCCGCGGACGGGGCGATCCGTTTCTACATCGGCGTCGGGGAGATGGGGAACACGACGGGCGTCCGGCCGGGGGAGCTCGAGACGACCCTCGCGGCATTGATCAAGACCGAGCTCGAACAATCCGGGGGAGTCCAGCTCGCGCCCGACGGAGAGACGCCGAGCGCCGCGGGCAAGGTGATCAAGGCACACGGCTGGACAGGGTACTTCATCCAGGGGTCCGTGGTCCGTCTCGAGGAGGTCGAGGGCCAGGTCCACGCGCTCATCTCCATCATGGTCCTCTCGAACCCGGGCCGGGACCTGAGGATGATGCTTCACGGGCGCGCGTCGGCGGGGATGCCGGCCGGGCAGAAGATCGCTCCGACCCAGGTCAAGGGACTCCAGGACTATGCCCTGAAGGCATCGGTCAAGGGCGCGATCCAGCGGCTCGCCGAGCAGCTCCGCAGTGGACCGTGAGCCCGGTAATTGGACGACTTCTCATGACGGGCACTACGATCTCGATGGGATGGTGACACGATGAGCGATAACGATTCCCATGCGTCGCCGGACAGCGGCGGCTCGACGGAGGGAGGCCACAAGCACCAGCGAAAGCTGCGGAACTACTTGCTGGACAAGCGGTTCCAGCTCAAATACACGGGCATCGTCATCGGCATCACCGCCCTGTTGAGCGCTGTGCTCGGATACTACCTGCATCAGCAGATCGTGGCCTCGCAGCGCACCATCCTGGCCCGCGATCTCGGTGAGAGCACGATCGTGGTCGAGCCGGGCGACACGCGGAGCCACGACGAGCTGCTGACCAAGATCGACGAGGAGGTGACGGAGGCGTTCAAGACCCGGGAGTTCGCGGTCGTGGTGAAGATCAACAACGCGCCGCGCGGGACCACGGCCCAGCTCTACAGCGAGACGTTCGAGGAGGAATCGAGCCGGCTCACGGCGGTCCTCGTCCTCTCGCTCGTCGTGTTCCTCGTGGTCCTGGCCGGCATCTGGGTCTACCTCACTCACAAGATCGCCGGCCCCGTGTTCAAGCTCAAGCTGTTGTTCTCGAAGATCGACGGGAGCAACCTCTGCCTCGCGGGCCGGCTGCGGAAGGGCGACGAGCTCCAGGAAGCCTTCGTCGCATTCGCCGACATGCTCGAACGACTCCGGAACGATCGCCGCTCGAGAGCGGAGAAGCTCGCCCGGATCGCCGACACCCTCGAGGGAGACGGCAGCGGGGCCGGAGCCGCGAAGGAGCTCCGCGAGATGCGGGCGACCCTCCTCGAGTCGCTGAAGGACTGAGCGTCGGAGACGCTCACGCTCGCGCTTCTCCCCCCCATGCCGGGGTGAGGGAATTCCTCCAGAGTGAACGATGGGGCGATGTCCACCACGTCCACCAGGTCCACGTCGTCCACCGAGGCGCTCTATCCCCGGCTTCGATCAGGGCTCACTGGCCCTGTGAGCCCTGGCCTCCGGGGGGCTTCCGGGGTTGAGTGGGTGGGCGCGTGAGCCCGGGCTGCGTGCTCGTGAGCGGAGACCCGGGATGTCCTCGCGGTGGTGGGCGCGGCCTCCCCGGCGCGACGGGTTGCGCGGCGGCGCGACCCTCGCCGGCGGGTTGAGCCGCGGGCTCTCGTGCCGCAGGCTGCTGCTGACCCTGATCTGCCCGAGGCCAGGGCTGGGACGGTAAATCCGGTCTCGTCTGCGGGGGAGGAGTGCGCTTCGGCACCGGGGCGCGACTCGGCTGCTCAGGCGAAGGGAACGGTGGCACCTGGACGAGGGGCTCGACCACCTCGGCCGTCGCCTCGACGCTCGTCCGGGGCTCGCGTTGCGCTTCCGTTGCCGCAGCCGGCCTGGCGCGGAGCATCTTGTGGCTGATCGCCTGGATGTCGTTGAGCGCCGCGGTGAGCTGGACGTGGACCGCCCCGCCCTCCTCGAACGTGCGGGTCAGCGTGAAGACGAGCTTCATCACGTTCTCGGCCAGCGCGACCTGCTGCCGCAGCATCTCGCTCATGGTCTCGGGCACGTCGGTGTCGACCTTCACGTGGAGCTGCGGACGCTGGAGCGTGTCGATCGCCTCCCGGAGCCGCGACACGGTCTCGGCGAGGGCTCGCTCTGCGGGCGTCGGCTCCGGCTTCCGCGATGCGACCTCGCGGAGCGTGATCCCGATCCCGTCGAGCCGTTTCCCGAGTCCGTCGCCGAGCTCGGCGTCCACCGACTGGAGGCCGACGATGATCGCGTCGAGCCGCTGGGCGACGACCTGGGCGAGCTGGTTGACGGCCTGCATACCCTGGAGCCCGCGGCCGATCGCGTCGAGCCGCTGGGCGAGGACCGTGCCGAGCTGGCCGATGTTCTGGATGCCCTGGAGCCCGGCGCCGATAGCGTCGAGACGCTGGCCGAGGTTCGCCTGCCTGGCCGACGCGTCCATGGCCTGGAGGCCCTGCGTGATGGCGTCGAGCCGCCGGCCGAGGGCCGTGCCGAGCTGGCTGACGTTCTGCAAGCCCTGGAGCCCCGCGCCGATCGAGTCGAGGCGGGCCTGCACGCCCTGACCTACAGCGTCGAGCTGCTGGCCGAGGGTCGTGCCCAGGTGATCGACGGCCTGCAGGCCCTGCAGCCCCTCCCGGATCGCGTCGAGCCTCCGGCCGAGGTCCGTGTGCTCGTTGAAGCCCTGTATCGTGCGCAGGCCCTCGCCGATCTTCCGGAGCATCTCGCCGATGTCGTTGAGCTGGGACACGGCGCGGACGGCGGGGTCTTCCTCCGAGCCGCCGAGCCGTTTCATTCGCTGGTACCCCTCACGGATCTCGCCGATCCGGCGGCGTTCCTCGTCGCTCAACACGCCGCGGAGCTCGCGAAGCCTCAGGAGGTTCCACTCGGCGCCGGTGGTCAAAGTTTGAGCCTCGCCGAGGTAGTGGTCATCGACGATCCGTTGGAGCTCCGTCTCGATCAGCGCAGGAACGACCTTCTCCGCCAGCTTGTTCATGTTGCGGTACGAGCCCTGGAGCTGGAAGGGTGGCTCGGTCCGGAACGCGTCGTCCTGCGCCGCCGAGGCGATGTATTGCTGGTTCACGGCGAGCACGGTCTGCTGGACCTTCGTGAGGTGCCGCAGCACGGCCTGGAAGTCGTTGAGCTCGGTCGCCGAGTACGCGTGCGACAGGTCCGTTGGCGGGACCTCCTCGCCGCGCGACATGCGGATGAGGAGGTAGAGGTCGTTCGGGTCCTTGCTCGCCAGCGGAGAGAGGGTCGAGCTCGATGTGATGGCGTTCTCGATGTAGGACAGCGCGAACGCCTCGTCCTTGCCATCGAGGATGTCGCCGAGGTTGTACGTGTCGGCGCGGTTGGACAGCATGTCGGGGATCTGGAACCGTTCGCCCGATTCCGTGTACGGGTTGCCGGCCATGCACATGCAGAACTTCTTGCCCCGCATGTCGTAGGTGCGGGTCCGGCCGTGCCAGACCCCTTCGATGCGGCGCTGCGCGTCGCACAGCGATATGAACTTCTGGAGCAGCTCGGGGTTCGTGTGCTGGATGTCGTCGATGTACAGCATCACGTTGTTGCCCATCTCGAGCGCGAGGTTGATCTTGTCCACCTCCTGGGCCGCCGTCGCGTTCGGCGCTTCCTTCGGGTCGAGCGAGACCACGGCGTGCCCGAGCGACGGGCCGTTGACCTTCATGAAGACCAGGCCGAGCTGGCTCGCCAGGTACTCCATCAGGGTGGTCTTGCCGTAGCCCGGCGGCGAGATGAGCAGCAGCAGGCCCATCAGGTCGGTCCGCTTCGACTCGCCGATCGTGCCGAGCTGCTTGGCGAGGTTGTCGCCGATCAGGGGCAGGTACACCTCGTTGATGAGCTTGTTGCGGACGAAGCTCGTGAGCACGCGGGGCTTGAACTCGTCGAGGCGGAGCACGGCCCGCTGCCTCTCGACGAGCGCACCCCGCACCTTCCGGTACTCGCGGTAGCGAGGCACCACGGCGTGCATGAAGTCGCCGACGCGGTCGAGGAACTCGTCGAGGCGGACCCTGAGCGCGCCGTTCTCGATGCGTTGGTGCTGTCCGAGGAGCCCTTTCACCTCGATGGTGGAGACGGCGGTGCTGACCTGCCGATCGACCCGGCGATCCGTGACGAGCAGCACGGCCGCCTCGGTCCGTGCGTGCGCGAGCGAGGCCAACCGCTCGTCCTGTGCGCCCGAGACGAACGCGTCCACCCACGCGAAGGCGAGGTCGAAGGCCTCCGCGGGTCTGTCCGCCAGCTTGCCGAGGTCTTCCACGAGCTCCGACCGGGAGCGCCCCTGGTCGAGCTGCCCGAGTAGGGCGTCGCGCAGGGCCGCGGCCTCGGCGCTCGTCGTGAAGACGGGCCGCTCCGCGGCCATGAGCTCCTCGGCGAGGTACCGACCCGCGGTGCGGACGTCGGCCTCGGTGCAAGGGACCCCGGCGCCCTCGTTGAACCGCCGGACGAAGCCGGAGAGCTCGGCGGCGAGGTCGTTGATCGCCGGGGAGAACCGGAACCGCGAGCGGAGGCGGCTCAGGCTCCGTGCCTTGCGCAGCCAGACGTTCCGCCGTTCCTCATCTTCGAAGCAAGCCCAGAAGAAGCACGCGAGGGCGCGCGGCGTCGGAGCGAAACGGAGCAGGCCGACAGTGGAGCGTGCGGCCAGGAGCGCCGACAGGATCGCCGCGGCGTCCGCGTCGTGGACGCCGCGGTCGTATCCCTCGTCGTACCTGTCGGTCGCGTATTTGCGCACCATGGCGAGCAGGCCCTGGTCACCCGCCTGCGCCGCTTGCCGGAGCCCGTCGACGCTCAGCCCGCCCTTCTCCTGGTCGGCGTCGGCCAGGATGCACGCGGCCAGGTACTCGCCGCGGTAGACGTCGCGGCTCTCCGAGAGCAGCGCCTGTCCCCAGAGGTCCTTGGTTGCGAGGAACGCCTGATCATCGACCTGCTCGTAGAAGTCGGTGCCGGTCAGGTGGTAGGCCATGCCGTCGCCGTGCGGCAGCATGGTCAGCTCGAGCGGCTGCGTGTTGACGCTGAATCGGTGCCGGCCGAGCTTGATGACGTTCTCGCCTTCCTCGAAGAGCTCGGTCCGGTCGCGCAGCAGGCGCAGCGCGTCCTGGCGCGCCGCCTTGAGCTTGCTCTCGAGCTCATCGGCCTTGACGTTGTCGCCCAGGGCCGCGAGGTCCCGGATGAGGTCGCGGAGCTTGAGGAGCATCGGGTCGGACGAGTAGTAGGCGTTGAGGTCGTCGGCGGACTTGAACGATTTCGCGCGGCGCGCGGCGCCCTCGAGGATGCGGTTCGCGGCGGTCGCGATGTTCTGAGCGCGCCGCTGCCGCTCTTCGAGGAGCGTCTGCTTGCGCCCGGAGAACGCTTCGTGGATCTCCTCGCGCTTCTTCGCCAGGTCGTCGAGGAACTCGTCGAGCTCGGAGAACTTGCCCTCGATCTCCTCGAGCAGGAGCATGACCTGGCCGAGCAGGTCGTCGCATGCATCCGGCGAGTCCGCGCGGGCCAGCGCGCTGTCCATGCTCTGGCCGAGGAGCTTGAACTGCGCGGCGAACTCGGCGCGACCCTCGGCGCCGAGCAGCTCCTTGCGCCGCACCTCGAGGGTGGCGCGCACGCGGTTGAGCGTGGCGAACACCTCGCTGATGGACTCGAGGATCCTGGTCCGTGCCGTGGGGTCGTCGAGCTTGAGCCCGGCGGAGACCTCGGAGAGCACGTTGAGCCCCTCGGACGTGCGATCGAGGTCTTCGCGGATCGGGACCGCCTCGTTGGTCTTCTCGATGGCCGGGATGCGCGCGAGGTGCTCCTCGAGCTTCGCGACGAGCGGGACGAACGCCTCATCAGTCTGCAGGAACCTGGCGCACCCCTGGCTGACGGTGTCGAACGCTGTGATGGCTTCCTGCTCGAGCGCGTCGACGCCCGCGAGGTCCATGAAGCGCATCTC
>Ga0233425_10008423_pt1 | contig 13719 bp, 9 predicted proteins | sample Watercolumn_Towu_2_FD_181712 | JGI IMG/M metagenome (GOLD analysis project Ga0233425, IMG submission 181712) | Freshwater microbial communities from Lake Towuti, South Sulawesi, Indonesia - Watercolumn_Towuti2014_140_MG | ecosystem: Environmental > Aquatic > Freshwater > Lake | place: Indonesia...
CTCCGATTGAGCCGAAGGATAGATGCATTGAAAAAGTCCTTCTCCAAAAATGCCATGATAAATGACCGGATGATTGATCAGCCATGTGAAGCGTGGTGCACCATACACTTGGCCTTTCCATTTTGCAGTACCAGTCGGTCCAAAGAAAATGAGATGTTTAAAGCGCAGTAACGATTCCGCTTCGCCATAGCCCTCTTGCTGCTTGCGAAAGGCTTTGAGCGTGAAGCGGCGATAGTGCCAGACAATGGCAGCTGGACTGAAAGCGATGACCTGCCCCTCTTGCTGCAAGCGCCAACAAAAGTCAACATCGTCTCCTGCTTTTCGATATTCCGGATCAAAACCGCCAACTTTGTCAAAAGCCCAACGATGAAAGGCCATGTTGCATCCGGGAATGTGTTCGGCGATGACATCGGTGAGAAGCACATGGCTGGGGCCTCCGGGAGCTGCGGCGACACAGGCCTGATGCCAGTTCTCAGCAGGTGGAGAAATATTGGGACCGCCAACGCCAGCGTAATCGCCCGAGAGGAGTGTGCCGACCAAGTAAAAAAGCCAATCGGGATCTGCCATGCAATCAGAATCGGTGTAGGCTAAAATTTCTCCCGTCGCTGCAGCCGCACCGACATTGCGCGCGACGCTGAGTCCCTTGTTGGGCTGTGTGATTGCGTTGACCCAGGAATGATTTTTTAAAATTTCTTGCGTGTTGTCGGTCGAGCCATCGTCAACCACGATGACTTCGTAATCGGGATAATCGATATGTTTCAACGATTCCAAACAATCTTCTAATGTTTGACCGCCGTTGTAGCTGCAGACGATGACTGACACTTTCGGAACCTGTTCCAAATCTTCTGAAATTGCACACTGCGGCGTCGCTGCGGTGCGCGCCTTCGTCGAGTATTCCCCTATACACTCCTCGGCTGTGCTCCTTGTTCCTGGCATTGCATCAATTTCAGCAGATTTTGAATAGGTTCTTCGCTGTTTTTTCCAGCCAGCCTGATGCGTGATCGAATCTTTCGCATTAAAAAAACGTTCGACGACTTGCAGCGCCTTTTTAGGCGTGCGATCGCGACGCACCAACCCAAAATTCCAATCCAAAATCTCTTGCCCGCCGCGGTACCACTCATCCGTCCAAGCATAGAGGATCGTCCCAGCAAGACCACCTCTAATCACCGATTCGAGATGCCACTGCATTAACTCAGCCTGTTTCTCTTCGGAATTCCGAATGGTATCCATTCCAAATTCTCCCATGATGAGCGGCTTGTCCTCAGCGAGATTTTGAAGGCGAGCGAGGTAACGTTCAAAGTCATCGCGTCGCTCCAGATAGACATTGAATGTTAAAAAGTCAACGTTCTGCGGCAGGAGATATTCTGTGGGTGGGAAGCTGGCATACGAATAGAGTGCGAGAGGATCTTCACGTCGAGCAATGGCGATGAGGTGTTCCAAAAATTCCGTGACGCGCCTAGCCCCAAGCCAGCGCACCATTGAAGAGGGAACTTCATTGCCAACAAGGTATCCAAAAATCGCGGGATGACCTTGATTTTCTCGGACCGTTTTGATCACAGCTTCCTCAATTGAAGCGCGCACCTTGCGATCATTTAAAAATTCCACATGCTCCATCCATGGAATGCTCAAGAGAACTTTGAGTTCGTACTCGTGACAGAGGTCAAGAAACCAGCGAGGCGGGGAGGTGTAGGGGCGCAAAAGATTTGCTCCCGTTTTTTGAATCGCCGCTAAATCGCGTGCAGCCTGCTCCGGCGTTCCATATTGGAAGCCCTCTGCATCAGGCGCAAAAGGTCCATAGGTGACTCCCTTGAGAAAAAATTTTTTCTCTCCTTCAAAGAAAAATTTAGAACGAACGGTGATACGGTTGGACATGGGGAGAATGATTTAGCCATAAAGAGCACAAAGAAATCAAAGAATAAAATAAGTCTGAGTTTTTTTATTTCATTCTCTTTGTTCTTTCACTACAATCCGCCGTTTTATCCAAAGCAAAATGAAAATTCCCAATAGCGAACTTGCTTTTATCGACGAAAATAAATTATCCGGATATTGTCTGAATGAGTTTCATCCGCTGGGACAACATAAGGCACGTGTTTTTCGAACAATAAAAATTTCTGATCCAGCTATTTTGAGAGAGCTTCTGTTAGAGGCCATCGATTCAGAAGAAGCAACTCTTGAAAGAATTAATGAGTACGGCACATTTTATAGTCTTGCCTTTTATTATAATTATGCCTTAATCAGAAGCGTGTGGATGATTAGAACTGATGAAGATTTTCCACGTTTAGTAACTTGTTACGTTTCATAGTATGAAAAAATTCTTTAATTTGTATGATGTTGTTAGCCTCGTCAAACCCTACGGAAGGTTTTGTCAAGGTGCTATGGGAACGATTGTCGAAAAACTCAATCGAGAAACTTATCTCGTTGAATTCTGCGACAAAAAAGGTCGTACGCTAGACTTACTTCCTCTTTCTGAAAATGAGATGTCTAGGCTTAGAAAAGATCGGATCTTAGTTGCGGCTTAGATTTTCCCCAATACTTCACTCACAACCTCCGCCGTTCTCTCCATCAACTCCGGTGTGTGAGCAAGGCTGATGAAGCCGGCTTCGAATTGTGAAGGGGCAAAGAAGACGCCGCGTTCCAAGCAGCCGTGGAAAAATTTTCCAAATTCCTCCGTGCGGCATTTTTTGGCATCGACCAAATTGCGAATAGGACCTTCGTGAAAAAAGAGACAGAACATCGAACCGATGCGATGAAAGGTGAACGGTTTGTTTTTGATGACATCGCGAACTCCTTGTTCGAAGAGGGCGCCAAGTTCTTCTAACTTTTTCCAACCATCAATAGACCTCTTCCCAAACTCTACTGCTGGTGCGATAGGCTGCGTCGTGCCGATGCTCGCGCCATCGAGTACCTCTTGTACACTCAGTCGCTGCGCGTCGTCGACTCCTTGCCTCTCATCACCTGCAGCGAGTTTTGAAAGAGGTCTACTTCTTTCCAATTCTCGCAACTGAGCGAGGCCTGCCGCTAGAGCGAGGGGATTGCCCGAGAGCGTTCCAGCCTGATAAACAGGGCCTGTGGGAGCGAGTTGATCCATGAGTTCTGCGCTTCCTCCAAAAGCTCCGACCGGAAGTCCGCCGCCAATGACTTTTCCTAGCGCAGTAAGATCAGGCATAACCCCACAACGTTCTTGATATCCGCCGCGTGCCAAACGAAAACCGGTCATCACTTCATCAAAAATGAGGAGCGCTCCATGAGCAGTGCAAAGCTCTCGCAGCCCTTCCAAGAAGCCAGGCTCTGGAATGTAGAGACCTGCATTTCCTGGAACAGGTTCCACAATGATTGCCGCAATTTCAGAGCCACATTTTTCAAAAGCCTGCTCGACGGCCGTGAGATCATTGAAGGGCAACGTCATCGTCAACGCAGCCAGCGCCGCTGGCACACCGGCACTATCAGGGCATCCGAAGGTGAGGGCGCCACTTCCCGCTTTGACCAAAAGCGAATCGACATGACCATGATAACACCCTTCGAACTTGATGATTCGATCGCGTCCCGTCGCGCCTCGTGCCAAGCGAATACAGGACATTGTGGCCTCCGTGCCGCTGTTGACCATGCGAACTTTTTCGATCGAAGGAACCATCCGACAGATTGTTTGAGCCATCTCTACTTCGAGTGAGTGAGGAGTCCCAAAGCTGACGCCCCGTTCAGCTGCTTCACACACAGCCTCCACAACAACAGCTGGCGCATGGCCTAAAATAGCGGGTCCCCACGTTCCAACATAATCGATTAATTTTTTTTCCTCTACCGTTGTCAGCATAGCGCCTCGAGCTGATTTCACAAAAAAGGGATGACCTCCCACCGCACGAAAAGCTCGCACGGGGGAATTAACGCCGCCAGGAATCCAACGAAGGGCTTCGGACCAGAGTTGAGAGGAAGAAGGCATGAGAAGTAATTTAGCCACAAAGAACACACAGAAATCAAAAAGAATTTATTTACTTCTTCATTCACTTCGCATAAAAACTACGAACCCTCAACTTCAACCACTATGAAATTAAAGAACAACTTCTTTCTCATCGCGCGCATGACATTGCTCATGAGTGCGTTCACCATCATTTCAGAAACACCGGCAGTTCTTGCTGCAGCTTCAACTTCTACAGCAGCTCATGCAATCAACGGTAGCATCTTGAATCGCTCTGCTGATCAAGCTCCGATTTTGGTGAGCAACTACGTAAACATGTTGCAAGAGCTGGCAACCAGAAATGCAGATGAGGAATTTTATGATGCAGCTTCCATGTCCGATCAAATTCTTTGCACTCTCGACGGAGAAGGAAATCGTATCTATCAAGCCGTAGAAGGAAAAGGCTCGGAGTTGATGCAGGGTCTGACTTCCGACGATCTTAATTGTTTTAATGTTTGGTTGAGTCATCAAATAGCAGAAAAGAAAGAGAGTGCCTTCACCGTTGCTTCAGCTGACAAGGCTAAAAGCACCTCAGGCAAGACCGCAACAGACGCGGCTGCTGGTCTTCTTTTGACGCCTAGTCAGTTCAACAAAATCAAAAACACTGATCAGACTCTTGGCAAACTCACACATCATTCTCTTGCGAATAATGTTTTTGAGCAAAAAGCAATTTTGACGGCGATCATGTCCTATCTTACTTCATTAGGACTAGGCGCATCGGCTAGTACGATCAATACAGCAGCCAACTGCTTAGGATATGCAGCAGCTGCTCTGGTGGCTATTGGCGTTATTCCCATCCTAGCAGAATTTGGAGGGCATATGCTGGAAGGAAGAGTGAGGTCTCGAGAATTGAATGCGAATAATAACGGCGTCTCGACGAGTCCGTTACAACAGAACATTAAAGCACTGATTGATCAAGAAGCATTGAATAAAAAAAATACCGATATCATTAAGGAAAATAAAAAAGCGAATGAGCCAAATCCGATCATGGTCTATGGATATCTCTCTCCGATGGGACAAAAACTTTCCAGCTTTGCTACTAATTGGAGAAGTTTTTGGTCACCTTCCTTTAAACTGATTGGAATGAATATCGATACGGATGAACTTCATCTTCCCTATAACGAGATGAATGGTAATAACGTCAGCAATGCATTGCGAGCACAGCAAAAGCAAGCAGAGAATATGTCACAGGTGTTTAAACATTTGTCACAAGAAGTCAATGATCAAATTTTACTTAACTCATCAGTATTTTCAGTGGCGACGACAGCAGCAACAAGTAATGCAGTAGATGTTCTTCAATCTCTTAGAACACAGCGGCAAGGTTGTTTGACCAGAAGCTTCAGATATTGCACAGATGGTGTTGCTAACTACTGCTCTGGAAAACTAGCAGCCCTTGATGACTGGTGGGAACATTATCAAATGGAAATCAGAAATGGAGGTTTTAAGCCTGAAAGCAATACTAGCGGCAATAATAATATAATAACATCATATCATAATAATAATCAGAGTTTGCTTGGGGAGAATAGTGATGAGGAGCACGTTGATAGTGATAACATGAGATCGGGGAATAATCGCGATCAACACGTCAACAATATGAAGAAAAAGACAGTGGGTTGGTTGTAGATTTGATATTTGGATCAGCCTCCCTCACTAACATAAATCAATATCCTCTTTAAAAAAAATGCGTCGCATGAAAAAGTGCGGCGCATTTTTTTTGCACAAAAATTTTCGTATGCGTTCAGTAACAGTGGTTTTAAAAAAGAAAACCGAATCTTCTATTGAAACACATGTTTATTGGTTTATAGGTTTACAGGTTTATTAAACGTCAACACTACAATTCTAAACCTATAAACCTATAAACTTATTTCGCTAATACATGGATTTTTCTTCTTTCAAGGCCGCTCATCTGGACGGATACAAACTTTCATCCTTTACCCTACAGCCTACAGCCTATAGCCTACAGCCTATCAGTATGACTATTTTTAAACGACCCTCTTTGAAGTTTGGCTCGAAGCGTAAGCGCGAGATGCCCGAAGGCCTTTGGACCAAGTGTCCTGATTGTAATGAAATGATTCATCATTTGGCGTTAGATCAGAATCTTCGTGTCTGTCCTGCATGTGGACATCACTTTTCTTTTTCTGCACGTGATCGGATTGCTAACCTTGTCGACGAAGGTTCTTTTGTGGAAATCAATGCCGCGATGGAATCAATCGATGTGCTCAAATTTAAAGGGGTCGCAGCTTATGAGGAACGACTTCGCTCCTATCAAAAAAAGACGAGTGAAAAAGATGCCGTTGTGACTGGCCAGGCCGCGATCGAAGGGCGTCCCTTTGGACTTGCGGTGATGGATTTTCAATTCTTAGGAGGAAGCATGGCCTCAGTGGTCGGAGAAAAAATTACAGCCATCGTGGAGGCCTCAACTCAAGCCCAGCAGCCGGTCGTGATTGTTTCTGCCTCCGGCGGTGCGCGCATGTATGAAGGCGTCTTTAGCCTCATGCAGATGGCCAAGACCAGCGGTGCCTTGGCGCGTCATGCCGCAGCTAAGCTTCCTTTCATTTCAGTGCTTACAAACCCTACGATGGGAGGTGTCACAGCTAGCTTTGCAACATTGGGCGACATCATCTTGGCCGAGCCTAAGAGCATGATCGGATTTGCAGGGCCACGCGTCATCCGCGAAATCGCTCACCAAGAACTTCCGCAAGGATTCCAAACAGCAGAGTTCTTGCTCGAGCATGGGCTCATCGATGCCATCGTGCCACGCGCTCAGCTGAGGCAGAGGTTGGCGATGATTTTTGAGTATTTGGTTGCATCATAGAAAGCTGATTGTTCTTGACATCTGGGTGATTTTCTATTTGATCATCAGATGCCAAAATCTAAAAAAAATGCTGATCTCGATAATCCTTGGAAATATGGATTGAAAGTTTTTCTTCAAAACTTCATGGAGTTTTGCTTGCCAGAGCTTGCTCTTCCCATCGATTGGTCGCGAGGATATGAATCACTCGACAAAGAGCTCCAAAAAATTATTCCTGTTTCAAAAACTGGGAAACGCATTTCTGACTTACTCTTCAAGGTTTGGCTCAAGAGCGGTGAAGAGAAATGGATTTTGATTCATTTGGAAGTTCAAGGTCAGAAACGCGATGACTTTGCGCATCGGATGTTTGTCTACAGTTATCGAACATATGATTAATATCAAAAGCCGGTTGTCAGTATTGCGCTCCTACTTGACAACAACCCTGGATGGAGACCAAGTTTTTTTTCAATGGAAGATCCCTTAAACAAGGAGGTTTATTTGCATTTTCGATATCATGTCGTTAAGCTCCTCGACTATAAAGATAGAAAGCAAGAGCTTCGCGAGCGCAAGGATCTTTTTGCCATCATGATTCTTGCACAATTGACGGTCATGGAGACCAAGAAGAATCCTACCAAGCGAGTGGAATATAAGTTAGCTTTAATTCGCGAGTTGTTAAAACTTGGCTTGACAAGTGAAGAGATTCGCGATTTATTCAAATTCATTGATTGGCTCATCATCATTCCTGAAGATCTTATGTTAACCTACAAGCAGCAAATTAAAGAAATATCCGATGAGTGGGATGTTCCCTATGAGAGTATGTTTGCAAAACTTGCTCGCATTGAGGGCAGACAAGAAGGCAGACAAGAAGGCAGACAAGAAGGCGTTAAGATGTTGCGAGTCTTACTTGATAAACAAATGAGACGCCGATTTCCAAATACGATAACAGCAAAACATCTTCATCTCATCAACGATGCAGATACTAATATGTTGACTCTCTGGGCTGAAAAACTCATTGATGCAAAAGCGATCGGAGAAGTTTTTGCTGTGTGAAAGAATTCTCCAGCCTAGTTCCCTGGCTCTTCCAACAACAATACAAAGGTGTTTCGCTGCGCCTTGAGACTCCAACTGCTCTTCTCGCGGCCTTAGGAAATCCTCAAACAAAAGTTCCTGTGCTCCACATTGCTGGAACGAATGGAAAAGGATCCCTCTCGGCATTCTCGGCATCGCTTTTAAAAGCCGCTGGTCTTCGTGTAGGGCTTTATACATCGCCTCATTTAGTCGATTTTCGAGAGCGTATTCAAATCAATGGAGAAATGATTTCTCAAGAAGATCTGGAGCAAGGGATCAAGCGATTGCAAATTGCGACGCGAGGGTGGCAGACATTGCCCACTTTTTTTGAACTGACGACGGCGTTGGCTTTTGACTACTTCGCGAGGCAAGAGTGTGATGTGATCGTTCTGGAAACAGGTGTGGGTGGGCGTCTCGATGCGACGAACCTTGCGACACACAAAATTGCTTGTGCCATCACGCCAATTAGCATGGATCATCAAGAATGGCTTGGCTCGACATTGACTGACATAGCGCGCGAGAAAGCAGGGATCATGCGTCCCGGTGTGCCTGTTGTGACAAGTCCTCAGCCAGGCGAGGTGATGGAAGTGTTGAACGAAGAAGCCGCACGGCTGGGAGCTCTTTTGGTAGTCGTCAGAGAACCCCTTGATTCCACAATGACGCTCGGCCTCGCTGGCCCTCATCAACGTTGGAATGCAGCTCTGGCCTTGGAATTGGTTCAACAAGGTCCATGGAAAATTTCCGAAGAAGCCATACGACAAGGATTGAAAAACGTCTCATGGCCTGGTCGCTTTCAATGCTTTCGCCTGAATGCTGGAAGATTTCCGAATCGAAAAAATGATTCCGACTATGATTCTGCCTTGCTCGGCAAAACATCTGCGAACTGCGAACTATCAACTGCCAACTGCAATTGTTCAACTCCTTGGTCAGAAGGAGCTGAACAATTGCTCATCCTCGACGGCGCCCACAATCCAGCAGCAGCAGAGCAACTGGTTGTTACATGGAAAGAAATTTTTCCTCATCAAAAATGCGACCTCATCTTTGGATCACTCCTCGATAAGGAAGGAGAGAAGATGCTTCGTATTTTGGAACCAATCACATCCTCCATCAATCTCGTTTCGGTCCATTCTTCCAGGACCGCTTCTCCGGCTGAGTTGCAAAAAATTGTCCCTTCGGCAACAACTTTTTCTTCGTTAGAAGAAGTTTTTAAGAAAAAAAATATTTTGCTAGACAACGTTTCGAGTTTTTCTGCTGACCGGCAGCCTCCTATTTTACTTACTGGATCGCTCTTTCTTGTTGGAGAGGCCCTTGCACTCTTGCAGGGGAGATCACATTCCTCTTTCTCTCAGTAAAAAACAGCCTGTGGTGCTTAGGGAAGGAGAGTCAACTTTTTTAATTACAAAAAAGTGCTTTCTTCTGCTTGCCGAGATCTTTTTTGGATGTAACAGTATTTGAATTCGCAAAACGGAGACAAAAACCAAGGATCTTTTTCGCGATTGAAATTCCACTAATGGTGGAGATGGCCTTTTTTGAGTGCTAGATATTGTGTTCTTGAAGGATTCTCTTCGAAAGCATCACCCCTTCAACTCTTCAACTCTTAAACGTATTTATTGTTATGACAGCTCAACAACTTTCCCTCAACGAGGTTGACCCACTTGTTCACAAAAGATTCGAAGTCTGCAAACGAGATGGACGCATGGAGATTTTTGATCAGCAGCGGATTGTGTTAGCCATTGAACGTGCTTTCAAAGCAGAACGTGATTTGGCACCAGATGATTTGTTGATCCAGGAAGATCAACATTCCGTCAATTTCATTAGTGATGAAGTGGTTCAACGCTTAATTACTCGAGCGATGCGTGGTGAGGCTCTCGAGATCGAGTTAGTCCAAGATGCGGTCGAAGTAGCCTTGATGAAAAAAGGACATCATGCCATTGCACGGCGTTACATTATTTATCGCGAAGACAGGCGAAAAGCTCGGGCACTTCGAAATGATCAATCAGTCGATGCAGCATCGGGAAAAGTTTATGTGACCTTGCGCAATGGACATCGAGAATTGCTCGAGCCTCAACGGATCAAGCGCTCTTTCATTCGGGCTTGCCGTGGTTTTGAAGAATGGTGTGATAGCCGCGTAATGTCCGAAGAGACGTTGCGCAATCTCTACGATGGAGTTCGTATTGATGAGATTGAAAAAGCAATGATCTTTTCTGCGAAGACTCGCATTGAAATGGATCCTGCCTATGGCTATGTCACGGCGCGACTCCTCTTGGAATCAATCTACCGAGAGGTGATTCCTTCTTTTAAACATTATCACAATCTCAATACCGTGCATGCAGCCCATTTTTCCAACTATTTGGAGGAGGGGATTCGTGAAGGACGCTTGACTCCTGCGTTGCGAGAGTTCGATTTGAAACGCTTAGCAGCGGCAATGCATCCTGAGCGCGATCTGCAATTTAATTACATGGGCTTGCAGACTATTTATGATCGCTACTTGCTGCACGTTCGCGGGCGTCGGATTGAGACACCACAATATTTTTGGATGCGTGTTGCCATGGGCTTGTCCTTGCACGAAGGGGTGCACAAAAATGAACGAGCCATCGAATTTTATAATTTGCTCTCTTCTTTCTTATTCACTTCTTCAACGCCAACGCTCTTTAACGCTGGTACGCTTCATCCTCAGCTGAGTTCCTGTTACTTGACGACAGTAACGGATGATTTGGATCATATTTTTAAATGCATTGGAGATGATGCGAAGCTTTCCAAATGGGCAGGGGGACTTGGTAATGACTGGACCAATGTGCGTGCGAGTGGCTCGCTAATCAAAGGAACCAACGGTGAAAGTCAAGGCGTTATTCCTTTTTTAAAAGTGGCCAATGATACCGCTGTGGCTGTGAATCAAGGTGGGAAGCGGAAAGGAGCAATGTGCGCTTACCTCGAAACATGGCACCTGGATGTTGAAGACTTTTTGGAGCTGAGAAAAAACGTCGGTGATGAACGTCGCCGTACACACGACATGAATACAGCGAATTGGATTCCTGATCTTTTCATGAAACGCGTTCAGAAAAATGCCTCATGGACTCTTTTTAGTCCGAGTGATGTTCCTGACCTTCACGATCTCTATGGAGCTGCTTTTGAAAAACGTTACCTCGAATATGAACACATGATCGCCGAGGGAAAGATCACTCACTTTAAACAAGTGGAAGCGATGACTCTTTGGCGGAAAATTTTGTCGATGCTTTTTGAGACAGGGCATCCTTGGGTCACGTTTAAAGATCCCTCTAATCTCCGCTCACCACAAGACCATGTTGGAGTGGTGCACAGTTCGAATCTTTGTACCGAAATTTTGCTCAACACTTCGGAGCAAGAGACTGCTGTTTGTAACTTGGGTTCCATCAATCTTCCGTTGCATGTCGGAGAAGAGGGACTAGATCTGAAACTCTTGGAAAAAACGATCACTACGGCGATGCGGATGCTCGATAATGTGATCGACATTAATTACTATCCGACTCCCGAAGCACGTCAGGCCAATCTTCTACATCGTCCCGTTGGGTTAGGAATCATGGGCTTCCAAGACATGCTCTACAAAATGAAGATGAGCTATGCAAGCCAAGAGGCCGTGACGTTGGCAGATAAAAGCATGGAGGCAATCTCCTACTATGCGATTTTGGCATCGACTAAACTCGCAAAAGAGCGCGGTGCCTATCAAACTTTCAAAGGTTCCAAGTGGGATCGTAATTTGTTGCCAATCGATACAATTGATCTCTTGGAAAAAGAGCGTGCTCTCCCAGTCAAAATGGATCGCTCTTCCACACTTGATTGGAATGTGGTGAGAAAAGCAATCAAGCAACATGGGATGCGCAACAGCAACTGCATGGCGATTGCTCCGACCGCGACCATTTCCAACATCACCGGTGTTTCTCAATCGATTGAGCCGACGTTCAAAAATCTTTTCGCCAAAGGAAATTTGAGCGGCGACTTTACCGTGATCAACAGCTATCTCGTAGAAGATTTGAAAGAGCTTGAGCTTTGGGATCAAGCGATGATCGAAGAACTCAAGTACATGGATGGTTCCATTCAAGAGATCGAACGCATTCCAGAAAATATTCGAGAAATTTATCGAACAGCTTTTGAAGTAGAACCATTCTGGTATGTTGAGTGCGCGAGCCGCCGCCAAAAATGGATCGATATGGGACAGTCGCTGAACCTCTACATTGCAGCTCCCAACGGACGCAAGCTTCACGAGATGTATCTACACGCTTGGGAAGCAGGACTCAAAACAACGTACTATCTCCGATCGGTGGCCGCCAACACCATTGAAAAAACAACACTTCAATCCCGGCCACGTTGGGTGAGCGAGGTCAAAGGAGAGGAATCAGTCTCTCTTCAAGAAATCAAAGCCTGCAGCCTCGAAGCCCGCATGCGCGGCGAAGAATGTGAAGCGTGTCAGTGAACTTCGCTCTGCGAAGCTCACTGATAGGTTGTAGGTGGTAGGCTATAGGTGCTAGGAAAATTCAGATTTTTAAGAAACAGAGATGGGAAGTTTTATTTTGCGGGAGCATCGATCGTGTATCGACAATCTGCTGGGTCGCGTTCGCGAGGATGACGGGGAGGAAGGGTGAGGTTTGCTAGTGAGACGCTATCATGGAGTTTTCAGTTTTTGGAAGAATTATTGCTGAAAAATGTCATTAAATTAAACTGTCCTATGATCTGACTCACAATCCCTCTGGCTTCCACACCGTATTGTTCTTCCAATGCATCTCTCAAAGCGGCGATGACTTGCCAAATTTTCACTATGATTGCCTGCGGTTACGTTGCCAGATTGAATGTTTCCATCTGTGATAACGAATCGTTGAGCATCAGGATGAGCAGCAAGAGCATTCCCAAAATCCTTCAAAGACAAAGCATCTCGTTTTTCCTCCTGTTGATCATCTTGCCTGGTGAGCTCTGGAAGTCGTTCTCCGAAACCAAACATTGGGATAGCACGAACTTGAAAGGGAAAGAGTAAAAATGCCAGCAGTGGCATCCAAAGAAGAAAAATTAGTTTTTTAGTCATATGGTTAGGTGTTTTTGGATAATTTTACAGAGACGAAGTTACCATTCAACCATAGCGAAGATTAAAAAATCAATCATAACTTACTGATTGTTATCATGATTGAATAAAAATTCAAAAATTCATTTTTCGGGTGTCATGATAGCCCCCCCTCAGTAATCGGGGCTACACGGGCCTCCCAGAGCGTTTCTTTGAAAAACAAGTCGAAAAATATTTGGACTAACGATTATCTGGAATGATGCGAGCATCTCTCCTAAAACTAAAAACTGCGGCTATATTTCTAATGACTCTCATAACAATATTTCTACGACGAAGCCTTCCTGCTTGAATATTTTGTTGTTCAGGAGCAATCTGAAGGGGAGCATTGTTGTTAATATTATTTTGAGCTTGTTGTAGTACTGGTTCTTGCTGTATTAAGTTGTTCTGATTATTATTTATCACACTATCGCTCTTTTCCTCCTCACTCGAAGGGGGGGAGACTACAGGAGGAGTCATATTACCCACTGTTTGAGCTTGCCTCGTATTAATACGAGATTGTTGTATCATTTGTTGCTGTTGATAGAAACGATTTCTGAATTGTTGAGCACGTTCTGCAGGTCTCGAAGTTAAAGGCCTCCTTATAATATTAGAATGAGTAATTTGTTGTATGGTATGATCAGTTAATGAATTGTTATTTGTATTATTATTTTGTTCAGAATAATGATTGATATTTGCTTGTCCCTGATTTCTAGGAATACCATTATTAGCTTCTACTACTGTTGTGCCATAAAAATTTCTTGAAGATCTTGTAGCACCTGCTGAAGCAGATGATGATGAGGAGGGTGGATTATTGATCCTGCCATCTCCCCCAAGATTATTGAAGTT
>Ga0233425_10008424_pt1 | contig 13716 bp, 12 predicted proteins | sample Watercolumn_Towu_2_FD_181712 | JGI IMG/M metagenome (GOLD analysis project Ga0233425, IMG submission 181712) | Freshwater microbial communities from Lake Towuti, South Sulawesi, Indonesia - Watercolumn_Towuti2014_140_MG | ecosystem: Environmental > Aquatic > Freshwater > Lake | place...
TGGAAAGGTTACAAAACATTTAAAAATAAATCTTCTTTTTTTACATGGCTTTGTAGAATTTCACTTAATAAAATTGCAGATTATTATAGAGACCAGATAAATAGACGTTCACATATCATAGTTCCAACACTTAAAAAATTTTCCCAAATAGAATCAAAAGAGCTACCAATAGAAGAAAAAATAGTACTTGATGAACTAAAAACAAAAGTTAATCAAGTTTTAGATTTACTACCAGTTGAAACTCGACAACTTCTTTGGTTTAGATACTGGAAAGAATTATCCTACAAAGAAATCTCAATTGTCTTTAATGCCAAGTATGGAAAAAAATTTAGTATCAGAGCAATTGAAGGTAAAATCTATAGAGCCAAAAGGGAATTTGCAAAACTATTTAAATTTAACAATTAGCACCTAATAGATCTGATCTTTTATTTTTTCGAAGTTTCCCATTTGGGAGGATATAGTTTCCACATAAATACTTTCCAAGGAAAAATAATAACTGACGTAAATATTCTTTTCATTCTTCTTATTTTTTGCTCTTTTCGAGGTTCTGTAAAAAGTCTAAACAACCACTCAAGTCCATGTTTTGACATCCAATTCGGAGCAATTTTAGCATCCCCCGACATAAAATTATATGTACCACCTAAAGCTAGTGCTCCAAGTGCTTTTGTTCTATACAAATTTCTATAAATCCACTTCTCTTGTTTTGGGGTGCTCAAAGCTACAAATATCAAATGAGGTTCAAACATTTTAATAGATCCCATTACAACTTTGTGTATCTTTCTATCTCGTAATGATACAGGTCTACAATTATTGTTATATATTGAAAATTGGTGGTTTGTTTTAAAATTAATATTGGGAAAAACAATTTTTAATTTATCAATCGATCTCTGACTTTCACCATATTCTCCTCCAAAAAAGTAAACATTTAAATGTCTATCATTTGCAATTTTTAAAATATCTAGCGCCAACTCCCTACCCTTTATAATTGGTAAACTATCTGTTAAATATTTTTTGTCGGTAAGTATTTTATAACCAATAAATAAACCTTGCCAAAATATTTTAAAGACCCGCAGTGAATCTCCTTTAAACTCGTCTAATTCTAAAAACTTATAAGCAGCAGCAAGTCCTATTCCGTCAGGTATTACAAAATCACATCTATCAATAGCTTTTCTCATTAGCCAATCACGCTTCGCAATAAGAAGATTTTCCGGATTTGGGGTTATAATATAAAACTTCTCTTTAGAATCTAGCTTCAACTCTATATCTTTTAGCAATCGCTCTTTGTTAGTGATAGAGAGCTTAATTCCAAGGATTGAACCGTACTTTCGCTCTACTTTAGGGTATCTTTTAGGTCTAATTTTCATACTACGTTTCAAATTTTATCAGAAAACTCGTCAAAAATCACATAATTTTGCATATAATATTTCCGCAACTAATATAAATTACCAATAATTAATTACCAGCAATCAATATATTTACTATAGGTGTCAGTATTGTATTAACTGGCTTTGTTTTTCAACAAATCCGTATAATTTTTTACTTCAAAATATAGCTTCGTCAGATTTTACTTATCCATAAACTATTCACAAACGATTTAAAATTCATATCCATCACTATCGGTTATATATTAATAAATAGTTAATTAAAAATTGATTTAAAAATTAAGAACTAGCAATCAACTATTTACCGAACTTATCCCTTGGTTGTCACGCTTCTTTTCCAAAGTTCAATATTTTCAAGTACAAGTCCTGTTCCTCTAACAACACATAGGAGTGGCTCATCAGCAACATGAGCAGGAACACCTGTTTCCTCAGTTAAAAGCTTATTAAAATTACGTAAACTTGAAGTTCCACCACTCATTACAATACCTTTATCTATAATATCAGCAGCAAGTTCGGGCGGAGTATCTTCCAAAACTGATTTAACTGCTCCAATCATTTGAAGTAGTGTAGGTCTAATTGCCTCGGTGACTTCAGAGGAAGTGATTGTTACGGTTCTAGGCAGTCCAAAAACAAGGTCGCGACCGGAAATTTCAAGTTTTTCTTCTTTTGGTAATTTAGTTGCTGACCCTATTTTAATTTTAATATCTTCTGCAGTTGTATCCCCAATTATTAAATTATGTTTTTTCTTTAAAAAGTTGATTATTGCCTCATCAACTTTTGTTCCTGCGGTTCTAACTGATTTGTGAACCACAACACCTCCTAATGATATTACAGCTGCTTCAGTTGACCCTCCACCACTATCTACTATCATATGTCCTGAAGGAGCAGAAACAGGAATACCAGCCCCAATTGCAGCAGCTAGTGGCTCATCTATTAAATAAGCGTGTTGTGCTCCAGCTGAAATAGTTGCATCTAGCGCCGCTCTTCTTTCTACCTGGGTACAACCCGCAGGCACACAAACCATAACATTAGGTTTGACCAAAAAGCTCATTAGCTTTTCAAGACTACTACCAGCTCCTATTGCTTTGCTAATAAAATACTTAAGCATGGCTTCAGTTGCACTATAATCTGCAATTACACCATCTCTCATTGGTCTAGTTGCAATCAAAGTTTCGGGAGTTCTACCTAGCATTTTTTTAGCCTCTTCACCAACTGCTACAATTCTATTATCTTCAACTGAAGTAGCTACAACTGAAGGCTCATTTGCAACAATTCCGTTACCAACTACCCAAACAAGTGTATTTGCAGTTCCAAGGTCGATTGCTATGTTTTTTCTGTTAAGCATATGGCAATTATATAGTATAATAGCAGTATAAAATATGACAAGCTCCACCAAAAATCAAAAACATACGGGTTTAACTTCGATCCGCGTCTTTGCTCTTTTTGCAACTTTTATTGTAGTTGGCGTTGTCGGTTATTTTGTATCACTCTTAGCAAGAGGTTATGAATTTGACCCAGCTACTTTGACTTTTTTTGAAAATGGAATATTAGTTGCCAAATCTGACCCTGATGGAGCTTCAATTTATATTAATGGAGATTTAAGAGGTGCAACAAACACCAATTTACGACTTCCTCCAAAGTCATATTACCTAGAAATTAAAAAGGATGGACATTTAACTTGGAGCAAAGAATTAAATATCAAAAAAGAAGAAGTTACACAAATAACAGCACAACTATTTAAAACCGTTCCATCCTTCTCCCCTGTTACATATAATGGCGCAAAAAACCCTGTAGTATCACCTGATTTCAGCAAAATTGCCTACACAAATAACGAAGGATTATGGATATTGTCGGTTTCATCACTACCTATTGGTTTTCCAAACGAACCTAAAAAGATACTTGAGAAGCCAGTTCCAGAATATATTAGCCTTAAATTTTCACCTAATTCGAGAGAATTAATGCTTGAAACAAAACTCGCTGTTTTTGTTTTAAATACAAATGAGGTGAATAATCAATCTGGTTTAATAAATGTAATTAGTCGAAAAGAAACAATATTAAAAAATTGGGAAGAAGAAAAAGAAAAAAAGGAAACAGCAGAACTAAAATTAGTTCCAGATGAAGTTTCAAAAATATTATTAACCAGTACCTCTTCGTTTACCTTTTCTCCTGACGAAACAATGGTTATGTACACCGCATCTGACACAGCTACATTTAAAAAAGATTTGATTGCCAAACTTCCTGGTAGCTCAACACAAAAAGAAGAAAGAGACATCAAAGTAGGTAAAACCTATATTTACGATATCAAAGAAGATAAAAATTTCATGGTAAATGATACAGGTAGAAGTTTATACTGGCTACCAACTTCAAGGCACCTGCTTCTTCCTGACGAGGGCAAAGTAATTGTCATGGATTACGATGGAACAAATAGACAAACAGTATTTTCCGGCAATTATGTTTCCCCTCATGCCTACCCTTTTGTTAATGCAAGTAAGTTACTAATTCTTACAAATCTAGGTTCAAGTGAATCTATAACCAATTTATATTCAATGAGCATTAAATGATATAATTCAAACATTGCCCTCATAGCTCAATGGACAGAGCAGACCCGTCCTAAGGGTAAGATGGGAGTTCGATTCTCTTTGAGGGCACAAATTACAAGGTGTGGTGAATCGGTATCACGCTCGTTTCGGGTACGAGAGGCACTGGGTTCAATTCCCAGCATCTTGACTAAACTAAATTTCTTAAAAATAATAATGTGTTTTGTTTTAATGTTTTTCTAATTTTTTGGAATTTATCAGGTGGTAAAAGTGAGTTCAGGTTTTGATTTATTATATCTTCTGTAACTTCTTTTTCTATAAATTTAATTAACTTCTTTATATATTCTTTTGTATCTAGCCCTGTTCTTTCTTTTATTATTTCTTCTTTAAAATCATAGCCTTGGCTAAAAAAATAGTTGATATCATAGATATCTCGACCTTCGATATCTCGATTTCTTTCAAACCTATCAATTGGTGTCACTAATTTATTAGCAAACATTGTTTCCAAGGTCTGACATTTTACAGTTCTATCAATTTCTGGCAAAAACCGCATTTCGTAATCATTTGAAGTAACAGTATTTGTAAAAAAACTAAATTTCAAAGTATTTCTTTGATTAACAGGAGCTTTGTATTTAAAATTAAAAAAAAGTGATTTTGTATTAATGTCGTCGTCTATCAAACCTAATTTTTTAGTAATCTTATCAACATGTAGCCTAAATTTCTTATCATCTATACTACCCACAATATCAAAATCTAAATCAACAGAAAATCTATCCAAAAACCCTGACATCTCTGCGCAAGTCCCACCTTTAAAGCTAACAAGTTGTGAGATGTATTTATCATCAATAACTGCCATCAACAGCCGTTGTAATTGAAATTTATGTAATATATCTGATTGTTTAGAAACTAACATATTAATATCCTACTATTTTTTTTATTTCCGCCACTCTGTCCCAGTTTATCAAATCAGGACTATCAAAATAAAACTTTGGATTGAAATAATTCATATCTGCAACCGCCCTTTCTAAACTTGCTTTATATATTCCGTTTTCTAATATGATTCCTTCTGGATTTAGCAAAAATTCTTGTTTCATTTGTTTATATATAAATTGTGTATCTTTAAAAACAACTGTTTTAGAGACAGAAGATACATAAGTAACTCCATAAACAACCTGATTAATCACTCCATGCAGTTCAAAAATTGATTGTAAGCTTACATAGCAAAATCTATGTATAAAAGATGATCCAAGTTTATATTTGTCAATTTTTTGAAATGGTATAGTTGAATACAAACCTCTATAAATTGGTTTGAGTATACCCTTTTTAATGTAACGGGAAATTGTAACACGCAAATTATGCCTATTACTTATACCCAAAATTAAAGCTAAATCTTGTGTGTGAAATAGCTTTTGATCAGATTGTAATAATATAGTCAATCCTTTCATAATATACACTTTTGTATATTATACGACAACTGACAACTACTGTCAAATTTCAGTTATTGGCACAAACTACACTTTCTGAATTAATACCTGGAGCGTCCGACCATTGAGGTAATTCACCCCTTCCAAAATGTCCAATAACAGTACCATCTGGAGAATGAATTGTTCCTTCAACGTCAATATAAACTGATGGTTCACCTAGTGAAGTTGTTGCACCAAAAAGTGTATGCGGACCATCTGGACTATCAAACTCACCCAACACAACACATTCTCTTCCTTTTTCTAATGGATCCGGAACAATCTTATAATAAACAGGATAATCTAAAAGCGGATATATTTTATATTCTGGTTGGTTTGTTGAAGTTTGTTCTATTAAATCTCCACGATTAATGGTTACTCCCTCAGCTGGCCTGGGTGATGCATTTTTTTGCACTTCAGATTGCCCATCACCATCACCTGATAACATATTTTCTATTCCAAAACACGCGCCAATACCCAATATTGCAATTCCACCGCCATATAGCCATTTTCTATCTATCATGGGCATAGTTTAATACTAAAGACATAGATATTCAAATTTAGTAATCGACTAAATAATCCTATCTTGCTAAAATTACAAGTATGAGCAAAAAAATAATTGATTCATTTTTGGAAAATCTAGGCAAAGACAAAAAAAATCCTAAAGTACTTTCTGATTTTAATTTCAAAACAAAAAATAAAAATCAACTTCTAGCCTTTTTTAAACCTGAAGTTTTTTTAGATAAAACTCCTAAACAAATTGAAAAAATAATGAAACTCGTTTTTAAAAAGCTTGAAAAACACAAGGTTTCGATTGATGGTACTGCCCTATTTCCAGGATTTGCAGTTGGTAATTACAAAATAATGGATAGGCACTATGGAGTTATTAATACTCTTTCTAAAAATGCATCAAAAATTCTAACAAAAGAAGAAAAGGATTTAGTTTTTAAGACATTAGGAATTAGTCCTGCCTCAAATGTACAAATTTTGGGTGGTCACGAGGCTTACGAAATATCTGGATTTAACAATACACTTGACTTTGACAAATATTGGTTAGAATCAAAATCGGCAAAAATTAAAAGTGGTTTCTATGTCAGAACAATGAAAATAAATGGAAAAGAAACTGTTGTTGTCGATGGGTTTCACCCACACCAACTTGCACATTATACCGAAAGCAATAGACACCTAGGGGTTATGCTTGTTTCAAGCAACACTCCCTGGTCAATTCTTCGCGATGAAATGTTAGGCAACACTTTTCCAGAAAATGCTATTCCAGACTCTATTCGAGGATTTTTATTTAAAAACGCAGACAAATATGGGTTTGAAAAAGTAGGGATTGATAATAACATTTTACACCTATCTGCAGGGCCAACTGAAAGCCTATTTGAAATAGATAACTTTTTAAAAGAACCCTTTGGAATTGATTTTATAAAAGAAGAGGCAAAACTTGCGGAAAGTTTACTTTTTGCAGGGGTTAAAGCTGAAGATATTAAAAAAGTTTTAAATGATAAAGAGTTACATAGTATTTTGGAACATAAAGACACAGAAGAAGCTGTTGAAGTAATAAAGCAAAAGTTTAAATCATAGAAACAATTTTTATACTCTTATCTTTTTTTACTTAAATAAAACATTAAAATTAGCTAATCTACAAGACAATATTGGTACTTTTTTGTCCTGCAGTCAAGTATTTCAGGACAAAATCGCTTTAAATTCCCTATCATTTTCATATGGGCCAATTATTGCAAGGTTTAATCTTTCAGGCACAAAAAGCCTTTTTGCTTCAGCTGTAATCTCTTCAATTTTCACTTGATCAATTTTATTAAACACTTGACTGGGTGTCAAAATCTCGGCACTAAATAGTGCTTGATCAGTGAAAAACGAAGTTACATCTCTTGTATCCTCCAAAGCTAGTGCTAAATGACCTTTTAAAAACTCTTTTGCCTTTGTTAACTCATCACTCGTCACCCGCAACTTGTTTTTTAACTGATAATGCTGATCAATCATTACTTTAACTGCTTCTACCGCCTTTTTAGTATCTAGCCCAGCGTAAGTGCCAAGATATCCAATATCTTCATATCTATCCATTGAAGTTCTAATACTATACACTAGCCCTCTTCTTTCCCTAACTTCTAAGAAAAGTCTAGAACTCATCCCACCACCTAAAACTGTTGAAAGCAAAGTTTGTGCATACTTATTTTTGTAGTTTTTCCCGTCCGCTAAAAAACCAAAAATAACATGTGCCTGTTCTTTCTTTTTGTTGTGTAATTTTATCTGTGGTTTTATTTGTCTGTTTTCAAAACTTTTAGCGTATAGATTTTTAGTATGTATTATTGGCATTTTCTTAAAATATTTTTCTGTTAACTTTATAACCTGCGTTTCGCTCACTCCACCTACCGCAGATATAATGATATTTTCTATATGGTAGTGATCTTTTCTATAACTTATGAAGTCATTTCTGGATATACTTTTGACTGTTTTTTCTGTTCCAGCAATATCCATTCCAAGTGAGCTCCCCGAGTAAATAAGTTCTTCAAAGACATCTCCAATTTTCATCATTGGAGTATCTTCATACATTCTAATTTCTTCAACTATTGTTCCCTTTTCTCTTTCTATCTCTTTCTCACTAAGAATTGGGTTTATCACCATATCTGAAAGTACATCAAATGCGGTTTCTAGATCATTATTTCTACATCTTACATAATAATTTGTATAGTCTTTTGCAGTTCCCGCATCAAACTCTCCACCAATTCCATCAATAACCTCACTAATATCCTTTGCAGTTGGTCTTTTCTGACTTCCTTTAAATAACATATGTTCCAAAAAGTGGCTAATACCGTTATTTTTTTCTGTTTCATTTCTACTTCCCGTTTTTACCCAAACAGTTAATGTAACAGAAGAGAGACTAGGCATAGGAACAGTTAAAAGTGTTATTCCATTTTCTAAAACCTTCTTGCTAAATTGCATGTAAATATTCTAACATATAAATATGTCAACTATTGTACAAAGTTTTGAAGCGAGAGAACTTAAAAAAAGACCGTTATCGGTAAGGATTGCAGATGAACTAACCTCTAGATTTGGTAGTTTTTCATTTTTAACTTTTAATACTTTATTTTTTGTATTCTGGATATTTATAAATACAAACCATATTCCAAATTTTAAAATTATAGATCCATTCCCCTTCCCACTTATGACGACTATCGTCTCAATTGAAGCAATTATTTTGACTTTAATTGTACTTATGAGCCAACAAAGACAATCTCAAGTTGCAACAGTTAGGGAAGAAATAGATATGCAAGTAAATAGAATTGCAGAAAAAGAAATTACTAAAGCACTATTTTTACTTTCAAAACTCGCTGAAAAACAAGGGATAAAATTAGATGGAGATAAAGAACTACAAGAAATGCTTAAAGGAATTGAAGTTAGCTACATTGAAAAGAAACTACAAGAACAGCTGGCTGACAACAAACAAAATATAATTAAGGAAGTAGTAGAAGAAGTAGAAAAAAAGTTAACACAAAAAGAATAATTTACATTCGGTCAGGTGCTTCTATTCCTAGCAACTTTAATCCAGCTTTTAATGTTAAACCTGTTGATTTTGTAAGCTGAAGTTTAAACTCCTCATTCTCCCCACCTATTATTTTGTGTGCGTTGTAGAAACTGTTAAATTTTTGTGCTAATTCATATAAATAAGTGCAAAGTATGTTGGGAGAATAATTTTTAGCTGCCATTACAACAATCTCAGAGTATTGCGCCAGTTTATGAAGTAAACTTTGTTCTTCCGTATTTAATTGGTAACTTTTTGGTGATTGGAGATTTATGATTTGTGATTTTGTCATGATGCTACTACATCTAGCAACAGTGTATTGCAAATAAGGGCCACTATTGCCTTCCATCGAAAGCATTTTTTCAAAATTAAAACTTATACTTGATTGGGGTTGATGAGAAAGATCAAAATATTTAACTGCACCTATTCCTACTTGTTTTGCCAATTTATCATTTTTAGTTTTTGAAAGTGTATTTGCCTTTTCAATTGCTTCATTTAAAACTTCCTCTAGTTTTACAGTTTTACCTGCTCTTGTTGACATCTTTTTGCCATCCATTAAAAATAGGCCATGCCCAACATGAACCCTTTGTCCTTCTTTGTACCAACCCAATATCTTTTCTACTTCATATAGCTGTTTGAAATAGAGACTTTGTTCATTACCTACTTCATTAATTACAATATCAGGATTATATTTTTCTAGTCTGTATTTATCTGTTGCCAAATCTCTTGTTGAATAAAGCGTGCTTCCATCTTTTTTAAGAATCATTAGTGGTGGGTATTTGTTGTTTTTGAAAAATACAAGTCTTGCTCCGTCTTCACCTATTTTTAGTAGTTTATTATCCTCCAACTCTTTAATAACTCCTGCCATCCTAGATTCAAAGAATGATTCTCCAAGACCTTTACCACCGTTAAATGCTTTATCAAATTTAATATTTAGTAGCTCATATATTTTATCGAATTCAACCCACGACCAATCAACACATTTTTGCCATATCTTTCTTGCTTCAACCTCTCCATCCTCTAAACGTTTAAACCAATTCCTTGCTTCATCTTCAAGTGTATTGTCTTTTTCCGATTCTTCATGAAACTTAACATATAACTCCACTAATTCTCCAACAGGATTGACTGATTTCTCAATTTTTTCTATATCACCCCACTTTTTAATCGCGCAGATTACTTTTCCAAATTGTGTACCCCAATCACCCAAGTGGTTATCTCTCATAACTTTGTAACCGACCGCCTCCATTAAATTAGCAACGACATCACCAATAACAGTAGAGCGAAGGTGTCCAACCCCAAAAGGTTTTGCAATATTTGGTGATGAATATTCAACGATAGCAAGTTTTTCTTTTCCTATATTTGGTATATCAAAGTTATTCAAACTACCGATTAATACATCACTTTTGATGTAAAAGTTGATAAACCCGGGGCCTGCAACTTCTATTTTTTCAACAAATTTATTTAAATCTTTATTTTTCAATAGTTTGTTTTTAATTTCTTCTGCATATTCTCTAGGATTAACTTTTATCTCATAATCAAGGCTAAAATCTTGACATTCTTCTTTTAATTTGTTATAAAAGTTATAGGTATCCTGAAGTGTGGAAAATCTGCTTCCACCATCTAGTTTATCTAGAGCCAGGATCGAGGGAATGGCAGTCCTCGCAGGTGTACCGTTTTTTTTGTGTTCAATACAATCTACTTCTCTTTTTTTTATGTATCTATCTTTAACCATAAAAGCACTCACTATGTAGTTTTTTGTTTTTTCAATATCCACCTCAATAACTACTGCAAATTGCTTTCTTAAATGTCCTACTAATAAATATCTATTCTTGTATTTTTTGACCTTAATAAAATGTTCAGGATCATATAAAACATATGGTAACATCCAAAAATATTCCTTAGTAATTTCGGGGTGACCCTCAAATTTTTCTCTAAATCCTCTAATTTTGGCAAAAGTTGAGCCTCGGAGATACGTAAAAGTACCATCTTTAAGTCTGCCCACCGGAAATTCACCATCATAATATTTTGAATAGTTTGTTTTCTTGATAGTCTTTAAAAACCATTCAATATTTTCCAAAAAGTTTCCATTTTGAGCTAAAGCTTTCATTGCAACATTAGTTGTATAATCCCCAAAACTTTCATTTGAAGTAAAATCCAAGGAAACATCCTCTACTCCTGTAGCTTCTTTTAAGGCTTTAATTATTTGACTTTTGATTTGCATATGTTAAAATTTTAGTTATCACAATGAGAGGCTACCCTTAGACTTTGTGTTTAAGGATTATGCCTCTCTTTTTTTGACCTAAACTATTCATCTTTAAATTCATAAAATCTAAATATCCCCTAAATTTTCTCAAAAGGGCAGAAAACTTATATTTATTTGGTATTACAACTGCTAATAACTTGTTTTGATTTAAGAAATATTCAATCAAACAATGAAAATCTCCATCTCCAGTCACAATAACTGCTTTATTGTAATTTTTATATTCTATCATTGAATGCAGTACAAGTTCAGCATCTACATTCCCCTTAACCTCATGTTTTGCAACAATTGTAGGTTTAAAAATCAAAGTATAACCATATTTTTCCAACGAATCATACATCTTTTTATTTTTCTCGATAAAACCTATAAACAAAAATGCTTTTATAACTTTGTACTTGTCTTTTAGATATACTCTAAATCTTTTAAAATCCAGTTTCCATCCTTGATCCAAGATGCCTAAGTTTAAATTTTGCGAATCAATAAAAGCATAGTTATTTTCTACTCTTTTCTTTGCCATAACCTAATTGTACCAAAATTTCTAACTCTATATTTTAATTCAAACAAATTAAGACTAATATAATATGTATGGTGTTTGTGTACATTGTTTCAATTATTCCTATCCTTCTTTGGTTTGTTGCACATTGGCCAAGTAGCCCTTTTAGTGATATTTATGTTTTTTTCTTATCTCTTGGCCAAATTACAGGAATTTTAGGTATAACTCTTTTCTCTATCAACCTAGTTTTATCTGCAAGACTCAAATTTTTAGAAAATAGTTTTAATGGCCTAAATCAGATTTACAAAAAGCATCATCTAATTGGTGGCGTTTCTTTTATTTTAATGATGGTCCACCCCCTACTTCTATTTATTTCAAGGCTAACAATCTCGTTTAATTATGCAAAGATTTTAGCTATCCCCGGTAGTGATTTTTTTGTCGATCTGGGAATAATAGCACTCCTAACTATCATGATTGTTTTGATACTTACTTTTTTTGCTAAACTACCCTATGAGATCTGGAAACTAATACATAAATTTAGTGGGTTTAGCTTCATAGTTGCTATCTTTCATAGTTTTTTAATTCCATCTACAATTTCTGAAAATAAACCACTTTTTATATATATGGCAATTGTTGTTACACTTGGCCTTATTTCATACATATATCGCACCCTACTGTTTAAATTCTTAGTTAAAAAATATAAATATTCGGTTTCAAAAGTTGTAAAATTAAACAAAAATACAATTGCAATAGTTCTTACTCCCAAAAACATTCCTATTAAATATCATGCGGGTCAATTTATTTTTGTAAGTTTTAAAAATAGTGTTGTTCCGACTGAATTTCACCCTTTTTCAATAGCTAATACTAATTCTAATTCTATTGTTATAGTTTCAAAAGATGAAGGTGATTTTACAAAAAAGCTATTGGATATAAAAGTTAATACAGAAGCAGAAGTAGAAGGTGCTTTTGGTAGATTTTCAAATTACTATTACCCTAATCCAAATCAAATATGGGTTGGTGGTGGTATTGGAATAACTCCATTTATTGGAATGGCACTTGGAAATACAAACAATAATGTTGATTTATATTACTGCATAAAAGATGAAAGCGAAAAGTTAAATTTTGATACAAAAAAGATTAATTTGAAACTTTTTTACAGTAAAACAATGGGTCATATTGACGCTAAATATATCATGAATAATTCAAAAAGTTTTGAAACTTCAGACTTTTTTATTTGTGGTCCAATACCACTTATGAAATCACTTCGAGAAGGACTTAATAAATTAGGAATTAAAAATAGTAGAATACATACAGAAGAGTTTAGTTTTGATTAATATGAAATTAAAAACACTAGTTTTTATATTTTTAGTAATTTTTTGGATTTTTGTGATAGGAATTTTTACAATACATGTAAAATGAGTAACAAGAAAATAAAATCACTACTTAAAAAATATTTACTCCATTTAATAATTTTATTTGTACTCGCCAACGCCTCTACTGCATTATATTTCTTTTCTAAAGCTCAAAATAATTCATGTATGACGCAGGAGCAGATAGATTCTGATTCTAGATGTTTATATGTCTATCATGACAAAGTTTACGAAATGGGTTCAAGATCAAGACCACACAAAGGTCATCAGTGTGGAATGAATGTTGATAGTATTATCCCAAACCTACATTTTGCAGGTAGTATATTATCAAAATTTAATAACACACTTGTTTCAAATTACTGTACTACTCCAACACAAACTGCAACCCCACAACCTACAGATCCTCCTACAGTTGCACCTACAGCACCTCCAACTACACCACCAACTACCATAGCTACAGTGAAACCAACTACTGCACCTGCTGTTACTCCAACCTCAACCGCAACTTCGGTATCAACAAATACACCAACTACTCCTTTGCCAACTGCCACAGCTACTTCATTACCAACCGCAATGCAAACCCTTGTGCCAACTCAAATTAGTAAGTCATATTCAGGAAATACATTTGGCGAAATACTAGGCAGGCCAAAAGATCAAAAAAATAATAACA
>Ga0233425_10008425_pt1 | contig 13715 bp, 13 predicted proteins | sample Watercolumn_Towu_2_FD_181712 | JGI IMG/M metagenome (GOLD analysis project Ga0233425, IMG submission 181712) | Freshwater microbial communities from Lake Towuti, South Sulawesi, Indonesia - Watercolumn_Towuti2014_140_MG | ecosystem: Environmental > Aquatic > Freshwater > Lake | place...
TAATTCCCATGCCCCGCCTTTTGGGGGCGTGGCACCACGAACCATGAAAATAGGACGTAAGCTCGGATTCTATTTTCGTATTAACCCTTCTTGGACTGGTTGAGGCGGTTAATACTATCCATGACCTTATCCAACCCGTATTTATCGACTAAAGACTCCAAGCCCACTTCCACCTCTTCCGGCTTGGGCTCTTCTTCGCCCTCTTCTTCTCTTTCTTCGTAGGACAGGGCATCAACCAGACACCACTTAACGCAGAGGGGCTCTTCTTCGCCCTCACACATGTCGCATTTCAGCGGCAGCCCGGAATCCGGTTCCTTGAAGAGATCCCGGGAGGGGCAGGAGGCCCGGCAAAAGGCACATTCTTCGTATTCCTTGCCGTCAATCACATATTTATCCCGCCCCATACACTCGGCTTTGGCATATTCACCGGCGTAAACCGGGACATAGATGTCCCGCAGCGGCTCCCGAATCACCCGGATACGAGATCTGGCCGGATTATTGCTGCTGTATTTCGGGGCGGCATGAAAGGCCGAGCAGATCACTTCACAGGCCCGGCAGCCATTGCATTTATCCACATCCACTTTTATGCTTTTAACTTTTTTTTTGGTATTCTCAGCCATGACGGTTATACCCCCTTCTCTTTATCCGCCGCGGTCTCTGTGGCAGGGGATTCTCCGGCCTCGGCATAGACTCCCCTCTTTTCGAACTCTTGGTATACGTAATCCAATCCCAATTCCTCCAGGGATTCTTTTGTCGGGATCCCCTCATTATTCCAGCCTTTGAATCGGTAATAGGTATCCAGGAGTTCTTTTTCCAGCTCGGGAAATCGTTTCTTCCAGTGGTCTTCCGGTGGCTTCTCGTCTTTCCTCCGCATGCCTCGTCGAATATTGTTGGCCCGGACCAAGGTTCGGTATCGCTTAACGGCCTGGGTCAGTTTTTCCTCATCCATCTCGATACCTGCACCGGCCGAGATAAATTTCGGATAATTATGAATATGGTATGGAGGTTTCAATGGAAAGGAGGACAGGCCGGCACACATTCCCAGGGCGTCGTCAATGTAATGCATCTTTTCCTGCCAATCGACAATATCACAACACATCTGCACCGTGGGATAAAAGGGCATGGATTTTTCACCCCGAGGTTCCCAATCCAGAAAGATTTGTTTATATTTTTCATCCGGCACCTGGAACCAATCCTTGACAAAGGCCTCCCGCTCTTCCATGGTCACAAAAGGCCCTTGTGGAAACTGCCCTTCAATCTGGGTAATATTAATTTTCTCACCCGTAGCATACATCAGGAAGTAAATGGGATTCAGCATGGACAGTTTTAAAGGCAATTGCTCAATTTTTTTGATATTATTATGGGCATAGGCTTCGGCGCCCTTGCCGATATGCTTGGCCGCCCAATAGGTGCCGTTGGCCAAAACATCGCCGATCCCTTCCCGCCGGACGATGTGGTCCAAGAGCCAGTAAAACCGGCCTTCGTTATCCGCAGGCATTCCCGGAAAATCATCATCGGTCAAGATGCCGTTTTCTAAAAGCTCCAGGGCAAAGGCCATGACTTGAGGAGCGGAGAACCCGTCCACCCCGTATTCCGTGGCACTTTGGGCGATACCTAAACCGAACTCCAGATCGGCAAAGGCGGCCATGGTATAGGTCAACTTGGAAAAACACTTCATCATGTAAGTGGGTTTACCCGGAGGGGCAATGGTCGCCCCGCAGGTCATCGGACAATTATAACAACTGATCAACCGCCGACGCATGCTGTCGAGAGTTTCCGCCCAGGCTTGGGCGATTTCCTCGTTCCAAAAATCTTTGCGGCGAACCCGGGAATTGCCCCACATGAAATTTTCCGTATGCCACTTTTCATCATGGACTTTCATCTCCTGGGGTGATCCCAGACCGGCCAAAATTGGCATAACCCCTGGTACGGGGTTGGCATTTCGGAACTGGATATATTTCATGACGTCATTACAGAGTTCCAGGTATTCCATCGGCCGGGCCACATTGATATCTTTGGTCCCCCGCACGACAATGGCCTTGACGCCTTTATCTCCCATAACGGCGCCGATACCGCCGCGGCTGGCACTGGACCGCCCTTGTTCGATGGAAGCGAAATAAACCCGGTTTTCCCCGGCCAGACCAATGGCCGCCACCTGGGCCTTCGGTTCCTTGAGTTCCCGTTGAATGATCTCGGCGGTCTCGACAGCCCCTTTTCCCTTTAAATGTGAGGCGTCGCGGATTTCCACTTTATCATTGTTGATCCAGATATAAACCAGATTCGGAGACTTGCCGCGCAGAATTATCTTGTCATAACCGGCATATTTCAATTCCGGCGCAAAAAACCCCCCCATCATCGAAAAGGCCATCAATTGGGTCTGAGGTGAGATTGTGGTGACAATGGTCCGGTTACAGCCCGTGGCGGGTGTGCCGCACAAGAGACCGGCACTGAAGATTAATAGATTATCCGGAGAAAAGGGTTCGACTTCAGGTGGAACCCTGTCCCAAAGTATCTTAGCATTGGTCCCCAGCCCCCCAAGATACAATTCGGTGTCCCTTGGATCGGTTTCTACCCGTTCAATATTGCCACGGGAGAGATCAATTTCTAAATTATAGCCCGTCTCTGCGTACCTCATTTTTTTCCCCTTCTAGATTTCCCGATTCCCCAGCAGTCCTTTTGATCACTTGGGAATCCTTTCGTTACTGGATCATTTGTCTTTTTAGGCCCTGTATCCAGGGACCACCAACCCTTCTCAATCTTCTATCTCAATATTCTATCGAAAGCGTTATCTGTTACACCCTCTATGGGATTTCCCGTTTTACCGGAGGTAACTTATCCTTCATTAAAAGAATTGGGAACAACCCTTTGGCCGATCTCACTCACAAAACCATTCACATTGTATCTATAATGTATCTATATAATAGCTACCCAATTTCCCCAAGTCAAGATAAAAAAAGGACTTTCTTCTTTGGCACAAAAATCCCTCTTTAACAAACAACAGCAATAAATCATTACAATTTTTTGTATAGATTTATGAAATTGCTCCGATCAAAACCGATCGATTTAAAAAAAGACATGATATCTACTGAATCCCAAAGAGCCGCTGTATAAATCTCGAATATTTGCCTTTTCCGAAAGAGCTCAAACAAGGCGGTGAACAAAGCCTGCCCCAACCCCTCGCCCATATGTTTCGAATGAACCCCGAAATCTTCAATCCAACCGCCTTGATCCAGTCCAAAGCTGTTGGTCATGATCTCACTGATGACATAGCCGATCACTTCTCCATCAGCCAAGGCCACCAGGCAAATGGTGCCTTCTTTGCGGATATGTTCTTTCAAGACTGTGATTTTGACTTTCGTTTTCTCGAACTTGGTGATGGACTGCTTAATGTTAAGGACCTGGGGAAGGTCTTTAATCAGCATCTTTCTGATTTTAATCGGCTTTAAACTCTTAGGCTTTTTCATTAGTCAATCCGGATAATTTTAACATGTTTGCCCACCCATTCAGGAGGAAGGTAGACTCGACCGCTATTCCCGCTCTGCTTGACTTCTTTTTCGATCATCTCTTCCCCAAAAACCTCAAATTTGGCCTTGGGGGGTTTATCTTTTTCATCTGTTTCGGGCATTTTTTTTGTTAGATCACCGGCTTTTTTCGAAGTGGCCATTGGGTTACCAAAATGTTGAAAGGGTTGGGAACGTGTGGCTACAAATTAACTACATTTTAAATACAAAATGATTATATTTGGAAAAGGGATTTGTCAAGAAAAAAATGTTTTTTTGATTTCCGCCGAGGAAACCTTTGGGGTATGAAAAGAGAAAAAGACCCACCTGTTCAAAAAAAGAAAAAAATCAATTAAATTTTAGAGCTTGTCCCAAAGTTACGTGAATAAGGTAAGGGTAAGCGATTAAGGCCAAAAACCTATTGGGCTCAGGGGATGGTCATTTTGTGGATTGTCCACGTTAAGGCCCTAATCCCAATAGGACTAAATCGTTTCCGTTTTCAGGACTAAGCAGGCCTTTGCAAAAGCTATTTTTATCTCAGGGCTAATTTTTTAGCCTGGGATCAACGCAGAAATCAGGGCCGGGTTTGGGCACCGAACTACCCTTTGGACAACCACAAAATGACCATCCTTTGAGCCCTTCATCACGTAACTTTGGGACATACCCAAATTTCATAGGTTCGTCGAAGTCAGGGGGCAGGCTTTTTATAACCAGTCCAGAATCCGTGGGGATCATAATGGCGAATGACGGTTAGATCCTGGTCTGAAGGGGGCAGAGTGGTGGTTACCTCCAGGTCGGTTTGTAAATCCCAGCCGGTTTCTTCTTTGACCCGATTGACGGCAACACCGGGATGGACCTGAGACAGAAAGGCCTCTTTTGTGTGGGGATGAAAGCGAAAGATCCCCAGGGTGGTGATGATCGCCGAAGGTCCGCCTCGAACCAGACCTTGATCGGACCTCCAGGAACCGCCCTCTCCATAGCCTGGAGAGGTTATGTAACTGACTTTTTTAACGAATCTTCTCTTTTCATGAGGCATAATAATAAGGAGTTTTTGGGCCAGAGAGGCGATATCGCCCCCACCACCGCTTCCGGGCAGACGGACAAAACCCTTAGGCAGGGCAATCCTGGTGGTATTTAAATTGCCAAACCGATCCACCTCCGCCCCGCCGACAAATCCCACATTGACCCTGCCCTGGGCAAGGAACCCCATGACCGTCAACATATCACAACTCATGGTGGCCTGATGGATATTAGGCGGATCCCCCATGGTGACGATCGGTCCGGTGGCCGGGATCTCTCGAAGGACCCCATTTTCAAATAAGCCGATCGCCCGGGGGGCATGGGTCTTTTTAGCCAGGATAAAGGCCAGTAAGGGCAAACGCATTCCGACAAAAACGACATCGCCATCGGCGATTTCCCGAGCGGCCACCGAAACCATTAATTCGGCCGGCGTATAAGGGATTGGAGATTGCGGATTGGGGATTGCGGATTCTAACTCTTTCAGACGATTCGAATGGGTGTCTTTCATGAACTTTCCTTAACCGGTTTGATTTTACTCTGGGGAACCGACATCAGGGTGACCAAAGCCTTGGCGGCCAATACCTCCTCATCCCCCCGTTGATCATAGACTTCCGATTCGCCGACCAATATCTGTCCGCCCTCACGCAGGATCCGGGATTTGCAGCGTAGACTGCTGCCATAGGCCGGTTTCAAGAAATTGATCTTAAATTCAATGGTTAAAATACGCTGGGTTTCAGCCACCAGACTGAAGGCCGCATAGCCGGCTGTATGGTCAGCCATGGTGGCCAGGACCCCGGCGTGGATATACTGATCCTGTTGACGGTGACGGGGGGAGATCATTAATAGGGTCTCTAAATAGCCCGCTTCTAAATGAAGGGCCCTTATCCCCAAATCGGCGATAAATCCCTGGGCATAGTCCTCTTTTAAAAAGGCCAACCGTTCAGGTCTGAGTTCTTTCCTCACTATCGCCTCCCATTCTTCCCCATGAGGGTAAACCAGGTGAACTCCGAATCCCATTCTTTTAAAATGTTGAAATCAGACCCTTGGAGCCGGTGCTTGATTTCCAAAAATTCACTCCGTAAAAGTCCCGAGAGGATCACCCATTTTTTTTCAAAAAAGGCCGGGTTTCGGATTAATTCTTCGATAACCGCAAAATGAAGGTTCGCTAAAAGAAGGTCCGCCGGTTCTTCAATATAATCCTCGGCCTTTCCTTCAAAAACGGATATCCGATCTTCCATTTGATTCAAGACGACATTATTTTGGGTGGTTTGGGCACAAGCCGGGTTCCAGTCAACGGCCGATACCTTGGTCGCACCCAAAGAAACCGCAGCCAGGGCTAAAATCCCGGTGCCGGCCCCCAGATCCAGGACCTTTTTGGGTATATCCAGTTCGTAAACCTCTAATAGGGCTTGGAGCGAATCTCGGGTTGTGGGATGTTCCCCCGAACCGAAGACAACTCCCGGATCCAACTGCAGACAAATGCCCCCCGGAATATTTTCCAGGGAGCTCCAGGGGGGTACAAAAACAAATCTCCCGACGGAGAGGGAATCCAGCAGGGCCTTCCCCTGCCAGTCCTTATAGGCCATGGTGTGGGTTCTGATCCAGTTTAATTGAGGATATTCGGTCAGCAGGTTCCTGATCTCTTCTTCATGGGGAACCGAAAAAAACAGGAAGGTACTCTCCCCTTCCCGCCAATGGGCCAAAAAATCTGCCGGGAAAAAACGTTCCGGTTCAGAGAGCGTCCCCTCAAATTCGTAAATATATAACAGATCATCAGGTCTCAAGGTCGTCTTAGCTTTCCTTTGTGGTGTAGATTGGCTGAATTCCATCCAGATTCGGCATTCTTCAGATCCGGTCTTCCGCCTTACGGGGCAAGAGTACTATATACTTTGACGGCTTTCCTGGCAATGATGAAAACATCTCCCCCGAGTCGAGATAGGGTCCGGAAGAAAGAGGAGGAAGGCGAATGAACAGCAGATCACCCCATTCATCACCAAGACATCCCCAGAAAATTAATCCAACCCAGGCAGTCCGCATTGGAAAAATTCCCCCCAAAAGGGGGGCTCATTTTTTTCTTTTCAAGGAATGGCCTTTCCTTTTCGATACTTTTGAATCTGCCAGCCTTTTTCACTCAATTGACCTGATATGGCCCCGTCTTGATCGGTTCGGAAAAGGACAACCCCCCTTTCTTGGTACCGCCGAAGAACCTCCAATCGAGGCAGTGGAAGTCGGAATGACGGCCGTCCGGAAACAACCGCATAAGAAGGGTTCACGGTTTCGATAAAAGGGATCGTACTGGATGTCAGACTCCCGTGGTGGGGAACTTGCAAAACCTGACTGTGAAGAGAGCCCGGGCCTTTGATGAGTCGCTCCTCGGTCTCGGCTTCAATATCGGAGGTCAGGAGCAGGGAATGTCCTCTGTGGGTCAAACGCAGGACCAGAGAATTATTGTTCTGGATGCGCCAGGCCCTGGATCCGGCTTCCACCGCAGATACCCGACCGACGGGGGAATTCAGGACCTCTATCTGAACCCCTGAGAGGATCTTTTTCCACCCCACGGGGGGATAGGCCACCGGGATCTCTTTTTCCCGGATCAAAGTCTCCAGACGGTCAAAAGACTCGGAGGCCTCTCTTTGACCATTAAGCCAGATCTCTTTTACTTTGAAGGTGGAGAGGATAAAAGGCAATCCATTCAAATGGTCCGGGTGAGGATGGGTTAGAACGACGATATCCAGACCGGTGATCTTTTTACTCCAAAGATAAGGGGCGACGACCCGCTCCCCCAGATCAAATTCGGGCTTAAATGAACCGCCGCCGTCGACGAGCATCTTTTCCCCTTTGGGAAATTCAATGAGGGTCGAACTCCCATGGCCCACATCTAAAAAGGTAACCCTGAACGGTGAAGGGATAATCCTCTCCATTATGGGGGAGAAGGAAAAAAAGAGGGTTCCTATGAAGGATAAGGAAACCCACCAGGCGGATTTAGGGATTTGAGACCACATGAATAACCCAATGATCGTGGAATAAAAGAAGGCCATTTCGCCGTATCCCGGTCTGGGAACGATAAAATACGCCCAAGGGAGGGAAGAAAAATTACGGGTTAACCATAAAGTCCCTTCAAGTAAAAGGTGCATGATCCAGAAGAGGAAGGCGCCGATTTGTGAAGACAGGGGCGTTAAAACAAGGGCCAAAAGCCCGAGTGGGGTGGCCAAGACCCCGGTCAATGGGACGAGAATGAGGTTACTGACTAAGCCGATCATGGAGACTTGATGGAACCACCAGGCCACTACCGGTGCCGTGGCAAGCTGGCAGACCAGGGAGACACAGAAAGTAGCCCAGAGATAATATAAACCCTTGGACAAAAGAGGATATTTTTGGCCATTCGGATTGGAGGCCGGTTTTAAGATCCCAGGCAGTAAATAACCAATGGCCCAGACGGCCAGAAAAGAGAGCTGAAAAGAGGGGAGGAAAAGCGAATCAGGAGAAATCAGCAAGAGGAACAAAGCCGCCAGGGCCAGACTATTCAGGAGATCGGCATATTTATTCAATAACAAAGCAGTAATGCCGAAACAGACCATAAACAGGGCCCGAGCCGCCGAGGGACTCATCCCCGCCAGCAGTGTGTAACCCAAAACCGGAAATAGAGTACAGAATAAGGCCCATTTGCGAACATTGATCGTTAAGAGAATCGTCTCCGAAAGGCTAAAAAGGAAACGAAACAGGAAAAAGGAAAGGCCGCCGACCAGAGTAAGGTTCAATCCGGAAAAGGCTAAAAGGTGAGAGACCCCGGCCCGGCTGAAGGCCTCTTGAACCTCTTTGGGAATTTTACTTTGGTCCCCGGTGATCAGGGCCAGGGCCAGGCCATTGTAGGGGGGGCTAAAGTGGGCATCCATCACATCGGAAACTCTTTTTCGCAGTATCGAGAGGTCCTGCCAGGGCCAGGATCTTTGATTCCGTCCGCCGAGGACGATAAGTTCCGGGTCCTCAACAAACCCGGAGACCTGAATCCCTTTTCGGGCCATTTTTTTTTGAAAATCATACCCCCCCGGATTATGATACCCCTCGATGTAACGCAGTCTACAGACAAAACGAACCGGATCACCGCTATTAAATCCTCTAAGGACCTTGTTCACCGTTAATAGGATGGTTCCCTCCGCCGGTCGTTTTTGTCCTTGATCTTGGTGCGAAACCAATCGAATGATCAGTCGGGTCTTCTCCGGATAATGAACCGGTTCTTGATCAATCACCCCTGAAAGATGCTGCGGTGATTGGTTTACCAGAGACGAAGGGACCGGAGGACTGTTTAGATGCGGAGAAAAAATGGTCATCAAGCTAAGGCCGGTAACGAAAAAGAAACCACACCCGGCCCATAGCGCAAAGGGGCGATATAACAAAATGACTAGGGGAAATATTCCCCAGAGAAGGATGACCCCCCAGGCAAGAGCAACGGTATAGGGTTCCGATATCTGTTCCCCCAAAATCAATCCGGCCATAAGGGCCAAAACCAAAGGAACACAGGGCCGAGTGATCATTTGAGGGAAAGAGGCCGTTAGCATCGTCAGAACAAAACCTCATGGTTTGGAAAGATTTATATTCTTTACTCATAAACCAAATGGTCCTTTAAAATATCATAATTGGCTACTTCATGTAAAGATTCCCAAAACCTTCATCTGACCCGACTCCATTGTAAACAATTTAATTCAAATGAAAATAAATGGTTAAGTTCATAAGAGGGTCTTATCTTTTTGGATTGACTTTAACTATTAGTCATGGTTTATATTATAAAAAATCATTATTGGCTTTTTTGTTTCCGGAAACCTTTAACCGAAAGGCCGACCCATGAAGCAGTCCGACAAAGCCCCATTTTAAAAAAGAAGATTTTATGGAATCCTTGATACCGGTCGCAATTATCGAACGGAAAATTTTAGTAATTCGGGGGAAAAAAGTGATGATGGATGCCGATTTGGCAGAGCTTTATGGAGTGGAAACTAGGAGCCTTGTTCAAGCCGTCAAACGAAACATCGACCGATTTCCTTCAGATTTTTCGTTCCAACTTAGCCCGGAGGAGTTCGAATCTTTGAGATCACAAATTGTGATCTCAAAGGGGAAAGGAGGGCGACGTTATCCCCCATATGCCTTTACTGAGCAAGGAGTGGCCATGCTATCCAGTGTTCTTAATAGTCAAAGGGCCATCCAGGTCAATATCACCATCATGCGTGTTTTTGTTCGACTTCGTCAAATGACGGCCAATCACAGGGCCTTGGCCGGGAAATTGACAGAATTGGAAGACCGTATTCAGGATCACGATGAACAAATCATAGATATTTTTAAGGCCATCCGCCGGCTCATGACCCCGCCGGTGAAGCCTAAAAGAAAAATAGGTTTTGATCTTAAGGAGACGCGAACCCGGTATGGAATAAAGAAATTTCAGGGGACTGGAAAACGATCAATTTAAATAGTATGCTGTCTCCAGAACTTTGGTCCTTGAAAAGGAACCCCCTTTTTGACTGACAAAAAAAATTCAAGTGGCATTAAAAACTGGCCCAAGGAGGACCGGCCCAGAGAAAAGCTTCTTAAAAAAGGTCCCGGGGCTCTGACTAATTCTGAACTTCTGGCCATTCTTCTGCGCACGGGCTTAGAAGGCACCAGCGCTATTGATTTGGCCAGACGGATCGTTGAACAATTTGGCACCTTCCGAAATATGAACCATACCGACCTGAGGGAATGGAAGGAAATTAAAGGTCTCGGTCCGGCCAAGATCGCCCAGATTATGGCCGCCCTGGAGATCGGCCGGAGATTCCGGGAGGATGAGGCCCTTCTGGCCAAACAGAAAATTACTTCCGCTCAAGACATTGTTGATCTCATTCTGCCCCAGGTTCGGGATCTGAAAACTGAAATATCCAAAGTGGTCTATCTGAACAGCGACGACAGGATCATTGATGTCGGCGATGCCGCCATCGGTACCGTTAATCAGGCCCGACCGATTATCCGGGAGATCATTCATGGCGCCCTCCAGAAGTTTGCTGCGGCGATCATTTGTATCCATAATCACCCCAGTGCCAACATTACCCCAAGTCCTGAGGACGAAGCATTCACCCGCGAGCTGACCGCCGCCGGGAAATTGTTGGGGATTAAAGTCTTGGATCATATCATAATCGGTGGTGACACCTTTTACAGTTTTGCCAATGAAGGGATACTGGAATAAGAATGGTCAATCAAGATCCGGAACAGATCGCCCGGGATAATATCGATAAGCAGTTGAAGGCTTGCGGCTGGGTTATTCAGGATAAAGCCAAGATCAACCTGAATGCCGCTTTGGGTGTGGTCGTCCGGAAATATTACACCCAGGACGGGAAACAACTCGATTATGCCTTGTTTGTCGAGGGCAAGCCCGTTGGGGTCATAGAAGCCAAAGCGGAAGACAAAGGATTTCAGCTTATCCAGGCCGAAGCCCAATCCAAAGGGTATGCCGACAGCAAGCTGAAGCACCTCAACAACGAACCCTTGCCCTTTGTCTTTGAGAGTACCGGCGCCCTGACCCGCTTTACCGATTATCGTGACCCCAAACCTCGTTCCAGACCGGTATTCAGCTTTTATCGGCCGGAATCCTTGCGGGAATGGTTAAAGCGGGGAAATCCCCTGCGGGGCCGGTTTAGGGATATTCCTTCACTGAAAAAGACCGGACTGCGGGACTGCCAGATCACCGCCATCACCAACCTGGAGGACTCCTTCCTCCGCAACCAGCCCAAGGCCCTGGTTCAAATGGCCACCGGCTCCGGCAAGACCTTTACGGCCATTACGGCCATTTATCGCCTGCTGACCTATACCAAGGCCAATCGGGTTTTATTCCTGGTGGATACCAAAAATCTGGGCGAACAGGCCGAACAGGAATTTATGGCCTATGTGCCTAATGACGACAATCGGCCCTTTTCTTCTCTTTACGGCGTCCATCGTCTGAAATCGAGCTTTGTGCCTCCGGACAATCAGGTCTATATCAGCACCATCCAGCGCCTTTATTGGATCCTCAAAGGAGAAGAACTGGAAGAGCCAATATGTGGATCATCGGGAAAAACTGACCCGCAAGAAACGCTGGGAACAGTTGGATGAAGATGTCGTCTATAATCAGAAGCAGTTGGATGACGAGGTGGTCAATCCCAGCCAGATCCGCACTATCATCCGCACCTTTAAAGAGCACCTGCCGGAAATGTTTCCGGACCGCTTAAACGACCAGGGTGAATTTGAAGTCCCTAAAACCCTGATCTTTGCTAAAACCGACAGTCATGCCGATGATATTATTGATATCGTCCGTGAGGAATTCGGAGAGGAAAACCGCTTCTGCCAGAAAATAACCTATGGCAGCGATGACCCCAAGAGCACCCTGGCCCAGTTCCGCAATGCCTATCTTCCGCGCATCGCCGTAACGGTGGATATGATTGCCACCGGTACGGATGTCAAACCCCTGGAGTGCCTGCTCTTTATGCGTGATGTGAAAAGCCGCAACTATTTTGAGCAGATGAAGGGCCGGGGAACGCGGACGATCTCTCTGGATGACCTCAAGAAAGTGACCCCTTCCGCCCAACGGACCAAAGACCACTATGTGATTGTTGATGCCGTGGGGGTCACTCAAAGTTTGAAGACCGACAGCCGGCCCTTGGAGAAGAAGCCGGGGGTACCGCTGAAGGATTTGCTGACGGCCATTACCGTGGGGGCGCGGGACGAAGAGCTTTTTACCTCTCTGGCCAATCGCCTTATCCGTTTAGAAAAACAGCTTACTGAGCAGGAAAAGGCTACTTTTACCGACAAGGCCGAAGGTTTGACCATGAGTCAGGTTGCCAGGGAACTGCTCAAGGCCTACGATCCCGATATCCTGGAAGAGCTGCGTCTGAAAGTGGATCAGGAAAACCCCCAGGCCCCGCCGGATGAGAAGAAAGAAAAATTGCAAACCCTCACTCAAGCCCTGCAAAACCAGGCGGCCCGTCCTTTCAACGGCGATCTCAACAGTTATATCGAAAAGGTCCGCAAGATCCACGAACAGATTATCGACACGGTAAATATCGACCGGGTCACCGGCCTGGGCTGGGAAAAGGACAATAAGGATCGAGCACGGGAACGAATCAATTTATTTTCCGAATGGATCACCAGCCACAAGGATGAAATCCTCGCCCTCCAGATTTTTTACGATCAGCCTTATCGTCGGCGGGAGCTAACTTATCAAATGATCAAGGATCTGGTGGAGATCATTAAAGCCGACAAGCCCGCCCTGGCTCCCCTGGATGTCTGGCACGCTTACGAGGTTCTGGAAAAAGTCAGCGGCCAACCCAAAAACGAATTGGTGGCTTTTGTCTCACTGATCCGCAAAGTGGCTGGGATCGACACCGTACTTACCTCCTATGACAAAACCGTGGATAAGAATTTTCAGGATTGGGTTTTCAAAAAACAGGCCGGGGCTTTAAAATTCACCGAAGAGCAAATGCACTGGCTCCGCATGATCAAAGACCACGTGGCCGCCTCGGTTTCCATTGCTATGGATGACCTGGACTACACCCCCTTTGATGCCAAGGGAGGCCGAGGCGCATTGTGGCAGCTCTTCGGTAACGAATCCGAAAATATTATCAACGAAATGAATGAGGCCTTGGCAGCTTGATCAATGATATCTCTCATCCACTGAGTCACATTATCTCCGGCAAAGCGGGAGGCTTGGCCTGCCTAAAAATTTAATATTAGGGCAAGAGAAATCAATATCAATTGAGAACCCGATTTTGTCATTCCCGCGGAGCCGGCCCTCGAACGAGATCGGGGGGCGGGAATCCAGATTTTATGAACCAATACTACGTCTACATCTTGGCAAGTAAAAGAAACGGTACATTGTATATTGGGGTTACCAGTGATTTGGCCAAGCGTTGTTATGAACACAAACAGGATATGGTTGAAGGGTTTACAAAGAGATACCAGGTTCATAATCTGGTTTACTATGAGAAACATGATGATATAGAAGAGGCCATTACAAAAGAAAAACAAATTAAAAAATGGAACAGGAGTTGGAAGATAAGGCTGATTGAAGAGAAGAATCCGGAGTGGCGGGACTTGTATGATGAGATTCTGGGGTGCGCCTCCTGACGGTTAAAAAAATAGAGGAATTTGAACTTGTCATTCCCGCCCCCGCCTACGCGAGGGTAAACGTCGGCGGGAATCCAG
>Ga0233425_10008426_pt1 | contig 13714 bp, 9 predicted proteins | sample Watercolumn_Towu_2_FD_181712 | JGI IMG/M metagenome (GOLD analysis project Ga0233425, IMG submission 181712) | Freshwater microbial communities from Lake Towuti, South Sulawesi, Indonesia - Watercolumn_Towuti2014_140_MG | ecosystem: Environmental > Aquatic > Freshwater > Lake | place: Indonesia...
ATTTGCTCTTCCGAATTGATGCGGGTGGCAACCTGAAAGAGCCGCTGACTTTTTATCTCGACCTGTGGCACGGAACCTGCCGCAAGGCGGAGTATAACCCCGACCCGTCTGCCCACCCTAGTCCCGCTTTCACCCTGAGCGCGGCTTACTCCGACATCACGGGTATTTTGACGGGCAAACTCAACCCGATGACCGCGATGATGACGATGAAGTTGAAGGTGCAGGGCAGCATGGCATACATGATGCGGAATGTCCCCACCGTGCTGGATTTTGTGCGCGTGGCGACGGAAACGACAACGGAAATCCTGTAATTGGTTTGAAGGTTAGCAGGTTTGAAGGTTCAAACCTGCCAACTTGCCAACTTTCTAACTCGCTAACTTGCCAACTCAAAACCCCATGCAGCCCATTTTAAAAATCAATCTCACCACCCAAACCGCCGAAGAGTTCATCATCCCAAAAGATTGGGAGCGGGATTTCCTTGGCGGGGCTTCGCTGGCGGCGCGGATTTTGTATTCATCACTCACAAAAGAACTCGACCCGCTTTCAGCCGAAGCGCCGCTGCTTTTTCTGGTGGGCCCGCTGACTGGGACTTCGGGACCGACGACGGGGCGATTCGTTGTCTGCGGAAAAAGCCCCGCCACCCAATTGTGGGCGGAATCCAACGTCGGCGGCTTTTGGGGTCCCGAACTCCGCAAGGCTGGTTATGACGGTTTGTGGATCACGGGAAAAGCTCAAAGCCAGTCCTATCTTTGGGTCGAAGACGGCAGGTTCGAGATTAGAAGCGCGGAAAAGGTTTGGGGGCAGGACATCTACGAGGCGCAGGATTCCATCAAAGCAGAAATTGGAGTCAAAGGGACGCGGGTCATGACCATCGGGCAGGCGGGCGAGCATGGTGTGTTGTTCTCTTCCATCGCCTGCGACCACGGACGCATGGCGGGGCGCACAGGACTCGGCGCGGTGATGGGCGCGAAGAATCTCAAGGCGGTTGCAGTTCATGGCACGGGAAAGATTGATGTGTTTGATTTGGAACGTTATGCAGTTTTGCGCTCCGAAGCCAACCGAACCTTGAAGCAGGATAACGAAGCGAAGATCCTTCACGAACTTGGGACGGCGGGCGTGGCGAACTATGCCGCCTATCTCGGCTCGATGCCCGCGAAATATTATCACCTGGGGGAGTTTGAAGCCGTGGACAACGTCTCTGGCTCGAAGATGGCCGAGACAGTTTTGAAGGGTTTCAGCGCTTGTCAGGGTTGTGTGATTGCCTGCGGACGCGTGGTGGATTTGGGCGACGGCGAGAGGCGCAAAGGTCCCGAATACGAGACGGTTGTGGGGTTTGGTCCCAGTCTGATGATCGACGACTTGAACGAGGTGATTCGTCTGGGTGAGATGTGCGACAAATATGGCATGGATACCATCAGCACAGCGAACACGATTGGACTGGCGTTTCGTCTGTATGAGATGGGAAAGGTTACAAAGCAGGATACGGGCGGAATCGAATTGAACTGGGGCGACCCGACGGCTGTCCGTCAGTTGATCGACCTGACCGCCCGTCGCGAGGGAATTGGCGAACTACTCTCACGCGGCTCGCGTCGATTTGGCAAAGCATTCGGTGCAGAGGACGAAGCTGTGCAGGTGAACGGTCTCGAAACCGCGTACCACGATCCGCGCGGTGTTTCGGGCATGGCGCTTTCGTATGCCACCAGTCCGCGCGGGGCATGTCACAATCAATCGGATTATTTCTTTGTGGATTGGGGGCATACCAACGAGGCGCTTGGTATCGAGTATTTCGACCGTCACGCGCAGGCGGAAAAGTCTGCCAACGTGGCGAAGCACCAGAATTGGCGTACGGTGTTCAATGCGATGGTGATGTGTATCTTTGCAAACGTCGAGCCGCAGATGCAGGTCGATCTGGTCAACGCGGCTTGCGGCTATGATTGGAACATCGAAGATATGATGAAGTGCGGCGAGCGTGGCTGGAATATCAAACGCGTCATCAACAACCGTATGGGCTTGACCCGCGCGAACGATAAACTCCCCAAGGCTTTTTTAGAGCCGTACAAGGAAGGCGGTGCAGTGGGGTTTGTCCCCGATTTGCCTGCCATGCTCGATGCCTACTACGAAGCGCGAGGCTGGGACAAGGAGACGGGGAAACCGACAGATGAGAAGTTGAAGGAGTTGGGATTGGGGTTTGTGATTGGTAATTGGTAACTGGTGATTGGTAATTTACAACAAGACCTCCGAGGTGTTCGGAGGTCTTGTTGTTACGCATTGAGCGATGACAGGTGTTTGTGATATGCGGCGATCAAGTTTTGCTCGATTTTTTTGTGAAGCGGGGTCTGCACGCCGGGGCGTCTCTCCGCTTGCTCGAAGATGTAAGTCGCGCAAAGTCCGCACAGGAAATAGCCAACCAGGATTCCTCGCTCGCGATAGATAAAGGCATTCAACGACAGCGCGTCTTCGCCTTTGAATTTCATTGCGTCAATTGGAACCTGCAAACAACCGGGGCAAAGTTCGTCTTCGTAAAACCAGAAGCCTTTGGCGTCGTTGCCGAATTGCGCCTTCGCCTGCTTGAATAATTTTTTCAATGCTTCGTGGGCATAGATTTTTTCGTTGGGCGATTTGCTGGAGCGGGCGCGGCTCAATTTATATCCCTCCGCGGGAGTTCATCGTCTCGCGCATTTCCTTTTCGAGGGCGTCTGCTTCGGCTTCCAATTCAGCCACTTCTGTCAACATCTTTTCTCCCAATGACTTGTCCTCGAGAGAGGCGACATTGATTTTGACGTTGTAGCCTGCCGCAGTCAACGCGGCGCGGGACATGGCGAAGCCCGAAGCCGAGTCGCTGATGGCGTTGAGGTTGCCGCGTTGGGCACACTTGAGGGCAAGTTCCATCACCTTGACTGCGTCTTCGCAAACGTGTAGGGGAATATGCGCGGCGTTTAGAGTGGCGTTGATGATGGCGGCGTCGCGGGCTTTCTTCTCTTCATCGGTGGACTTCGGCAGTTTGAATGCGCCCATCACGGTTTCGAAAGCGGCGGAGTCATCCTCCACAGCCTGAGTCAATTCCTTGCGGAGGTTCTCCGCGACCACGCGAATGGCCTGCATTTCGGCTTCGACTTCTGCGTACTTCTTCTTGCCGATGGTGAGGCCCGCGACCATTGCCACGAGTCCCGCACCCATCGCGCCTGCGAAGGCTCCCGCAGAACCGCCGCCGGGGGTGGGCGTCGGGGCGGCTAATTCTTCGATGAAGGAAACAGGCTTGAGCGGGGTTTGACCGTGGACGGTGGACGATGGACGGTCTGTAGTCTGCGATCCGCCGTCAAAGAGTCTCGATTCGAGAATCTGCTCCTTGTCGAACTGATCCAGTTGGGTGTACCAGACCGCCGCGTCCACCAAAGCCTCCTGTGGAATCAGTCCGACGAGTTCGCTGTGGTGAATCCCCACGCCGTAGCGCTGCGCCTCGCGTCGAATGAACTCGACCACGCGGGCGATGGGTGTGTCGCGGAAGTTGGTCAGATTCATTGAGACTTGGGCGCGACCATCTACCAGCAAGCCGAGACCTTTGACGTAGCGCAATCCGCCGGTGGACTGGCGCACGGATTTAGCGATCTTCTTGGCGATGTCCACATCGTCGGTGGTGAGGTAGACGTTGAACGCGATCAACGGGTTGCGCGCACCGATGACCGTCGCCCCCGCCTTGGGCAGTTGGCTGGGACCGAAATCGGGCTTGCGCCGCTCCATCTCTTCCGCCCCTTCGGCTCCGTTCAGGATGGCTTTGATCCCTTCGTATTGTCCCTTGCGGATGTTTTCGAGGTTGGCTCTTTCGGGACGGGTCGCCGCCGCTTCGTACAAATAGACGGGGATGCCGAGTTCGCTCCCCACGCGCTGTCCGAGCCGCTGGGCGATGGCAATGCAATCTTCCATCGTCGCGCCGCCGAGCGGGACAAAGGGACAAACGTCCGTCGCGCCGAGGCGTGGATGTGCGCCCGTATGCTGGTCGAGGTCAATGAGTTCGGCTGCGGTCTTGATGGCGCGGAAGGCTGCTTCCTCCACGCCGGAGGGCGAACCTGCAAAGGTCAACACGGTGCGGTTGTGGTCGAGGTCGGAGGAGCGGTCGAGCAGTTTGACCTCGCTGACCGATTGGATGGCGGCGACGATCTGGTCGATGATTTCGGGGCGTCGCGCTTCGGAGAAGTTGGGGATACATTCGATGAGAGGATTAGTCATATAGTCTGTAGTCTGATGGTTGATTTACGGGTTGATGGTCCCCATTATACTTCCCCATTTCGCAGAATTGTTCAATATAATTCACCCAGCCAGTCGGAGGAGGCACACATGACCATCAAACATATTTTCGTCATCGGTTCAGGGACAATGGGTAGTGGGATTGCCCAGACTGCGGCCACATCAGGCTTTGAAGTGACCTGCATGGATACCCAGTCATCTGCGTTGGAGAAGGCAAAGGCGGCGATTGCCAAGTCCACTGCGAAATTGCTGGAGAAGGGGACGATCAGCGCGGAGCAAAAATCCGCGGCGGAGGGAATTCGGTTTGTGTCGGGCGCGGAGACGATGAAAGACGCCGACATGGTCATCGAAGCCGCAACGGAAAATCCCGAAGTCAAGTTCAAGATTTTCAGGGAGATGGATGCCAATGCCCGCGAAGGGGTGATTCTGGCGAGCAACACCTCTTCGATTTCGATTACGAAAATCGCGGCTGTCACCGCCCGCCCCGATAAAGTCATCGGGATGCACTTCATGAATCCCGTGCCGCTGATGAAGTTGGTGGAGGTGATTCGCGGACTTGGCACTTCCGACGGAACCACGCAGTCCATTCTGGAAGTTTGCCGTTCCATGGGCAAGGAACCTGTGGAGGCAAATGATTCGCCGGGGTTCATCTCCAATCGTATTCTCTGCCCCATGATCAACGAGGCGATCTTTGCCCTGCAGGAGGGAGTCGGCACGCCCGATGCCATTGACCAGGTGATGAAACTCGGCATGAATCACCCGATGGGTCCACTGGCGCTGGCGGATCTGATCGGGCTGGACGTGGTGCTGTTCATCATGGAAGTCTTGCAAAAGGATTTGGGCGAAGACAAGTATCGTCCAGCGTATCTGCTCAAAAAAATGGTGGATGCTGGATATTTGGGAAGAAAGACGGGGAGGGGGTTTTATCGTTACCCGTGATCAGTAATCAGTGGATAGTTTTCAGGTACCGAACATCAGGCTGAAACTTTCATTCATGGCGTGGATGTCCTGCGAGGCTGCGGTAGAGCAGCCCGAAGGGCTTCCACGAACTGAGGCAGGGCTTTAGCCCGCTCCGAAAAAAAGCCCCGACGCAAAACGCCGGGGCAGATTATATGCAGGGGAAAGTCTAAGCCATCACTTCGCGGATGATGCGGCTGTACCAACGTCCGCTGGATTTGACGGTGCGCTTCTGGGTCTGGTAATCCACATGCACAATGCCGAAGCGTTTGGAGAACCCAAAACCCCACTCGAAGTTGTCGAAGAGAGACCAGACGAAGTATCCCTTGACCGGCACGTCCGCGTGAATAGCCTGGCTGACCATTTCGAGGTGACGTTTGAGGTACGACAGGCGGGCGGGATCGTCCACCTGTCCATTGGCGTCGACCTCGTCGGGGAAGGCGGCGCCATTCTCTGTAACATAAATGGCGGGGAAGCCGTATTCAAAGTGCAGGCGACCGAGGGTATTGTAGAGTCCTTTCGGGTAAACCTCCCAATCCATTTCGGTGATCTCGTCGCCGCGGGTGACTGTGCGTGGCTCGTTCTCTTCCTCGCGGATATCTTCGGCGCGGTTGATGGTGCGGGTGTAATAGTTCACACCCAGAAAATCCAGGGGAACGGCAATCGTGTCCATGTCGCCGGGCTGGACGAATTCCATTTTATTACCAAAGCCGTTGACTACATCCTGCGGATAACCGCGCCCCACCAGCGGGTCGAGGTAGAAACGCATAATGTAGCCGTCGTTCCAAACGGTGGATTTTCGGTCTGCAATGCTTCTAGAGGCAGGTTCCTGCGGCGAATAATTTAGGGTAATTCCCACGTTGGCATTGGGGCAGTTGGCGCGGATGACCGGCACCGCCTTGCCGTGCGCAAGAAGCAGGTGGTGCGTGGTGGCAACCGCCTCATCCTGGCTGGTATGCCCGGGGGCATGGCGTCCATCGCGGTAGCCGATGAAGGCGCTGACCCACGGTTCGTTCAGCGTGATCCAATTCTTCACGCGGTCACCCAGGGCGCGGGTCACCACATCGGTATATTCGACAAAGGCGTCAACCGTCTCTCGCGCCACCCAGCCGCCCTTGTCCTGCAAGGCTTTGGGCAAATCCCAATGATACAGCGTCACCCACGGCTCGATCTTCGCCTCAAGCAGGGCATCCACAAGCTGGCTGTAGAAATCAATTCCCGCCTGGTTGACCCTGCCCTTCCCTTCGGGCAAAATGCGCGTCCAGGCAATCGAGAAGCGATAGGCTTTCAACCCCAAATCCTTCATCAACGCCACATCCTCGCGCCAGCGGTGATAATGGTCACAGGCGACATCGCCCGTGTCACCGTCCTGCACGCAGCCGGGCGTGTGACTGAAACGATCCCAAATGCTTTCGCCCTTGCCATCCTCGTTCCACGCGCCTTCGATCTGATACGAAGCCGTTGCGGCGCCCCACACAAACCCCTTCGGAAATTGAAACATCTTTTTATCCACGTATGTTCTCCAATTCGTTTATCCCAGCGTGACGACGACTTTTACTTCCTTCGCGCCCTCTGGCGGAATGGGGATTATTTTACCCGCGATGGGACTTCCATTCACTTCGAGTTGGACTCCGCGCCCCGAGCCTTTTCGCTCTACCCGGATCTGGTAGCGGACTCCCCGAAAGCTGCGTGCCGCTTCGAAGCCGTTCCAACCCGACGGGATGACCGGGTCGATTTGCAAGCCGTCATACGTCGGGCGGATTCCCAAAATCCACTGCGAAATGGCGACATAGTTCCAGGCGGCGGTGCCAGTCAACCAGGAGTTCTTAGCCTCGCCGTGAGTGGGAGCATCCTTGCCGGCGATCATCTGGGCGTAGACGTATGGCTCGCAGCGGTGGACATCGCTAATTTCCTCGCGCGCCGAGGGGCAAATCCGCAGGTAGTAATCGTGCGCCTTGTCGCCGTGACCGAGCTTCGTCTCTGCGATCATGATCCATGGGTTGGTGTGACAGAAGACGCTGGCGTTTTCCTTGTATCCGGGCGGGTAGGATGAAATCTCGCCAAGGTGCAGGTAATAGCGGGTGAAAGCGGGCTGGTGGACAACAACTCCGTGTTGGGTGGCGAGGTGTTCGCCGACAGAGTTCATCGCCTTTTCAGCGCGATCATCCGCAACACCCAAATCTGCCATCACACAAACACCCTGCGGCTCGATGAAGATTCGTCCCTCTTCATTTTCCTTCGAGCCAAGCACGTGACCAAAATCATCGTACGCTCGACGGAACCATTCGCCGTCCCAGCCATGTTCCCAGATGACGGATTCCATTTTTGCGGCCTGCTCCGAATAGAAGTGAGAAGGGAGAAGTGAGAAGTCCCACTTTTTACTTTTTACTTCCAATTTTTCACTTAACCCCGCCATCTCCTTCGCCGCCAGCACGAACAAGCCAGCGATGAAGACGCTTTCCGCGACTTTGCCTTCCTTGTTGGTGGTGGTCTGGAAGGATTGACCGGGCGCGTCGGAGAAGCAGTTCAGGTTGAGGCAGTCGTTCCAGTCGGCGCGACCGATGAGCGGAAGTCCGTGCGGTCCAAGGCGGTCAAGGGTGTACTGGATCGAACGCTGCAAATGGTCGTACAGCGGCTTCTCGGAACCGGGCTGGTTGTCGTAGGTGACAGGTTCTTCGAGGATGCTGAAGTCGCCCGTTTCTTTGACGTAGGCGGTCACTGCCAGCACCAGCCAGTGTGGGTCATCGTTGAAACCGGAGCCGACATCGTTGTTGCCGCGTTTGGTCAACGGCTGATATTGATGATAAGCGCCGCCCGTCGGCAGTTGTGTGGCGGCGATGTCTAAAATTCTTTCGCGGGCGCGTTCGGGGATGAGGTGTACAAAGCCCAGCAAATCCTGAGCCGAGTCGCGGAAGCCCATGCCGCGCCCAATGCCACTCTCAAAGTACGAAGCCGAGCGGCTCATGTTGAACGTAATCATGGTCTGGTACGCGTTCCAGATGTTGACCATGCGGGTGGTGTGCTCGTCGGGGGTCTTGACCTGCAATTTATCCAGCAGTCCGTCCCAATGGACGCGCAAAGCCTGAAACGCCTTCTCGACTGCGTTCGCATTTAGATAACGGGCGATGACCGGCAGAACAGTCTTCTTGTTGATGGTCTGCGAATTGGGCGGATCGAACTTCGCGTCCTTCGGGTTTTCGTGATAGCCGAGGACGAAGATGATTTTCTTCTGCTCCCCAGCCTGCAACTGGACCTTGACGTGGTGCGACCCAATCGGCTGCCAGCCATGTGTAATCGAATCGGACGCCTGACCTGCTTCCACAGCCTTGGGTGAATCCCAGCCGCGATAGGAACCGAGGAAGGCTTCGCGCTGGGTGTCGAACCCGGCCAGCTTTTCGGAGCAGGCGAAGAAGGCAAAGTGGTCACGTCGCTCGCGATATTCGGTCTTGTGATAGATGACTCCGTCCACGACTTCGACCTCGCCGACAGAGTAATTCCGCTGGAAGTTGGTCGCGTCGTCCATCGCGTCCCACAGGTTGAACTCGACTGCCGAGAAGACGGACAAATCCGCGGGTTGATTCCGCTTGTTGGTGAGGGTCAGCTCCCAGATTTCGAGGTTTTCGCCGAGCGGCACAAAGTAACGGGTCTGGGATTCGATCCCCGCCAGTTCCGACTTGATGATTGTGTATCCCATCCCGTGGCGGCATTCGTAGGAATCCAACTGCTTGCGGACAGGCATCCAAGATGGGGACCAACTTTGGGACGTGGCGTTGTCCCGCAGGTAGATGTAACGTCCGCCCATATCGAGCGGGGCGTTGTTGTAGCGATAGCGGGTCAGGCGGCGCAGGCGCGCGTCTTTGTAAAAGGAGTATCCGCCCGCCGTGTTGGAGATCAACCCAAAGTAGGATTCGCTGCCGAGGTAGTTGATCCAGGGCAGGGGAGTTTCGGGAGTCTCGATGACATATTCGCGACTTGCGTCGTCAAAATGACCGTAGCGCATGAATACCTCATTTCAGTTTCGTTTTTTTGCCAGGCGCAGTTCCTGCCGTTGCTTGCCGACAGGAGGCGCGAACCACCAGACTGCTCTTCGCTATGTAAACCGTTTCTTCGAGAGCCTCATGATTTATCAACTTAATCAACATTTGCACCGCGATGTACCCCATTTCATCGAGAGACTGGTCGATGGTGGTTAGTCCCATGTATTTCGCCTCGGCGATATTGTCGAATCCAACAACAGACAGGTCTTCCGGGATCCGAACGCCCAACTCTTCCGCTGCTTGATAGACGCCCATGGCGGATTGGTCATTGGCGGCGAATATTGCTGTGGGCGGTTTTTTGGACGATAACAATTTGAGTGTGGAGTGATAGGCGGTGACCTGGACAAAATCCCCCGGGACAATCAGTTCTTCTTCGATTTCCAATCCTGCGTTTTTGAGAGCGTCCTTGTATCCACTCAGGCGGCGTTGGGCGCTTCCAATCTCAGGCCGCCCGCAGACAAACCCAATACGACGATGACCCAAGCCCAGCAGGTATTGCATGAGTTCCAAGGCGCCCTGATAGTTGGCGCCCTGGACATAGGGATAATTTGGGTTGATGATGTGGGGGTCTACGGCGACGATGGGAGCGTTGGTAATAAAATCCGAAGCGGCTGAAGCCACAATAATCACGCCATCGGTTATGGAATTGTTCAGCAAGGAAACATAGTGCTGTTCATGCAGCGCCGCGCTGTTTTTTCGGATGTCGCCTGTGGTGTAAACCAGCAGGTCGAATTTGGATTCGGCAACGGCGCGGTTGATGCCTTTCATGATTTCGATGGAATATGGAAAACCGATGTCAGGTACCACTAGCCCAATCAGGTTTTTTCGGTGGCTGCGCATACTGCGCGCTGCAAGGTTGGAGGTGTACCCAAGTTTCCCGATGACCGCTGTAACCCGTTCCTGTGTCTCGCTGGCAACATCATCCTTGCCGTTCAATACCCGCGAAACCGTCGAAACCGACACTTTGGCGGCTTTGGCGACATCCTGAATTGTGGCAGCGCGTGTTCTGGGTTTCATGGGAATTCCGCGTGAAAAGTGATTTTTTTGGTATCAATACCGGTAACGATACCGAACTTATTATTGCAGATTTGAGAAAAAAAGTCAAGCCCGTGTTTTCGATTTTTTCATGGCTTTATCAAAGTCCATTTTGTGTCGCTCTGAGGGAGCGTGTTCGCCGCGACCGAAGAGTCTCTTAGCCGTCGTAGAGGCCCTTCGCTCCGCTCAGGGCGACACTTTTTCGTTTTGTCAAACGATAATGAGAAAACCATTTTCGATTTTTCCCCGGCGTTTGACTCATCTTTCCAATCCTGCTATTATCTTTGCCCATGCGAAAAATCATTCCCGCGCCCATTTGGAAAATCCTGCGCTGGTTTCGCCCGGGGTTGGGGGTCAAACGCTGGTTTACCCTCGTGCTGGTCGGGATTACCCTGCTTGGATTGGGTTTTGCCGTCATCCTGATCGACCTTTATCGCACCGGTTCCGCGAACCCGTTCGTGCTGACCCTGCTTTCGTATGTCTCCTTGCGGTTTATCCCCCGTGTTTGGCGGGCGGTTATCTTTGGCACTTTGGGAGTTGGGCTTGTTGCGTACGGTATTTTGAAGTTAAACCGTTCGATGCTCCAGCCTTTTGTCCGCCCCGGGGATGACCTGCTGCGGCAGATCAAGAATTACCGCCGCCGCGAACGTGGCCCGCGCATCGTCGCCATCGGCGGCGGACATGGACTCTCGACCCTGTTGCGCGGCTTGAAGTTACACACCAGCAACCTGACGGCGGTGGTCACGGTGGCGGACGATGGTGGTTCTTCGGGCAGGTTGAGGGAGAGCCACGGCATCCTCCCGCCCGGCGACATCCGTAACTGCCTGGCGGCGCTTTCCAATGATGAAACCCTGCTTGCCCAACTCTTTCAGTATCGCTTTAGCGGTTCGCCCGAACTTGAAGGGCATTCATTCGGCAATCTGTTCATTGCGGCGCTGGCAGACATCACAGGAAGTTTCGAGGACGCAGTTGCCGAGTCGGGACATGTGCTTTCGGTCAATGGCCGGGTACTCCCTTCGACCCTGCATGATGTGAAGCTGGTTGCCAGTATGGAATTACCCCATTCGCTTAACGAAGTCCGCGTAGAAGGGGAGAGTAAGATTCCGACTATTGCAGGCAGGGTCAATCGTGTGTGGCTTGAGCCGGACGACGCTTCCGCGTTTCCGCCTGTCATCAAGGCGATTTTGAGCGCCGATGTGATTGTGGTCGGACCCGGCAGCCTGTACACCAGCCTGCTCCCCAATCTTTTGGTGCATGACCTTCTAGATTCCATGCGAGCCAGCCGCGCCATGAAAATATATGTTTGTAACGTTGCCACCCAATCGGGTGAAACCGATTTTTTCACCTGTTATGATCATGTCCGCGCGTTGGAGAACCATGTGGGCGAGGATCTCTTTGATTTGATTTTATGCAATGACAGTTACGACCATGAAATTGGTTCCTCCTCTCAATGGGTGCTGGTTGATGAAAAGACCCTTTCCGATTCCCGCACTTATTCCGCTGACCTTGTTGATGAAGGTCATCCCTCGCGGCATGATTCAGAAAAATTGGCGCAGGTCATCATGGATGTCTTTTACGAACGGACAGGTCCCCTGAATGAGAATAAATCTCCGCAAATGCCGTTATAATTCGGGCGTTTGGCAAGTGATTTATACAACTTGTGATAAAATGCATCGATTTGTGCAAAAAATCACATAACACTACTTTCTTTTAAGGAGAAATAAAATGGCAGTAAAAGTTGGTATTAATGGATTTGGCCGCATCGGCCGACAGGTACTTAAAGCGATCCGCGATATGTACCCCAATGAACTCGAAGTCGTTGCCTTCAACGACATCGGCGACATGAAGACCATGTCGCACCTGCTCAAGTACGATTCGACCTACGGCCGCTTCAACGGCACGGTGGAAGTTGCCGACGACAGCCTGGTCATCGACGGCAAGAAGGTCAAGGTCTTCAAAGAGACCGATCCCGCCGCCATCAAATGGGGCGACCTCGGTATCGATATCGTGATCGAGTCGACGGGTCTGTTCACCATCAAGGAAGACGGCGTCAACAAGAAGGGCAAGACCGTCAAAGGCGCAGTCAACCACATCACATCCGGTGGCGCGAAGAAGGTCATTATTTCGGCCCCCGCCGAAGGCGAAGACCTGACCGTCGTTTTGGGCGTCAACGAAGACAAGTATGATGCCGCCAAGCACCATGTCGTGTCGAACGCTTCCTGCACCACCAACTGTCTGGCTCCCGCCGCCAAGGTCGTGCATGACCAATTTACCATCAAGCGTGGTTTCATGACCACCATCCACTCCTACACCAACGACCAGAAGGTGTTGGATATGCCGCATTCGGACCTGCGCCGCGCCCGCGCCTCTGGCTTGAACATCATTCCGACCACCACCGGCGCTGCCAAAGCCATCGCCCTCGTCATCCCCGACCTCAAGGGCAAGTTCGACGGCTATTCCCTCCGCGTCCCGACCCCCACAGTTTCTGTTGTGGACTTCACTGCTGAACTCGAAAAAGAAACCACCACCGAAGAACTGCGCCAGGCGTTCCGCGATGCCGCCAAGCAGCCGCGCTTCAAGGGCGTTCTCGAAGCCGTGGACGAACCCCTCGTCAGCATGGACTTCAAGGGCAGCGCGTACAGTTCCTCTGTCGATCTTCCCTTCACCAGTGTTCTCGGCAAGGACAAGAGCAATTTCGTCAAAGTCGTCACCTGGTACGACAATGAATGGGGTTACTCCTGCCGCACCGCAGACCTCGCCGCGTTGATGGCGAAGAGCCTGTAGAAGTACCCAGGTAAACAGGTACACAAGTAAGCAAGAGCGCCTGTGTACCTGTTTACTTGTTTACATGGATACTTATCCCATGAACAAGAAAACCGTAAAAGACATCGACCTCAAGGGCAAGCGCGTTCTCATGCGCGTGGATTTCAACGTACCCATGGCGGAAGGCAAAGTGACCGATGACAAGCGCATCAAAGCCGCGCTGCCGACCATCAAATATGTTTTGGAACAGGGCGCATGTGTCCTGTTGATGAGCCACCTCGGACGCCCCAAGGGCGGACCCGATCCCGAGTTCAGTCTGAAAGCCGCCTCCGAAGCCCTCGCCGCGTTGCTCGGCAGCCCCGTCAAGATGGCTCCCGATTGCGTCGGTGCGGAAGTCGAAAAGATGGCGAAGGAATTGCAGCCCGGCGAAGTGCTCATGCTCGAAAACACCCGCTTCCACAAGGGCGAAGAGAAGAACGATCTCGAACTCGCCAAGCAGATGGCTGCGCTCGGTGAAGTGTACGTCAATGACGCGTTTGGTTCTGCGCACCGTGCCCATTCCTCCACCGAGGGTGTGGCGCGTTTTCTGCCTGCTGTTTCGGGCTTCCTGATGGAACAGGAACTCGAATACCTCGGACGCGCGATTGCCAATCCCGAACATCCCTACATCGCCATTCTCG
>Ga0233425_10008427_pt1 | contig 13710 bp, 13 predicted proteins | sample Watercolumn_Towu_2_FD_181712 | JGI IMG/M metagenome (GOLD analysis project Ga0233425, IMG submission 181712) | Freshwater microbial communities from Lake Towuti, South Sulawesi, Indonesia - Watercolumn_Towuti2014_140_MG | ecosystem: Environmental > Aquatic > Freshwater > Lake | place...
CCGCCCCCGGACCGGCCGCGGAAGCCGCGCCGCCGGCCGCCAGCGCCTGGCAGGCGCTGCGCCGCGAGCTCGCCGCGCCGCGCGACGCGGCGCACCCGCTGTCGCCGCGCGACCGCCTCTGGCTGCTGATGATGATCCTGGTGGGGCTGGCCACGGCCTCCGCCACCCGCCACACCATCAACGTCTTCATCGGCCGCACCAGCAGCATCGTGGGCACGCGCATCACGCGCGAACTGCGCGAGAAGCTGCAGAGCAAGCTCATCGGCCTGAGCGTCGAGTACTACAACCGCCACTCGGTCGGCAGCCTGATGAGCCGCGTCCTGTACGACGTGGACATCTTCCAGCAGTTCGTGCAGCAGGTGGCGCACGGCTTCCTGCTCAACCTGCTGCTGGTGCTCGGCATCGGCGCCATGCTCTTCTCGATGAACGCGCGGCTGGCGGTCTTCGTGCTGCTGCCGATCCCCTTCGTCGTCGTCGGCACGACCTTCTTCTGGAAGCACGTCTACCCGCGCCACTACCGACTCTGGGACAGCCAGTCCAAGACGGCGCAGCTCCTGACCGGCCTGCTGCAGGGCATCCGGCTGGTGAAGGTGTTCGGGCAGGAGGAGCGCGAGAAGGAGCGCTTCAGCGCCGCCGCCGGCTACATGCAGCAGGCGCGGCGCGGCGTGGAGACCAGCATCGCCACCTTCAACCCGATCATGGGCTTCGTCTTCGGCCTGGGCGGCCTGATCATCTGGTTCGCCGGCGGCAAGCTGGTGCTGCAGGCGCACGACTTCACGCTCGGCACGCTGATGGCGTTCTTCGCCTACATCGGCATGTTCTACGGGCCGGTGTCGGCCCTGAGCATGTTCTCCAACTGGGTCACCGGCTTCCTCTCCGCCGGCCAGCGCGTGTTCGAGGTGCTCGATTCGACCCTGGCGCTGCCCGAGGACCCGCACCCCGTGCGCCGGCCGCGGCTGGACGGCGCCATCGAGTTCCGCAACGTCACCTTCGGCTACGACCCGTACCGGCCGATCCTGAAGAACGTCAGCCTGCGCGTCGAGCCCGGCCAGTTCGTCGGCATCGTCGGCAAGAGCGGCTCGGGCAAGACCACGCTCGTCAACCTGATCTGCCGCTTCTACGACGTGCAGGAGGGGCAGGTGCTGCTGGACGGCATCGACGTGTGCCGGCTGGCGGCCGCCGACATCCACCGCAACGTCGGCCTCGTGCTCCAGGAGCCGTTCCTCTTCCGCGCCAGCATCGCCGAGAACATCGCCTACGGCCGGCCGGACGCCGCGCCGGCGGCCGTCGTCGATGCGGCGCGCGCCGCCAACGCCCACAGCTTCATCGCCCGCCGCGCCAACGGCTACGACATGAAGCTCGGCGAGCACGGCGCCGGCCTATCCGGCGGCGAGCGCCAGCGCATCAGCATCGCCCGCGCGCTGCTGTGCGACCCGCGCATCCTGGTGCTCGACGAAGCCACCTCCTCCGTGGACACCGAGTCGGAGATGGAGATCCAGAAGGCGCTGGCCGTCCTGTGCAGGGGCCGTACCACCCTGGCCATCGCCCACCGCCTCTCGACGCTGAAGAACGCCGACCGCATCTTCGTGATCGACGAGGGCCGCATCGCCGAGGACGGCTCGCACGAGGAACTGATGGAGAAGAAGGGTATTTACCACAAGCTGGTGATGATCCAGACGCAGTTGACGAGGCTGGAGGCGTGATGACGCTCCCCGACACCACCCAGGCCGCCGACGACGCCCGCCTCGTGGCGACGGGTTTCCGCCGGCTTCTGCCGGACGCCACGAGAGTCTTCCGCGGCGCCTTCTCGCTGCTGCATTGCGAGGTGGAGGGCGACCCGGCGCCGTACCGCGGCGTCTGGGCCGTGCTGCTTTTCCCGATCACGCACCCGGACGGGTTCGTCTCGCTGCGCTACACCGACGCGCAGGACAAGGAGCAGGAGATCGGCGTCATCGAGCGCCTGGCCGACTTCGCGCCCGAAACGCAGGCGCTCGTCCGCGCCACGCTGGTCAAGCAGTACTACCAGCAGATCATCACCGGCATCCGCGGCATCGAGTGCCGCTACGGCCTGCTGTTCTTCGATGTCGAGACCGACGCCGGTCCGCGGGCCTTCAACATGCCGTGGCGCCACGACCGCGCCGAGGATTTCGGCTCGCGCGGCAAGGTGCTGCTCGATTCGCTCGACAACCGCTACATCATCCCCGACGTCGGCGCTCTGCCGGCGAAGGACCGGAGACGGTTTCTGGGATTCATCTACTGGTGAGGAAGCGAGCGTTCCCTCCCCGCGTCCCGTGTGCTAGGATGCCGTCCATGGCAAACGATTCATCGGTTCCGCGCTACGAGCCGGGCCGCGTGCTGGCAGGGGACGAAGGGGCGATCCGGCGGGCGTACGAGCGGTTTCACGCGCAGCCGGTGGACCAGGCCGCGTTGTGCGCCGGCGATCCGGGCTTCTCCCCGCGGCGCACGACGCTGGCGGGCGAATGCGCGGTCACCGGCCCGGGCACCTTCTACCGGCGCGCGCAGCGCACGCTGACCTTTCGGCCGTCCGCCCGGCCCGGCTGGTGGATCGAGCGCACGGACCAGCGCGAGCAACTGGCGGTCGCCGTCTCGGCGCGCAACATCTGGACGTCGCAGCGCAACATCGTGCTGCGCAGCGGCTCGCCGCACAACTACCTGCGCATGGTCGAGCACATCGTGGCGCTGCGGCTGGGGCTGGGGCTGGACGACGCCGTGGTCGCCACCGGCTCGGGCGACCCGCCGCTTTTCGAGCGCGGCAGCCTGGACCTGGTGGAGGCGGTCGAAAAGGCCGGCATCGTCGCACGCGACGCGCCGGCGGCGCACGTGACCGTGAAGGAGCCGGTGACGATCGGCGGCGAGCGCGGCGATTTCGTGACCGTCCTGCCGGCCGACCCGGGCAGCCGCCGCCTGCGGCTGGACGTGGCGATCGACTTCGCCTCCGTGATCGGCAGGCAGCGCATCGTGTTCGACGTGACGCCCGCCGCCTTCCGCCACGGCGCCGAGGCGCGCACCAACGCCACGCGCACGCAGATGCTGCTGGTCAAGACCGTGGGCGTGCTCTTCGCGGACATGCGCAACACGGGCTACACGCCGCGCAACATCCTGATCCACGGGAAGCGGCGCTACTACGGCGAGCCGCGGCTCCTGCACAACGGCCGCTCGCTCGAGCCGGCCTGGCACCGCGCGACGCTCGACCTGCTGGCGGCGCTGGCGCTGGTTGACGCCGGCCGCTTCTGCGGCACGGTCGTCTCCTACCGCGCCGGCCACACGCTGGACTGCCGGCTCGTCACGCTGCTGCACAAGCTGGATCTGCTGTGCCCGGCCTAGCGGCGCGGCACACGGGGGCAGGGCGGCCTACGCCCGGCCGAGCAGGCGGAAGTAGGCCTGCCAGAGGAGCGGGCCCCAGTAGATCCAGACCAGCGCGGCCAGGGCCAGGTAGGGGCCGAAGGGCAGCCGGCCCTGGAGGTGCGTGCGCTTGAGCGCGATCAGCGTCAGGCCTACGACGCTGCCGGCAAGCGAGGCGGCCACGGTGGTGAAGAGCACGGCCTTCCAGCCCAGAAAGGCGCCGATCGCCCCCATGAGCTTGACGTCGCCGAAGCCCATGGCCTCCTGCTTGTAGACCTTCTCGCCGAGCAGCGCCACCAGCCAGAGCAGGCCGAATCCCGCGGCGCCGCCGACGGCAGCGAGCAGCAGCGCCCAGTACCACACGGTGGTATCGTGCATCGCCGGCACCAGCGGGCTCAGGGCCAGGCCCGCGGCCAGCCCGCCCCAGGTCACGCTGTCGGGGATGATCTGGTGCTCGAAGTCCACGAACGTGCCCAGGACGAGGCCGGCCGTGAACACGCAGTAGACCGGCACCAGCAGCCAGTCGTCCAGCCGCCGCATGCCGAGCAGGCGCGGGTACCCCTCGGCCTGGAACAGCACCGCCAGGAAGAGCGCGGCGGTCAGCAGCTCCACCAGGATGTACCGCACGGCGATCGGCCCGCGGCAGTACCGGCAGCGGCCGCCCAGCGCCAGCCAGCTGACGACCGGGATGTTGAGATACCACGGGATCGGCCGGTTGCAATGCGGGCAGTGCGAGGCCGGGCGGATCACCGACTCGTCCCGCGGAATGCGCCAGATGCAGACGTTGAGGAAGCTGCCGACGCAGGCGCCCAGCGCCGCCACGAACGCCGCCATCAGCGCGAGGAAGGGGTCCATGGCCGTCATGCTTTGCGGGCCTTCTTCGGCGCCGGGGGCCGCGCCGCGGCCGGCGGCGGCGCGGCCGGCGCGCCGTGCTCGCCGCGCGCCACGGCGATCAGGCCGGTGCGCGAGATGTCGGTGATCGCGTACGGCTGCAGCAGGCGCAGGAAGTCCTCGACGCTGCCGTGGTCGCCCACCATCTGCACGGTGAGCGAACGCTCGCCCACGGCCACGACGCGCGCGTCGAAAAGCGTGGCGAGCTCCAGCACTTCGGCGCGCGAGTGGCGCTTGGTGTCGACCTCGACCAGGATCAGCTCGCGGTTCAGGTGCCGCCGGCGGGTCACGTCCACGACCTCGATCACGTCCACCAGCTTGCCCACCTGGCGGGTGACCTGCTCGATGACGTGGTCGTCGCCGCCGACGACCATGGTCATCTTGGACGTGCCGGGGTTCTGCGTCGGCCCGACGTTGAGCGTCTCGATGTTGTAGCTGCGGCCGGAGATCAGCCCGACGATGCGGGCCAGCACGCCGGGCCGGTTCTCGACCAGGGCGGTGATGATGTGTTTCATGGGCTTGTCCTCACGCCAGCTTGCAGATCATCTCGGAGAGCGACGCGCCGGGCGGCACCATCGGCAGCACGTTGGCCTCCGGCGCGACGATGCACTCGACCACCCACGGGCGCGGGCTGTCGAACGCCTCGCGCAGCGCCGGCGCCACGTCGGCCGGGCGCGACACGCGCGACGCGCAGGCGCCGTGCGCCTCGGCCAGCTTCAGGAAGTCCGGCAGGTAGCCCTGGGGCTTGGGCTGCACGACGCGCTCGTTGGGCAGGCGCTTCTCCATGCCCAGGACCACGGCGGCGTAGTTGCGCCGGTAGAAGATCTCCTGCCACTGGCGCACCATGCCGAGGTGGCCGTTGTTGAGGATCACGACCTTCACCGGCAGATCGTGCTCCACCGCCACGACCAGTTCCTGGAAGTTCATCTGGATGCTGCCGTCGCCGCAGATCGCGACGACCCGCTCGCGCGGCCGCGCGATCTGCGCGCCGATGGCCGCCGGCAGGCCGAACCCCATGGTGCCGAGGCCGCCGGAGGAGATGAACGTGCGCGGCCGCGTGTAGCGGTAGAAGTGCGCCGACCACATCTGGTGCTGGCCGACGTCGGTCACGATCACCGCCTGGCCGCGGGTGGCGGCGTAGATCTGCTCCACGACGTACTGGGGCATGATCTGCTTCCGGTCCGGCGTGTAGGAGAAGGACGGATGCTGCGCCTCCCAGGCGGACACCTGCCGGCGCCACGCGTCGTGCCGGCGCGGCTCCACCTGCGTGAGCAGCGCCTGCAGCACGGGCTTGACGTAGCCCAGCACCGGGATGTGGGCGCGCACGCTCTTGCCGATGGCCGACTGGTCGATGTCGATGTGCGCGATCGTGGCGCGGGGCGCGAAGGCGTCCATGCGGCCGGTGACGCGGTCGTCGAAGCGCGCGCCGACCGAGACCAGCAGGTCGCACTGCTGGACGGCCGAGTTGGCGGCGAAGCTGCCGTGCATGCCGAGCATGCGCATCGAGAGGGGATCGGTCTCGGGGAAGGCGCCCAGCCCCATCAGCGTGGTGGTGACCGGCATGTCGGCCTTGCGCGCCAGGGCCGCGACCTCCTCGGCGGCGTTGCCGCTGACGGCGCCGCCGCCGACGTAAAGCACGGGCCGCTGGCTGCGGTTGACGGCCTCCGCCAGCCGGGCGACCTGGACCGGGTCGGCCTGGATGTCCGGGTTGTAGCTGCGGATGCGAACCTGGTCCGGCCGGCGCGCGGCGGTCTTCTGGCGCTGCACGTCCTTGGGCACGTCCACCACCACCGGGCCGGGCTTGCCGGTCGCGGCGATGTAGAAGGCCTCGGCCATGACCAGCGGCAGTTCGTCCGCCGACCGCACGAGGAAGTTGTGCTTGGTCACCGGCCGCGTGATGCCGGTGGTGTCGGCCTCCTGGAAGGCGTCGTTGCCGATCATCGTCAGCGGGACCTGGCCGGTGACGCACACCAGCGGGACGCCGTCCATGAACGCCGTGGCCAATCCGGTGATCGTGTTGGTGGCGCCGGGGCCGGAGGTCACGAGGCAGGCGCCGACCTTGCCGCTGGCGCGGGCGTAGCCGTCGGCGGCGTGCACGGCACCCTGCTCGTGGCGCGGCAGGATGAAATGGAGCGGCGAGTCGCCGATGACGTTGAAGATGTCCAGCACCGCGCCGCCGGGGTAGCCGAAAAGCACCTCGACGCCGTTCTCCACGAGTCCGTCCACCACGCACTGGGCGCCGGACCGGAGCGCCGCCTCCGGCGTGGCGCCGGGGGCCGGGGCCCTGCCGCCGGCAGCGGCCGGCGTCCGGCGCCGGCCGCGCTTGTGAGTCGTCTTCATCGAACCAGTCTCCGTTACTGCCGCATCCTCGAAAAAACAGAAGCCCACCGCGGGTTGGGCGGTGGGCGGCCGGCTGGGGGCAACTTCTCGCTGGTCGCAAGCTACGCGTTGCCCAACCCGGCACCCACCGCCCGGCCGACAAGGACCGGGTACAGGGGCCGTCCCGCAACCGGGACGCCCGCCCGCAGGGGCAGGTTGGACACTTTCGCGTTCACGGCGGGGAATCATAGCCGACGCCGCCGGGGATGTAAACCGCGCATTTTGCGCTTTATGGCGCCGGGCGTTTGCGGTACAACTGTCGCCGTCGGAAGGCCGATTGGAAAGGACGCACGACATGGCCGAGCAGGATCCCCAACCCCAGGCGGATATGGGCGCGCCGGGCGCGTACATTGCCGAGCGCCATCGCAACCCCGCGGCCCTGATGGCCCAGGCCCCCAAGGCCGGCAACACGTGGGCCGGCATCTGCGCGATCCTGGCCGCGCTGCTTTTCTTCGCCGCCGTGGCCGTGATGTACATGGACTGGACGGCCCTGAAGGCCGCGTAGCCGTGAGCGGTCCGTTTCGGCGGCTGCGCGGGGTGCCGTTCCGCCTGTGGGACATGCTGCGCCTCGCTCCCGCCGCGCGCGCCGTCGCCTGGGCCTGCCTGGCCGGCTTCCTCATCCAGACCGTCGCCGGCCGCGTGGATGTCGCCGAGGGCGTCAGCTTCGGCGAGGCGCTTCAACTCGGTTTCGGCCTCCACCTGCCGCTGCTGCTTTCCGGGTTCGTGTGGCAGGTGGTCACCTACATGTTCCTGCACGGCGGGTGGCTGCACCTGCTGGTCAACCTCCTGACGCTGCTGCTCTTCGGCGCCGGATTGGAGATCGAGATCGGCAGCCGGCGCTTTTTGCGCGTCTTCCTCCTCGGCGGCGCCCTGGGCGGCGCGGCTTGGGCCGCGGCCGACCTGGCCGGCGCGTGGCTGGCGGCCGAGGCTCTGGCCGGGCACGGCTGGCTGCAGCGCGTGGCGGAGGCGGCGGCCGGGCGTGGCTGCGCACCGCACGGCCACGGCGTCTGCATCGGCGCCTCGGGCGGAATCTTCGCCCTGATCGGCGCCTTTGGCGCGCTCTTTCCGCGGCGCCGGGTCGTGGTCTTCCCGCTGGTGTGGACCAGTTTTCCCGCCCGGCCACTGGCCGTCGCCCTGGGGGCGGCGACGGTCGTCTTCGCCGCCTGGCAGTTGGGCAACGTCGCCTACCTGACCCACCTGTTCGGCGGCGCGGCCGGCTACGCGTACGGCCGCCGCCTCGCGCGCGACGGCTGGGGCGAAGAGGAGGCGTGACGGGCGGCGGGCCCGGGCTTCGCCGCCGCCGCCTGGCGGCACGTCCGGAAGAAGTCCTGCAACTGCGCACGGCACTCCGCTTCCAGCACACCGGCGACGATCTTCGGCCGATGGTTCAGGTTCGGGTGGCCGAGGATGTTGAAGACGGAGACGGCGCCGCCGCGCTTCGGGTCGGGCACGCCGAAAACCACCAGCGGGATGCGCGCCAGGACGATGGCGCCGGCACACATGGCGCACGGTTCCTTGGTGACGTAGAGGATCGTGCCGGTCAGCCGCCAGTCGCGGCGCGCCGCCGCGGCCTGCGTGATGGCGATCATCTCCGCGTGCGCGGTCGGGTCCTGGAGCAGCTCGGTCTGGTTGTGCGCCCGGCCGAGCACGCGCGCCGCGGCCGGCGGCATCTCCGGGTCGGCCGGCGCCTCCACGATCACGCAGCCGGCCGGCACTTCGCCGGCCTCGGCCGCCGCCGCCGCCTGACGCAGCGCCAGGCGCAGGAAGTACTCGTGGAAGGGCGTCATAGGTGGCGAATGTCCGATATCGTGGAATCGCGCCGCGGGGCGGCGCTCCCACCTTTGTGTTCGCGGGCGCCGGAAGGAAGATGCGGGAGCGCTGCCCCGCGGCGCGATTCTCAGGTTTCTTTGACCTTCGCCACGAACCGCGCCATGCGCACCATGGCTTCCTTCAACTGCTCCAGGCTTGTGGCGTAGCAGCAGCGTACAAACCCCTCGCCGCAGGCGCCGAACGCCGTGCCCGGCACGCAGGCCACGCTCTCCTGGTCGAGCAGCCGCATGGCAAAGTCGTGCGACGACAGGCCCGTGGCGCGGATCGAGGGGAAGACGTAGAACGCGCCCTCCGGCACGCGGCAGGCGAGCCCCATGTCGTTCAGCGCGGCGCAGACGTAGTTGCGGCGCAGACGGTAGGACTCGCGCATTTCGGCGATGTCCTCGGCGCCGCGCTTCAGCGCCTCCACGCCCGCGCGCTGGCTGATGGACGAGGCGCACATCATGCAGTACTGGTGGATCTTCATCATGGCCTCGATCATCTCGTTCGGCGCGCAGGCGAAGCCGAGGCGGAAGCCGGTCATGGACCAGGCCTTGGAGAAGCCGTTGAGAAAGATCGTGCGCTCGCGCATCCCGGGCGCGGCCGCGATCGAGGCGCGCTCGCCGTCGTAGGTCAGTTCCGAGTAGACCTCGTCCGTGATCACGAGCAGGTCGTGCTTCACGGCGAAGGCCGCCAGCGCGTCCACGTCCGCGCGGCGCAGCGCCGCGCCCGTGGGATTGGTGGGGAAATTGAGCAGCAGCGCGCGGGTGCGCGCCGTGACTCTGGCCTCCAGGTCCGCCACGCGCAGCCGGAAGCCGTCGGCCGCGGTGGTGGCCACCGGCACGGGCACGCCGTGGGCCATGCGGATCAGCGGGGCGTAGGCCACGAAGGACGGCTCGTGGTACAGCACCTCGTCGCCGGGCGCGATCACGGCGCGGAAGGCCAGGTCCATCGCCTCGCTGACGCCCACCGTGACCAGGATCTCCTTCTGCCAGTCGTACTCCGGTCCGTAGGCGCGCGCGACGTACTGGGCGATCGCCTGGCGCAATTCGGGCGTGCCCAGATTGCCGGTGTAGCGCGTGGCGCCCTGCTCGATGGCGGCGATCGCCGTCTCGCGGATGTGCCACGGCGTCGCAAAGTCCGGCTCGCCGATGCCGAGGCTGATCACGTCCTTCCGGTTGGCGACGATGTCGAAGAAGTCGCGGATGCCGGAGCGGGGGATGCCCTGGAGGTGCGCGGCGACGAAGCTACGGCGCGACTTGGAGCCGGTCGTCATGGCTGGCGTTCTCCATTGCGGTGCCCTGGTCCTTGTAGGTCTTGAGCAGGAAGTGCGCGGCCGTGCCCAGCACGCCGTCCAGCGGTGCCAATTCGGCACCAAGAATAGCGCGCCCGGCGGCGTCGGGTCAACAGGAGCAGGCGACAGGCAGCAGGCATCAGGAGGCATCGAGCGCGGCGCGCAATTCGGCGACCTTGGCGGCGACGAGTTCTGCGGCCCGGCCGTCGGCCGCGTGTTCGGCCACGATCTTCACGAGCGCGCTGCCCACCACCAGGCCGTCGGCAAGATCGGCCAGCTCGCGCACGTCGGCCGCGCCGCTGATTCCGAACCCGAGACAGAGCGGCAGTGGCGACTGCGCCTTCACGGCTGCCGCGTGATGGCGCACCGACTCGCGGTCGAGACGGCCCGCGCCGGTCACGCCGGTGCGCGTGATGAGGTAGAGAAAGCCGCCTGCGCCCTGGACCAGCTTCCGGATGCGCGCTTCGCCCGTGGTCGGCGCGAGCAGACGGATCAGCGGGAGGTCGCGGCCGGCGATCGCGGCGGCCAGTTCGCCGGACTCCTCCGGCGGCAGGTCGACGACAAGGAGTCCGTCGACACCTGCCGCGAGCGCGTCGCTCGCGAGCCGGTCGAGTCCGTAGCGGAGCAGGGGATTGTAGTAGCTGAAAAGCACGATCGGCACGTCGCTGCCCGCCCGCACCTGGCGCGCGAGCTGCAGCGCCCCGCCGACGGTCATGCCGGCCTGGAGCGCCCGGCCGGCCGCCGCCTGGATCACCGGCCCGTCGGCTGTCGGGTCCGAGAACGGCACGCCCAGTTCGAGCACGTCGAGGCCGGCGCCGGCCGCGGCGCGCAGCACGGCGAGCGAGGTGGCGGCGTCCGGATCGCCGGCCGTGAGGTAGCCGACCAGCGCGCGGCGCTTCTGCTTCGCGAGCTGATCAAAGGTAAAGGTGAGTCGGTTCATGGGCACTCGTCACTCGTCATTCGGATGTTCGTCACTCGTCACTCTGGCTTCGAGGCCGCGGCGATCGCCGCCGTGGCGTGGGCCAGATCCTTGTCGCCGCGGCCGGAGAGGCAGACGAGAATCGCGTCCGCCGGTTTGCGCCGGCGCGCTTCGGCCAGGGCCGCGGCCACGGCGTGCGAGCTTTCGAGCGCCGGGATGATGCCTTCGAGGCGCGCGAGCAACTGGAACGCCTCCAGCGCCTCCGCGTCGGTGACCGAAACGTAGCGCACGCGGCCGAGTTCCTTGAGCATCGCGTGTTCGGGTCCGACGCCGGGGTAGTCGAGGCCGGCCGAGATCGAATGCGCCTCCAGCACCTGGCCGTCCGCATCCTGGAGCAGGTAGGACTTGCTGCCGTGCAGCACGCCGACGCTGCCCTGGCCCAGCGTGGCCGCGTGCCTGCCCGTGGCGATTCCCGCGCCGGCCGCCTCGACGCCCAGGATCCCGACCGGGTCGTCGAGGAACGGATAGAAGAGGCCCATGGCGTTGCTGCCGCCGCCGACGCAGGCGACCAGCAGGTCGGGCAGGCGGCCGATCGCATCCACGATCTGCAGGCGCGCCTCGTCGCCGATCACCCGCTGGAAGTCGCGCACCATCACGGGGTAGGGGTGCGGGCCGGCGACGCTGCCGATGACGTAGAAGGTGTCCTCGACCGCGCCGACCCAGTAGCGCAGCGCCTCGTTCATGGCGTCCTTGAGGGTGCCGGTGCCGGCGGCGACCGGCACGACCTCGGCGCCGAGCAGCTTCATGCGCTGCACGTTGGGGGCCTGGCGGCGGATGTCCTCCGTGCCCATGAAGACGCGGCAGGCGAGGCCGAAGCGCGCCGCCACCGTGGCCGTGGCCACGCCGTGCTGGCCGGCGCCGGTCTCGGCGATCACGCGTTTCTTGCCCATGCGGCGGGCGAGCAGCGCCTGACCGATGGTGTTGTTGATCTTGTGCGCGCCGGTGTGGGTCAGGTCCTCGCGCTTGAGGAAGAGGCGCGCGCCGCCGGCGTGGGCTGCGAGGCGCGCGGCGCCGTCCACCGGCGTGGGCCGGCCGGCGTAGTCGCGCAGCAGCGCGTGGAACTCGGCCAGGAAGGCCGGGTCGGCCATGGCGGCCTGCCGGGCGGCGTCGAGCTCCAGGAGCGCCGTCATGAGCGTTTCGCCGACGTAGCGGCCGCCGAACGGCCCGAAGTGGCCGGCGGCGTCGGGGTGGTGGCCGATGAGGGAGGCGGGTGGCATATGACATCCCAGACGGTGGATCAGGGTTTGTTTCGCGCGGAGTGCGCGGAGGCCGCAGAGAGGGATTGTTCTCTTGGGAGATTGTAGACTAGGCGTTCAATGTTTCCTTTCGGAAACTCGCCGCTGAAATTGATCAAGAAGCCGAGTGGCATTCCGCTGAGTTTCAGGTATGTGAGCACCTGTTTCTTGTGCACCCGCGCCAGTTGCTCCACAGACTTGATCTCGACGATGATCGCCTCCTCTACAAGGAGGTCAGCCCGGTAGCCCTCTTCGAACTCCCGACCGCCAAACCGAATTGGGATCGGGACTTGCCGGCGCACACGCAACCCCCGGCGCGACAATTCGTCTGCAAGCACGACTTCATACACGGACTCAAGGAGTCCCGGCCCAAGTTCCCTGTGGACCGATAACGCTGCATCCACAACTTGGCCACTAACGTCGTTGATATTCATGTTCGCATCTCCGCGACCTCCGCGTTCTCCGCGCGAACCTTCTGTCGCAGCACGTGTCGGTGGCGGCGATGCGCCTCGCGCAGGAGCGCGGCGGTCGTGTTCCAGTCGATGCAGGCGTCGGTGATCGAGACGCCGTGCCGCAGCCGCGCCGGGTCGGCCGGCAGCGGCTGGCAGCCGGCTTCGAGGAAGCTCTCGATCATGAAGCCGGCGACGGCGCGGTCGCCGGCCTCGATCTGGCCGAGAACGTCGCGCAGCACGTCGGCCTGGCGCTCCGGCTGCTTCTCGGAGTTGCCGTGGCTGCAGTCCACGACGATCGCGCCGGGCAGCCCGGCCGATGCCAGGGCCTCCGCCGCTCGGCGGATCGAGGCGGGATCGTAATTCGGGGCGCGGCCGCCGCGCAGCACCAGGTGGGGATGGGGATTGCCGGTGGTGGCGAAAACGGCCGGCAGGCCGGCCTCGGTGAATCCGAGGAAGTGGTGCGGGCTGCGCGCGGCGCGGATCGCGTTGAGCGCCGCGTCAATGCTGCCGTCCGTGGCGTTCTTGAAGCCGACGGGCGTGGAGAGGCCGCTGGCCAGTTCGCGGTGGGTCTGGGACTCGGTGGTGCGCGCGCCGATGGCCGTCCAGGAAACCAGGTCGCCAATGTACTGCGGGGTGAGCGGGTCGAGCGCCTCCGTGGCCGCCGGCAGGCCGAGCGCCGCGAGGTCGAGCAGGAAGCGGCGCGCCATGTGCAGGCCGTCGTTCACGCGGAACGTCTCGTTGAGGAAGGGGTCGTTGATCAGCCCCTTCCAGCCGAGGGCCGTGCGCGGCTTCTCGAAGTAGACGCGCATGACGACCAGCAGCGCGTCGTCCGTCTCCCCGGCGAGCGCGTGCAGGCGCCGGGCGTACTCGGCCGCGGCCTGCAGATCGTGGATGGAGCAGGGGCCGACGATCGCGAGCAGGCGCCGGTCTTCCCGCTCCAGCACGCGCGCGATCGCCTCGCGGCTGCGGCTGACAAAGCGGCTCGTGGCGGGTGTCTGCGCGAGTTGGCGACGCAACTCGTAGGGCGTGACGAGCGGCCGGACCGAGGCGATGCGGACGTTGTTGAGGCGGTGCGTGCTCATGCCGGTCCTCCGCGGAAGACGGCCGGACCGGCGGGCGCCGGGCGGCGTGCGTCTCCCGCCGCGCGTGCGGCGGCGATGAACGCGCGGATGCGGGCGGGGTCCTTGCGGCCGGGCGCCGATTCGACCCCCGAGCTGACATCCACGGCCGTCGCGCCGGAAACGGCGACGGCGGCGGCGACGCTGGCGGCGTCGAGCCCGCCGGCGATGGCGAAGGGGCGCACGCATC
>Ga0233425_10008428_pt1 | contig 13705 bp, 11 predicted proteins | sample Watercolumn_Towu_2_FD_181712 | JGI IMG/M metagenome (GOLD analysis project Ga0233425, IMG submission 181712) | Freshwater microbial communities from Lake Towuti, South Sulawesi, Indonesia - Watercolumn_Towuti2014_140_MG | ecosystem: Environmental > Aquatic > Freshwater > Lake | place...
GTCACCTTTTTGTCGTTTGATTTGCAGAAAAGCTTGCCGCAGAGTAATCCTCGACGATTCACAGCCGACGCGCGTCCGTGTGTCGGGTCATTTCTTCTCCGGTACTCGGTCCAGCACGACCTCGGCCAGGTCGGGCAGCGATTCCAGGCCGACCTTGCGGCCGACGGAGCGCCAGCCGAAGACGTTGTCTTCGCCAGCGACGCGGATCACGAAGTCACGCGAGGCGGTCGGCGTGCCGTCGGCCAGGAAACCCGCCGAGTCGATCTGCCAGCCGTCGGGCGTGGCAGTCCACAGCCCCGAGCCGTGCCCGCCCGCGGAGTCGAAGGACCACGACTTGATCCGCCCCGACTGCGGATCCCAACCGATAATCTGCGTGCCCGAGGAGGTTACGATGCCGCCGCGGCGGACCGTGTACTCGCGTTGCAGGAAGCTTTTGTTGGCGATCCAGCGGATGTCGTTGCGGGCCGCGGTGTCGCCCGTCTTGACCTCCCACTTGCCGACCAGCCATTCCAGTCCTTGCAAGCGGGCGTAGTGCGACGGATGGTCGATCTGCGTTTCGCGGACGCTGGCCATGAGCCACTTGCCGTCCTGCAACACGTGGACGGCCGAGTAGCGGCTGGCCGTGGGCGGTGCGCCGCGTTGCGGCGCGACGGTGGCGATGCCGTCCTCCACGGCCGTGCCCGGCGCGGGGAAGTCAATCGACTGGACGGCCACCTGCATCTGCACGCCCGGATGCGCCTTGAACAACGCGGCATATTCGTCTTCGATGGCCTTGCGGCCTTTGAGGATCTGGCCGCGGTCGTCGGCCATCGTGCCGCTTGTAGTCCACAGCGCAGCCACGGCCTTGGCATCGCCGCGGTTGAACGCCTTGACGAAGGCGTCGGCCGTGGCGCGGATCGCCGCGTCGTCGGACGGGGCGGGCGACTTCTTCTCGGCTGCCTGTAGGGAGACACCGAGCGTCAACAGCAAGACAACGGCCAACGACGGCCGCCGGGCCGCAGTGGGAAACAGACGGGACATCTCGGGACTTTGCATGGCGTACTACTCCCTGGAGGGGTGCGTGAAGGCGTCGCTGGCTCACGTGGCCAGAACTCCGCGGAACGTCTGATTCAATAGTCTACGTCACGGCCGCCGTGCCCGTTGGTCGCATTCCTACCCGTTCCCGTCAGGAGAAGCGCTCCTTGTCGCAGACGTATACGCCATCGCTCAAGGAATCGAGGATCACGCCGGAGGCGGTCAACAGGTCTTGGGATGACATTCGGTGGTATCTCCGCTCCCGGGCCCTACTCACGTTCGTTGGGGCCACAGTTGCACTGTCGCCCCAGGGGTGGCAGTACAACTGCCACCCCAACATCGTGCGCTCGCTCGTCGACCAAATACTGACGGCACCATGGTCTTGCTGCTATTGCCCAGGCATCCCTCGGCCTCACTCCGTCTTCCGGCGTACCTCCGCCAGGGCCTTTTTGACTTCGAGTTCCGCGCGGGGATTGATGTCGCGGAGTTCGAGGGTCACCTTCGGAATCTTGCCGGTGAAGTGGGACTTGGCTTCGGCGCCCACGGCCTCGACGACGGGGGTTCCGAGGTCCATGCCTACGTCGGCCGTCTCGTCGGCCGAAAAGAAGTACGGTTCCGTCCGGTCGATGCGGCCTTCGGCCACCTTCTTGCCATCGACGGAGAGCGTACACTTGCCGCCCTTGCCCATGCCGCCGCCGTCGTACTGGAAGTCGAACTTGATCGTCGCCTTGCCGGCGGGGACGGCGTCGGGAGACGCGACGGTGAACCGCTCCATGCCGAGGAAGTTGTAGCTGAAGGCCGGCTTGCCGTCGAGCATGTACAGGCCCCAGCCGCCGAAGCGGCCGCCCTGCACGAGGATCGCGCCGCGGGCGCCATCCTTGGGAAGCTCGACGTTGGCGGTGATCGTAAAGGACTTATTCTTCATGTTGAGGAACACGTTTTCCTGCATGCCCGCCATGCCGTCGGCCAGCGTGAGCGAAGTGCGGCCGGCCATCAGGTCCGGGCGGCCGGCCAACGCCGGCACGGTCCGCTCCAGGAGGCGGTCGTCCAGCGGCAAGACATGGTTCTTCTCCGCCTCCTTCATGAACAGCGCCTGGAGTTCCTTCAGTTTCTGGGGATTCTTGGCCGCCAGGTCGTTGGCGAGGCTGAAGTCGGCGCGTGTGTCGTAGAGTTGCCACACGTCGTCCGCCAGCGCACGGCGCGGCTCGACCTCCCACGGCGCCCGGTGGACCGTGCCGGCCAGCCAGCCGTCGTGATAGATCGCCCGGTTCCCGAAGATCTCGAAGTACTGCGTCGTGTGGCGGTCCTTGGCCTTCGCGTCGTCGAAGGTGTAGACCATGCTGACGCCTTGGATCGGAACCTGGGGAGTGCCGTTGACGATTTTCGGCTCGGGCAGCCTGGCCGCTTCGAGGATCGTCGGCGCGACGTCAATCACGTGGTGGAACTGGCTGCGGAGCCCGTTCTTGGCCTTGATCCCTTTGGGCCAATGGATCACCATGCCGTTGCGCGTGCCGCCGAAGCTGGAGGCCACCTGCTTGGTCCACTCGAAGGGCGAATCGAAGGCGACCGCCCAGCCGGCCGCCATGTGCGGGTAGGTCTTGGGCGAGCCCCACTCGTCGAGCACCTTCAGCAAGTCCTCGACCCGTTCCTGGACGTGGTTGAAGTACGTGTACTCGTTGAACACGCCGTTCATGCCGCCTTCGGCACTGGTGCCGTTGTCGCCGGCAATGTAGAAGATGAGCGTGTTATCCAGGTCGCCGATCTCCTCGATCGCCTTGACGAGGCGGCCGATTTCGTGGTCGGTCATGTCGGCGAAGGCCGCATAGACCTCCGCCTGGTGGGCAAACAGAAGCCGCTCGTCGTCCGTGAGCTTGTCCCAATCCTTGATCGCTTTGGGCTTCGGCGCGAGCTTCGTGCCCGCCGGCACCACACCGAGCTTGATCTGCCGGGCGAGCGTCTCCTCGCGGAGCTTGTCCCAACCCTGGTCGAACTTGCCCTTCCACTTGGCGATCCACTCCTTCGGCACGTGGTGCGGGGCGTGCGTGGCGCCCGGGGCAAAGTAGACGAAGTACGGTTTTCCCGGCGTTATCGCCTGCTGGAACTTCACCCACGCGATGGCCTTGTCGGTCATGTCGGTAAGGAAGTGGTAATTCGGATCGTCGGGCAGTTCGACGCGGGTTACGCCGTCGTAGAGCAGCGGCGCCCATTGGTTCGTCTCGCCGCCGAGGAAGCCGTAGAACTTGTCGAATCCGCCGCCCACCGTGGGCCAGCGGTCGTAGGGCCCCGAGACGCTGGTCTCCCAGGTGGCCAATTCGTGCCACTTGCCGAAGGCCGCCGTGTTGTAGCCGTTCAGCCGCAGCATTTCGGCCACGGGGGCGACGCGGTTGGGGATCTGGCCCGTCTGGCCGGGGAAGCCCGTGGCCGTCTCCGTGACCGAGCCCATGTTGTTCACGTGATGGTTACGGCCCGACTTGAGCGCCGCGCGGGTCGGCGAGCAGAGCGCCGTCGTGTGGAAGTTGTTGTAACGCAGGCCGCCCTGGGCGAGCCGGTCCATCGTGGGCATGGGAACCGGACCGCCGAACGTGCCCGGCACGCCGAAGCCCATGTCGTCGATCAGCACGATCACCACATTCGGCGCACCCTTGGGCGCCTTGATTTCATAATGCGGCGGCTTCTGCTTGACGCTCCGGACGTCCAACTCCGTATAAACCGGCGGCTTGGGCGTCTGGATCGGCAGCACGGTCCGATCGGGCTCCCACGCCTTGGTCGTGGATGGCGCAGCCTTTGCGCCCGCGGGCTTTGCGGGCTGAGCCGCGAGGGCCGTCCGTTCCAGTATTGCTACGGACGCCAGCAAGAAACTCAAAACCGCCGCGCCGAACGGCGCGCGCACGATCCGCACTTGTCGAGCCGATGTCATTGCATGCCTCCCTTGTTCTTGAATAGAGGGGACGAGACGATCGTACGAAAGACAGACGCCGCACGAGCGAACAACCGGACGAGTACGCCACGTTGCTGCGAAGCCCGCCGCAGGCGCAGGCCCTGGCGAATCATTACCCGCGTTGTGCGAAATAGTATACGCGGTCGGTCCACTCGTGCCAATCGTCGGCGGTGCTTCTGACACTTGCGCCCAGACGTAAACTCTTTGGCGGTCGCAAGTTGGGATCGCAGCGATCTTCCCCGCGCGGCATTTCGACACGTTGGTCCGAACTGCCGTTCGGCCTTGCCCGAAACGTCGTAGCGCAACCCCAGGTCAGTCCGCGTCCTCGACGAAGTACACGTTGGCGTTCAACTTGCAGACGCCCTTGTCCCAGTCGATAGATATTGCCCGGCCCAAGTGACGCTTGTTCAACAGCCGCAGCAGCGCCGCGACGTCCTTCGCTTCCCGCGGAGTGCCGTCGGCCCAGATGGTCTTGTTCTTGGCGAGGGCCTTGATCGGCACGCTCCGGTCGTGCTGGATCTTGCCGTGGCACAGGGCCACGAGCAGCCGCAACGCGTCCCGATTCGACCTGAGTTGCGACCGCTGGCCGTCCAACCACACCGCATGCACATTGGCGTTCGTGGGGCATTCGTCCTTGGGGTGGACCAGGACGATGTGCTTGGGCGTGGGCGTGTTCCAATCGAAGTCGTCCTGATACCACTCCCAACCGTCCATGCGCAAGTCGGGCACTTCGATCTGCATGGGCGGCAGCCGGATCTTCTCGGGATCCAGTTTGGCCGTCACCTTGAGCAGCACTTCCAAGCCGCGCTGCCAACCCTTCTTCCGCTTCGCGGGTTTGCGCGGCGCCGGGATGGGCACTCCCGGTTGGTGGTGATCGAGCAGGTCGCAGGTGGCCCAATGTACGGCGGCATAGCTTCCCACGAACGTGGAACCGGCGCAGAGCACCACGACCACCGTATGCCCGCTGACCAACACCTCGTATTTCTGCACGATGGCGTAGTCGGTCAAGATGCCGTCCTTGAGTTCCGTCCGGTGCTCCAACGGCGGCAAATGGGGGCCGATGGACTCGAGCACGCGGTGGTAGGCCGGATCGGGCCACTCCTTCGGCTCGTAATCGAGCGCACCGTAGAGCGGAAAACTGTAGCGCGCGTTCTTCATCTGCCAGTCGGCGGCGGCCGGCACGGACTGGAAGAACAGTCCCGGCCGCCCCACCTTGAACACGCACTTGACGTTGGCGTCGCGGGGCAGCGTGTAGGCGAAGGCGCCGCGGCAGAACTCCACGCGCTCCAACAAGGGGAACTCCGCGCGCGACAGCAAGTTCATGGCCAGCGCAACGGCCCGTTCATCGCGCGGCCGCACGTCCACCAGGTGCGCCAGCCAGGACGGCTTGGAGAACTCCTCGAAGAGTTTCATACCCAACGAGCCGGGCAGAAGCAGCGTCGGGCGGGGGGCCGCCTCGGCCGATGCTGCCTCCGCCGGCCGGGCCTCCTTGTATTTCGCCTCCACGGCCCGCTCGAGTTCCACCTGAATGGCCTCGTTGGCCTCGTGCGTCGCGTGGGCCAACTCCGCCAGAACCCGGCAGCACCAGTAACTCTCCGGGGATCGGTCGTCGTCGTGTCGGCGGACCCGCCGGAAGACCTCCTCGCGCACCTGCCGGGTGACGGCCAGTTCGCCGCCGCGCACCAAATGAAACAGTTTGGACCAGCCTGCGGTGCGGTCGTCCGCTTCCCGGCTGTCGAGCGCCTTGAGTATCTGATCGAACGTGATCCGCGTTTCGGCCCTTGGCATGCCATCTCCTCCGTTGGGGAAACATCGTCGTGTCCCGCGACGCGGCGTCCGCGGCGCGCAGGCGCGCGCGGGCAGTCGTCCGCCTCGCACGGTACATCAGGGGTGGCGACTCCCCAACCGCGCCGCACGTCCTCCTCGCGGCCACCGCAAGCGGTGTCGGCTAGTTCGGTTCTGGTAAGAGCAGAATACGATTCGTTCGCGTGTACGACGCAGTCCGCCGCCGCCGGTCGTCGGTGCGACGGGCAACGGCGCGGCCCCACGGCCGCATGCGTCCGGGTTGTCGGGGCGGCGAAGCGTGCTGGGCTTCGCCGGCAATCCGCATGGAAAAGTTTCTGGCGTTGGGTGTGACGAACAAGGGGACTCGAAACGGCCCCGACAAAAGCTACCATACACGATTTTCACGAAAGCGACAAGCATTTCTCCGCCACGCGCGCCGCATCGCGTTGCGCAACATCGCCGGCGCAAGAAGTTTGCGGCTAATCACGGAAAAATTTCTCCCCCGTCCCGCGCTCTTGCCCGAAGTTTGCTGCTTCGGCGCAGACTCGCGTTTTTCCGCGCGCGCGGCGCGCATCGGCAAGCGCCCCGCGAATCCCTCCTGCGGCGCCGAATTGCCGCGAGAACGGGGCGTTACGACGCCAACCTCGTCGCCGCGCAACATCCTGCGCGGCCGCCGCGCGCGTGCCTGCGCGTTTTCGCGCGTGCGTCGCTCCGTTTGCTATACAGACCGTCTTCAACTTCCCGGTTTTGGAGGCCCTTCCATGCAGGATCTTCATCTTCTTCCGCTCGGCGGGGCGTCGCGGCGCGACGACGTGCCGCCGGCGCCGCACGCCGAAAGCGCGATGTTTCCCCCGGGCGAACGTAGCGCCGTTCTCCGCAGGACGGGTGAGTACGCCCTGCAGTGCGTTCCGCTGCCCGGCGACGACTTGCCCGACGACAGCAGTGACAGCGACAACAACTTGGTGGCGATGCTGCGCGCCGCTGGCGCGGGAGACGCGCGAGTCTGGTACTTGATTCCCCGGAATGACGCCTTGGGGGTGAACGGCATTGCGCCGCCGCTCGGACTGGTGCAATTGGATCCCGGCGCGGTGCTTTCGCTGGGAACGCGAAGTTGGCTGGTCGTTTCCGTCCAACAGTCGCAGCCCGCGCCGGCGCCGGCCGAGTTGGCCGACCGCGATTGTCCGGTTTGCGGCGGCAAGTTGTCCATCACCCCGGTGGTGCAGTGCGGGTGCGGACGCTGGACGCACCTGGAGCGGCCCGATGAGCCCGATTCGCGGGACGCGCTGAACTGCTATCTGGCCTCGGCCGCATGCCCCGATTGCGGCCGGGCCGCCACCTTGCAGCCGCAGATTACGCCCGAGCCGCCGGAGAAACTCGTGCCGGCGGACGAATCGAGTTGGAATGGTCCAATTTAACCCAAGGGGAAGGAAAAAGGGGACAGGCACCATTTGTGCGAAGCACCCTCCGGGCCGTTCCGGCAAATGGTGCCTGTCCCCTTTTTCCTTCCAAAACAGAAACCTCATGGGAGGACTGACCGATGGTCGTGCAGACGTACGACGATTTGACCCGCGCAATTGCCGACGTGCTTGATTTCGACGGACGACCGCGGCCTATTACCCAATCGCTACTGTCGCGGCGGCACTTGTACTTCTTGGGATTCGGTTCGGTTGCCCGGCCGATGGCCCAACGGGCGCTCGACTGCGGCGTGCTCGACGTGACGCTCGCCGATCCGAAACGCTACGCGGAGAAGAGCATCGTCTCGCAATGCGAGCCGAGCGAGGTGGGGCGCCTGAAGGTCGAGGTCGGACGCGAGTGTATGACCGCGCGCGGCGCACGGGTGACGATTCACCCCGCGGACCTCTACGATGTTCCCGACGGTGCGGTCCACGCCAACACAACGCTGATCGTCAGCGCCGACAATCGCCGCGCCGACGTGGGCGCGAACCGGCTGGCCGTGCGGATGCGAGCGTTGCTGCTGAAGGTGAACGTCGAACCGATGTACGGCATGGTGTCGGTCCGGGCGTTCGACTTCCGCCGGCCGTCGCCGGTCTGCGTCGAGTGCGCCTTTTCGGCCGAGACGTATTCCCGCCAGACACATCCCAAGAGTTGCGACGGCACCGGCGAGCGGTCGACCGGGAGTCCGCGCATTCTTAGTCAGGCCGCAGCGGAGTTGGGAGTGCTGGCGCTGACCGAGACCCTCGACGAGAGCCGCTCCGCGCGCTGGCTCTCGCACGAATTGTTGTTCTCCCTGGAAACCGGCACAGCCACCTGGTCGGAGTTGACGCCGAACCGCAGTTGCCGCTGCGACCACGGGGAAAGTTGGCCGGCGATGCAGCGGCTGGCCTCCGGGCCGGAGTCGATCAGCCTGGCCGAGCTGGCGCGGAGTGCCGGCATCGTGGTGGGGCAGGCCACCCATGCCCGTTTCTGCCGGCAAGTGGCCCTGCAAAACCGTTGCGAGCATTGCCACCACGAAGTGTATGGCCCGCGGTGGTTGGCCGTTCTGGACGCTGCGACGGGAGATTGTCCGATCTGCGGCAATCACCTGCGCGCCGTGCCCTTCTACGTTCACGGGGAACTGCCGCTGGACGCCTTGAACGGAGTCCTGGAGCAGCCGCTGGCGGCCTGGGGCGTCGCGCCGGCCGCGGTGATCGAATTGACCGGTGCGACGGGCCGCCAGGCGTTTGCGGTCGGCAGCGACCGCGTCCGTCCGGGGACTGTCCCGTTTTTCGCGGGCACGATGCGCAGCATGGTCGCGAGAACGGGACTGTCCCCTTCCCCTTGCGAAGGAGCCGCCCTATGAGCCGCATGTTCGAGATCAAACAGCAATCGCTGGAGCGCGACCTGCAACATTATGGCCGCGGTTCCGCCATGACAGTGCTGGGCGCCGTTTCCACTGCCGAGGAATGGCGGGCGCTGGTCGAGTTCCGCACCAAGACCTTGGTGAAGGGGCCCGACGACCGCGTGACGACCGACGGTCCCGTGGTCTGCGGCATCCGCTACCTGGAACGGTTCCTGTGGCAGGCGCCGCACCCGATGGAGATCGTCACCGTGCTGCAACCGCTGGGCATTTTCCACCCGAACTGCTCTCCCGGCGGCGCGATGTGCCTCGGGCATCCCAGCGCGGGCTTGACCATGGAGATGATCTTGAACCAAGTTTGGGCCGGATTGAATCTGAATATGAAAGTTGTCGATACGCGGCCGGGCCACATCGCCAACCGCGAGGCGGCCGCGTGGGTGGTGGCCAACGCCCATTTGTTTCCGCTCTGCCGCAAGGGGCTGCTCGAAGATGGCTAAGGGAAGAAGGGGACAGTCCCCATTTGCCGGAACGGCCCGAAGGGTGCTTCGCACAAATGGGGACTGTCCCCTTTTTCCCTTGGCGCGTTTCTTGGTGTTCTTGAAGACTCCTGTCACAATGCCCGCTCGGTCGGAGGAAAGAACCAATGAAGCTCGCTGAAATTCACGACGATACGGTGGCCGCCGCACTGGCGGGTTGCGGTTGGCGGTCCGCGCGAGGAACGACTCACCGCTACACGTTCCGCGACGCCGGCGCCCGCTTGCTCGCGCTAGCGCGCCACGGCGAGTGGGAGATGTACGCGCTGCACGGCAAGGCTTTCGCGCCGCCGGCCGGCGATAGCTGGCTCCACGACAATAGCCGGCTCATGGGGCCGGTGAAGTGGGTTGCCGGCCGCGGCCGCGCGGCGATCTGCCGCGCCGACGTGCCCCGGCAGTGGTCCGAGGCCGGCAAAGGCGCCGCGTTCGTAGGTCGGCCTTCCCAGGCCGACAATGACGGCCTGGAAAGGCCGTCCTACAGTCACGTCGGTCCGCGCCAGGCCTGGGCCGCGGCCCTGACGGACTTCGTCCGCCAAACGCCGGGGACGACGGCCGACTCGTCACTTTCCGTAGGACGGAGTTTCACTCCGTCTTCTTCAGGACGGAGTGAAACTCCGTCCTACGTTGGCGAGCAATGCGGGCTCCCGCTCCCGGCGTTTGCCGAGCAACTGCAACGCGCCGGATGGGCGGCCACGGTCGACGGCCACGGGTTGTTGGTTCACCTCTCCTTGCCGGGCCTGTACCGCGAAATATGCCTGGAGCAATCCGGCAACGGGCATCTGCTCGTCGCCGCCACGCTGGTCGAACTTACGACTCTGCCAAACGAATCGCGGCGGGCGATCGTGGCCCTGGCGGCCGAGGCCAACGCCCGCCTGCCGCTGGTGCGTTACGCCATCGCGGCCGAAGAGCAAGGGGAATCACTCAGAGCCGAAGTCTGTTTGAGTCTGGAGTGTGCGCTGGTTCCCGGCGGATGGTTGCTGACGGCCGTCGAGGTCGTCGAGGCCGCCGTTTCGCTCAGTGCGCGAGAAATGCAGGCCCTGCGGGATCCGGAGCTTGCCAGGTTGGTTCTGGCTGCCAATGCAGCCCACGAAAGGAAGGAGGTGTAATGCCATGTCCTCTGCCACGGTAACCGACAGGTTTGTGACGGTCGAGGTGTTCGATCCCAATCGTCACAAGAGCGTCCTGCTCGAGGGCCTGCGGGCCTCGGCAAGTCTGGCGGAAGTGAAAGCCCGGGCGATGGCCGGACTCCACTTGGAGTCCACCGTCGACTGGAACGTCCGCCACGACCAGTCGGCCCGGCTGCTGCACGACGATCAGCGCCTCGGCGATCTGATCGACGACAACCGCACGCAGTTGTCGCTGACCATGCAACCAGACGCCGGTTTGGGTTGAGTCCCCCGCCGGCGCCGTCCGCCGTCCTGCGCCCGATGCGGGGGCGCAGGGCGGCCTCGTTGTCCCCCCTAACCCGGATCATTCATGGCCAAGGCATGGACAAGCATTTCGCACGATTGAAGCCCGAAGCGCAAGCGAGGGAAGAGCCTCGTTCTCCCCTCGCTTGCGCGTCGGGCTTCAATTCAGCCGTGCATGATCCGAGCTGACCCGCAACCTACGCCCTTCCGCGCGAATCGCATCCCATGAAGCTCAAGCACCAGTACGAGATCGGATTGGTCGCGCAGCGGACCGGCGCCTTGTTGGGGCGCCGGGCCGTGCCCGAGGACCATCTGGAACGTTGCCGCGAATGGGTGCGTTTCCAGGCCCAACGTCGCGCCGCCGTGGCAGACGGCGACGCCGGCGAGATTCTCGACGAGCCTTGTTTCGCCGACGAACACGAAGGCCGGATCGAGGCTATGACCATTCGTATCGGCGACGGCCCGCAGCCGTTCGAACACCGCTTTACGTCGCACACGTTTCGCAGTGTGGCCGATGCCTTCCTCGAGGATGTTGTGGCGGCCGGCGGCGTCGATCGACAGACGCCGGTTGCCTATCGCGTCTTCGCGCGCAGCGTGCCGGAGTCGCCGTCGCCGAACGGAGTGACCGCGAAGGTGCGCCGCCACCCCTTGCCCTTGACGGCAGGCCGGCTTGGAGACTGCCTGGCGCACGCCACGCTCTGTGGAGCGCTGGCCGACGACGACTACCCGCTGTTCCTTCGGGAAGGGGTCGTCCCCCAGTCGGTCAAACGCAGTTGGGCCGGACGCGACGTGGAAGGCGGGGCGTGGCTGGTCGGTAACCTCTACCGCCAACACGAACCGCCGGAAATCTTCGGCGTGATCCACACGGTACTCGAGGCCGTGGGCATGACGCACGAGAAGGACCAACTCGATCTCAGCGCCCAGACGTACCTGCACCTGCAAGAACAACTCGACCGCCGCCGGAACCGCATGGGCCGTGAAGGGGAATTGCTGATGGGCTTCATTCACTCTCACCCTTTCACTCCGGCGACGCAGGACGGCCGCGAAGACTGCCAGGGCTGTGCCGAGCGCAACACCTGTACGGCGACTTCGGCGTTCTTGAGTCGCCGCGACGCCCGCTTCCACACGGCCGTCTTCGGATCGGCGCCCTACGCCGTACAACTGGTCTTGGGGCTGACGCCCCGTGAGGAGTTCGATCTGCGGATGTTTTCACTCGACGGCGGTCAGTTCCGCGAGCGCGGCTTCTACTGCCTCGCCACCGCTACCCCGTCGACCTAACCAGGATCGCAGCATGTCTATGTGTCGCACACCATTGAAGCCTGAAGCGCAAGCGAAGGAAGAACGCTGCCGTTGCTTCGCTTGCGCGTCAGGCTTTACTCCGGCCACGAATCGTCCGACTTAACCAGGAGCCCTCTTCATGTCCGTCGACTTTTCCCACCTGCACCAGCAGCTTGCCGAACTGCTGGGAGACCACAAGATTCCCCCCAACGACCGTTGCGACGCATTGATCTACGAAATCGTCGACAAGGGGCTCGACATGCGCCCCACCGTGCGCCGCCTGGTCGAAGAGGCCGAGGTCGGCCGAAAACTCCGCGACAAGCTCGCGGCGCAGGAGGGGCACGCGCTGATTCCCGAGCGGTTCATCGGCACCGTCGACAAGCCGCGACTCTACGCCCAGGTGACGCGGGGGCCGGGCGTCGTGTGGCTGCCGGCGGCCCCGGAAGAGATCGAAAACCTGCAACCCGGCGACCCCGTGCTCATCGACACCCAGACCGACCGGATTGTCGGCCGCGACGGTCAGCTCCCGATCACCGGCGACGTGGTCGAAGTGGAATCGCTGCCGGCCAACCAGCCGGGTCGGGTATACGTCAAGCGCGAGGGGCACAGCCAATTGGCGCGCTTGCATCACCGGCTGATTGCCGACCCCGACACCTGCCGGCCCGGCACGCGGATGGTGTACGACGCGCTGCGGAACTTCGTGCTCGAGCCGGCCGAGACCGCCACCGACGGCCAGGAGTTGCTGCTCGATCTGGGGCGCATGGGACCCGTCCGCCGGCAGGACGTCGGCGCGCCAAAGCCGGTGGTGGACGAGATTCTCGCCCGCCTGAAGATGTTCGTCGAGCACCCGGACTGGGTCAAGCTGATGAGGGCGCGGATGCGGTGTTCCTATCTGTTTATTGGCGGGACGGGCGCCGGAAAATCGTACTCGCTGCGCCTCATCGCCTCGGAGTACGGCGACTTTCTCGAGGCCGTCACCGGACAGCGGGTCAGCCGCGTGGTGATGTGCGATGCTTCGCAATTCTGGCGGTCCCTTTTTGGCGAGACCGAGCAGATGATTGCGGCCTGGGTGGAGAAACTCGCGCGGCTCGGCGGCCACACGCTCCGCACGCGCGACGGCGACGAGTTCGCCGCGCCCCTGATCGTGTGCGTCGAAGAGTGCGATGCGTTGCTGCGGACCCGCGGCGACCAGACCGGCAGCGGCCACCTGTTCGACCGTCCGCTGGCCCTATTCTTGCAGAAAATCGAGTCCTTGGAGGCGGCGCTGAAGTGCCCCATCCTCTGGGTGGCTACATCCAACCGACCCGATCTAGTGGACCCGGCCTCCCTCCGCAGGATAGGCATGCGTACAGTGTTCTTCGGTACACTTACGGCCGCCGAGGCCGCGGCCGTGCTCGCCAAGAAGCTGCCCGAGGATCTGCCGATCCGCGCCCGCGACGGCCGCGGCGCCGGCTCGCGCGACGCCCTGCTGGGCAAAGTGCTGGGCTACGTCTTCGGCCCGTCGCCCAAGCAAGGGCTGGCCGAAGTGCAGTTCGTCGACAGCCAACGGCGGACCCTGCAGCGCATGGACCTGCTCACGCCGGCGATCCTCGAAGAGGCCGTCAGCGCGGCCGTCGACCGCTGCCTGATGGAGAGCGCCGAGGCGGGCGAACTGTTGGGCATCGACGGCGACGACATCGTCCGCTTCCTGCATCGGCACTTCACGGGGCTGGCCCACCTGCTCCGTTCGCACAACGTGGCCGAACACTGCCCGGAGTGGTTCGCCGAAAGCTCGGTGGCGGTGGCGAATGTCGTTCCGCTGGTGTCGCGCAACCGCCGCCCGGCAGGATTGTTGGTGAGGTAATTCGTTCATCGACCTTCAACAGAAACTCTTTACAGAGGAGACCTTCCCATGACCCTTCAGTTACGCAAACTGTCGCCCAACGTGCAACCGGAAGTCTATTGCGGCGGC
>Ga0233425_10008429_pt1 | contig 13704 bp, 8 predicted proteins | sample Watercolumn_Towu_2_FD_181712 | JGI IMG/M metagenome (GOLD analysis project Ga0233425, IMG submission 181712) | Freshwater microbial communities from Lake Towuti, South Sulawesi, Indonesia - Watercolumn_Towuti2014_140_MG | ecosystem: Environmental > Aquatic > Freshwater > Lake | place: Indonesia...
CTGGGCAACGCGCCGCCGTCGGCGGCAGTCATCGCCGCCCTTGCGCGGCGCGCCGGCGATCCGTCGGCGCTGGTGCGCGAACACGTCGCCTGGGCGCTGCAGCGCCACCGGCACGGGTATACCCATGAGTCCGACGGGTAGGCCGCACGGAGAAACCAGCGGGTGTCCGCTCCGCTGTGCCGCCATCAGGCGGCGGCGAGCAGGGGTGGCATGGGGCAGTCGAGCGTCTCGGCGATGGCCTGCATCAGCTCGGCCTCGGCGACGGTGGCCTTGCCGTCGTGGAGGATGCAGTCGGCGCAGGCGGTGATCACGGACTGCTTGAGGATCGGCGCGAGCGCCGCGAGCTTCTGCAGGGCTGCGGTGAGCGCCGCCGGCTTGCATTCGCCCGCGGGCAGCGGCTCACCACCGGTGTCACGATCGAACAGCACCATGCCCCGTCCATAGGCGGATCGCGCCTGATCCGGCGATGCCGCGCCGGCGCGGGCAATGACGCTCAGGAGCAGGCGGATCTCGGGTAGCACGGCGTCGTGCGTGTAGTACCTCGGTTTGATTAGCCGATCGGCGTCCTCACGCAGGTGCTCGCGCAGCAGGGTGAGCAGGACGAATTCGAACAGGCTCACCTTCTGGTCGGAGCGGGCCAGCGCGTCGATGCGGTCGATGATCGCCGCGCGCGCGGCCGGCGCCAGCGCCTTGAGCGCCGGCAGGGCGATGTTGAACAGCGGCAGGCGCGCCCGCGGCCCGAGCCTGGCGATGGGCTCGATCAGCGCTTCGGCGGCGGCGGCCGTTTCGGCGCCGGCGTTTTCGACAAGGTGGTTGATGGCGGTGCGCCGCGCCATGGCATCGAGACCGGCGAGCAACAGGGCAGTGACCGCCGTCGGCGCGGTTTCGCCGCCGTGCAGGGCGTCGAGCAGCGCCGGCGGGATGGCGGCGTGCAATGCCGCCGCGTAGTCGACGTGGGCGGGCGTGACGTTGCCGACCGCCGCCGCCGCGGCACCGGCGGTCATGGCGATCGCCGCGGTCGGCAGCAGTGTCGCCGCCGGCGCGGCGGGCGTTGCCCGGCGCTCTTCGGCCTCGGCCTTGAACCGCTCGCCGATGCGGCGGGCGGAGAATATGGGATCGACGGCCTTGATGCGGGCCTCGATCGGCGGGTGGGTGGCCATCAGCGAGAAGAAGTAGTCGAGGCCCTGACCAAAGCACATGTGGCTCATGTCCTCGGCATGGACGCTGGCGAGCCGGGCGCCGTTCGCGTCCTGACCGATCTTCCAGAGCGCCCCGGCCAGGCCCGCCGGCTGGCGCGTGAACTGCACCGCCGAGGCGTCGGCGAGGAACTCGCGCTGGCGCGACACCGCGGCCTTGATCAGGCGGCCGAAGAACAGACCGATGTAGCCGATGACGAACAGCGCCAGCCCGATGAGGAACAGTTGGGCGCCGCCACCGCCACGACGCCCGGAACCCCTGTGCGAGCTCCGTCCGGCCGCGCGCATCAGGAACTCGCCGATCTTGCCGATCAGCAGTATCCCGGACAGCACCGCCCACAGGCGCACGTTCAGCCGCATGTCGCCGTGCAGGATGTGGCTGTATTCGTGGGCGACGACGCCCTGCAGTTCGTCGCGCGACAGCTTCTTGAGTGTCCCGGCGGTGACGACCAGCACCGCCTCGGTCGGGCGGAAGCCGGCGACGAAGGCGTTGATGCCGGGCTCCTCGTCCATGGCATAGAGCCGCGGTGCCGGTGTGCCGGAGGCGATCGACATCTCCTCGACGACATTGATCAGCTTGCGCTCGTCCGGGTCCTGGCTGTCGCCGTGGATGCGGCGCGCGCCGACCATCTCGGCGACCGCCCGGCCGCCGGTGGCCAGCGTCAGCGAGGTGCGGATGGTGCCGATGAGAATGACCGCCAGGGTGGCGAGCGAGGCCCAGACCCAGTACGGCGAGTGGAGCCAGTTGACGAAGGGATGCTCCGCCCAGTCCCAGGTCAGCGCTGCCGGCCGCGTGTGCATCTGCTTGAGCACGGCGCCGAACACCCAGGCGGCAGCGATGTTGACGGCGACGATGATCAGCGTGACGGCGAGGATGAAATAGGCGACCAGCAACGCCGTCCTGCGCTGTGCCCGCTGCTGTTCGCGGAAGAAGTTCATCGCATCGCCGCCGCCGGGCGACCGAACGCGCCGGTGGCGCCCGTCAGCCGGTGAACGAGACCTTCACCGGCTGCCGCGCCTCGGCACTCTCCAGCGCCAGGTGCTCGGCCCGGGTGAAGCCGAAGGGCCCGGCAACGAAGTTGTTGGGGAAGCGTTCGCGGCTGTTGTTGTACTCCATCACCGAGTCGTTGAAGTGCTGGCGGGCGAAGGCGACGCGGTTCTCGGTCGAGGCCAGTTCCTCCATCAGACCCTTCATGGTCTCGTTGGCCTTGAGTTCCGGGTAGGCCTCGGCGACCACCATCAGCCGGCTCATCGCCGCGCCGAGCGCCGACTCGGCGCCGTTCAGGGCGGCGATCGCCTGGGCGCTGTCCGGCCGCGCCGCCGCCGCCCGTTCGGCGTTGTAGGCCTGGTTGCGGGCGGCAATCACCGCTTCGAGCGTCTCGCGCTCGTGCTTGATGTAGCCCTTGGCCGTCTCGACCAGGTTCGGGATCAGTTCGTAGCGCCGCTGCAGTTGAACGTCGATCTGCGCGAAGCCGTTCTTGAACTGGTTGCGGCCGGCGACCAGACCGTTGTAAATCATGATGACGTACAGCGGGATGCCGATGATGACGAGCCAGAAAACGATCGTGCCGATGTCCATGCGCCCTCCTGCGGGTTGACCGGGTTCTATACTACTAGGGCGGACAGTATAGCCGCGCCCTTGACCATGAGCGCCAACCCGAGCGAAACCTACGCGCTGAATCCGCAGACCTACGAATGGTCGGCGCGGGCCTTTCGCCTGGTCAGCAAGTGGCTGCGGGTCAATCTCAAGCTGCACCACGAGCGCGGCCAGCTCGAGGCCGGCGACATCTTCCTCTTCAACCACTTCGCGCGGGTCGAGACCTTCATCCCCCAGTATCTGATCTACGACGCATGCGGCGCCCTCTGCCGCTCGGTGGCCTCGGCCGAGTTCTTCCGCGGCAACGACTCGATCACGCGCTATCTCGTCGAGCTGGGCGTCGTGCCCAACAACCACCCGCAACTGCTGCTGCTGCTCGCCGGCGAGATCCTCAAGGGCCGCAAGGTGGTGATCTTCCCCGAGGGCGGCATGGTCAAGGACCGGCGGGTGGTGGACGAGCAGGGGGGTTACAGCGTCTATTCGCGGAAGGCCAATGTCCGGCGCAAGCACCACACCGGCGCCGCCCTGCTCGCGGTCCTGCTCGACGCCTTCAAGGCCGCGGTGCTGGCCGACCACGCCCGCCACCGCTACGACCGCCTGCACCGGTGGGCCGGCGAACTCGGCATCGACGGCGTCGAGCGGCTGGTCGCCGCCGCCCGCAAGCCGACGGTGATCGTGCCCGCCAACATCACCTTCTATCCGCTGCACATCGACGACAACATCCTGCAGCGCGGGGTCGAGCGCTTCGCCGGGGCGGCGTTGACCCGGCGGGCCAGCGAGGAGCTTCTGATCGAGGGCAACATCCTGCTGCGCAAGACCGATATGGACATCCGCCTGGGCGATCCGCAGGCGCCGGCGTCGTCTCTGCGCTGGTGGCAGCGCTGGCTGCTTCGCTACCTCGGCCGCGCCAGCGGCCCGCTGTCGGACTTCTTCGCGCTGGTGCCGAGCACGGATCGCTGGGACAACCGGCTGCTGGCCCGGGGCCTGCGGCAGGTCGTCGGTGAAGTCCGCGACCGCTACATGCGTGGCATCTATACCGAGGTGACGATCAACCTGAGCCACCTCGCCGCCCACGTCATCGCCTGCCTGTATCTGGGCGGCAGCCGCGAGATCGATCAGGTACTGTTCCGGCGCATGATCTATCTGGCGGTGAAGCGGGTGCAGGGACACCGCGGCCTGCACCTGCACCGCGGCCTGCGCAACCCGGTGGCCTACGACGGGATCATCGACAACCGCTGCGGTGGCCTCGAGCATTTCATCCACGCGGCCATGCATACCGGTCTGGCGCAGGCCGATGGCGAGTTGTACCGGTTCAGCGACAAGCTGACGGCGACGCCGGAATTCGACGAGATCCGGCGCCGCAACCCGGTGGTGGTTTATTACAACGAATCGGCGCCGATTCGGGCCGTGCGGGACGCGGCCGCGGCGGCAGTGGCGGAAGCGCCGGCGCTCGCCGCGACCGCCCTCGCGCGCCTCCAGTTCGACGACGAGCTGCTGGCCTTCCAGTGGGACCGGCGCCGCTATACGCGGTCCAAGCACGAGGCGATCAACCGCCAGGAGACGGCGACCGAGAGCGGCGCGCCCTACCTGCTGGTCCCGGAGCAGCCACGGCGCCTCGGCGTCCTCATGGTGCACGGTTTCCTGGCCTCGCCGGCGGAGCTGCGGCCGTTCGCGGAACAACTCGCCGGCCGTGGCTTTCCGGTCATGGGCGTGCGCCTCAAGGGCCACGGCACCTCGCCCTGGGACCTGCGCGAGCGGGGCTGGCGGGACTGGCTGGCGTCGGTGCGCCGCGGCTACGAAATCCTGCGGCCGTTCGCCGAGCGCATCTGCGTGATCGGGTTCTCGACCGGTGGCGCCCTGTCGCTGCTATTGGCCGCCGAGGAACCGCACGGACTCGCCGGCATCGCGGTCTGCTCGGTGCCGGTCAAGTTCCGCAACAGGAACCTGATCTTCGTGCCGCTGCTGCACACCGCCAACAAGCTGTTCAAGTGGGTGACCTCCGAAGAGGGGCCGTTCCCGTTCCGGGTCAACGAGTCGGAGCACCCGCACATCAATTACCGGCATATTCCGATCCGCGGTCTCTACGAGCTGACGCGCATGGTCGATACCCTGGAGCACGACCTCGCCCGGGTCCACTGTCCGGCCCTGATCCTGCAGGCGTCGGGCGATCGCGTGGTCGATCCGAAGAGCGCCCAGATCGTCCACCGCAAGCTCGGCGGTCACCGCAAGACGGTGCACATGGTCGACGCCGACCGCCACGGCATCCTCAACGAGGACATCGGCGAAACGCGGCGGCTGATCGACCGGTTCGTGGACGACCTGGCCGCCGAGGTCGAGACCCGTACCGATTGATCCGGGATGGCTCGGAACGGGCGGCGCCCGGTTAGAATGCCGGACCGCGCCGGAACGGCATGTACCGGCGGCGCCGATCCGATCATGGGGGAGAGAGCAGCGGTGAATCAGAGAAAGCGCATCTATTATTTCGGCGCCTCCGGGACCGAGGGCGGCCGCGACCAGAAGGAGCTTCTGGGCAGCAAGGGCGCCAATCTCGCCGAGATGACGGCCATCGGCCTGCCGGTGCCGCCCGGATTCACCATCGACACCCTGAGCTGCGGCGAATTCAACGACGGCGGCGGCCGGCTGCCGGACGGCCTGATGGACGAGGTGCACTCGCAGATCGCGGCCCTCGAACGCGAGACCGGCAAGACCTTCGGTTCCCCGGACAACCCGCTGCTGCTGTCGGTGCGCAGCGGCGCGGCGGTGTCGATGCCCGGGATGATGGACACCGTGCTCAACCTCGGCCTCAACGACCGCGCGGTCGAGGGCCTCGCCGCGCTGTCCGGCAACCGCCGTTTCGCGCTCGACGCCTACCGCCGGCTGCTGCACATGTTCGGCGACGTGGTGATGGGCGTGCCGCACGAGGCCTACGAGGCCGAGTTCGCGCGCGTCAAGGAGAAGTTCCGTGCCCGCCTCGACACCGAACTTGGCGTCGACGGCCTGACGGCGCTGATCGAGGCCTACCGCCGGCTCTATCGCCGCCACACCGGCGCCGATTTCCCGCAGGACCCGATGCGCCAGCTCGAACTCGGCATCACCGCCGTGTTCCGGAGCTGGGACACGCCGCGGGCGGTCAGCTACCGCGACATCCACGGCATCCGCGGCCTGCTCGGCACGGCGGTCAACGTCCAGACCATGGTGTTCGGCAACATGGGCGAGGATTCCGGCACCGGCGTCGGCTTCACCCGCGACCCGGCCACCGGCCGCAATGCGTTCTACGGCGAGTTCCTGGTCAACGCCCAGGGCGAGGACGTGGTCGCCGGCATCCGCACGCCGCGGCCGGCGCGCGAGATCAAGGCCTGGCGGCCGGACATCTGGGCGCAGCTCCTCAAGGTGAAGGAGACGTTGGAACAACATTATCGCGACGTCCAGGACATCGAGTTCACCATCGAGCGCGGCCGCTTCTGGATGCTGCAGACCCGCACCGGCAAACGCACCGGCCACGCGGCGGTGAAGATCGCGGTCGACATGGTCGGCGAGGGCCTGATCGACAAGCGCACTGCGGTCCTGCGGGTGCCGGCCGAGGACATCACCCAGTTGCTGCTGCCGTCCTTCGATCCCAAGGCGCATCGGCACGTCCTGGCCCGCGGTCTGCCCGCCTCGCCGGGGGCCGCGGTCGGCCGCCTGGCCTTCACCGCCGACGAGGCCGTGGCCCGCGCCGGCAAGGGCGAGGCGGTGATCCTCGTCCGTCGCGAGACCAGCCCAGAGGACGTGCACGGCATGCACGTGGCGCAGGGCATCCTGACCGCCACCGGCGGCACCACCAGCCATGCGGCCGTGGTGGCGCGCGGCTGGGGCAAGTGCTGCGTGGCCGGCGCCCACGGCCTGCTGATCGACGAGAAGAAGCGGACCGTCGAGATCGACGGCCGGCGCTACGGGCCGAAGGACACCGTCAGTATCGACGGCGGCACCGGCGAGGTGATGCTGGGCGCGGTGCCGACGGTGGCGCCGGCGGTATCGGGCGATTTCGGCCGGCTGATGCGCTGGGCCGACGAATTCCGCCGCATCGACATCATGGCCAATGCCGACACGCCGGCCGACGCCAGGCGGGCGCGCGATTTCGGCGCCGTCGGCGTCGGGCTGTGCCGCACCGAGCACATGTTCTTCGGCCCCGACCGGATCATGGCCATGCGCGAGATGATCCTGGCCCGCGACGAAGGTGCGCGGCGCAAGGCGCTGAAGAAGCTCCTGCCCTATCAGCGCCGCGACTTCGAGGGCATCTTCAGGGCCATGCGCGGCCTGCCCGTGGTGGTGCGCCTGCTCGACCCGCCGCTGCACGAGTTCCTGCCCCAGGATCAGAAATCGCAGGCGGCGCTGGCGCGGGCGCTCGGCCTGTCGCCGGCGGAGGTGCACCGGCGCGTCAACCAGTTGCACGAGATCAATCCCATGCTCGGCCACCGCGGCTGCCGGCTGACCGTTACTTATCCCGAGATCCTGGAGATGCAGGTGACGGCAATCGTCGAGGCGGCCATCGCCTGCAAACGCCGGCGCATCGATGTCCGGCCGGAGATCATGATCCCGCTGGTCGGGTTTCCGCGGGAACTGTCCTCGCTGCGGGCGAAGGTCGAGGCCACCATCGCCCGGGTGCGCGCGGCCAGGAAGTCCGGCGTGGCGCTGCACATCGCCATCGGCACGATGATCGAGCTGCCGCGGGCGGCGTTGCTGGCGCGCGAGATCTCCGCGCACGCCGATTTCTTCAGCTTCGGCACCAACGACCTGACGCAGATGACGCTGGGCTACTCGCGCGACGACGTCAACACCTTCCTGCCCGATTACCTGAAGCAGGGGCTGCTCGACACGAATCCGTTCGTAACCCTCGACGTCGCCGGGGTCGGCCAGCTGGTGGCGATGGCGGTGCAGCGGGGCCGCGAGGGGCGGCCGGGTCTGCAGTGCGGGATCTGCGGCGAACACGGTGGCGATCCCGCGTCGGTGGAATTCTTCGCCGGCGCCGGGCTGGATTACGTCTCCTGCTCGCCGTTCCGGGTGCCGGTCGCGCGCCTGGCGGCGGCACAGGCGGCGATCAAGTCGCCACCCGCCGCGCCGCCGTCAACGGTTGATCAGGCGACCTGATCGCAGGCCTTGATGCAATCGGCGCAGGCGTCGGCGCAGGTCTTGCAGACCTCGTGATCCTTCTCGTGCTTGCGGCATTCGTCCTCGCAGTCCTTGCACACGCCGCGGCAGACACCGGCCAGCGCCTTCAGGTGCGGCGAGTTGCTGGCCGCCATGCTGGCGAGGGCGGTGCTCATCGCCACCAGCTCGGTGACCTTGTCGGCGCACTCGGCGAGCGTGGTATCGCCGGACTTGAACATCTCGATGCAGTGATCGAGGCAGACCTGGCCGGTGCGCACGCAGTCGTGGGCCGCCTTGATCAGCGCGTCGTGCGGGCAGCAGGCGCCGCGCATCATTTTTTGATGATCATGCCCTTGTTGCTGCTGCTCGTGCTGATGTTCGGCGGCTGCCGCCGAGCCGGCGATGGCCGTGGCGGCGAGGGCGCCGGCGCCGAGCAGGACCTGGCGCCGCGAGATGGCGGCTTCGGATACGTTCATGGTCGTGTTCATCGTTCGATCTCCGTGGGTTGTGGGGCTGCAACGGCGTTAGTCTACCTCATGGCCGAGGGTCGTTGATTCGGGAGGGTTGCATGCGCGTTCACTACTTCCAGCATGTGCCCTTCGAGGGCCTGGGTTCGATCGCCGAATGGCTGACCGACAAGGGCCATGTCGTCACCGCGACCCAGTGGTGGGCGGACGGTCGGCCGCCGTCCCTCGACGACGTCGACTGGCTCATCGTGATGGGCGGCCCCATGGGCGTGCATGACGAGTACAGGCATCCGTGGCTGGTGGCGGAGAAACGCTGCATCGAGGGCGCCATCGCTGCCGGCCGGGCGGTGCTCGGCATCTGCCTCGGCGCCCAGCTCATCGCCGACGTGCTGGGCGCCCGTGTCTATGCGAACGGACAGAAGGAGATCGGCTGGTTCCCCGTCCGGCGCACGCCGGCCGCCGCCGGCCATCCACTGGGAATGGTCTTTCCGGAGTCGGAAGAGGTGTTTCACTGGCACGGCGACACCTTCGATCTGCCGGCGGGGAGCGTGCACCTGGCGGCCAGCGCCGCCTGCCGCAATCAGGCCTTCGTGCTCGGTGAGCGAGTGCTTGCGTTACAGTTTCACCTCGAGACCACGCGCGGCTGCGCCGAGGCCCTGCTGCGCCAGTGCCGCGACGAGCTGGTGGCGGGACCGTACGTCCAGTCCGCCGCCGATATCCTGGCGCGACCCGCGCGCTTCGCGCGCATCAACGATCTGATGCGTGAGACTCTCGACACGATCGCCGCACAGGCGGTCAGCCGCTGAACGCGATCAGGGCGATGCCGGCCACCATGATCGCGCCGCCGGTCAGGTGTTGCAGCAGCCGCTGCTCGCCGAACAGCAGGGCCCCGTAGAGGATCCCGAACAGCAGGCTCGATCGCTTCACCGCGATCATGTAGGCCACCGCCACGTCCTGCATGGCGAGGAAGTGGGTGTAGACCATCACCGCCATGGCGATGCCCACCGTGAGATGTGCCGCCGGCCGCCGCACCAGGAGCGGCAGCCAGCCGCGCGGCGCGCGGATCATGACCACGGCGAGCATGAAGGCCGCCAGGATCAGGAAATAGAACGGCCCGAAGAACGCCGCCGGCACGTGGGCGATGGCGCCCTTGGCGAGGGTCGAGGTGAGACTGTAGATAATGGCGACGCTGAGCATGAGCCGAGGCCCGCGCTCGCGGACGATGAATTTGAGCGGCGCCAGCCACGAACGGCGGCCGTTGTCGTCGACGCGGTCGATGTTGAGCGCGTAGGCGCCGGCGGTGACGACGAGGATGCCGATCAGCCCCGTTGCCGACACCCGCTCGCCGAGCAGCAGCCAGGCCGTCGCCACGTTGAACACCGGCGTGAAGGCGAGGTAAGGCAGGGTGTGGGCGAGGGGACTGTCGCGGATCGCGCGCATGTAGAGCAGCATCGCCACCACATCGAAGGGCAGGAGTGCCGCCACCCAGCCCCAGAAACTCCAGGACAGTTGCGGCCAGGGCACAAGCAACAGCAGCGGGGCGAGCAGCAACGCCGCCCACACCAGGCGCACGGCCAGCATATCGATCGCCGGATATCCGGCGAGCAGGCGCTTGGTCGCCGCGTCGGCGGAGGCCAGCGCCAGGGCGCAGATCAGGGTCAGCGGCAGCCAGTGCATGCGGGTCAGCGGATCAGACGCCGCAGCGCGGCGGCGGTTCAGGGCGCCGCCGCCGGCCTGCCGAAATAGTAGCCCTGGAAGGTGTTGCAACCCAACTCGCGCAGGACGCGCAGCTGGTTTTCGTCCTCGACGCCCTCGGCGATGGTCTCGAGATCCAGCGCCCGCGCCAGCGCCACCACGGCCTGGGCGATGGCGCGGTCGTTGGGGTCCCTGGCCACCCCATCGACGAAGCTCTTGTCGATCTTGAGCTGGTCGATGGGGTAGAGCTTGAGATAGTTGAGCGACGAGTAGCCGGTGCCGAAGTCGTCGATCGACAGGCGCACGCCGAGCGTGTTCAGATTCACCAGGATGGCCATGACCTGTTCGGTGGGCTCGACCAGCAGGCTCTCGGTGATCTCGAGTTCGAGCCAGCGACTATCGAGGCCGGTCTCGGCGAGCACGGATCTCACCAGATCCTGCAGATTGACCTGCCGGAACTGCTGGGCCGACAGGTTGACGGCGATGCGCAGTTCGCGGCCGGCCGCCTGCCAGGCCCGGCAGGCGCGGCAGGCCTCGCGCAGCACCCATTCGCCGATCGGCACGATCAGGCCGGTGTCCTCGGCGACGCCGAGGAAGGCGCCGGGGGCGAGCAGGCCGCGGCCCGGATGCTGCCAGCGCAGCAGCGCCTCCATGCCCACCAGCCTGCCGTCTTCGCCCTCGACCTGCGGCTGGTAGTAAAGCACGAACTCCTGCCGTTCCAGGGCCAGGCGCAGATCCGATTCGATCTGGAAGCTCTCGTGGGCGCGGGCGTCCATCTCCTCGGAGAAGAAGCGGAAGGTGGCCCGGCCCGCGGATTTGGCGTGGTACATGGCGTTGTCGGCGGACTTGAGCAGGGTGTTGACGTTGTGGCCGTCGCGGGGATAGAGGCTGATGCCGATGCTGGGCGTCACCTTGAGGGAATGGCCCTCGATGACAAGCGGCTGACTGATGGCGTCCTGCACGCTGTCCGCCACCCGGGTGACGCCGCCCAGCCCCTCGACCTCGGCGAGCAGCACCACGAACTCGTCGCCGCCGAGGCGGGCGACGGTGTCGGCGGCGCGCACACAGCGCAGCAGCCGTTCGGCCACCTCGCACAGCAGTCCGTCGCCGATCGGATGACCGAGCGAGTCGTTGATGGTCTTGAAGCGGTCGAGGTCGAGGAACAGCACCGCCACCATGCCGGCGGCGCGCTTGGCCTGCAGGATGGCCTGGCGCAGGCGGTCGGCGAGCAGGGCGCGGTTCGGCAGGCCGGTCAGCGGGTCGTGATGGGCGAGGTGTTCGATGCGGGCAATGGCAGACTTCTGCTCGGTGATGTCGGCGAACACCGCGACGTGATGGGTGATGCGGCCGCTGCCGTCGCGGATGACGCTGATGTTGAGCCATTCGGGGTAGGTCTCGCCACCCTTGCGGCGGTTCCAGACCTCGCCGCGCCAGCCGCCGCGCTCGGTGATCGACGTCCGCATCTGGCGATAGAAGGCGGGGTCGTGGTGGCCCGACTGCAGGAAGCGCGGATTCCTGCCCATGACCTCGTCGGCCGCGTAGCCGGTGATGTCGGTGAAGGCGCGGTTGACCGACAGGATGTTGTTGTCGGCGTCGGTGACGATGATGCCCTCGTGGGTGTTGTCGAACGCGGCCTGCGCCAGGGCCATCTGTTTCTGCGCCAGGATCAGATCGGTGATGTCGTAGAACCAGCCGAGCACCGCCGCTTCGCCGCGCCAGGTCATGGGCACGTAGGTGGCCAGCGCCCAGGTGGTGCCTGTGCTCGGGATGGACAGTTCGACCAGTTTGTTGGTGATCTTCTCGCCGGCGGCCAGCCGCCGGACGATCTGCCCGTATTCCTCCGGGCGGGTGTAGTAAAGGATCGGATTCTTGCCGACCGCCTGATCGCGCTCGACATTGATCAGCGTGGCGTAAGCCGGGTTGTCGTACACCACCTCCCGCCCGTCGGCCCGGGCGACGCTCACGGCGATAGGGCTGCTCTCCAGCAGGTTCTGCAGGCGGGCTTCGTGTTCGTGCCGCTCGCTGATGTCCCGGGTGATGCCGAGCTGCACCGTCCTGCCGTCGAGCATCAGGGGTACGGCGTGGGTCTCCATCCAGCGCCTGACCCCGTTCAGACCGACGATCTCGTATTCCATGGACTCGCTCTGACCGGTGCAGACGCGCTCGTTCATGCCCCGGTAGGCGTCGCGCTGTCCGTCGGCGATGAGCGGGTAGACGCTTTGGCCGCGGATCTGGTCCTCGCTCGCCGCGCCGACCATCGACAGCCCCGCCGGATTCATGGCAAGGACGGTGCCGTCGGCGGCGACCAGCTTCACGCACTCCGGTTCGCTCTCGATGATCGCCCGCAGCTTCGACGCCGTCGCCCGTTGTTCCACCTCGGCATGTCGCCGCTGCGCGTCCGCGACGTGGAACCTGCGCAGGCCGATGAAGCTCAGGACGAGAAACATCGAGATCGTCAGGATTACGAACAGCGAAATCGCGAAAGTCGCCTCGTAATAGCCCGCCCGCAGGCTGGCCAGACTGAGCCAGCCCAGCAGGAAGGGGATCAGGATCGCCGAAATCAGCAGATTGGCGGCCAAGTCCCCGAGAGGCCCTGACCGGGAAAATACACCCGGGAATCCACGGTCCGGGTGAACGAGCAGCGCGCTCACGACAAGACACAGGAAAGCGGCGGCGGTATTCAGGGCCATGGGGATGTAAAAGTCGATCCCCTTGAAGGACTCGATGCCGTAGCTGTAGCCGAGGATCGCGAGCCCGGCGATGAAGGCCGGGATCGCCAGGAGCGATTGCGCGGCGAAAACCGCCGCCCGGGCTTGGCTGCACAACAACGACATGACGAAGCCGGTGACCAGAAAACACAGGGCGGTGCTCGGCGCCATCCGGCTTGGATATCCCGGTTCCACATCGAGCCTGGCGGGGAACAACAGGGTGTCGATGGCGAAGGCGGTGCCGAGCGTCAGATCGCTGAGTTTCATGGCGCTGGCGGCGATTACGGCCGTCACCGCAAGCCGGCCGGCAAGCCGGAGCCAGGGCGCGGATCTGCCGGCGTGCAGCCGTACCGCCTCGAAACCCAGCAGGATGAAGGCGGTGGCGGTCGCCGGATTCATGGCGGACCCCGTGGTCGTGAACCGTTTCAGACTGCTGATGTCCAGTGCCCAGCCGATGAGCGCCAGCACGCCCAGGACGATGGTGACCGCCGAGAGCGCATATCCCGCTTTGATGCCGGCAATCATGGTCGGGCAACTATCCCGGAAGTTCAGGTATGGATGCAGACTCGCGTACACCAACGGTTTCTTACCTATGCGATAAGTGTAGCCGTATCGGGAGCCAGGGATACACTCGAATCTCACCCGCAAGGCCGTTTAACTTCAGCGATTTCTTCGACGATGAAGGTGGCCCGCGCGCTCGGCCTGACGCGCCGCAGGGCGGCGACCAATTCGTCATGCATCGCCAGTTCGTGCCGCAAGCCGTCGGTCATGGCGGTGGCGCGTATCTCGATCCGGTTGCGGATCTCGTTCTGTTCCCAATGGGCGATCTTGAGGAAGGTGACGATCAGCGCCAGGGCCACGGCCAGTGTCGGCAGGGCGATCGAAAACAGGCGCCGTCGCCATAACCGATCGCG
>Ga0233425_10008430_pt1 | contig 13702 bp, 12 predicted proteins | sample Watercolumn_Towu_2_FD_181712 | JGI IMG/M metagenome (GOLD analysis project Ga0233425, IMG submission 181712) | Freshwater microbial communities from Lake Towuti, South Sulawesi, Indonesia - Watercolumn_Towuti2014_140_MG | ecosystem: Environmental > Aquatic > Freshwater > Lake | place...
GAAGCCATAGTGAAGCTCAAACGCGCGGTTGTGTTTCAGGTGCCACGGAACTACCATGGTTCCATTGAGCAATGACAACGCAGCGCATACTGATACTCGCAATCGCCTTCACCGTCTCCGCGACCGCCCAGCCGCCGGGTAAGAACATCCCCGTCGAGAAGGACATCATTTATGGGAGGGCAGGCGGAGTGGAGCTTAAGCTGGACCTGGCCTGGCCTGCCGAGGGAGTTGGTCCCTTTCCGGCCGTCCTTTGCATTCACGGCGGCGGATGGCAACTCGGCGACAAGCAGCTCTATGGCGACTTGATTCGCGGGTTGGCGAGCCGCGGCTTTGTGGCGGCCTCCCTGGACTACCGCCTCACCCCACGATTCGCTTGGCCGGCGCAGCTTGAGGATGTCAAGTGCGCCGTCCGCTTCCTCCGTGCACACGCAGCCGAGTACCGGATCGATGCAGACCGGTTGGGGGTGCTCGGCGATTCCGCCGGCGGACACCTCGCGCTGATGGCGGGGCTGACAGGCCCCGGAGACGGATTCGATAGCGCTAGCTGCGGCGACCCGCGGGTCTCCTCCAAGGTCCAGGCCATTATTGATTTCTTTGGGCCGGCCGATCTCACCTCTTTCCGCGTCCCAAAGGAGAGCGAGCCGTTGATCATTCGGGATTACGGGTGGGATTCCAGCCAGGTTCTGTTCAACCTGCTGGGGTCCCGAGATCGCTCCGCCCCGGTGTTCCGGCAAGCGTCACCCATCACCTACATCGACCCGGCAGATTGTCCGGTGCTGATTTTCCACGGCACCGCGGACAATCTGGTGTCCATCGAACAATCCAAAGCGCTGGACCGCGCCTTGGCGAAGGCTGGCGTATCTCACCGTCTGGAGATCGTGGAAGGAGAGGGCCACGGCTGGACCGGGGCAAGACTCGAACGCAGTATCACGCAAGCGATCGAGTTCCTGGATAAGATACTGAAGCGCTGAGCAGCGGCACCGGGAGGGCCCCGAGGCCGCGCGTAATCCTTCAGCAACTCCAAAATCATGCGCCCGGGGGTGTGGCCTCTGTACGTCTCGCTCGATTTGGCTGCCCCGCAGGCGGCTGATGGCAACGGCGACCCCTCCCCGCGACTCTTCTGTAACAGCCGCGCGACTTGCGCTAAACCATGCTCGATGAAGCTGGTGATGATCCGCTCTTGCGTTAACCGCGTTCGGTCCGCGCTCGCAACGCTCCTGGTCTCGGCGACACTCTTCGGCCAGGCGCTGCACTCCGCGGCCGCCGCGGAGGTCGAAATCCTCCGTGACCCCTGGGGCATTCCCCATGTGTTTGCGGCCGCCGAGTCGGACGGCTTCTTCGGCCTTGGCTACGCCGCCGCCGAGGATCGCCTGCTGCAAATGGAGTTGATCCGGCGCAAGGCCGCAGGTCGCGAGGCGCTTGACGACCTCCAACCCGATCTCGTTGGAAAACTGCGCGATGTTGTAGAGAAGGATGTCGATCGGCGATTGGGCGGCCAGCGCGCGGAAGTAGTGTTCGATGCTCTGCTGGCTGACCTTGAAGTAATACGGGCCGGTGACCGAGACCGCGCGGTAGCCCAAGTCGGCAAAGCGCCTGCAAGCCTCAAGCACCAGATCAATGTTCGGCTCGGCCGCCCCGGCCAGAATCGGCACGCGTCCGCGTGCCTCGTCGGCGATGATTTCGACCACTCGGATGCGCTGCTCGAAGCTCAGGCGGATGAACTCGCCCGTGCTGCCGTTGGGATAAAGGCCGGTGACGCCCATGGCGATCAGCCATGAGACATAGCGGCGCAACTCGCCCTCGTTGATGCGGTGGTCCTGGTGGAACGGGACGACGTTGGGGGTGAAGATGCCCTGGATTGTGGTAATCACGCGCGGGTTCGAGAGAGTTCCTATTGGGCTGCACCCGATGCCAGGGAATTGCCCCAGGCCAGAATCGCCATCGAAATGATGAGCACTGCGACGGCCAGATACATGTGTTGGCGGGGTTTGCCGGTTATGCCACGCCACTCGCCGCTGGCGAAACCCAGTGCCTGGCCTCCCAAGATCAGTGTTCCTTGCACCACACCGAAACCAACGGACGCACCCAGCGCCCCGAGCAGGATCATACCTTTGCCGAGCAGCACGCTCGGGATGAAAAACAACAGACCGTAAACCAGCGCCAGAAGAATTTCTTTCGGATTCTGCAGCAGGACATTCCAGGATTTCTTCCGGGTCAACAGCCACGCAGGGTAAAGCGCATTCACCAGCGCCGCGCCGAACAGCGCCAGAGCCCAGACGGCCACTCCGGCGGCGAAATCCGATGCTCCGTGGGCTTTGAACGCCTCGATGACGGGACCCTGGCTGTAGGCAAAGGCAAAACCCCAGCCGGCGGAGAGCACGCCCGCCGTCACCACCATGATCAAACCAAGCCCAAAGCCGCCGGCCGCATGGGTCTTCTTCTCTTCGCCCGAACGCAGCATTTTTTCCCGGCCAAATCCCGCCAGCGAGGCCAGGAAGACGCCGCCGACCATGACCAGCACACCGGCGAGCACTGTGAAGCCTGCCTTGGAATTCAAACCCGGCGCGAACGCGAAGGCGCCGGAAGCCTTGAAGACCATGGGCGTAATCACCCCCACGCACGCGCCAATGGCGCAGAGAATGCCGTAGGTCAGACTCACCCCGATTCGGACAAAGCAGAGCAGGGCCAGGACTTGGGCAATCCCCCACGCCAGCGAAAAGAGGTTGGCCCGGATCAGCAGCCCTGTCGGCACGGAACCATAGGCAGCGAGAATATCGGGACAGCCAATAAACGTGATGGCCCAAGGAAGAATCAGCAGCGCGAAGAGCATCGAAACGAACGCGAACTGCTCATACCGGAACCGCCGCATCAACTTCAGCGGCCAGGGGCTGGTTCCCATGACCAACCCCGAAATCACCGTGACGAGGACGCCGACTAGAACGGTGTCTTGCATAGATGAAGTGCGCTCGATGGAGGCTATTGAACTGGCGCGGACACGGCGGACGCGCGGTTGGCTCTGGCTCTCACCTTCGGGTAGTTCTGCTTGAGATTGGCTCCATTGTTGCGAGTGCGGCGGGGACTACCATTGCCCGCTTTCATGAGATCGCCGTAAAGCCCGGGTTCAACCGGGATGCCCTGGACCGATCGAATCCGTTCCGCACGGTATTCCGGGTCACCTGGCACCAGCACTTCGCCGCCCGGAGCCGCCGGCGGTTGGCGGCGAGCTTCCCTGGCCATTTCGGCGACCACGGCGGCAAGCGAGCGCCCTCCCGCAAAGCGCGTCGGATCGATGGCCAGCATCAAGGACCCCAGATGGCGGCGCGCCGACGGGTCGCCATACATCGCCGGAATGTGCGGACCGAAGGGCATGCCATTGAGCGGGCCGCACAACACATCGATGAGAAACGCCAGCGCGTAGCCCTTGTGTTCCGCCATCGGAAGGAGAGTCGCCGCGGCGCAGGCATCGGTGGTGGGGAAGCCGTTCTCATCGAGCGCTACTCTCGCTGGCAAGAGGTGTCCCTCCCTGCGCGCGTTCATCATCCGGTTCATCGTCGTCGCGCTGGTGGCCATGTCCAGGCAGACGGGACGGCCTTCGTCCGACGGTACCGTGATGCAAATCGGGTTGGTCCCAAGGAAGGCGCGGTTCCCACCGTGCGGAGCCACAAAGGCATCAGAGTGGGTGAAGGCAATGCCGATCAATCCCGTCTCCGCCGCCTGGCGGCCGTAAAGCCCGATGGCGCCGCAATGCGTCGAATGACGGCATCCAACGACTCCCACGCCACTGGCTTTTGCCATGGCGATGGCTTCCTGCATCGCCCGGTGGCAGACGACGATGCCCAAGCCGTGCCCGCCATCCAACATGCCGGTGCAGGGGCCAGTCGCGGTGAAACTCAGCACCGGCTTGGTTTCGATGGAACCCGCCTTCAACCGCCGCAGATAATGTGGCAGGAGAGCTATCCCATGCGAGTCAATCCCCCACAGGCTGGTTTGCACCAGGGATCGCGCCACGAGGGAAGCGTCGGAGTCGGAGAGCCCGCAGGCCTTCAGTTTCCCGACTGCCAGACGTCGTAGTCTTGCCGCCGAGATGGAAATCGTCCCCGGAGTCTTCTTCTTGATGTTCATGATTCTATTCCAGCCGCAGCAGGGCACGGCACCAACCGCCATCAACACCTTGGAGATGAATCGGCGCGGCAATCAATTCGTAGGCCCCCGCGGCTACCTCCCGCAGCCGCAGATTCTCGATGATGACCACCTCGTGACCCAAGAGTTCCCTGTGGGCGGGGAAAGCGGCTTCGCTGGGCGGGTCAATGGTCAGGTAGTCGAGTCCGACCGTCCAGATGCCGCGCGCCACGCACCACTCCGCGGCGGCGCGGTGGATGTAAATGAATTTCGGATTCCACGGCTGGTGCCAGTAGTCGGTCAGCCCATTGCGCGTCTTGAGGAGCAATCGCTTGGTGTCCGCAGGGATTCCCGCCCGATCCAGCGCCGGCGCGTTTACGCACTCCGATTCGCCCGTGAGGTCGGCGACCCAGCACGGTCCAAGCCATCGGTCCAGGGCGACTTCGTCCAGGCGCTTGGCCCCACGGATGAAGTGCCACGGCGCATCCACGTGCGTGCCGTGGTGCAGGCCGCCGTGGTAGAAACCGACGTTGGCCGGGTTGCCTTTTTCGTGGGTCCATCCCGGCCAGAGAAACTGCGGCGATGGATCTCCCGGAAAAACCGTCGTGCGGGGACTAGTGGGAACACTGATATCGAGATAGCGCGGCACGGTTACTCCTTGCAGTATTCGGCGGAGGGAAGTGAGCCATCCATGACATAGCCGCCATCAATGGTCAGGTGCTGGCCGGTCATGTATCGGGATTCATCGCTGGCGAGAAAGACGGCGCCCGCCGCGATCCACGAGGCCTCGGCAATTTCCTTCAAGGGCACTCGCTCAAACAGGGAACGCTTCACGGATGGCGTGTACATCGGAGTGGTCAGTTCGGTGAACGTCGCCCCCGGCCGAAGGTAGTTGACCGTGATCTTGTGCGAAGCCAGTTCCGTGGCCAGCGTCCGGCAAAAGGACTCGATGCCTCCCTTGGCCGCCGTGTAATGGCCGCAGTTCGGCTCGCTCAGCACCGCGTGAATGCTGGAGAGCGCGATGATCCTTCCGCCGCCCCCCTGCTGGATCATCTGTCGGGCCGCCTGCTGCGAACACAAGAAGACGCTCTTCAAGTTGGTGCGCAGGATGAAGTCCCAGTCCTCCTCCGGCATGTCCGCGATCTTGGAGAACCGAATCACGCCGGTGTTGTTGACCAGGATGTCCAGCCGGCCCAGAAAGCGGATTGCTTCCACGAAGGCCGAGCGCACCTGGGACGAATTCCCGACGTCGCAGGGCAGGAAGCACGCGCGCCGCCCCAGGCTTTCCAATTCCGCCACCACGCCTTCAGCTTTGCTCTGGTTGATGTCGAAGATCACCACGTCCGCTCCTTCACGGGCAAAGGCCTGGGCAATGGCTTTGCCAATGCCGCTGGCGGCTCCGGTGACGATTGCCGTCTTGTCTTTCAGTCTCATCGGTTGTAGTAATGTGATACGTCTTGCAAGTGACTTCTGATGTGCATACACTTTGGCCAACAACATGTCAAACGTGAAGCGACTCAAACGCGCCGGCCAGACGGCGGAGCAGGTCTTCCACCGCCTGATCGAAGCGATCCTCAGCGGCGAGTTGCCCGGCGGCCAGCCGGTCCCCGAGGTCAGTCTAGCCGAGGAATGGAAGGTCGGGCGCACCCCGTTGCGGGAAGCCATGAGGCGGGCTGCGGAAAGCGGGTTCATCGTGCTGCGCTCCAACCGCCGGCCCGTCGTCCGCCGGTTGACTGCCGAGGATATCCGGGAGCTTTACGAGTTGCGGAGACTGCTGGAATTGCACGCTCTGGAAAGGTCCTGGGGAGACATCGCTCCCGCGCAGATCCGGGCGATTATGAAGGTGGCCGCGCAAGCTCGCCCGGGCAAAGCCAGTGATTGGGTCAAACGCTGCTTGGAGCTGGACTTGGTCCTGCACGGGCTGTGGACAGGAGGCTGCGGCAATTCGTGGCTGATCCGCGATCTGGAACACCATTACCGCTTCCTCCGGGTGTTCCAGAGTTGGATTGCACGCGATCAGGAGGCGGTCGCGATGGCTTACCGGGAACACCTGGGCATCTTGAAAGCCATCGAGGCCCGCGACAAGGCGAGGGCGCTGGCGCTCCTGGGCGATCACATCGCCGCCTCCGCCAAGAGCGTCGAGCGGGTCCTGGCCAAGGCCGAACTCGCCAACCCGCGGCCTGCCTGATCCGGGAGAACCGTGAATGCCCGGGGCCGCGGAGCGGATCAAGACACGGGGCCTCTGGGGTGGAAAGGCGGCTGGACAAAATAGCCAACAAAAGTTCTTGCCTGCCATTCTAACGTGTATACACTTCTGTGGCCGTGAGTCAACCAATGCAACCAATGCAACCAATGAATAACATGAATAACAACACATGCTCCCTGTTCGCCTGCCTGGTGCTTCTGGCTTCCGCCGCGCATGCCGGCAATGTTCTCACACCGTCCCCTGGCTTCCTGTTGGCTTGGGACGGCAACGATGGCGACGGTGCGAATCCGGTGCCTGCCAACCTCGCGACCGAGCCCGGCGTGACGGTGATTACCTCGAGCGACCTAGGGACGATACTGGGGTTGGACTATCACTTGGCGGTGAACGTCAACGACGGGCTCTACGGCAACGCCAATTGCTGGATCAGCGGTTTCGGCGACCCGGCCTACGCAGCGGTCGTCTTCCCGCGACCGTCCCTGATTTCCGGCATCGCGTTTGGGCGGGACAACTTGGGCGCATTCGATGATCGATGCCTGGGCATTTATACGATCCAATTCACCAAGGTTGCAACGCCGACCGCCGAAACAGAGGACACCGGTGACGCGGCGAGCGGATGGCAGACGATCGGCACTGTCGACAACCAGTCGAGCGACGACAGGGACCGGGGAGGAGCGTTCACCGCGTATCTGCGTCACAAGTACGAAGTGGGCGTTAGCGGCGGTGGAGCACTAACGAACGTCACGGCCATCCGAATCATCGTTCCGGCGGCTGTCAACCAGGGGCTGGATGAGGTTGAGGTGTTCGGCGACTCCGGCATCAACCCCGCGGATCCGGACAACGACGGGTTTGACACCGACGTGGAGGTGCCGCTCGGCTACGATCCCAAGAATGCGGCCAGTTCGCCTAGCGGTGTCTCCAAGGCGGAAACAGCATTCGAGTTCAGCTTTTATGCCGCCCGGCGGAAACTCTATCGTATCGAGACGTCGCCCGACCTTAATACCTGGACCACGCTGGAAGATAACATCTCCGGAACTGGCGGCGAAATCCGACGGCTCTATTCCATGCGTGGCCAATCCCGGCTGTACTATCGAGCTGTGGTGCGCCCATGATTGGCTGCTCTGCGAGCGGCAACGGAGCCCTGCAGCGCGCCGGCGCAGAAAACTGTAGTGTTGCATGCCGCTCCGCCACCGAACTGGAATAGCAGTTCGTGTGAATACGACACTCGCCGCGAATACGAGGCCGCAAACAGCGCGTGGTGAGGAAAGGTCGACCCTGTGGCCCGCTCAAGGACAATGCCTGAGGGCCTCGCGTCCAGTGTGGTTGGCTGGTTTCACCTTGATCGAGTTGCTGGTGGTCATCGCCATCATTGCCATCCTGGCCGGCATGCTCCTGCCGGCCCTCGGCAAGGCGAAGACCAAAGCCCAGGGAATCCAGTGTCTCAGCAACATGAAGCAGTTGACCTTGGGGTGGATCCTCTATGCCGACGATCACAACGACAACTTGGTGTGGAACGATCTCACCGCCACGGGCTCCGGCTGGGTGCGCGGCATTCTGGACTACAACGGCAACAACTCGGACAACACGAACCACCTCTTCCTGACGGACCCGCAATACGCCAAACTGGCCCCGTACACGGCGGGAGCCGCCGGTGTGTACAAGTGCCCGGGAGATCGCAGCACCGTTCGCACGCCGGGAGGCGTCCGACCGCGGGTGCGCAGTCTGTCGCTGAGCCAGGCCATGAACGCGCAGAGTTACTGGCTGAGCTACCTGACGAAAAAGCAATACTACGTGTTCCGCAAACTCTCGGACATCGGCGTTATGGGTCATAGCCGGGCGTTCGTCTTCATCGACGAGCATCCGGACAGTATCAACTACGGTGACTTCGCCGTGACCATGTGCGACGGGCTGCCGTCGACGGCGTATTACATGATCGATGTTCCCGGAAGTTACCACAATGGCGCCGGCGGGCTCAGTTTTGCGGACGGTCACGCCGAAGTCCATAAGTGGCTGGACCCGCGCACCAGGCAGCCGGTCACAGGAAAGTTCATGGCCTCCTCCGTCCAGCCCTCGCCCGGAAACCGGGACATGCTCTACTTGTCCGAGCACGTGTCCATGCGACTCGGTGACTAGGTGTTGACTCTCGCGCCGTATTCCACCGGGAGGGTAGCACGTTTGGCCATGCGGATGGCTACAGTCCGAAACGGAAGTGGATACCGTCCGCGGCGTGCCACTGGCAACGGACTGGCCAAGCTAGGCCATTCCGTGCTGTTGATCGCCAGCGGACTGCTGGCCAATGTGGCCGAGAGTGGGGTGGGCCCGCAACAGCGGGCTATGGATGCGCTGCGCGTTCGGGACGATGCCTTTCCAGCCTGTGTTCAGTTTTCGCCCGTGCCCTCGGAGAAGGGATGGAAAGGTGAGCCGCCACCGATTACGGAAGCCATCCAGCGGGAGACCATCGAAAACATCATCGCGCACGGATTCAGCGTGCTCTATTACCCGCTGGCCGATTTTTCGGAAGAGCAGAGTCAGTCGGTGCTGAGGGTGGCCCAGGGGCGGGGGATGAAAGTCAATTACATGACCGGGGGACTCGAGATGTTTGACCGGGACCACCCGCCCGCGATCAGCGTGTATTCGCCCCGGTATGCCGAGGAAGTCAGAAAGCGGGTGCAGGCCGGGCTCGCCCCCCTGAAAGGGATCGAGCGGATTTACGGCGTGTTTCCTTTCCAGGATGAGCCATTTCACGCTGGTCCGGCGTCGTTCGACTACAGCGACGACGCGAGGGCCGAGTTCAGGAAGCGTTACGGGTACGAGATGCCGCCGAGCCTGAACTCCGTTCAGGCTGATCCGAAGAAATGGCTCGACCTGCTCAATTTTCAGTCCGCCACATTCCCGGATGGCTGGCGGCAGGTGTACCGGATCGTGAAGGAGTTCGACCCGCGGCCGAAGATTGTCCTGACGCACGACAGCCATGGCACGTTCGGCGCCGGCGTTCGTTCCAATTCCCACATTGGCATGGATGACGTTTTCCACTGGGGCGGAGATTTCGCGGATGTGTTTATCTACGACATCTACCCCTACTTCAACCACGATTTTCGCTACGGCGAGTTTGGCAAGCTGGCGAAGCCGCGGATCAGCCAGATGCACTACACCATCTCGCAACTGCGCAACGTCACCACGACCTGCGATAAGGAGTTGGGCTTTTGGGTGGGTACCTATAACAAAGCCTGGTTCCAGGATTTCATGGGGCCGGAGTTGAAGAGCCAATACTGGGCGGAACGCGAGCTCGCCTATACGGCCATCGCCCATGGGGCACACTTTCTGGTGACGGGATTCGGTATCCCGGAGGATGCGCGACATTGGGATGGCTTCGGCCGGGCGATGGAAGTGGTGCAAAGGGCCGGGCCAGGACTGCTCGCCGCGCCCAAGGTCAAGGCCAAGGCCTGCTTCCTCTTTCCCCGAACGCAGTATCTGCAGTTGCAGGAGGAATACTTCAATGTGGGCGTTTCGTTTGAGCTATTCCTGCGGGCCTTCGGCGAGCTGGACGTCATCCACGAGGATCAAGTCACGGATGACCAACTGGAGGGCTGCGAAGTGCTGGTGCTCTGCGACGTGAAGCTGCTGCCGGCGGCGGCGGCGCGGCGCATCGAGGCGTTTGCGCGGCGGGGCGGAGTGGTCGTGGCGGATTGCGCGCCCCAGATGGATGCCTACAAGCAGCCCATGGATATTCTGCTGAAGCTGTTCGGGGTGAACCAGGCGGGGACGAACCGGATCGTGCAGCAGGGCCACTGGGTGCCCCACACGACCAAGCCGCCGGTCATGGCGTTTCCACCGCCGGCCGATGCCCAGCCGCCCAAGGTCCGAAAAGCCGCCGTCGCCGGAAAGTCGTTTGGCCGCACGTTCAGGTTCAACGTCGTCAGTCCACGGGTCTGCGTGGTGAATGAGGGCGAGGTGAGGCTGCGGATGAAGTCGAGGGAGGCGGCGCTGATCCACCACAAGGTTGGCCGAGGGAGCGCCTGGCTGCTTGGGTTCTGCCTGCAAGACACCTATTTCCAGATGTGGAAGGAGAATGATGCGGCGGCACGGGAGCAGTTGCGCGCACTCATCAGCGCGGTGCTGCAAGCCGCGAAGGTTCGCTCACACATCCATTCATCCAACCCGGATATCGAGGCCACAGTCCGAGCCAAGTCCGGCGAGGGCTACGTATTCATCATCAATCATGAGGCAGCCGAACCAAAGACGACGGTGCGCCTAGGTGATCTGAAGTTCCGGGTAGGACGAATAGAGGACCTGGAATCCGGGAAGTCCGTTGACTTCAAGTCAGACGGAGACGGCGTCCGGTTTCGCGTCACGGTTCCGTTGGGCGCCACCCAACTGCTGCGGATTCGTCCTTGAACGTCTGTGTGATGAAACCGCCATTTGCCTTGCACCAATCCGCGGCCGTCATCGGTGGCTTTGCCCAAGGGGCCACCGGCGGCAGGCAAGAGATTCACGGCGCAGTGACAACCCAAGGCAGTCTCCTAACACACCAAGCGCATATTCCTGTCACACCATGAGAAGTATGAACCCTCATTTCACTCCCCAGCGTCCGCCTCAGACCGAGACGATTACCACCTCCAGGGGGTGGCCGATGCTCCTCCTGGCCACTGCCCTGTGCGGCAACCTCACGGCGGCCGACCTGGGCGGAAGCGCGCCGCAAGAGAATGATTTCAAGGTCGCGCGCCGCTGGGATTTCAACAGTTATGGCAACCCGGAAGGCTGGACCATTCCCGATTCGCTCAAGGGCGCCGTGATGGGCGGATCTCTTTGGCTCACCCTCCAGCGCATCCCACCCGTCAAACAGCCGCCCATAGCGCACCAGATCTGGGGCTCCCCCGAGTTCGCCGATATTGATTCACCCAAGGGACTGGGCCTTCGCGCCCGGGAGGTCACCAAGGTACGGATGCGGATTCTAAACCTCTCAGCGGAGACCGATGGTTTTCTATTCTGGAGAACCCCAGAGAATCCGAAGGCTGATGCAGGAATACTCCGCTTCACAATGAAGCCGAGCCTCAACGAGTGGCAGGAGGTGATCTGTCATGTGGACAACTCATGGAAAGGGACGATTGACCAGATTCGCATCCGGCCTGGGCTGCTCAGTATGCGGGGAGACATCTGGATTGACTGGATCGCCATCACCGACGGGGCGACTCGTCCCGCGAAACCCCGTCCCGATGTGTACAGCGACAACGTTGTGCCCCGGGTAACCGTGCCGGGCATTTCGCAGTCGGATTTTCGAGATGCTTTCAAGGTTCTGGACGAGTGTCTAATCGTCAACGTGCCCGTGCTTGGCTTCAACTACCCGGTCATGGGACCCGGAGGGGCTTACGGCGAGTGTTGGTGGCAATTGGACAGCAGTCTGAACTTGGCCGGGGCCAAATGGGCCAATCAGGAATTTGCGGAAAACGTCATCCGCGGCTTTATCGAGGTCCAGAGGAACAATCCGGACGGTCGCATTGATCTTTGGGGCGGCTCTCCGGTTCGCGGCCAGGTGGCCGACATGAGCAGCATACCCCGGTATTTTGAGGTGGCTTACGCCGTCGCTTGTCGCAGTGCCGATCGCCAGTTGCAGGAAGCCACCTACGAATCCATGAAGAAGTACCTCGCCTTCTGGCTGTCGCCTTCCAAGAAGGACAGCAAGACCGGCCTGGTGACCGGCGCCATCGAGGATTCATTTGCGCAAGTGAGCGGCGAACCTCAGACCGAGGCGGAGGTGGACCTTAACGTCGCCGTGGCTCTGGGCTGTCGCAACACGGCCAAGTTAGCCAGGCATCTGAACAAGCCCGACGAGGCGCGGCAGCTCGAGGAATCTTTCGATGCTCTCCGCAAGGCCATTAACCACCATCTGTGGAACGAGGAAAAAGGGGCTTACTACAATTTGAACGTGAAGGAGAACCAGCAGGTCGGACGATTGATCTGCTCCACGTTCGATCCCTTGCGGCTGGGGATTGCCCCCAAGGAGCGAGTGGACAGATTGATTCCACTCCTTCTCGACTCGAAGCAGTTTAACTGGGGCGTCCGTCCGGTCACCAGCATCGCGATGACCGACAAGGATTATGTTGAAGCAAAAGGCGCTTACGACGGCCGCGCCTGGCTGGGCGACGTCTGGACGATGCGCAACCTGCCGATCATCGCCGGCCTGTGCGACATCGGCCGACACGACCTGGCGGCTGAGCTCAACTGGTCCACCCTGCGCGCCTTCAACACCAACTACACCGAATACGTCGTGCCCAGCACTGGCTCGGGCGAAGGCGTGGCCCGTTACGGCTGGTCCGCGTCGCAATACATCCAGGGCATGATCGAGTATCTCTTCGGGGTTGAGTACAATCGCAGCCTGAACCGCCTGCGGATCCTTCCCCATGTGCCAGCACCGCTGCTAGGCCAACGTCTCGTCCTGGAGGGCCTAATCCTGCCGACAGGAGCCGACACCCGACTCCGGGTGCAAATTGACCAAGCTGAACCGGGCCGGGGGCGGATCGAGTTGGAGTTCGAGGGACACATCCCGGAGGGCATGGTCGAGGTGTGGTTGCCCGCGGATCAACGAGTGCCCACGAAGGCGACTGACACCCGCGGAAAGACTCTGCGGCTGCTGTCGGAAGGCGACGAGCTGACGAACGTGCGCGGGGTTCGCCTTAAGCCTGCACGGAAGCTGAGCGTGCGTTTTGAGTAAGTGTCCGGAGACCATCTGGCGCGCTGCAAGGCCCAACCGACGGGTCAGGTGCTGCTCGAAGGGGAACGATGAGCCACACTGGACCCGAAGCATGAGCACAGACTTCTCGTTTTGCACTAACGTTCCGCCTGATCAGCACGACACCATGATGAGCAGATTTGAATGGAAACTGGCCTTTGTTCTCGCAGCGTTTCGCCGATGTGGGCGCGCGCAAAACGAGTTACTTTTCTGCTTCACGGGGAGGCGATGCCGTGTGCGCTTGGCCATGGGAGCAGCCATCATGATCGTGGCCATGGGTTTGCAGGGATCGCCTACAGCGGGGGACAGAGCCTGTCAGTTCCGGTTAACCGACGGGGCCCTTGTGCTGGACAACGGAGTGGTGTCTTTGGCATTCGACACGGACACCGGGGCGGTTACAAGCATGCGCAACCTGGCCACGGGCGGCGAGTACATCAAAGGAGACTCGGGCGACGGCAACCCGTTCCGCGCCTACGTGGACACCACGAGCGTTCCGCGGGTGTTGCAGCTCGCTTACCCGTGGCCGGTGCGGCCGGTTTCCGAACTATGGCCATCCGATGGGCGTGCATAACGGCAAACTCTTCGTGGGCGTGCTGAACCCCGCCGGTGTGTGGGAGTATGACGGCGCGACCTGGAATCCGCTCGGCAATCCT
>Ga0233425_10008431_pt1 | contig 13702 bp, 13 predicted proteins | sample Watercolumn_Towu_2_FD_181712 | JGI IMG/M metagenome (GOLD analysis project Ga0233425, IMG submission 181712) | Freshwater microbial communities from Lake Towuti, South Sulawesi, Indonesia - Watercolumn_Towuti2014_140_MG | ecosystem: Environmental > Aquatic > Freshwater > Lake | place...
ACCAGAACATCTTTCTTTAATTGAAGATTTAGCTGTGGAAGTAGAACGTTTGCAGAAAATAGAAAAAGACTACGGGTTGTTGCGAGAGCAGTATGCGGCGCTCCTTGTTGCGCAGCAAGCAGGAGAGGAGCAGAAAGTGAAAACGGCTCCTGCGTCTTCAAGCGCTCGATCTGCAGGAGGAGGGGATCCAGGCGTTCGAACGCCGCCACGCGTTGATTATGAGGAGCCGAAACGAGGCCGAGCAGAATCATCTAAAAAAGCAGAACCAATTATTCTCTCCGATATTATTTTGTACGATGCGCGAGGAAAACCAGCACGAACCTATAAAAAGGTTACATTGGATGCAGGGGCAATACGAGAAGGAAGTTCGTATGCTGTTAAAACGCAAGATGGGTGGATTACCTTTTTTAAAAAAATGGGAGGGGAGATGCCCTCATTGCCGTTATTCTATGCGATCATTGAGCGATTACAGAACGAAAAGAACCCAATTGCAGGGGATATTTTAAAAGATTGCAAGGAAAATTGGATCTGCACGAGCACGCGCTTTGATTACACGAAAAATAGTATTACCCATGGGTATGGTTTTGCTTCAGCTGAGACGTTTATGGTCCCATTGCCAATAGGAGGTTCTGTTGTCAAAAATGTACTCACAAAGGATGAATGGCGTACTTTCTTGCAGGCAGCACTGATGCCGAAAGATTTAGATAAAGCAATTGCATTGCTGGATACGTGGAGCGGCGTGCCCTCTTATGTGTGGACTGCGTCAAGTGAGTCAAGACATACTCATCCAGCAAGGGCGGCGTTTCTGTACGCTAATTCTGATTGGCTTCTCCTGCATTGCAGCGACGCCCTTGGCAATACCGGGTGCTCCCGTTGGGTGGCTCTGGGTTAGCCGGATCATACTCTCATATTATAGTCCTCCAACTAAATAAGAAAGAGCATTATTGGTACTAGATTTTTTCTTTTATTTTTTTTTAAGATATAGTCGTCCAACAAATTATCAAGTCGCTTTGCTCGTGACTTTCCACAATGGAAAAAATCGGTATCTAGTGTTGGACGACTAATAGTAAATCAACTAGGTAACTAGGTTTAGATAAGTTGGTTTACTATATAATTAATTCCAAAAGCTAAAATATAAAACCATACTAGCTCTACGAGAATAAATGAAGTGATTCTTAGAAAAGTATTATCTAAAATGAAATTATTATAGAGAGAAATAGGTAAAAATAAGAAAGTGCCTATCTTATCGTCCAACTCACAGAGAATAATTTTACGATCTTGATTTATGGAACCACAACCAAATCCTATTAAGAAAGGATATATACTTAAAAAGATCAATATTAAGATGACTAGAATGATTATTTTATTTAAAAAATAGTTCTTTGAAATTCTATTACGATTCTTTAACATATTTGAGGAAGAATAGATCAGATATAATGATCTTTAAATTCTTATCGTTTTACCATAATAATTATAAAGATATTTGTTCGCCTGAAAAAAATGATCAAAATCGGCATTATTGGAGGATCGGGATTGGATAATCCTAACATCTTGAAAGAAGTTCAGGAGGTTGAGATTAGTACGCCTTATGGCAAACCATCTTCATCGCTTAAGATTGGGAAAGTTAAGGGTGTTGAGGTTGTGCTTCTTGCACGGCATGGACGCGATCATTCAATTCCTCCAACGCAAGTAAATTACAGAGCAAATGTATGGGCGCTTAAAGAGATAGGGTGTACTCATATTTTAGCAACGACGGCGTGCGGAAGTCTGCGACGAGATATTGAACGTGGCGATCTGGTTATTCTAGATCAGTTTATTGATTTTACACGGCATCGGCCTGTTTCTTATTTTGACTGTTTTAAAGAGGGAATAAAACACACGGCGATGGCGATGCCTTTTTCTTCTGTGATGCGGAATGTGTTGATTAATACTTGTGAAGAGCTAGGATTGAAACATCATACAACTGGTACGGTGATCACGATTGAGGGTCCTCGTTTTTCGACGAAAGCAGAAAGTCGGATGTTTCGATTGTGGGGCGCTGATGTGATTAATATGAGTATTGCGCCAGAAGTTATTTTAGCAAATGAACTGGCGATCCCTTATGCTGCCATTGCGATGAGTACGGATTATGATTGCTTATTTGACGATGTGCAGTCCGTTACATGGGAAGAGGTTTTAGAAGTATTTCATAGTAATGCTGATAAAGTGTTGAATTTATTAATTAATGCTGTAGTAAAAATAAAATGAAAAATTTAAAAAAAGTAATTAGGACTATTCCGGATTGGCCAAAACCAGGCATTCTGTTTCGTGATATTACGACGCTGTTGCTTGATCCCAAAGCCTTTTCTTATTGTATCAGGCAGTTTAAGAAAAATTATAATTATTCAGGGATTACTAAAATTGCAGGTATCGAATCACGAGGATTTGTTTTTGGATCTGCTCTGGCCCATGCGATGAAATTGCCTTTTGTCCTGATTCGCAAGAAAGGAAAATTGCCGGCGTCTTGTGTACGCATAGAATATGATTTAGAATATGGGAAAGATGTTATTGAGATACATCATGATGCGCTTAGTCCTTCTGATAAAGTACTAATTGTAGATGATCTGCTGGCAACGGGAGGAACGTGCTCTGCAGCATGTCAACTTGTTGAGAAAGTTGGCGCGGAGGTTAGTGGATGTGCGTTTGTTGTTAATCTGCCGGACTTGAAAGGTTTTCAGAAAATTGAAAAATATAAGCCGTTTTATTTAGTAAGCTTTGAAGGAGAGTAGATGATTATGAAAAAAAATGATGTTGTTGGACTTGGGAATACGCTGATGGATTTCTTAGTTGATGTTGATGATGATCATCTATTGGAATTTGATTTGAAAAAAGGAGAGATGCATCTAGTTGATGAGAAAAAAGCAAAAGAAATATTGCAACAGTTGGATGATTCTTCTTTGAAGATGGAACTTGTTCCTGGTGGTTCTGCGGCCAATACCCTCAAAGGAGTTGCATTTCTTGGGGGCGGCGCTATCCTTTGCGGGAAGGTTGGAAAAGATAAAGAAGGAATGATATATGTGCGGGAGATGGAAAAGCTTGGTGTTAAAGCTCGGATTAAAGAACACACTACTTTTGGTACAGGTCATGCGGTGACGTTTATTACACCGGATGCGCAACGGACATTTTCGGTCCATCTTGGCGCGGCGATTCATCTGATGAGGGAGGATGTACTGGAAGAGGATATTGCGTCGAGTAAGGTTTTGCATTTGGAGGGGTATCAGCTTGAGGGAGATACGAAAGAGACCGTACTTCATGCAATTGCTCTTGCGCAGAAGCATGGAACTTTAGTATCCCTTGATTTAGCTGATCCTGGTGTTGTTCGACGAAATAAGATTTTTCTGGATAGATTGGTTCGAGATTCTGTCGATATTTTATTTGTCAATGAAGAAGAGGCTCAGGCTTTTACTGGTCTTAAAGAAGAGGAGGCGGTACACGCGCTTGGTGAACTTGTTACGATTGCGGTTGTGAAAATTGGAAAGAGAGGATCTTTTGTTTGCTGCGAGGGCAAGGTTGTGTTTGTTGAGGCGTTTCCTGCAAAAGCTATTGATACGACCGGCGCAGGTGATAGTTATGCGGCAGGATTTTTGTATGGCTATTGCTGTGGTTGGAATGCTTTGAAATCTGGTCGACTTGGATCTTTACTTGCAGCACGGGTTGTGGAACAAAAAGGAGTTCGATTGGAGAAGTTGGATGCGACGGAGTTGAAGGAGGAAGTGGAGAGCTTTGTAGAGAATACAGGAAGAATGACTTGAGAAAATTGACCTCGTCTTACTAACTAAATATGAACTTTTTTTTGATAAACATATATATACTCCAGTCGTATTGTCCTATTATTTTTGGAGGTGTTTATTATGGTAGTAACAGTGAGTGTAAATTATTTGGCCGTTCTTGTTGCGACAGTTGTGCAGATGATCGTGGGGGGATTGTGGTACTCTCCACTGCTTTTTGGGAAGATGTGGATTAAACTGAGTGGTTTAAGTCAAAAGCAACTGGAAGAATGTAAGAAGAAAGGGATGGGAAAGTCGTATGCGCTGATGTTTCTTGGCGCATTAGTAATGAATTATGTCTTAGCACACTTTGTTGCGTATACGGGCGCGACGACATTTACATTAGGTATGCAAACGGGCTTTTGGATCTGGTTGGGATTTTTAGCAACAACCACGATGGGAATGGTACTGTGGGATAACAAACCCTGGTCACTCTATGTATTAAACAATGGTTATCACTTGATCGTGTTGTTGCTCACAGGTGGTCTGTTAGCGGTGTGGCTTTGATTTTTTATGTTCTTAATTTTAATTAACATATTCAGGGGCTATTTTTTGAAGTGGTAAATCTTCCTCACCGAATAATTTGTCTAAATATTGTGTTGGCAAGATATCCCAGAACTTCTTATTTCCTGTTGTAAGATAAATTAAATTATAGATTGCACCAATAAGCGGTGTTTCTGAGGTGAAATAAACGGAAACCCAATGTGATTCGAGTACTCTCCAGGAAGAACAATATAATTTTTGATGGATTGATTCTATTTTACGATTGGTCGTATCATTATTTCTTTGTGGAGGAAGATAACTAATTACCAGAGGAAAAAACGGCTGTTCATGCGTGTCTTCATCGCACGTTTCTAATTGATTTCGAATTGCTCGTTTGAGTAATAGTTCAAGAGGGATTGTTGTCATTGTTTGAGTTATAGTAGTCCAACAAATTATCAAGTCGCTTTGCTTGTGACTTTCCACAATGGAAAGAATCGGATTTTGTGTTGGACTACTCAAGTCACTATCGTTCGTGATTATATCACTACGTTCCTAAGGTTGTTATGACAACGCTTGCTGTCAGCAAGTAATAGTAAACCAACCAATTAGACACCAAATTATTTAGTTGGTTTACTATAAGATTCAGAACATCAGAAAACTAAAGTCTAAATTTATTTCTTTTTGCTCTTTTCGACGTCTTTGGTTAGTTTGAGCTTTTTGATCAATTCTTTGTAACGGTTTCTGATAGTGACTTCGGTGACGCCAGCTACGTCAGCTACTTCTCGTTGTGTTCGTTTTTCACCGTGAATTAAACTTGATACATATAATGAGGCAGCAGCAATTCCCGTTGGACCTCTTCCTGATGTTAATTCAATATCTCTTGCCATCTCTAATATTTCAACGGCTTTGGATTGTGTTTCTGGACTTAATTTTAATGCGGATGCAAACCGAGGGATGTAATCTGCGGGATTGCTTGGTTTGATGCTAATACCAAGCTCCCTTGTTACAAATCGATAGGTTCTGCCAATCTCTTTCTTTTCGATGCCAGAGGCTTCACCCATCTCATCGAGCGTTCTTGGGATCTCATGTCTTCGACAGGCTGCGTATAATGCTCCTGCGATGACGGATTCCATAGACCTTCCACGGACAAGTCCTTTTTGAACAGCAAGGCGATAGATTCGCGCTGCTTCTTCTTCAACAGATTTAGGAAGTCTGAGGAATGAGCCGACGCGCTTTAGTTCTGCTAATGCTACCTTTAAGTTGCGTTCAATTGCGGTACTGATGCGGATGTTCCATTTTCGTAATCGAAAGAATTTGTCTCGTTCCCTATCTGATCCTAATTTATAGAAGTCAGATGTGGTTCCAACTTCTGTTCCAAGACCTTGGTCAAATTGAGTCTGAGAGGAGGGAGCTCCTGCTCTTCCCTTACCACGCTCACCATCTTCATCAAATTCACGCCACTCTTGTGAGAAGTCAATCATCCTATCTTCTATGACAAGACCACAATCACGACAAGTGGTTTCACCTTTCTCAACGTCACGATAGATGTTTTTACTAGCGCATTCTGGACACTCTTTGATGGATTTGCGCATGGATGATAAGTTTGTCATAGAACTTCCTCTGCCGTTAATTTTATATATTGTTTAAGTTCATTGTTTATAAATTTTTCGGTTTGTTTCTGCTGAACGAAAGGTTTATATACTCCTAAAAAATACTTAGTTTATGAATAAAAAGGGGCAGTTAGGGATTATTGAATTTAAGTATTTTATGGTAGGATTGATTATTGGGGTCATAATTGGGCTTGTCTTGGTTCTTCTTGGAACTAAAGGGGTGTTGCCATTTAAGATACCTCTTGTGTGTGGATAGATTTTTACTTTTTTTAGCAGTAGAGAATTACTCTTAAATTTATTTTTTATTTCTGTAAAGGATGATTTTTTGATTTATTTTATTTGAGTGATTGCAAACTCCCTATATATAGATAGGAGAATAGAAAAGGTTATAACTCCTTTTGTAATCTGAAATGACCGTATTAATTAGGGGATGATATAGTCAACCAACAAAGTAGTTCGGTGTTGCAAGAAATGTGATTTTAATCACATTTCTGCACAGAAATAGAATCAAATGTTCTATTTCTTGTCTTGGTTGACAGATAGTCGAACAAGTTGCGTCTTTCGTACCGAAAGACTTTCTTGGTCGACTATATTTTAAGAACGGTTAGATTAAATTAATACAAAATTATGGTAAAATAGACTAAAGAGGGTGTGTAAAAATGGATGTAGAAAGAATTCAGAAGATAAATGCGTTGGCTTTGGAATTGATGAAAAGTGGTCTTGCTGGCGATCGAGAAGATGCAGTGATTCAAGCGGAGAAAATTTATAGAAGCAGGGATCCACAAGAGCCTTATAAAGTGATGCGCGAGACGATGCAAGAGGTTAAAGCGGATGCTGGCAGAAGTAATACAAACCAAAGTTCTGAGATGACTGATGATAAAGTTAAAGATATTTTAGAAAAAAATACTAATTTTATGGTTGCTAAGATTAAAGAATTTCAAGACAAGATAACAGCTTTGGAGAATCAGATTGGTTCACTTCGAACGCAGATGAGCTATCAAAAACCACAACCAACACAAGAGGTTCGACAAATGCCTCAATCTTCACCTCAACAGCCGATGAGAGGAGAGAGTTCTACTTCATCCACCCATCCACGTTCTGGAGGATATAACTCGAGCGAAGTTTCTATCGAGAAGTTCTTTTATATGGGAAGCAAGTAGGTTTTGTCTACTTTTTCTTCTTTTTTCTTTTTGTGGGATATTCTTTTTTAATTTCCCTTTTTGATTTTAGTTTTTTAGAGTAGTAACATTTATATAGTAGCGAAGCTAAAAATGGTTAATTAGTACTACTCACAAATAAAAACTCTAATGGAGGGGTCAAAATTAAATTTGCGACATTATTAATAGGATTGCTGGTTGTTTTTGCTTTAGCTCAGGCTATTTCTGCTACGGTTGAAGTCAATAATGATGCCCTTACATTCAAAGTAAATTATGATAAGCTTCGTGATAATGATCGAAAATTGAGTGTTGATCAGAAAATCACTCTCACTAACAAAGGAACGTCAACGGAAAGTATTACGTTAGGATTACAGGATATGGCTACGGATTATGAATTGAATGTTAATCCTACCTCTTTGCAGCTGGCCTCTGGCGCGAGCCAGGATATTACCGTTTCAGGAAAAGTTCCAACGAGTACAGATGAAGGAACTAAAAATATTGGTAAATTGAAGCTGACAACGACTTTGGGCCAATCTTCTTTGCTTGACCTTAAATCAGATGTCCAATCCATGCTGGAGATCAAAAAAATTGTCGTTTATGTTAATGAACAAGATCTTAAAAATATTAATCAGGATGATGAACGGGTGCGAAATTTAGAACCAGGAGACAACATAGAATTGCATTTTCAATTAGAAAATCTTTTTGATTCTGATTATGACCGCGGCGATATTAGCGGCACTATAGGGATTGTGTTGGACGATTCTGATTTTAAAGGAGATGTTGATGAAGAAGAAAGCTTTGATGTTGATGCAGGACAGAAATTAGATTCTAAAGATGATGAAGTGGTTCTTAAATTTATAGTTCCTGGAAAAGTAAATAGCGGGGACTATGTCATGGATATTAAAATGAATGGAAAAGATGGCAATAAAGCAAAATATGAAACGAAGTGGAAATTGAATTTAGAAGTGAACCGTAAGAAAGATGATGTTCGAATTGAAACGCTTACGGCAACACCATCAGAGGTGAGCTGTTTTAGAAAAGTAGATTTAGTTGCAAAAGTTACTAATTTTGGAGAAAATAGCCAAAAACATGCTGGACTTAGCTTGATCAATAGTAATTTAGGTTTGAACTTAAAGCAAGATATGGAATTGCAGAAAGGTACGGCAGACCTTAATACTCAAACTAAATTGGTTACGTTAGACTTAGAAAATAAACTTGCTCCTGGAACATATCCTATTGTTGCTACAGCTTTTGTGGATTATAATGCGTATAGTGATAAAAAAGTAGTTAATGTAGTTGTGAAAGCATGTACTGCTGAATCTAAGAATATCACGATTGATAATAATATTGCAAATTCCAGTGAGAAAGAGAAATTAACAAGCAGTACATCTGAGTCTAATACTCCAATTATGTTAAGCAGTGATAAAAAAAACACCTCTCCTGCGGTTGAAGAAAACATTGAAACGGTTAAAAATAGTGTTGTTGTCCAGACTATTGAGAACCCATATACTACTAAAGATTATCTTTTTGCAGGAGTTTTGGTTGCAATCATACTTGTACTTGCGATGATTGTGTTGTTTGTACTGCTCCTTGTAAAACCACGACATTAAATTATTGAGAGTGCTGTAAAATAATAATAATAATAAAATAAGATTTAATTCAGTGAGGGATTAAAAAATGAAAATTACAAATGGAAAGATGTGGATAACTATTTTGGTTGTTCTGCTGGCTTTAGCATTAACACTTAATGCGGCATTAGCTGATTCAACTAATTTGGAGATTAAAGATTTTAAAGTAAATGATGTTGCTGTTGCGCAAAGTGGCAATACATCTAATCTTAAACCAGAACAAAATGTTGTCTTTAGTTTTACCCTTAAGAATAATTTAGATCATGCAATCACTGGCATCAAGAATACAATAACAACTGGTCTTACCAATTTTGAATATGTCAGTAAAGACTCCATTAATCTAAATGCCGGACAAGAACAAAAAATTACTTTTGCGGTTATTGTCCCTTATACTGCAACTGAGGAAAGTTATGTTAGCACTCTTATTGTAGAAGGGACGGATTTTAATAATAAATCGGCGATTGTTGCAGGCTATAATTTTATAACTAATGTTGTTCAAGAAGTTGCTGATGTTGCGATTACTTCGTTAAGTGCGCAGGATACAACTTTGGCTTGTAAATCTTCAACTGCTCTTTCGTTGAATTATACAAATAGAGGAAAGAATGATGAAACAGATGTTATCGTTACTGTGAAGAATGGCGCTACGGTTTTGTCAACATCTGATAAGCAAACTGTTAAGAAAAATGATAAAGGAACGTATATGACTACCGTTTTAGCTTCCGGTTTAGTGAGTGGCAATAATGTCCTTACTGCTGAACTTGCTTACCGCGATAATTTTAAGAAAGATAGTAAAACAATTACTGTTGTTAAAAATAATTGTGTGAGCTCTATTAACCCAAGTGAATCTACCATTACTCTTGGTGCTACAGCAACTCAAGTTTTTAAATTGACTCTAGCTGAAGCTGGATATACAGATAAAGTGCAATGGTCAGTTAATAATAGTGTCGTGAGCGGCACGGACAGTTATTCATTCAGTCAAACGAAGGGGGGAGATTATGCGGTTAAAGCTGTTATTGGCGGCGAGACGAAGAGCTGGAAAGTTACTGTTTTGGATAAACCTACTTCCAAAGCGTTGATGACAAATATCCCCCAAGATGTTACTTCTGAACAACTGGCATCTTTCCCAAGTTTTACCGTTGAGAATAGCTTTGGTAAAATGGTCTTTACTTCCAATGTTGATTTAACAGGGATTTATGATTTGGATAAAATTATTTTGGTTAATGATGGAATGGTTGCGGTTGATAGTGCTGCTGCGCCAGGTCTAAATAAACCGGCCACGATCACTCTTAAGAAGTCTTTTACCAATCCTATCATCAGTAAATCAACGGGATTTAATAGCGGTAGTTTTAGTTCTTGCGCGACTACTTCTTGTGTTGTGAAAAGCAATGGGGCTGGACAGTTTGTCTTTACGGTTCCTGATTTCTCAACTTATAAAGTTATTGAACAACAGCCTGCAACGTTAACGGTCTCTGATGTGCTCTTTGATAATGTCGAGCAAGGAAAAAGCAAGAATGTGACGTTTAGTGTTAGGAATGATGGTACGACCGACCCAATTACTGAAATGGCTTTCGATATCTCTTCTATTTCCAGTAAATATGCTGCAAAATTACAAAATGCACCTGTTACGTTGCTGCCTGGTGAGACAAAACAAGTGATTTTTTCTATCACTGTTCCTACCAATGAAGATGGGGGGAAACATAGTATTGGCAGCCTTAAGATCACCAGCAAGCAAGTGAGCAAAACAGTTGATGTTTCTGTCAATATGAAGAGTTTTCTTACGGTTGATGAAATTAAAGTTAATAGCAAGACGTCAGGGGATCTTATCTTGAATGATATCAACAAAATTAAAGTGAGTGTATCAAATGATTATACTAAAGATATGACGGATGTTACGGTGAAAGTGACAATCTTTGATGTTGATGGTGATGATCTGGAAGAAGAATCCAATTCATTTGATCTAAATTCTGGCAGCAGCAAGGATCAAACGTTAGAGTTTGATTTGAAAAATGAAAAGCTTGATGAGGATAAATATACTGTTGAGATTGTCATCGAAGGAGATGCGGATGATGATACCCACCATAAAACGGTCGAGAAGAAAACCGTTAATGTGGATCGAAAAAATCATATGATCGTCATTTCGAGAGCAACGCTTGGAACAAGTGTGCTTGATTGTTCACGAGAGACGAATGTGATTGTAACTGTGGTCAATGAAGGAAAAAGCAATGAAGATAATGTTAATATTAAAGTTAGCAATAGCGCTTTGAAATTGGCTCAAGAGAAGAAAGATTTGAATTTAGATAAGTTTTCAAACTCAGATAATGAGTACACGGCGCAGTTTCAATTGGACCTTGAAACTGCACCTGCTGGAACGTATCCTTTAACTGTCGAAGTTTTACGTGATGGAACGGTTGAAGATACCGAGACGTTAACGTTGAATGTTAATGCCTGTGGATTACTGAATACCGCAACACAACAAACGCAGCTTGCTGCAGTTGGCTCTAATTTAGCGACGCAGTTGCAGCAAGACCTACAGACAAAAACGCAGGCAAATGTTCCTAAAGCAACGGTTACGGGAACTTTCCGAGAAACTGATAGTTATGTGTTGTTGCTTTCAGTGCTCACTGGTTTAGTGTTCATCGCGTTGTTACTTGGCATGAGCATTCTGGTCTTCAGAAGAAGGTAGATTTTTTTATTATTTTATTTTTTGGTTTATTTGTTAAGAAGCCGCAATTGGATCTTCCTTTTTAGAGGTTAAGAGATTATAGTAATCCAACAATATTTTTTGGTATTTTGTGTTGGATTACTAATAGTAAACCAACCAGTTTAACACCGAATTACTTAGTTTGTTTACTATATTCTATCATTCTCTTGAATTTATCTATCCCTTCCCATATTTTTTCTAGTTTTTCGTTGATTAAATCCGTAAGCCAATTTAGATCCCCTCTGAATACAAGAGTGTTGTTTTGATATAAAGGCATTTCGATGAATTCACTGCCACGTATCTCAACAATAATTTTGTTCGAGATCGAAAGGATACAGCTTTTTTTGAAAAGAGGATGGATTTGATTGAGTAGTGCGCTTGCGGCGTCAATATCTTTACAGGCAATGTGCATGATGAATGCTTCGAGACGAAGCCAGATAGGATTATTTTTTGATGATTCTTCATCCATTTTATCAGAATCAGATTTGAGAAAATCAACCGTAATTGGATCGTGACTTACTTTTAGCCAGGTGGTTTCGTTTTTCTTGCCTGTGCCTTGCCAAAGATAAACTCTGCCAGAGCAGGAAGAGGTCGTGTAGTAATTGTCTTTTTTGTTGATTGTGGTAATTAATGGAATTGCGCGTTCATCAATAGAACCTTTTTTGCTTTTGTCTAATTTGGCAAGGAATGTTTTTTTTTCGTTGAGGAAAGTCATATCGTATTTTTAGAGAGAAGCTTTAAAAAGATTTAGTTGTTGTTTTACTGGATGACCAGTAAAATCTTGATTCACCAGCAGACGGGCAAGAAATTCTTCGTGAAAGACTGCTTAGATAATTTTCATACGCAATATGGTATTATTCCGGTACGGCTGCTGCAATCTGCTCAAGATATTGTGGAGAGCACGAAAGGAGAATTCTTTTATCAACTCGATGCAACGTTTCCTGATGTGTGGGAACAACTGAATCGAGGACCGCAGGTGATGCTGCCAAAAGATATTGGTCTGATTTTAGCAAAAACGGGTGTCAATAAAGATTCACGAGTTGTTGATGCAGGAGGGGGCTCTGGATCGCTGTGTTTTTCTTTAGCAAATGTATGCAAAGAGGTTGTGGTCTATGAGATTAATCCAGAACATTATCGTTTGCTTTTAAAGAATAATGGATTGTGCGGTTTTCAAAATGTAATAATTAAACAAAATGATATTTCTGCGGGAATTGAGGAAAGTGATTTGGATTTGATCACACTGGATCTGCCAGAGCCGTGGAAAGTTGTCTTATTTGCGGAGAAAGCACTGAAAAATGGAGGATTTTTGGTAGTATATCTTCCTAATCTATTGCAAGTTAAGCAGTTTATTGAAGTTGCTTGCAAGACACGATTTACAATCTTGGAAACGCTCGAGTTGCTGGAGCGAAAATGGAAGATTGAGGATAGGATCATGCGCCCAGAGTTTGAGATGCTGGGACATACGGGGTTTTTGACATTTTGCAGGAAGATGTGATTTTGAATTGATTAATCAATTTTAGAGGGAATATTTATAAACTACTCTTGAGGGGTCAAATCGATGGTACATTCTCATTCATCACAACTTAATCAAATAGGAATCTCTCTTACACCCAAAGGATTAGAATCATATTTAGATCGTTATATTGTCAGTCAACGTGATGCAAAAAGGATGCTGGCAACAAAACTTGCTACGCATCTTGCTCGTATCAATTATGAGCAAGGTCTTCATTTAGATGATGATGAAAAACTACTTGCGGAAGAGAAACCCAATATGCTTTTTATTGGCCCTACGGGAACGGGCAAAACAAGGATGATCACGTTAGCACTCGAACGAACTGGTCTTCCATATATTTTAGGGGATGCAACTAAATTTACTGCGTCTGGTTATATTGGGGATAAGGTTGAAAATCTGGTCAAGCGATTATATTTTCGAAGCGGAAAAAATAAATTAGCTGCAGAAAGAGGTGTTATTTATATTGATGAGGTTGATAAGATTGCAGCAGCTCATTCTTTTGGTCGAGATATTGGTGGTAAACAAGTGCAAGATGGTCTTCTTGCTCTGATGCAAGGCTCGAGAGTGAGATTAGGAGAGAGTTCTGCGATGGTTACCGAAGGAGAGGTTGAGATCGATACATCCAGAATCTTGTTTATCATGAGCGGCGCGTTCCAAGGACTTGATAAGATCCAAGCTGATCGACGAAGACGGTCTATTGGTTTTGGAAATGTTAGATTGAAGGAAGATTCCCCTATTGAATTAGATGATCTGGTTACCTTTGGGATGGATCCACAATTACTTGGAAGAATTCCTAATATGGTA
>Ga0233425_10008432_pt1 | contig 13700 bp, 7 predicted proteins | sample Watercolumn_Towu_2_FD_181712 | JGI IMG/M metagenome (GOLD analysis project Ga0233425, IMG submission 181712) | Freshwater microbial communities from Lake Towuti, South Sulawesi, Indonesia - Watercolumn_Towuti2014_140_MG | ecosystem: Environmental > Aquatic > Freshwater > Lake | place: Indonesia...
AGCGAACGTTCACGCCGATACCCCGGAACCGTTTCTGCAGAACGAATGTCGCCGATCCGTCCGCATTGACGGTGGCCGTGCCGCCGGCAAGCATGGCGCTTTCGGTGGAACGGAGCAGTCCCATGCCGCGGAGTTTGTCATCCGAGAAATCCAGCAACCGCCCGTGACGCTTGTCGGCGAGCCAGTAGTCGAGCCGGTTGTTCTGACAGATGGTGGCGGAGGGTTTGGCGGCGTAGGCCAGTGACCAGTTGTTGTTGGAGTAAACCATCGTGAGCAGCCCGTTGCTCAACCGCGCGGTGCCGGTCGCCGCGTCGAAGGAGGCGGAAGCGGCGGCGGCCCCCCACGCTTTCGCATTGCGCAGCGTGAAATCCATCCGCTCATTGGCCTTGAACGAAAGGATCGCCCGCAACCGGGACTCGTGCCGGAAGACCGGAAATACCGCGCCATCGGCGCCGACAAGCTCGACCGGCGCGTCGGGAGCAGCAGGCACATTCACCGCCGTCGCATAGACCGGCTTGTCGCTGTGGTTGATCACCGTCACCGTATTGGCGGCATGCGCCACACTCGCCAACATCAGCAGCAGAGCCAATTTCTTCATAAGCATAGTGGAATTTGGACGTTAAAAGTGTCGGCGGCGGCATCCATCGCAGCGCAGAACAACGCCACCGGCTTCCCGTTCTCCCGGTAAAGCTGCGGCCGTTCAAGCAGCACCAGCTTCCGCTCCTGTCTCTCAGCCCACTGGATGTCGGCCGTCGTCACGAACACGTTCTTTGCCGGTTTCCAGTCAAAGCCGTCGTCTGACTGAAACAACGCCAGCGATTTGCCTTTGCCCGTGAAGTTACCGGCATTGTCCTTCACGATGGCCCAGTAACGCTGGCCATCGCACCAGATGAACGGGTCCTCGGCGGCGAAAGGCACGCCCTCTTTCACAAAGATCGGGTTGGCGTGCTTCTGGAACGGTCCCGTCGGACTGTCGCTCGTCGCCACGCAATGCACGACCGGCCCGCCGAACGGCAACTGGCCCTTGTCGCCAACCGCTTTATAGACCATCAGGTAACGTGGCTTGGGCATCCTGCCCAAGGGTTGACCGGATTCTTGGGCAGGATGCCCAAGCCACTCCGCCACGGAAGGGTTGTTGCAACAGAGCGCGTCATAAAATCCCGGCGTCGTCGCAACCAACGGTTGGTCGAACCGTCGCCACGGCCCATCCGGCGCATCCGCGACAGCCACGCCGATGCGCTGGTTGTTCCGGAAATCCCAGTTCAGCGGCTGTTTCCGGCACTGCTCCACGACATCCTTCTTCTCGTCGAAATTCGTCGCAAACTCATCGGCCGGGGCAACCGCATTGGCGTCCTCGCCCCGAGTGCCCATGTAGTAGAGATAGTACTTCCCGTCCGCCGCACGAAACGCGGTCGGATTGTGCGTGCAAAGACCGTCCCAGTATTGCTGGCCACGCGCGGGCAGGGCGAGATTGACATGCCGGTATGGCCCCAGCGGGCTGTCGGCAACCGCGTGCGCCACCTCGGAGTGCGTCACCCAGGCATTGAACCCAAATCGCTTCAGCCAGCGCGAATAGAACAGATGATATTTCCCGTCCCCACCTTTCACCATCGAGCCGCACCAGATGAAGTAACCGGGCTCGCCGAATTTCGCCGTCACCGGCACCGGCCGCATCATCGCATGGAAATCATATTCGATTGTGTTCTTCATGATGATCCCTTTCTGGAGGTCAATTGAGCAGCAAATGAAACACGCGCAGCGCGGTGCCGGCAGCAAGCTGGCAAGGCAGGAGAACATGATGTTTTGGTCGTCATTTGGTGATAGCGGTCGCGAACAGTTGGAATTCCCAGATGGAGGGGCCGTCGGTGGTTTTGAGCAGGTTCAAGCGGACGCGCGGGGCCGACGTACCGGGCAAACACGCGACGAAAATCGTTGCCGATGCGGACGAAGAAACTCTCGTCGTCCGGTAGGTTTAATTGCCGGCGTGCTTTGGCGAGGAACTCCGGTGACGCACCGCACCAGCGCGGCACGAGGTCGGGCTCCACGTGTGCGAAAGCGGCAAGGACTCGTTCGCGTGAGGTCATGGTATCTCCATTCACAATTTTTCGGATTGGACCTTACGAATCTCGCCGTTGACGCGGACTTTGACTTCGCGTGGAGTCGGCGAGGTGATGCGGTAGCTGGTGACCTTGCCGTTTTTCCATTCGATGTCCACGGTGAAGCCGCCACGGGCGCGCAGGCCGGTGACCTTGCCGGTGGGCCAGGCTTTGGGGAGCGCGGGGAGCAACTCGATCTCGCCGGCGTGGGATTGGAGGAGCATCTCGGCGATGCCGGCGCAGCCGCCGAAGTTGCCGTCGATTTGGAATGGCGGACAGGCGTCGAACAGATTGGCGTAGGTGCCGGCGCCTTTGCCGGTGTAGTTGAGCGTTTGCTCGCCTGTCAGGTGCAACAGGGCTTGAAGGAGTTTGAAGGCACGGTTGCCATCGCCGAGGCGCGCCCAGAAGTTGGCGCGCCACGCGAGCGCCCAGCCGTTGCTCTTGTCGCCGCGCATGTCGAGCGATTGGCGGCAGGCGGCGGCCAGTTCGGGCGTGCCGCGCAACGTGATCTCGTGAAACGGATGCAGCCCGTACAGGTGCGAGGTATGCCGGTGAGTCGGTTCGGGTTCGGGGTACGGTTCGAGCCACTCTTGCAACCGGCCGTCGGGGCCGATCTGGTTCGGCGCGAGCCGGGCGCGTTTTTCGAGCAATTCACGGCGCAGGCCGGCGTCCACGCCGAGGATCTCGGCGGCGCGGGCGGTGTTGCCGAACAACTCGCGGAGCAGTTGCATGTCAATCATCGGGCCGAGGCAAACGTGGGCGACTTTGCCGTCGGGGAGACGGAACCGGTTCTCCGGCGAGTTGGAGGGGCCGGTGACGAGCCATTTGTGTTTGGGTTCCTCGATGAGGTTGTCGAGGTAGAACAGCGCAGACTCTTTCAAGGTCGGGTAGGCCCAGCGCAGGAACTCGCGGTCGAGTGTGAAGGCGTATTGCTCCCAGAGATGCTGGCAGAGCCACGCCGAACCGCTGACGGTCGCGCCCCACGACGCCGACTCGCCGGGCGACGTGAAGCCCCACGGGTTGGTGATGACATGCGCGACCCAGCCGCGGGCGTTGTAGTACGCTTTGGCTGTCCGGCGGCCCGGCTCAACGAGCGACGCGATGAGTTTGTTCAGCGGCTCCTGCAACTCGGGCAGGTTGCAGACCTGCGCGGGCCAGTAGTTCATCTGGACGTTGATGTCGAGGTGCCAATCGCCGTTCCACGGCGTCTGGATTTCCTCGGCCCAGATGCCTTGCAGGTTGGCCGGCAGGCCGCCGGGGCGCGAACTGCTGATGAGTAGATACCGTCCGAAATTGAAATACAACGCCACCAGCGCCGGGTCGTCGGCGCCCTGGGAAAACCCGGCCAGCCGTTCGATGTTCGGCAGGGCGCTGTTGGCGGTGGCGGGTAGGTTCAGCGTGACGCGGTTGAAAAATCTGGCGTGGTCGGCCTGTTGCGCGGCGCGCAATTGGTCGAAAGATTTTCGCGCTGCCTTGTCGAGATCGCTTTTGGTCGCCGCGACCGGATCGTCCAGTTGCCGACCGGCAAAGCCCTTGTAATCGGTGGCCGCCGCCAACAGCAGGACCACCTCCTCGGCGTTCGCGATGGCCAGCTTGTTACCGTCGGCCTGCACATTCCCGCCACGCACCAGCACGCGCAACCGCGACGCATAACTGACGCCCTTGCCGCCGCGACCGTCGTTGAGCGTGCCGGTCATCAACAGTTCGTTGTTGCCGACCGGCTTCGTCTCGAAGCGTTCGGGTCGGTCGAGTGCGACCGTAAGGGAAATCGGCCCGGTCAAGCGCGAGACGAACACCTCATCCGGCGCGCTGACGAAATGTTCGCGTGTGAACGTCACGCCGTCGCGCCGGTAAGTGACGCGCGCGGCGGCGCTCGCTAGATCGAGTTCGCGCCGGTAGTTTGCGATGGCATTGGTGGAGCCGGTGAGTTTGAAACGCAGGTTGCCGAGCGTCTGGTAGCAACCGAACGGCAGGTTTGCGCCTTTAGCGTGGCCGGAGCCTTTGTTCTGGCAGGTGAAATTGGCGTTGACCAGTTTCTCGGCCGCGACATTGTCCCCGGCGAGCAACAACCGGCGGATCTCCGGCAGGGTCTTGTGGGCTTCGGGCCGGTCGGCGTCGGTTTCGTGCGAGCCGGACCAGACGGAGCTTTCGTTGAGCACGATGCGCTCTTCGTCCACGCCGCCGAACACCATCGCCCCGATCCGCCCGTTGCCGAGCGGGAGCGACTGGTGAAACGTGCGCGCCGGTTTATCGAACCAGAGCATGGTGGTTGAGTCGGCCGCAATGCCGCTGCTCGTCAGCGCCAGCAACAGGGTGATGAGGGGTGTGAGGTTTGGTTTCATAGTTGTTCTTTTCATTTCTCGGTCAATTCCATTGGTTGGAACTGTGCAGTCGGACAGTTTCCAAGCGTTGGAAATTCACCGGCGCAGCTAGGTGCTGGCAGCAAGCTGGCAAGGCAGGAGAACATGATGTTTTGGTCGTCATTTGGTGATAGCGGGCGCGAACAGTTGGAATTCCCAGATGGATGGACCTTCGGTGGTCTTCAGCAGGTTCAGGCGAACACGCTGGCCGGTGACGGGCGTGAACTTGATGTTGAGGTCATCACCGATGGTCGTGCCGCGATGGAACGTTTTCCACGCGCCATCCTGCCAGACCTGTAACTCAAACTCCTTGACGCGATCGTAAGGTTCGCTGATTGCGGCGCGCTCGAAGGTTTGCGGCGCGCCGAAGTCCACTTCAAGCCAGCACGAGTGCGTGCCGTAGTCGCAGCCCCAACGTGTATCGGGGTCGCCATCCACGGCTTTGTCAGGCGCATAGTTTTCCATCTTCCGATACCAGTTCGAGGCCGTGGCTTTCTTGCCGGTCGTCAGCGATGGCGGGAGAATGGGCTTCGGCATAATGACGGGAATGTCTTTGGCGGGAGCGTCGAGTTCGAGTTTCACGATTGTATCCGTGGCGTCGCGCTGGGCAGACGGGACGCTGACTTCGATGCCGGTGTCGGTTTGTTTCACGGTCGCTTTGCCGCCGGTGAGGACGGTGTGTTTCACGATGCGCGGCTTGATTGCCGGCAAGATAATCGTGTCGGCAGGCCACTGAAGAATGTGGAGGTAAATGGCGTTGCCTTTCTGTGTGCTGCCGCCCCACCATGGCGCGGGCGGCATGGCGAACTTGTCGCCACGAGTGCGGACAGATTTGCCACTACCGGAAACGAACGGGCCGCCTCGCGTGCCGAAGATGGACTCGCCGTAACGTTTCAGCCAGGCGCCGATTTTGCGGAAGCTTTCCGCTTGCCGCGGCTCGATCCGTCCGTCGGGCATCGGGTTGGTGTTCAACGCGAGGTTGCCGTCGCCGACAGCGCAGGCCACAAGGATGCGGATGGCATCGGTGTAGGGCTTGAGGGTGTCGTCGGGTTTCCACGTCCATTGCGTGCCGAGCGTGATGCAGCTTTCCCACGGACGGTCAAACTGACAGCGCCCGACGGTTTGTTCCGGCGTGTCGAAATCGCCCCCGGCGCCGGTGCGGTTGTTCACGAGGATGTTGGGCTGAAGTCCGCGGACGAAACGGATGGCGCGCTCGCCGTGGGCACGGTCAAATCCCCGGGGCACGTCAAACCAGATGCCGACCAGCGGTCCGCAATTCTCAATCAACTCCTTGCACTGCGCTTCGAGGTAATCGGCGTAACGGTCGAGGTTGAAGGTCGGTCGTTGCACTCTGCCGCCGGGACTGGTCATGGGATAGTCGGGATGATACCAGTCACAAGTCGAGTAGTACGGGAAGAAACCGATCCCCAACTCACGCAACGCGGCAGCGAACTCCTTCGTCACGTCGCGCTTGAACGGGCCGTTCATGATGTTGTAGGAGGTCTGCTTCGTGTCCCAGAGACAGAAACCGTCGTGGTGCTTGGTGAGAAACACGACGTATTTGCAGCCGGTATCCTTGACGACTTTGGCCCACTCGCGGGCGTCGAACTGGTCGGGATTCCATTTCTTGTAGAGCGCGTCGTACTCCTCGATGGGCGTCGGGTTGCCACGCGACCAGCCGATTTCCTTGCCGGTCAGCGTGACTGGTCCCCAACAGATGAACATGCCGAACCGCATGTCCTTCCACGCCTCGACGGCTTCGGGCTTGGGATTCAATGAATCAGCGCCGAGACAGATGACGCCGGTCAGGAACCAGAGAATGATTTTCATATTCAGTTCACCGGTTGGCCGTTGAGGTAAAAGCGCGGCGTGCCACGATCGAGCACGACGGCGACATGTTGCCAGACGCCGGACTTCAAGACATCCTTAACGAGTTTGGTTTGGTTGCCGGCGATCACGCGCAGACTCAGGCCGGGATGCGTGTCCCACAACATGCCGTCGCTCTTGCCGGCGGTGAGTTTGTCGAGGATGCGGCCGGCTTCCTTCTCGGCGGGACAAATCCACGCCTCGAATGAAACGGCACCGGCGAAGTCTTCGGGCTGCGTCGGCAACGTGTCGCCCGGTTTCGGGTTCATCCACGAACCGGTGAGTGGTTTCGTCCGGTCACTGGCGGCAAGCTCGCGAATTGTTTCCGGCTTGAGCTTGCTGCGGAACAACGTGACGCGGCCGATGCTGCCTTTGAACTTGTTCGCGCCAGTCTGGTCGGAGCCAGCGCGCAACGGATGGTTGTTAGCCAGGATGACGGGGCCGAGCGGTTTGTTCGGTTGCGACTGGCAGACCACCACGTCTTTCTTCCGGGATGACGGTTGAATATCCCACGTGGTCAATTTACCGGCTTTCACGGTGCCGGTAATGACGGTGCGTTGCGAGAGATGCAGTTTGAAATCGACATCCCAATCCGCGGGCCATGCCGGCAAGAGAAGAATCTTCGGACCGGCTTCCTGAACGAGCATTCGTTGGAGCGCGACGGAACCGGCACCAAAATGATCGAAGTCGGGACAGGAGTCCGGTCTCTCACGTCCGTACAACGGGAACCGGCACATCGGCGAGGCGATGCGGAAGCGTCGCACCAAGCCATCAGCGGCCTCGGTCGCGTTACCGGCGCAGGCCCAGTGGATTTGATCCTGCGTCCAGCAGGCACAGCTATAGGCGTCTTTGCAGGAACGATGCTTCATCGTCCACACGACGATGTCGGCGCTGCCGAGCGCGAGGCCGAAACAGCGGAACGGAAAAACAGGATATAGTTCGCCGTTCTCGCGGTTCTTCTGCTTCCCCCACTTCAACGCGGGGGCGATGGCTTGGCGGCCTTCGATGGTCTGGAGGTGAACATCCGGGATTTCGGCGCGGAACTTTTGCCAGCGGGTCTGATCATCGGCTGTACCGGCTTTCATCGCGAGCAGTTCATCGAGACAGAACCGCAGCCCGGCGACATCGGGGGCCGGGTTGATGGCGATCCACCAAGTCTCGAGCACCATCGCGGGGTCGAGGCGGAGTTTGCCGTCGGGATCGCGCGGGTAATGCTTGTCGAAAAACAGCAACACCTCGCACGCGAACGGCACGAGGACGTTGTCGCGGAAGGTCGTGTCGCCGGTGAAGTTGACGTAATCGAGCATCATCGCGGTCGTTTCGAGGCCGCTGGTGAAGTAGAAACTGTGGTAGTAGCCTTGGCCGGCGTTCTCGCCGGGCTTGATCTTCAGGGGCTTACCTTGTTCGCCGCAATCGCGTTCGGCACCGGTCGGCTCGATGTTCTCCCGGTAGTACGCGCCGTCGTGGCCGAACCACGCCTTCGTGATGGCTTGGCGCATCGGGAGCAGGTTCGAGTAGTAGTCGAAGAATGGCTTCATCATCTCGAAATCGCCGCTGGCCAAGAGCGGCCAGTAGAGCAACCGCTGGTTCTGATAAGTGAACCGGCGTCCCCAGAGACGGTCGTCCTCGTGCGTCAGCAACATCCCATCTGGCTGCTCCACGGTATGTGACCGGGGGCGCTTCGGGTCGGGCTTGATCCGCAACTGCTGCGTGAACAGCCCGCCGTTAAACTTCGTCTGCACGCGCCCGCGACTCTGGCAAGCCATCAGGAACCGGAACACGTTGTAGCTTTGCGCCACCAACGCTGCGCCGTCTTCTTCGTCGCGGCAGCCAGCCGGCGCTTCGCCGCTGAGTTTCTCGCGCACCTCCGGGAACGCAGTGCGGTCGGAGACGACGATCCAGCTTCGCTCCCAAAACTCCGTCCACCAGGCGGCATGCTTCTGCCAATCGCGCGCCGCATCCACCGGCCGCGCCGCCTGTCGCTCGATCGTCTCGATCCACGTCTCCGGCTTCGGCATCTGCATCGTCAGCGCGTGAATGTGAATGTCGAAACTTCTGCCCGTGCCGCAGAGCACGCCGTCCTTCAGTTTCAGCGCCGGACTCTCCAGCAGATTACCGAAGGTGTTGAACCGATACGGATCGGGAAACTTGCCTGCCATGTGCTCAACCTCGTAGAACTTGAGGTCGTCGGCATAGACGCTCCGGTCGCCGACGGGGAAATACCACAGCAGTTTGCCGCCGCGCTCCAACTTCACGTCCTCGGTCTTGTCCAGCCGCTTCCAGAACTCCGGCCCCGCGCTGACAGCGATCTCGCGCGGCGAGTTGATCTCCACGTGATAGACAGGACGGTTGGCGTCGGCCCAGACGCGCAGCGTGACGCCATCGGCTTCGATGCGAATCGAGCCGGTCAGCAGATCGAGCGTCTGGCGGAACGGCTTGCCGGCTTTGAACGGGTTCGGATCGAGCGCGACGCGGACGCGGCCGGTCTTGAAGATGTCGCCGAGGTAAGTGTAGGCGTCGTTTTTGGCGAGCAGCAGGAACAAGTCGCCATTCTCGATGGCGTAGACGCCCGCCGCAATGTCGCCGTTGCCGATGGGCATCACGCCGGTGGCATCCTTGGAGGGCGAGTTCCAGACGACGTTGTAACGGGTGACGTCAGGTGCACTAAGCACAGCCACTGGCGTCAACAGCAGGGCGGTGAGGAGTGTGAGGATGGATTTCATGGTTTCTTTGCCTCAAACAGTTGGAATTCCTCGATCGTGGGGACTTCATTGGCTTGGAGAATATTCAGGCGGAAATATCGCGCCTTGATGGTTGGGAAATCGAACGACTTGGCACCGGCGATGGTGGTGCCGGTGAGCACGGACTTCCATGTGTCGCCCGTTTGGTACTCGATGGCGAATTGTTGGGTACGGGGGAATCCGAGTTCCTTGATCACGGCGCGATTGACCGGCGTCGGCGCGCCGAGATCAACTTCGAGCCAGCCGCTGCGCGAGTTTGGCGCGGCCCCCCAGCGGGTGGATTCGTCTCCATCGAAAGCTTTCGCAGCGTTGAGCGCGGCGCTCCAAGTGCTCGAGGCTTTGGCCGGTTTGCCAGTCGAGACGGCCGATTTGTCAACGACGGCTTTCTTCAGGCCGTGCGGATTCACCTTGGTGGTGGGGAGCGGCGCCACAACGGCAGGGGCATCGCCAAAGAGTTTCTCCTCGCCTCTGGCCAACTTCACTTCCTGAACACTTCCATTGAACTGAATCCGGCACGGTTCACCGGCGAGGCTTTTCACGCGGACCCATTGCGTCTTGCCGGCTTTGCGTTCGGCGCTGACGAGGAAGGCGCCTTCGGCGCGGAGGTTGTGGAAGACGGCGTTGGTCCACGCGGCAGGCACGGCAGGGAAGACGCGGATGAGATTGTTGTGGCTTTGGAGGAGCATGTCCTGCAACGAACGGGCGAGGACGATGGAACACTCGATGACCGGGCTGCCTTCGATGTACATCGTGTTGGGTCGGACGAACCGCTTGTCGGCCATGTGTTGGTGGATGCTGGCGAGGGCGTTGTCGCCGTCGCCGAGCGCGGCGTAGAGCGATGCGGCGGCGGCGCGCGACCAGCCATAAACGCCCCGGCTGCCGTCCACGGTGAGCCAATGGTGGATGGATTTGTAGAGCAGATCGCGGTTGGCGGGATCGTTGGCGTCCATGATGTGAAGCGGATGCACCATCAAGATGTGCGACCAGTGCCGGTGGGACTTCGTGAACGCCATGTCGGCGCCGATGCGCAGACCGTTCTCGTCAATGGGATACGGCGTGAGGTTCGCGAGCGTTTCCCGCCAACGCGGAAGAAGCGGATCGTTGAGCCGGTAACGCAGGTTCAGATCGATCAGCGTCTGGCAACCCCAACGCAGCAGCGCGAGGTTGTAGTTGTTATCGGCGGCGTTGCCGTACTCGGGTGAGTGTAACACGGACAAGTGCAGCTTGCCGTCGTCGCCTTTCTTCAGGAGCCGCAGATAGAGGTTAATGCTGCCGCGCAACAACGGATAGAAGGCGTGCTGCGTCTGGTTCGTGACGAGCGCGTGGTCCATCGAGTGCCGGTAGTGGAGGTAATAGTTATGGAGCGCCCACGTGAAGTCGCCGGGGTTGATGTAGTGGTCGGGCGCACACGAACCATCGCCGCGCAAGCCCTCGTAACACGTCGTGTGCGGCACCGTCGCGCAATCGTCGAAACCATAAATGTCCTTGGCGTTGCGGACGAAGTTCGCGCGCTTAGTGTCGAGAAACCGGACAAACGACTCGCCGAGTTCGAGCTGATTGGCCGCGTACACTGGCAGGTAGAGCGTCTGGATGTTGAGGTTCCACCAGATGCGCGGCCAACCGGTGTCGCGGAACCACGGCCCCAGCAAATCCACCGGCACCCGGTCGGGACGCGACGCCGCGCCGAGCTTGTAGAACTGAATCCAGTAAAAACTCTCCAGCTTCGGGTCCGGCACCGACACAAAACTCTTCGGATACAATGCGCGCCACCACTCCCGGTGGCTCGCCACGAGCTTGTCGAAGTCAGCCGCACTGGTCTTCTGCACCGTCGCGACAACCTCCCGCCGCGCCGTATTGCCGGGGAACGAATCCGCGATGCTGAGCAAGACGCGTCGGCCTTTTGGCATCGCGACTTCCTTCCACGCCGTAGCGAATTCGCCGCCGGCGTACCGGGATTGGATGCACACCGACAAACCGTCAATCGTTTCGGTCGTAGCCGGTGGGTTGGGCGGGTCTTTGAATTTCTGTTGGTTGCGTTTGTCCTGACCGTGACCGGGAACCCAAACGAACTTCGCGGCCTTCTCGTCGCCGGTAGTTTCGAGGTCGAGGATCATCGCCAGCACGTCGGTGTGGATCAGCGTGCGAAACTGGAGCGTGCCTTTGTCGGTCGTGACGGTGCCGCGCACCTCGGCGTTCCACAGATCGAGCCGCATCGTGCCGTCTTGGATTTTGCCGACAGTTTCCAGCACGAGACCGCCGATGGGCAGCCGGTTGTTGTCGCGGCGGTGCTCGGTGACGTCGGCGCGGCCCATCTCGAAGCGGAGCCGGTTGTCGCCGTCGCGGTAAATCGTCGCACCGAGCAACCCGTTGCCGAGAAACGCGCCGTAATCAAACTGCGCTGGTAACGTCTCAAAGACCAAATCGTGTCGCGCCATGAATGCCGGCCAGTCAACCTGTTCCGTCACCAGCGTGGCAGTCGCAGCGTTGGCGAAGATTAGCGCCGCAAGCAATCGGTGCATTGGGTGTTCCTCCACGTGGCAGGATAGAAAACTCAGCCACCAACGTCCATGAATTATCTTGCCAAACTGTTGGACGATCTTAACCTTGTGCTGCGCGATGATTGACGACTTCAACCTGGTGCTATTGTCGGGCGGGTTCTACCGCTGTGATGCGACGTGGAGCAAACCGGCAACGGGCATTGACCAGTGTTACAAGGTGTACTTTCCGGTCAGCGGCGAGGCGTATCTCGAAATGGATGACGAGTGCTACACACTCAAGCCGCAACGCATTTACTTCATTTCCGGATTTCGCCTGAAGCAACAGATTTGTGCGGAGCAGATGAACGTGTACTGGACGCACTTCGTTCCCGAATCGCTCTACCTGCGTTACCTGCTGGATCAGCTTCCACCGGTCTGCAGTTGGGCGCGACGAAGCGCGGCGGCGAGTTACCGTGAGATTTGCGACATCTTTGAAAGCCCGTTCAGCGAACGCAATCGTCCCCGCAAGGACACTTCACCGGCGATTGACTGCCGGATTCAGGCGTTGTTGCTCGGGTTGATTGCACGGCTATTGGAGACACTGGACCAAGGCCGCGTACAAGCGTTTCAACCGGAGTACTACCGGCTGAAAGGCGCATTTGATTTCATACAGACGCACTTCCGGGAAAACCCATCGCTGGAGAAGATCGCCGGGCAGGTTGGTTTGGCGCCGAACTATTTTCACCGGCGGTTTCGCAAGCTGTTTGGAACAACGCCGTTCAACTTCATGTTGGCACAGCGACTCAATCAAGCCCGTCGTTTATTGGCAAGTACGAACCTGAGCATCAAGGAAGTCGCCAGCGCCGTGGGATACGATGACCCGCCGTATTTCACGCGTGTGTTCACGCAGCAGATGCAGATAGCCCCATCCGCCTACCGCAACACTCATCGTTGGGATAGCAAGAATTGAGTTGCATCGTCGGGCCTGTCGGCGTAAGGAAAGCGGTACTATGAGATTCGGCATCAATTCCTTCCTCTATACGTTTCCGTTCACCAACGAGAGCGCCAAGCTCTTCAAGACCTTCAAGAAATGGGGCTTCGAGACCGTCGAGATCGCCATTGACGACCCCAACGGTTTCTGTCCGAAGTTCGTGAAGGAAGAACTCGACAAAGCCGGGTTGGTCTGCGGTTCGGCTTGTGCCTGTCTCGGGCCTGACCGCGACCTGCGCGGCACACCCGAAGCACAACAGACCGCGCTCGACTACATGAAGAAGTGCATTGACATCATGGTCGTGCTCGATTGCCCGCGCTTGATCGGACCGGTTTATTCGGCGGTGGGTCGCGCCGATGCAGTAGAGCCCGATGAGTATAAGAAACAATGGGCTACAGTGGTGAAGAACCTCAAGAACCTCTGTAAGTACGCCGAGAAGAACGGCAAAGTCATTGCCATGGAACCGTTGAACCGGTTCGAGACTGACTTCATCAATACCGTCGATCAGGGATTGAAGATGATCAAGGACGTCGGCAGCCCCGCGTTGAAATTGCACCTCGACACGTTCCACATGAACATCGAAGAAAAATGCCAGCCCTGTGCCATCAAACGGGCCGGTAAGCACCTCGGCCATTTTCACGCTTGCGGCAGCGACCGCGGCACGCCGGGCGGCGATCACATTGACTGGAAAGGCATCGCCAAGGCGCTCAAGGCCGTGAAGTACGACGGCGACATCGTGATCGAATCCTTCACCAAGGATGTGAAGGTCATCGCGAAAGCCGCTGCGATCTGGCGCAAGATCGAACCGCGCCGCGAAGACATCGCCATCAAAGGTCTCGCCTTCCTGAAGAAGACGCTCAAGTAGTTTCTACCGGAAACTGCCGTAGATGAAGTCGGTGATGTTGCCAGCGCGTTCAAGGTCGAGTGATGCGGGCACAAATTGTGGCGTGTTCATCTTCCCATCGCGCGCATCAGCTATCTTGATCGGTGGGAGGTCTTTTCCATTGTCGTCAATGTACGACAGGTAAACGGCAGTAAGCTGATTTCGGTCGCGCTTGGAACTGAAGATCAGCCAGCGGGAATCCGATGACCAATCGTGCCATGAATCCATCGTGCCGTTCTTGTTCAACGACATTTTGGTGACAACATGGTCGTTGCGCGACATTAGA
>Ga0233425_10008433_pt1 | contig 13695 bp, 6 predicted proteins | sample Watercolumn_Towu_2_FD_181712 | JGI IMG/M metagenome (GOLD analysis project Ga0233425, IMG submission 181712) | Freshwater microbial communities from Lake Towuti, South Sulawesi, Indonesia - Watercolumn_Towuti2014_140_MG | ecosystem: Environmental > Aquatic > Freshwater > Lake | place: Indonesia...
TGATGACCAGTGGTGCGGCAACGGGACTGCGTCGCGATCCACCCGGCGGCATCGCGTGGCGGCGACGCGCCATCGTGGCGTGCGCCTGGCTCCTCGTCGCGGGGGGCACCGCCGCTGCATCCGAGCCCGGCACGCCCGACGACCTCGTCCTGCACGTGGCCCCGACCGGCCCGCTCGAGTCGCTCGCGGCGGCCCGCGACGCCCTTCGTGCGGCCCGCGACGCCGCGGACTGGCAGCCGCGGCCCGTGCGTGCGGCCCGCGACGCCGCGGACTGGCAGCCGCGGCCCGTGCGGGTGGTCGTGGCGAGCGGCACGTACCGGATCACGGAGCCGCTCGTGCTCGAACCCCGCGACGGCGGCACGGCGGCGGCACCCGTCGTCTACGAGGCCGCACCGGGGAGCCGGGTCGTCATGAGCGGCGGCCGGCGGATCGAGGGCTGGCGCGAGGCCGACGACGGTTCGTGGGTCGCACACTTGCCGGATGCAGCGGCCGGCGGCTGGCGGTTCGAGCAGCTCTTCGTGAACGGCCGCCGGGCCCCCCGCGCGCGATCGCCCAACCGTTTCTGGTCCCATCCGCGCGAGGCCTGGGAGGAGAAGGACGGCCCGCTCGCCACGCGCTGGCTGCGGCTTGCCGCGGCCGTGGGCGAAGGCGTTCATGTCGCCATCGAGGGTGTCCATCTTGCCGGCGAACACGCAGAGCGAGTCGGTCAGCTCCTGCGTGAACAGGACGTTGGTCAGATACACCTCCTCGCTGTCGTAGACCGGCAGGTCGGCCACGAGCGTCGGCGAGATGAAGCAGCCCACGTTACCCACGAGCGTGTCGCCGTAGCGGTGCTCGGCGCGGAGCTTGAGATAGAGCCCGTCGTTCACGCCGAGCTTCCCGCCGTCCATGATCGCCGTGTAGTCGCCGTGCCCGGCGTAGTCGAAGGCCTGGGCGAACCCGCCGGTGGCGTTGCCGATGGAGAAGCTCGTGTTGTCGGCGAGGATGGTCACGCCGGCGGCGGCCAGCCGCTCGCGGGCGTCATCCACGGTGCCCAGAAGATGCGGGGCCTGCGCGTACGTCGGCTCCTTGACGTAGGGCTGGGGCGGATCGTCGGCCGACGCCAGCCCGAGCAGGCACCACCACAGGCCGGCGGCCAGATGCCACGTCGATCGAGCGACGAGGCTGCGTCGCGGTTGCGCGGCGGCCGCCGGGCGGTTGGTTGGCATCGGCAAGGGCTTCGCGCGGGGCTCACGGCCCGGCCGGAGATACGCTTTCCCGCGGCCCCGGGCACCACTCCCGCGGTAGCATCGGTGCCGGCGCGGCGGTGCGTTCGGCTATTCTCGAGTCGGCCGGCTGGATCGCGCACGAGTGGCGAGGCCGGGCAAACCCTGCGGCCTCGGGCCGGATCGGGTGGGGCGTTCGTACGGAACCCGCGCATGCGTTCACTCGTGCACCTCATCCTCGCGATCGCCGTGGCCCACGTGGCCTCGGCCGCGGATTGGCATGTGTCAACCGGCGGGAACGACCGCTGGTCGGGCACCCGGGCCGTCCCCGACGCTGGACGCACCGACGGGCCGTTCGCCACGCTCGAGCGCGCCCGCGACGCCGTCCGCGCGTGGCGGAAGTCGGGTGGAAACGAGGCCGTCACGATCCACGTCCATGCCGGCACGATTGAGCGCCGGCAGACGCTCACGCTCGGCCCCAGGATTCGGGCACTGCCGGCGCTCCGGTTACGTGGCGGGCCTTCGGCGACGACCGGCCGCTGATCGTGGGTGGCGTGGCGGTGAGCGGATGGCGGCCCGCGGCCGACGACAAGGCCTCGAGCGGCAAACTCCTCACGACCGATCTCGCGGCGCAGGGCCTCGGCGGCAAGCGCATCGGCCAGCTGCTCTTCGCGGGCGCACGGCAGGAGATGGCCCGCTGGCCCAACGCCGATCCGGCCGACCCGCGTGGCGGGGCGTGGGCGACGGTCGACGGCACGCCGGTCAACATGTACGCCGACGTTCCCGGCGAGGACAAACGCACGCTCCTGTTCAAGTCGGCCGACGCCCGCCCATGGGCCCGCCCGACCGACGGACAGGTGTTCGTGTTCCCGCGCTACAACTGGTGGAACAACATCGTGCCGATCGTGTCGATCGACGCGGCCGCGCGGAAGCTCGCGCTCGCCGCCGACTGCTCCTACGCGATCCGCGCCGGCGACCGTTACTTCGTGCGTGGACTCCGCGAGGAGCTCGACGCTCCCGGCGAGTGGCACCACGACGTCGCGTCGGGCACGCTCTTCTTCTGGCCGCCGGAGCCGCTCGGCGATCGGCCCGTGCATGTGCCGACCGTCACGACGATCCTCGCGCTGGCCGCCGGCACGGAGCACGTCACGATCCACGGACTCACGTTTGCGTGCTGCGAGGGCACCGCGATCACGATCGCGGGCGGGCGCCACTGCACGATCCAGGACTGCACGATCACGAACGTCGGCGGCTACTCCGGCGGCGGCGTGTCGGTGAGCGGCACCGACTGCGCCGTGCTCGGCTGCGACCTCTCGTATGTCGGCGCGACCGCGATTTCGCTCTCCGGCGGAGACCGCCCAACCCGCACCGCCGCCCGGAACCGCGCGGAGGACAACCGCATCCATCACCCGGGCGTGTTCTACAAGCAGGGCGTCGGCATCCAGATGAACGGCGTGGGCCACCGCGCGGCGCACAACCTGATCCACGACTGCCCGCGGATGGGCGTCCTGTTCAGCGGGAACGATATCGTCATCGAGAAAAACCGGATTCACCACGTGAACCTCGAGACCGAGGACACCGGGGCGATCTACACCGGCGGCCGCGACTGGATCTCGTCGCGCGGCTCCCTGATCCGCTGGAACCACATCAGCGACAGCCTGGGATACGGCCGCGAGAAGGATCGGTGGGTGTCGCCTCACTTCGCCTTCGGCATCTACCTCGACGACAACACCGGCGGCGTAGACGTGATCGGCAACGTCGTCGAGCGCTGCTCGCGGGCCGGCATCTACCTTCACAACGCCCGCGACAACCGCATCGAGAACAACATCGTGATCGACTGCGGACGGCAGCAGCTCGAATGCCGCGGCTGGAACGCCGAGAGCCGGATGTGGAAGCAGCACTTCGGCACGATGGTCAAGGGCTACGAGTCGGTGGCGGGCCAGCCGGCATGGGAGGGGATGCGTGGCATGGCCACGCATCCGCGCGACGCCGTCCTGACCGACGGCCTGATCATGAGCGGCAACACGTTCCTCCGGAACATCCTCGACGCGACCGACCCGAAAGCACTCTTCATTCGCGTGCACGACTTTCCCGTGGCCCACAACCGGTTCGACGCGAACCTCTTCTGGCACCACGGGCAGCCGATCGGCATCGGGCGGATGGGCATGGGCGCGCCGGCGAAGCCGCCGCCCGCCGCCGACACCTTGGCCGCGTGGCAGGCCGCAGGCCTCGACGCGACGTCGGTGGTGGCCGACCCGCTGTTCGTCGATCGGGCCGCGGGCGACTACCATCTTCGTCCTGACTCGCCTGCCAGACGGCTCGGCTTCGAGCCGATCCCGTTCGAGTCGATCGGGCCGGGCGAGCACGAGGCGGTCGACTCGCTTCCTTGACGCCGCCCGGCACCATCCTCGATCGGCCGCACGGAGCCCTCGCGATGCCTGCTTCCCACACCACGTCCCCGCGCGAGCCGAACGGACGCCGTCGATTCCTGGCTGGCACTGCGGCCGCGGCGGTCGCGGCGCTGGCGGGCCCGACTCGCGGCGGCGAGCCGTCGGGATCGGGCCGACTCCGCATCGAACGCGTCTCGGCCACCCGCACGCTCCACCGCTACCGCACGCCCTACAAGTTCGGCGGCACGCCCGTGGACCGCGCGACCGTGCTCGACGTCACGATCGACGTCGTCGGCGCCGACGGCCGCCGTGCGACCGGCTCGGGGTCGATGCCGCTGGGCAACGTGTGGTCGTTCCCGGCCCGCGACCTGCCCTACGACACCACGCTCGACGCCATGGACGCGCTCGCCGATCGCATCGCCGCGATCCTCCGCGAGTGCGACGCCATGGCGCACCCGCTCGAACTCAACCGGCTGCTCGAACCCGAGTTTGAGCGGGCCGCCGCCGAGGAATCGCGGGCCCGAAACCTCGCGGTGCCGATCCCGAAGCTCGCCGTACTCGTGACCGCGAGCCCCTTCGATGCCGCACTCCATGACGCCTGCGGCAAACTTCTCGGCCGCAGCAGCTACCGCACGCTCGATCCGGAGTGCATCGGCCACGACCTCTCCCGGTACCTCGGCGCCGACTTCGCCGGTGCGAACCTCCAGAGCGTGGTCCGCGAGCGGCCGCTCGACACGATCCCGCTCTTCCATTCGGTGGGCGGCGCGGATCCCGTCTTGCCTTCCGATCGCGACACGGCCCCCAACGACGGCCTTCCGCACACGCTCGCCGACTGGATTCGCGCCGACGGCCTCACCCACCTCAAGATCAAGCTCCAGGGGGAGTCGCTCGACTGGGACATCGACCGCACGCTCGCCATCGATCGCGTGGCCCGCGAGACTCGGGCCGACATGCCGTGGAAGTACTGCGTTGACTTCAACGAACGCTGCCCGAACGTGGCCTACGCGCTCGAGTATCTCGCCAAGGTGAAGGAGGCCTCACAGGCCTGCTTCGAGAGCATCCTCTACGTCGAGCAGCCCACCGCCCGCGATCTCGACGCCGTGCCGCGGAACGACATGCACGCCGCGGCGAAGCTTCGGCCGGTCGTCGTGGACGAGTCGCTCGTCGATCTCGAGAGCCTGCTCAAGGCCCGCGACCTCGGCTACAGCGGCGTGGCCCTCAAGGCCTGCAAGGGGCAGTCGCACGCGATGCTGATGGCCGCAGCCGCGCGTCACTATCGGATGTTCCTCACCGTGCAGGACCTGACCTGCCCCGGGGCGGCGCTCGTCCACTCGGCCGGAATCGCGGCCTGGGTGCCGGGCGTGGCCGGGCTCGAGGCGAATGCGCGGCAGTACATGCCCGAGGCCAATCGCCCCTGGGCCGAACGGTTTCCGGGGCTGTTTCGGATCACCGATGGGACGCTCCACACGGAGTTCCTCGCCAACGCGGTCGGCCTCGGTGCGGTGTCATGACGGCACCGGCGACTCACGACGTCGGTGCTGAAGCCCTGCGGCGAAAGAGCCTGCGGGCCGGCGTCGTCCTCGCGATCCTCGTCTGCCTGCCCGGCGCGGCAGCCGCGGCCGAGAGCCCGACGCCGGCCGCGCGGCTCTGGACGGTCATCGATCTTGCGCGACCCGAACTCGCCGAGGTCCGCGGGCTCGTCGACAAGGGGGACGACCGAGCGGCGCTGCGGGCCTTTGTCGCCGTCGTCGCGAAGCGGATGGCGTCGCTTCCGCCGCAGCGAGGCTACGGCATGTGGCTCCACGCGCCGGCTGACGCCGACGAGCTGCTTGCGGGACGGCTGACGACCGCGCGGTACGGCGACACGAGCGTCCACTACACCGCCGAGATCGGTCTTCCCGGACATATCGACTTCTTCAAGGCCGCTCCCGACTATCCGCTCACGATCCGCGACATCTCGACGATGCACTGGGCGAACAAGCACGCCGAGGCCTATGCCCGGTCGCGCGACGTGAAGTATCTCCGTGCCTGGTGCACGACGTGGGCCGACTTCGCGACGCACTGGGCTGGGCAGTTCGCCGCCGTCCAGAAGAACCCCGACGTGTGGGGCAAGGGGCCCGACGGCCAGCAGCGCGTACTTGGCATCGGCTGGGTGGGGGGCACGCTCTACGTCGCGTGGCGGCTGCAGGCGATCCGCGAGGGGCTCGTGGGCATCCTCCAGACGGCGTCGGCCGCCGGCCAACTCGACGCCATCGACACGGAGGCCGTGGCCCTGCTCCTCGTGCGGCTGGCGACGGGCGAGGCACCCACGGCGGTGCGGCTGCTCGGACGCGCCGAATCGACGACGCCCAACCAGGCCCGCGAGATGGCGATGAACCTGTTTCGCATCGGCTGTCTGTTTCCGGAGTTCAAGGATGCGGCGACGTGGCGGAGCAAGCCCCTCGCCGTTGTCTTCCTCACGAACCTTCCCGACGGCACCGACCGTGAGCAGTCGCTCAACTACTTCAACAACCAGTTCAAGGAACTCCCCGGGCTGATCGAGCGCGACGTGCCCCCCGGCGAGCGGGACCCGGCACTCCTGGCCCGCATCGACCGCGCGAGCGCCTACCGCGACCGATTCCCTCCATCGATCGCCATGCCCGACGGCAACCGCCCCGCCACGGGCTCCGACCCCGCGTGGCGCACGTACGGCAAGCCGCGAAAACTCGCACCGCCGTCGCAGGCGTTCACGTCGATCCTGTTTCCCTACGGCGGCTTCGCGGTGCAGCGCGACGGATGGACGCCCGAAAGCCTCTATCTGTTCATGAAGGCGTGCCGGCCGAGCCGAGGCCACTGGCGGTCGCAGGACGGCGGTCTGCAACTGGCCGCCTTCGGCCGCACGCTCCTCGTGAGCCCGATCGGCGAGACCTACGACGCCCGCGACGTCGATCGTGGCTGGCGGCTGTATTGGGACTCGAGCGTGAGCCAGAACGCGGTGCTGGTGGACGGCATGGCGGCGGCGGAGCGGCGCGGTGATTTCCTCGCGCTCGACCCCATGCGCTGGCACGCGGGGGGCCGCATCGACTTCATGGAGACGGAGATCCGCGGTCCGTATCAGGGGAGCGACTTCCGCCGCGACGGTGCCGCCTTCGCGAAACGCCGAGCGAAGGGGAAAGGTTCGACGGCGGCGGCCGTCACGGACGTGGTCCACCGCCGACAGGTCCACTTCCTCCGCGACCTCGGCGCCTGGATCGTGACCGACCGGATCACGAGCGACACCGCCCACGACTTCACGCAGACCTGGTGCCTGGGTCCGGAGTACGCCGAGGGCGACGTGATCGCCGAGACCGTAACGGGTGGCCACGGCGGCAGAATCGCGACGACGAAGCCGGATGAGCCGAACCTCTCGCTCCATCAGGTGGCCACGGTCAAACTCGCGCATGAACGTTTCTGCGGCGTGTACGGCGACGACCGGATCCTGGGCTGGGTGGGCATCCTCGCCGACCACGATCGCTGGATCTACACGCCCGCGGTCAACGTGCACACGTCATGGCGGGGCAGGGGACCGCAGTGCGTCGTCACGCTGATGGTGCCCCACCGAGGCCAGGCGAGCCCCATCACGCTCGACGCAATGGTCTCAGACGCCGCCGCGGGCATCGCGGGGTTCGATGCGACGCGAGCCGACGGCGCGCGGATCGCATTCCGCGCGGCGTCGAGCCCGGTGACGCTCGAAGCCGGCGGCCGGCGGGCCAAGGCCACGAGTCTGCTCGTGGTCCGCACCGCGGACGGCGGAACCTCGGGCGCGGCGCTCGACGCGGCGACGCTCGACGACCGCGCGACCGCGACACGTGACTTTGAGTTCGTGACACCGGCCGATGGCGACACGACGCAGGTGCCGATCAGGATCCCCACGGGATTCGAGTGGCGAGGGCAGGGGGACACGCTCGTGCCCGCATACGACCGCCGGTGAACGGCTCGGGGCCCGCTGGCATCCGCTCGAGCCAACGTCTCTGTCGCGGGCCGAGACGGAGGCCCGCCACGCGGCGGCCTACGGTCGCGCGGGCGCTACGGGCGGCACGTCGGTCGCCGTCTGCCAGAAACCGTGGCCGTAGGTCACGCGGGTGACGCCGGTCGCCTCGGGAAGCGTGGCCGCGAGCCACTCCGAATCGACTCCCTCCTCGACGACCACGAGCGGCTCCACCGTGCCGTTTCGCACCACGTGCACCACGCCGGCCTCGCGCACGCGCTCGTCGAAGTCGAGCGGGGCCCGCAGCCGCACCACGAGGCCATCGCCGCGGCGCTCGCACTCGATCCGTGTCTCATGAAGCGCGAGGGCCGCAAGGCTCGCGTGAAACGCCGAGTTGAAGGCGACCCAGCCCTCGGTCCAGCCGACGTTGCCGATCTCGGGATGGTACGGGTAGTGGGCGTTCTTCGGGGAGCCGTCGAACACGAACCGTGCCTTCTCGAGCTGCCCAATGCCCCCCTTGTGGAACGAATACCAGCCGTGCTCGACCCCCTCGATCTCCCGCGGGGCGTCGTAGGAGAAGTGGCGGCCGCAGGGGTTGCGGCCGAAGCAGTTGTCGATGTGCGACCACACGAGCTGTTCGAGCCGGCCGCGCCCCCCGGAATCCTCGACGGCAGGCAGTGCCGCCAGGGCGCATGCGGGAAATCCCATCACGTTGCCCGGCTCGTTCCAGTGCGTCGGCTGCGTGCCCGTGGGCGTCCACTGCGTCGCCGACAGCATGCGGAAATCCCAGAGGTTGTCGGACCGCGACACGGCGACGTCGGCGTAGCCGCGGAGCTTCGCCGCGAGGCCGGCGGGGGCGCGGTCCGGATGGTGGCGATGGAGCATGCCGAGGCCGACGAGCACGACGTGTTCGCTCATCCGCTGGCCCTTCGTCGTGAGCGGGTCGTTCCAGTCGACGTGCTCCACGACCCACGCCGCCTGGTTGCACGCGGCCCGGAGATAGCGATCGGGATCAGGCAGACCCTCGCGCCGGGCCACCTCGTGCATGAGCAGGTTCGGCAGGATCGAATGCCCCGGCGGGTTCTCTCCCTTCGTCGTCCCGATCTCGGTCTTCGTGGCGAACAGGTCGTGGTTCTCGCGGATCGTGTCGTAGGGATACTTCTTCGCGACGGTCGGCCGTGTCCATACCTCGCGAACGAATGCGAGCACGGCATCGTGGTTCTGCCGCGGCAGCCAGCGCTCGAGGGCCGGCCAGGCGTGGAGGAAGAACGCGAGCTGCTCCTTGAGGAGCATGTGATCGAGCCGCTGGGTGACGATCGTGTCGGCGCCCCAGTGGATGAGCCGCACGATGTCGGGGGTCTCGGCCGCACACGGCGCAAGCGCGCCCCAGCGGACGCCGTCGCCGGCAGGCACCGGAGCGACGGTGCGCGGCATGCGATCGTAGGCCGAGGGGTTCGCGAGGTACTGGGCCACGAGGCCGTGGAGCTCGAACGAGAACTGGTGGTCGTCGCGCCAGCCGAACGAGCCCTGACAGGGACGGGTGTAGGTGCCCACGTGGTGCCGCGCGTCGGCCATGAAATCGACGCTGCCGCGATACGTCACGCGCTCGAGCCAGAAGCGGCCGATTCGAAACGGCACCGACTGCTCACCGCCGGCGCGGACGACGTACTCCTCCACATCGCCGGGCTCGAAGGGAGTGAAGTCGCCTACGTGGCCCGCGATGCGGCCCTCGAAGAGCGCGGTCTCGGTTCCCTCGCGACACACCACGAACGGCGTGCCGTCGGCGAGGAGCGGAGCCGTGAACCGCTTCGGCTTGCCGCGGTTGAAGCCGCTCTGGTTGAGGAAGATCTGGGGAACCGCCTTCTCGGGCTCGTGCTCCCGTAGCCGCGGGATGCCCGCGGGCGTGTGCGACCACACGAGCAGTTCGCGGACACGGGCGACGTCGCCGGCCGGATGGTCCACCACCAGACGCACGGCGTCGGTCTCGATGGGCCGCGTGTCGTCGAACGCCAGCGCGATCTCCTGACTCTCGTTGCCGCGCACGCTGGCGCCCGGGATCGGCTTCCACTCACCGTCGTCGCGGTAATCGACGTGGAAGTCACGGATCGCGTTCGCGGCCTTCCAGCCGGAATGCACATGGACGCCGCCGAGCCGCGTCCGCGATGCGAGGTCGAGCTGGAGCCACGCCGGAGGGGCAGCGTCACGGCCGCTCACCCAGCGAGAGTCGTCGGTGATCACGCCATCGATCGCCTTCGCCGGGTCCGCTCCGGAAAGACTCGAACTGGCCGTGGCACGGGCGGTGCGGGCCACGTTCACCGGCTCTGCGGCCGCGGCCACGCCCGCCGCCGCGAGCGCACCGACACAGACGATCATCGCGCGACACCCCATGCCGCGAGCCTACGCGGGCGTGCAGGGGCGGGCTACCGGCGTGTCGCAGAAGCACATAAAGTCATCGCAATTCCGCATTCGCTCGTGCGCGCAGCCCCGGTAGTCTTGTCGTTCTGCGGCGTCCGGCCGGCTGGGATCAGCTTGGGGGCGGGCTCCGACATCATCCCGGACCTGAACTGCGACACATGCAGGCGTTTCCTCCATCCTCCGCACGGAACTTCCGGACGGAGCGTGTCGCCGCGGACCTCGTTGTCGTCGGCGGGGGCCTGGCGGGCGTCTGCGCCGCGATCACGGCGGCCCGCGAGGGCATCGACGTGGTTCTCGTCCAAGACCGGCCCGTGCTCGGCGGCAACGCCTCGAGCGAGGTACGGCTCTGGATCCTCGGCGCCACGAGCCACATGGGCAACAACAACCGCTGGGCCAGGGAAGGGGGGGTGATCGACGAGCTCCTCGTCGAGAACACCTACCGCAACCCCGAGGGCAACCCGGTGCTCGTGGACGCGCTGCTGGTCGAGATGGTGGCCGCCGAGCCGCGCATCCGGCTGCTGCTCGACACCGCCGCCGACGAGGTGGAACGCGATCAGACGAGCGGCGCGATCACGATGGTGCGGGCCTTTTCACCCTCCAACGGCACCCGCTACGAGCTCGTCGCGCCGCTGTATTGCGACGCGTCGGGCGACGGCACCGTGGCATTTCTCGCCGGGGCGGCCTTCCGCATGGGTGCCGAGGCGCGCGAGGAGTTTGGCGAGGGGCTCGCGCCGCCGGGCGGCTCGACCGACATGCTCGGCCACTCGCTCTACTTCATGACCCGCGACACCGGCCGCCCGGTCGCCTTCACGCGGCCCGCGTTCGCGATCGATCCCGTGGCCACGATTCCCCGCTGGCGGCAGTTCACGCCGAAGCACCAGGGCTGCCAGTTCTGGTGGATCGAGCACGGCGGCCGGCTCGACACGGTGCACGACACGCACCGCATCAAGTGGGAGCTGTGGCAGATCGTGTACGGCGTATGGGACCACATCAAGAACTCGGGACGGTTCCCGGAGGCCGAGACGCTCACGCTGGAGTGGGTCGGGATGATCCCGGGCAAGCGCGAGAGCCGGCGGTTCGAGGGGGACGTGATCCTCACGCAGCAGGATCTCGTCACGCGGCGCCCGTGGCCCGACGCGGTGTCGTTCGGCGGCTGGGCGGTCGATCTCCATCCGCCCGATGGCGTTTTCGCCGCGGGCGATGGCTGCACGCAGTGGCACATGGAGGGCGTCTACCAGATTCCCTATCGCTGCCTCTACAGCCGCACGGTCCCGAACCTCTTCCTCGCCGGCCGGATCATCAGCGCCTCGCACGTGGCCTTCGGATCGACCCGCGTGATGGCGACCTGTGGCCACACGGCACAGGCCGTGGGCGTCGCGGCGGCGCTCTGCCGCGCAGGCGGGCTCCTGCCCCGCGATCTCACGGAGCCCGCGCGGATGTCGCGGCTCCAGCAGACACTCCTGGCGCGCGACCAGCACATCCCCGGCTCGATCCGCATCGACGACGGCGATCTCGTGCGACAGGGCACGCTCACGGCATCGAGCACACTCGTGCTCGACCGGCTGCCGCCGTCGGGTGACGTGCGGCCGCTCACCGACAGCCAGGGCCTGATGCTGCCCGTCGCCGCCGGCCCGGCACCGCTTGTCACCTTCCGCCTCGACGTGGCGCGGCCGACGTCGCTTGCCGTGAGCCTGCGTGTGGCCCGCCGGCCCGACGAGCACACGCCCTCCGTGGTGCTCGCGGAGCGGCGCATCCTGCTCGAGCCGGGTCTCGCCCAGGACGTGCCCCTCGACCTGCCGGCCACGTTCGACACGGCGCGGTATGCCTTCTGGTGCCTCGACGCGAATCCCGACGTCGCCGTGCACATGAGCGACCAGCGGGTGAGCGGGGTGCTCGCGGTGTTCCACCGCAAGAACGCCGCCGTCGCGAAGTCGGCGGTGCAGACGCCGCCGGCCGATTCGGGAATGGACACGTTCGAGTTCTGGACGCCCGAGCGCCGCCCCGGGGGACGGAATCCCGCGGTGACGATCGCGCCTCCGCTCGACCGCTTCGGCCTCGACCAGCTCACGAGCGGCGTCGATCGCCCCACGTGGCAGCCGAATGCGTGGGTGGCGTCACCAGACGACTCGCGGCCGACGCTGAGTTGTTCCTGGAACACGCCGCGCGTCGTCGCCCGCGTCGAGCTGGTGTTCGACACCGACCGCGACCATCCTATGGAGTCGGTGCTCATGGGCCATCCCGAGCGGGTCGGTCCGTTCTGCGTTCAACACGTCGTCGTCCGCGACGAGACCGGCCGGCAGATCGCCACGGTCACGGGCAATCACCGCACGCGGGTCACGCTCCGGGTCGATCCTCCCGTCACGACGTCGGCGCTCGTCGTCGAGGTCGAGCATCCGCCGGCCGGGGCGCCGGCGGCGATCGTGGGCCTGCGGGCCTACGGCCCCGACACGCGAGCCATGTCATGAGCGATCCGGTCGCGCCTCCGTCCTGGCGCCGGTGGTCGATCGCGGTGATGCTCTTTCTCGCCGCGGTCCTCAACTACGTCGATCGGACGGTCCTCTCGATCCTCGCCCCCACGATCCAGGCCGACCTCGGCATCGACGACACCGGCTACGCCCGCATCAACAACGCGTTCCTCGTCGCTTACACCGCCAGCTACGTGCTCTCCGGCAAGCTGCTCGACCGGTTCGGCGGGACCGTGAGCATGGCCGGGTTCCTCGCGTTCTGGTCGCTGGCCAACGCGGTCACCGGATTCGCGGGCAACGTCTACCAGCTCGGGGCCGCGCGGTTCATGCTCGGGCTCGGCGAGGCCGGTGGCTGGACGGCGAGCCCCAAGATCGTGGGCCGCTGGTTCTCGCCCCGCGAGCGCGGCTTCGTGGTGGGGCTCTACACCGCCGGCGGCACGGTCGGGGCCACGATCGCGCCCGTGCTCGCACTCTGGCTCGCCGGTCGCTACGGCTGGCAGTGGGCGTTCTTCGCGACGGGGCTGGCGGGGTTCGCGTGGCTCGTGCCCTGGCTCCTGCTCGCCCCGCGCGACGCGGCCGTGGGAGGGTCGGGGGCCGCGCCGGCCGGCGCCTCGTGGCGTGAGGTGCTCTCGCAGCGGATCGTGTGGCTGCTCCTCGCGGCACGGCTGCTCACCGACGGCGTCTGGTACTTCATCCAGCAGTGGTTCCCCAAGTACCTCACCGCCGAGCGCGGCATGGTCCAGCAGGACCTCTCGATCATGTGGCTCGTCTATCTCGCTGCCGACGTCGGGCTGATCGGGGGCGGGCTCCTCTCGGGATGGCTCGTGGCCCGCGGCCGCCAGCCCGTGACGGCACGGCTCGCGATGATGGCCCTCGCCGCCGTGATCGTGCCCCTCGCGGCGTTCATCCCGATGGCGGAGTCACGACACCTCGCGATCGCGGTCGCGATGGCCGTGGCCCTCGGCCACGCCATCTGGCTCACGAACCTCACGTCGCTGGCGATCGACGCGATCCCGCCGCGGCTCCTGGCCACGAGCTTTGGCGTGATCGCAGGGGGCAGCGGCCTGGGCGGCATCCTCATGAACACGCTCGTGGCCGAGACGGTACAGCGGCACTCCTACGCTCCCTGCTTCTACGCGGCGGCCGTGCTCCACCCGCTGGCGATCCTCCTGCTGCTGGCCGGCCTCGCCTGGAAGCGGCGCTGAACGGCCACGACCATCCTCCGGAATCCCGCGCGATGTCCATCGTTGACTGTTTCGCCCCCGGCCGCGTCG
>Ga0233425_10008434_pt1 | contig 13690 bp, 12 predicted proteins | sample Watercolumn_Towu_2_FD_181712 | JGI IMG/M metagenome (GOLD analysis project Ga0233425, IMG submission 181712) | Freshwater microbial communities from Lake Towuti, South Sulawesi, Indonesia - Watercolumn_Towuti2014_140_MG | ecosystem: Environmental > Aquatic > Freshwater > Lake | place...
CGCAAGATCATGCAGTCCGAGCGGCTCGCTGTCATCGGCCAGTTGGCCGCCGGCGTCGCCCACGAGATGAACAACCCGCTCACCGGCATCGTGACATATTCGCACCTGTTGCTGGAGAACGGCGATGTCAAGGACAGCACCAAGGAGTTCCTGCGCAAGATCGCCACGCAGGCCGACCGCTGCCGGGGCATCGTGCGCGGGTTGCTGGACTTCTCGCGGCCGAAGAAGCCCGACAAGCGTTCCTGCAACCTCAACCAGGTGATCCAGGAGTGCGTGTCACTGGTGGAGAACCAGTCGCTATTCCACAACATCAAGGTCGAGAAGAGTTTTCAGCGGGACCTGCCGCTGGTGATCGCCGACCCCGCCCTCATCCAGCAGGTCTTCATGAACCTCATCATCAACGCCGCCGAGGCGATGGACGGCAAGGGACGGCTCGAACTGACGACGCGCTTGGAGTCCGACGGCGACTACGTCGAGATCCTTTTCGCCGATTCGGGCCACGGCATCAGCGAGGAAAACCAGGAGCGCATTTTCGACCCGTTTTTCACGACCAAGGAAGTGGGCCACGGAACCGGCTTGGGTCTGGCCATCAGTTCTGGTATCGTGAAAGAACATGATGGGACCATCGCCGTGGAAAGCGAACTCGGCAAAGGCGCGACCTTCATTGTTCGCCTGCCGGCGCGGGACCTGAACAAAGCTTAACCGATGCAAGAGACGAAGATACTGATTATTGATGACGAGGAAGTCGTGCTGGATTCCTGCAAACTGGTGCTGGAGCCGGCCGGCTTCAAGATTGCCACGGCCAACAACGGCACCGCCGGGTTGGGCATGGTGAACGAGTTCAATCCGGACCTGATTTTCGTGGACTTGAAGATGCCGGGCATCTCCGGCTTCGAGGTGCTGGAGCGCCTGCACGCAACGGACCCGAACCGCGTCGCCATCGTCATCACGGGCTACGCCACCGTCAGCTCCGCCGTGGACGCGATGAAGCGGGGCGCTTACGATTTCCTGCCCAAGCCGTTCACGCCCGACGAACTGCGCCTCATCACCAGACGCGGCTTGGAGAAACACCGGCTCGTGCAGGAGGCGACTGCGCTGCGCCGCGAGAAGGAGATGCTCCGCGAGAATTTCGCCGCCATCCTCTCGCACGAACTCAAGTCGCCGCTGAGCGCGCTCCAGCAATATTTCTTCGGCCTCGTCGCCGACCTCGAAGACAAGATGACGGACGATCAGAAGGCGCGCATGGAGCGGATGAAAGGCCGGCTCGACGACCTGCTCAAGCTCATCCACAACTGGCTGCGTGTGTTCTCGGTGGACGTGAACAAGATCAAGGAGCAGTTCCAGCCCGTCGCGGTGCCGTCGGTCATCACGAAGGCCGTCGAGAACGTCCTGCCCCACTCGACGCGCAAGAACATCGAGATCGTCACCACCGTCGCGGAGTCGCTGCCGATGGTGTCGGGCGACGCGGTGAGCCTCGCCGAGGTCATCGGCAACATTCTCAACAACGCGGTCAAATACTCCAAGCCGCAGACGACCGTGCGGCTGGCGGCGCAGGCCGCGCCCGGCGAGGTGGTCATCGCGATCACTGACGCCGGCGTGGGGATCGCCAAGGAGGACCTGCCGCACATCTTCGGCGACTTTTACCGCGGCAAAGGCGCTGCGGAGATGGAGGGCGGTTGCGGATTGGGCCTGGCGATCAGCCGGCGCATCGTCGAGGCCCACGGCGGTTCGGTGTCCGTGCAAAGCGAGCCCGGCAAAGGAAGCACATTTACCATTCGCCTGCCGGCGAAAACTTGAAAAGGAGACAAAGACCATGAGCGAACAAAAACAGTTGCTGATTATTGACGACGATCCCGATTTCGCGGAGGGGATCAAATCCATCCTCGTGAAGGCCAACTACAAGGTGGACATGGCCCATAACCCGAAAGAGGGCTGGGCCGCCTTGGAAAAGAAGAAATACGACCTGCTGCTGCTCGACGTGATGATGGGCCGCGGCGCCGAGGGCATCATGATTGCCCGCAAGCTCGGCAAGGACGCCAAGCTCCGAGAGATGCCCGTGCTGATCATCACGAGCATCCGCGAGCAGATGGCGTTCCTGTTCCCCGGAGCGGCGGTGCATCCAAACTTTGTGGACGTGGACGAGCTGGTCGAAAAACCCGTCGAGCCGAAGTTGCTGCTGGACAAGGTCAGCACGCTGCTCAAGCTCTCCGAGACCAAGAAGAAGAAATAGACCCCAATGTCAACCACGGTTTCATTCCGCCAGGAGATTGCTAACCTGCTGCACGCTGTCGAGGGCAACCCCGTCAACGCCTGCATGCAGTGCGGCACCTGCTCCGGCACCTGTCCCGTCGGCGATTTCATGGACGTGCGGCCCCAGCGCCTCATCCGCATGATTGACGCCGGCCTGAAGGACAAAGTCATGGCCACCCGCGCGTTTTGGTATTGCGCCTCGTGTTATCAATGCACCGTGCGCTGCCCGCGCGGCATTGACATCGCCGAGCTGATGTATGGCCTCAAGCGCTACACCATCTGGAGGAACCAGTATCCCGAGGACCTCATCGGCCCGGCGTTCTCCGAGACCTTCGTGAAGAACATCGTCCGCACCGGCCGCAGCTACGAGCCGGTGCTGGCGACGAGCTACTTCTTCACACTGGGCCTGAAGGAGATGCTGGCCGAGGCGCAGAACGCCACGATGCTCATGCTCAAAGGCCGTCTGCCCGTCCTGCCGGCGCGCATCAAGCGGCTGGAGAATTTCAAACGGATGATCAAACGCATCATCCCGATCGGAGACTAAAGTTAATGACCAAGAAGACGTTTGCATATTTCCCCGGCTGCTCGCTGGAGAAAATGGCGGAGAGTTATCATCTCTCCACCGTCGAGGTGGCCCGTGTGTTGGGCATGGAACTCAAGGAGCTGGAGGACTGGAATTGTTGCGGCGCCACCGCCTACTTCCACGTGGACGAGTTGCTGGCCCACACGCTTTGTGCGCGGAACCTGGCGATGGCTGAGAAGGAAGGCCTCGATCTTGTGGCGCCGTGCAGCGGCTGCTACAAGAACATGCACGCCTGCAACAAGCACCTCCAGCACGACCGCGACCTCTCCGACCACATCAACTTCGCGCTCGAAGAGGACAATCTCCGCTACGACGGCAAGGTCAACGTCCATCACCTGATCCAGGTGTTTGCCGAAGACCTCAAGGAGGTCAAGTCCAAGGCGACGAACCCGCTCGCTGGGCTGAAGGTCGCCCCTTACTACGGCTGCCAGATTCTCCGCCCGCGAAAATACGAGGGCGAGAACGTCGATGAGCCGCGCTACTTCGAAGACCTGATGGCCGCCATCGGCGCAACGCCGGTGGACTTCCTGTTCCGGCTGCGTTGCTGCGGCGCGGCGCTGATCATCACGAACCGCCAGGCCGCGCTCAGCATGGTGCGTAACCTGTTGCAGAACGCGATTGATTCCGGCGCGGACGTGATCGCCACCGCCTGCCCGCTCTGCCAGGTGAACCTGGAGTGCTACCAAGAGATGGTGAACACGGAGTTCGGGACGAAGTTCTCGGTGCCGGTCTTCTACTTCACGCAACTGATGGGCCTGTCCATGGGGATTCCGCCCAAGCAGTTGGGAATTGGCACGGAATTCCTCTCGCCGCCGCCGGCGATGCTGGCGGCTTGCAGGAAGGTGGCCGTTGTGTAAGCTCGCGGTCGTGAAAGATCGCGTAATCATCAAATGCCGGGCTGCTGCTCATGGCGCATAAGCTGACAACTTGCACATTTTGCGGTGTCGGTTGCGGGCTGTATCTGGAAACCTCCGACAATCAGACAGTCGCGGGCGTTTATCCCAGCATGTCCCACCCCACGAACGAGGGGCGGATTTGCGTGCGCGGATGGAACGTCAACGAAGTGGCCAGCTCGCCGGACCGCCTGAAAAGCCCGATGCTCCGCAAGAACGGCCGGCTCCAGGAGGTGAGCTGGGACGAGGCGCTCGGTTTCCTCGCCACGCGCCTGCGGGACATCCGCGACAAGCACGGCCCCGACTCGATGGCCTTCCTCAGCTCGCCGCGCTGCTCGAACGAGGAGAGCTACCTGCTCCAAAAACTGGCCCGCGCCATCATCGGCACCAACAACGTGGACCACGGCAGCGGCGTTTACTGCAATAACTCCATCAACGTGCTCTTCTACATGCTCGGCGTGCCGGCCACAACGAACTCCGTCGGCGAGCTGGCCTCCAGCGAGGTCATCTTCGTGGACGGCGTGGACCTCGGTCGCCAGTTGCCGACCATCGGCGGCCATGTCCTCCGCGCCAAGCTTCAGGGCGCCAAGCTTGTCGTCATTGACACGCGCCGCCACCGCATCGCCGAGAGCGCCGATTACTTCCTCCAGATCAAGCCTGAAACCGAGGCGCTGCTCTACGGCGCGATGGCCAAGGTCATCGTGGACCGCGGGTTGATGAACCTGCCGTTCATCAAGGCGCGCTGCCACGATTACGAGGCATTCCTCGACAGGCTGTCCGGCTACGACCTGCTCGCGGCGGCCGAGGGTTGCGGCGTGCCGCCCGACCTCATCGAAGCCGCCGCGCTCACCTACGCCCGCGCCAAACGCGCCGCCCTCCTCTACTCCACGGGCATCGAGGCTCGCAGCGCCCGGAGCATTGAGGCGCTCGTGAACCTCGCGTTGCTGACCGGCCAGATCGGCAAGGCCGGCACGGGCATCTTCGCGCTCACCGAGCAGAACAACCTTCAGGGCGTTTGCGACATGGGCATGTTGCCCGACCATCTGCCCGGCTACCGCCACGTTGCGGACGACGACGCCCGCGCAGAGGTGGAGGCGGTCTGGAAAACCAAACTGCCCGACACACTTGGTCTGGCCGCACGGTCGCTGCTCGTGGACCGCGGGCAGAACGAACTGAAGTCGCTCTGGCTCTGCCGCTATGACCCGGTGAGCACGGCGTTTTTCGGCGACGCGACTCGGGCGCTTCAACAGTGCGAACTGGTGGTGGTGCAGCACCTCTTCATGACTGGCACCGCGCAATACGCGCACGCCGTCCTGCCGTCCGCGGCCTTCGGCGAGGAGCGCATCTCCTACACCAATACGGAGCGCCGCATCCAACTGGCCGAGCAGATCATCAACCCGCTGCCCGGCACGATGCCGGCGTGGCAGCAGATCGCGCGCGTGGCCCAGGCGATGGGCGCGGATTGGAAATACAACTCCGCCGCCGACGTGATGGACGAGATCGGCGAAGTGGTGCCGTTCTACAGCGGCGCGAGCTACGACAACCTCGCCCGCGAATACGGTCGCCAGTGGCCTTGCACCAAGGACCGCCCCCTCGGCACGCGATTCCTGTTCTCGGATGCTGCCGCTGGCAAGACGTTCCGCTTCGTGCCGGTCCCCAAGCCGCCGCCCGCCGCCGCCGCGCCGAAGGAATTCCCGCTGACGATGGTCTTCGGCCACTCACTCTACTACTGGAACCAGAACATCCTGATCAAACACAGCGAGACGCTGAAGCGCGAATACCGCATCCTCTTGCTCGATTACCCGGACGGTTTCGTCGAGATCAACACCGACGACGCCAAGGCCCTCGACGTCCGCGACGGCCAGAAGATCCGCGTGTTTTCGGCGACCGGCTCGGCGGTGACCACCGCCCGCGTGACGCATGAAGTTCGCAGCGGCACGGTGTTCGTGCCGCACTTCGTGCGCGAGGTGCAAAGCAAAGTCCTGGGCATGCCCCACGAAAGCCATCGCTTGGTGCCGGTGCGCGTGGAGAAGGAGGCCGCATGAAGGCCCGCATCCTCGACAGCACCGACGTGCTCAAGATCGTGGACCTGCTCTGCCAGCAGGGCTACGAAGTCTTCGCGCCGTTCAGCGACCGCGGCCGCGACACCAGCTACGACAAGGTCACCGACCAGAATCGCGACCAGATTCAGGTTCATTTGCCGAACCCCTACTATCCGCCGAAGCGGTTTATCTTCCCGCACATCGAGCGACTCATGAAGGTTCATCGCCGCGACGGCGGCATCGAGATTGAGCCGACCTACCGCGAGCCGAAACGCGCCATCTTCGGCATCCGCTCCTGCGACATCGCCGGCCTTTGGCACCTCGACCGGTTCTTCCTCGGCCGCGATTTCCGCGACATCTACTACGAGAAGCGCCGCAAGAACATGTTCCTCGTCAACGTCGTCTGCACCGACCCGTCGCGCGACATCGGCGAGGAATGCTTCTGCGTCTGCGCCGACACAGGTCCGGCCGCGCGCGAGCATTTCGACCTCCAGTTGATGGACCTCGGCGGCGGCGAGTTCATGGCGGTGGCCGGCACGGCAGCGGGCGAGGCAATCTTCAGCGCGCCGTTCTTCCGCAAAGGCACCGAAGCGCACGTTGAGAAACGCCGCGCCATCCTCGGCGAGGTTCGCAAGAGCTTCAAGCCCTCCACCACGAGTTGGTTCTCCGCCGCGATCCGCCACGTCTCGGCGGGGCGGATTCAGGAAAAGACGTGGGAAGAGATTGGCAATCGCTGCCTCGAATGCGGCGGCTGCACTTACGTTTGCCCGGCGTGCACCTGCTTCACGGTCAGCGACCGGCAGCTCAGTCCGAACGAAGTCGAGCGCGTCCGCATCTGGGACGCCTGCGCGCTCGGCGGCTTCACGCGCATGGCCGGCGGCCACAACCCGCGCCGCGCCGTCCACGACCGCCGCAACCGCCGCTTCTTCCGCAAACTGTCGCACTACTTCATCCAGCGCGAGCTTTCGATGGCTTGCGTCGGTTGCGGGCGTTGCGCCGCCGTCTGCCACGGCGACGTCGGCATGCCCAGCGTCGTGGAAATGATCCGCCGCGAGACGGCGGAAGTTGATAAACATGAACCTGTCGCCCGTTGACAACTGCTATCTGCCGAAGATCGCCGTGCTCGACCGCGTCGTGGACGAGATCGCGGAGGTCAAGACGTTCTACTGGCGCTTCGTGGACCCGGCGGAACAGGCGGCGTTCAAGAAGTTCCGTCCCGGCCAGTTTGCGCAGGTGTCGCTCTTTGGCGTTGGCGAGTTCCCCGCGTCGTTGCCACCCAGCCCCACGGAGCAGGAGACGTTCTTCACCGTCAAACAGGTCGGCAGTTGTTCCGCCGCGCTGCACCAACTCAAGGCGGGCGACAAGTTCGCCGTGCGCGGCCCCTACGGCAACGGTTTCCCGATGGAGGAATACCACGGGAAGAACCTCGTCTTCGTCGCTGGCGGCATCGGCCTCATCCCGCTGCGTTCCTGCATCATCTATGCGTTGGCGCATCGTGAGAAATACAAGCGCATCCAGATTTTCCTCGGCGCCAAGACGCCGCGCGACCTGATGTATCGCGACAACCTCCGCGAGTGGGAGAAGTCCGCCGGCGTCGAGTGCCACCTCACCGTGGATCGCGCCGCCGACGGCTGGACCGGCAACGTCGGTGTCGTCGGCAGCCTCTTCAAGAAGCCCGGCGTGCAGGTGGCGGTCGAGGACACGGTGGCGTTCGTGTGCGGCCCGCCGGTCATGTTCCGCTTTGTCATCAAGGATCTGAAGGCGCTCGGTTTCCAGGACCAGCAGATCGTCTCGACGCTGGAGCGCTACATGAAGTGCGGCGTCGGCAAATGCGGCCATTGCTGCATCGGCGTCGCCTACGTCTGCGTGGACGGCCCGGTGTTCACTTACGAACAAATCCAGAAACTCGGCGAGGACATCTGATGCCCGACCTTCGCGAACAACTTGAGCAGTGCTTTGTCGGCCGCGTTTGCCTGATGGGCCTCGGCAACACCGACTACAGCGACGACGGTTTCGGCGTCCGCCTCGCGGAAGCTCTCGCCGCCGCGGGCGTGCCGGATGTGATTGTCGCCGGCACGACGCCCGACCGTTACCTCGGCCGTGTCGCGGACGGCGGCTTCGATGTTGTGATTTTCCTCGACGCCGTCGAGTTCGGCGGCGCGCCCGGCTCGGTGGTCTTTCTGGACTCAGCCGAAATGGCGGCGCGCTTCCCGCAGATTTCGACGCACAAGATCTCGCTCGGCACGCTGGCCAAATGGGTCGAATCCAGCAGCCCGACGCGGGCACACCTGCTCGGCGTCCAACCGCAGTCGCTCAAGCCCGGCACCGATCTGACGATCACGCTTCGTCACACGCTCGACGCGCTGACCAGCCTCCTGAGCGAGGCATCCACTCACGCAATACGCAATACGCAATACGCCATCGCATGATGTCTCCCGAACAATCCGTCGTCGCATCCATCCTCCTCTGCCTCGCAGGAGCGGTGCTGACGCTGCTGGTATCGCGGAACAAGACCGTGGCGGGCTGGCTGGCGTTCGCGGTGACGGCGGCGACGGCGGTGGTGATTTTCTCTGCCGTGGCGCGGGTGCTGGCGGCCGGGCCGTCGGCGCATCCGGCAGCGTTCTGGGCAATGCCGAAGTTTGGTTTCGCGCTGCGCATCCACGTGGACGGGTTGACGGCGATGTTCTTGATGCTGACGGCGCTCATCGCAGTGCCGGCGGCGTTTTACTCCATCGCCTACATGCGGCACTACGAAGACTACGGCGTGGCGCGCTACTACCCGAACTTCCTCCTCTTCCTCGCCGCGATGTATGGCCTCGTCAGCACGACGGACATGATGTGGTTTTTCTTCATCTTCTGGCAGTTGATGACGCTGCCGGGCTACGCGCTCATCCGCTTCGAGAACAAGAAGCCGGAGAACATCCGCGCGGCGAACAAATACCTCATCATGATGCAGATCGCCTGCGTCGCGACGATGATCGGCGCGGAACTGCTCGCCGCCACTGGCGCGAAAGTGACCGGCGCGGCGAGCTTGAAATACGATTTCGACACCGTCTGCGCCAACCTCCCCGTGATGCTTGTCGCCAAGCCCGGCATGACGGCGCTGGCGTTCGCGCTCTTCCTTGTCGGCTTTGGCATCAAGATGGGCATGTGGCCGTTCGGGCAGGTCTGGCTGCCGGACGCGCATCCCGCCGCTCCGTCGCCGGTGAGCGCGATGCTCTCCGGCGTCATGATCAAGACCGGAGTTTACGGCCTCATGCGCTATTTCCTCTGGCTTGTGCCGCCCGCGGCGCAAGCCGACTACCCGCTTGCCAAGTGGGGCCTCGTCGTCGCCGTGCTCGGCACGATCACGCTGTTCACCGGCACGATGCAGGCGTTGAAGCAGGAGCAATCGAAACGCTTGCTCGCCTTCCACAGCATCGGCCAGATTGGCTACATCCTGCTCGGCACGGGCGCGTGCATGGCGCTGTTGCCCGTGAAAGACCCGAACGTCGCCGTGCTCGCGGCCATCGCTTTCTTCGGCGCGCTCTTCCACGTGCTGAATCACGGCCTCTTCAAGGGCCTGCTGTTCCTCAACGCCGGCTCGATGCTCCACGCCACCGGCACGCAGGACCTCAACAAGATGGGCGGGCTGATGCGGTTCATGCCGCTCACTGCGATCACGGCGATCATCGCGTCGTTCTCGATCTCCGGCGTGCCGCTCTTCAACGGCTTCGTGAGCAAGTGGAGCATCTACGTCGCTGCCGTGCAGGGCAGCGGCTCGGCAAAATATCTCGCCGTCTGCGCCGTCATCGCCATCCTGACGAGCGCGTTGACACTCGCGTCGTTTATCAAGTTCTTCGGTGTCAGTTTTCTCTCTCGCACCAGCGCGCTTGTGGCGGATCAGGCGGCAAAACGGGGCCGGCTCGAAGTTGGCTGGATGATGCAACTGCCACAGGTCTTCCTCGCCGCGCTCTGCGTGCTGCTTGGCGTCGCGCCGGTCATCGCCTTCAAGCTGATGCAGGCCGCCATGAACGCCAGCCAGCACAGCTACGGCGTTGTATTGGCCACGGTCGCGCCAATGAGGGGGGATCTGATGAACGGTTTGCAGGCGATCAACTCCTCCGCGGCCTTCGCGCCGGTCGCGCTCGCGATGGTGTTGGCGTTGATGTTCGTCGTCGCCCGCCTCGTCTCGAAACTCGGCGCCGCGCAACGCCGCATTGCCACGCCGTGGCTCTGCGGCTACGCGCAGGAGGCGGACTGCCATCGCTACGTCGCGCACAATTTCTACGGCGAAATCAAACGCTATTTCCACTGGCTCGGCGGCAAGCCCCGGCCGCAGCCGGCCAAAGAAGCCGCTTTGAAAGAACACTGACATGGTCGCCCGTGAAAAACTCGGTCTGTTGAAGGAAAAGTTCGGCCCCGCGGTCCAGCGGGCCGACATGTCTTGCGACGAACGGCTGTTCGTCTTCGTCGAGGCGTCGGCGCTGAAGGCCGTCTGCCAGTATCTCTTCCGCGACCTCAACGCCCGCTATGTCATCAGCATCGGCATGGACGACCGGCCGTTCTCCGGCAAGTTCCTCGTCGCGCACGATTTTGCGTTCGACGAGGACCATCTGCTGTGCAGCGTCCTCACGCACGTGCCGCCGGACAACCCGAAAGTGGACAGCATCTCCGACGTCGTGCCGGCAGCGAACTGGGCCGAGCGCGAGATTCGCGACATGATCGGCGTCGAACCGGTCGGCCACGTCTATCCGAAACGCCTCGTGCTGCCCGACGGCTGGCCCGACGGCGTGCATCCGCTGCGGAAGGATTTCGCGTGGAACCAGGTGCCGGAAGATTTCGACGAGAAGCGCGAGTTCCTGTTTGACGACCCGCCGGAAGGCTGCACGGTGGTGCCGTTCGGGCCGTTCCATCCGACGCTCGACGAGCCGGCGCACTTCCGCCTCTACATCGAGGGCGAGATGGTGCGCGGCTGCGAATATCGGGGCTTCATGGTCCACCGCGGCATCGAGAAGCTCGCCGAGTCGGTGCTCAGCTACAACGACATTCCCATGATGGCCGAGCGCATCTGCGGCATCTGCGGCTGCGTCCACAACGTCGCCTACGCGCAAGCCGTCGAGAGCGCCGCCGCCATCAAGCCGCCGCCGCGCGCCGAATACATCCGCACCATCATGCTGGAGATCGAGCGCCTGCACAGCCACTTGCTCTGGGTCGGCCTCGCCTGCCACATCGTCGGCTTCGACACGCTCTTCATGCAAAGCTGGCGCATCCGCGAGCCGATCATGTGGATCGCGGAGAAGATCAGCGGCAACCGCAAGACCTACGCGCTCTGCGTCATCGGCGGCGTGCGCTGGGACATCACGACCGAGGTGAAGAACGAGCTGCGCAAGCTGCTCGACAAGCTCGAAGCCGAGTGGACGCCGGTCGTCGCCGCCGTCAGCAAGGACAAGAACATCCAGAAGCGCACACGCGGCGTCGGCGTCGCGGATCGCGCGCTCGTGAAGAACATGGGGATGGTCGGCCCCGTGGCTCGTTCAGCGGGCGTGGACATTGATTGCCGCCGCGACCATCCGTATGCCGCCTACGATCGCCTCGACTTCGAGGTCATCACCGAAGGCGGCTGCGATGTCTGGTCGCGCGTGCTCGTGCGGGCGAAGGAAGTTTTTGAGTCCATCAAGATCATCCGCCAGTGCCTAGAGAAGATGGAAGACGGGCCGCTCGCGTTGACGATCAAAGACGAGTTGCCCGTCGGGCGGCTCGGCCTCTCGTCGGTCGAAGCGCCGCGCGGCGAGAGCCATCACTTCGTCATCACCGGCGAGAACAATCGGCCGCGCCGCTGGCGTGTGCGCGCGCCGACGTATCAGAATCTCCAAGGCATCCCGGCGATGATCAAAGACCAGCAGCTAGCCGACATGACGATCTCGCTCGGCAGCATTGACCCGTGCTTCTCTTGCACGGACCGGCTGGAGACGATAGACCTCAAGTCCGGCGCGACGAAGGTCTGGACGCATGAGGAGTTGCTGAAGCTGACGAGGACGAAGAAAGCATGAATACGCTCCTCTCCATCCTCGGCGGTGTGGCGAACGTGGTCATCGTGCTACTGGTGGCGCCGTTCTTCCAGGGCGTGCTGCGGAAGATCACCGCGCTCATCCAGTCCCGCCAAGGCCCGCCGCTTTTGCAGCCTTACTTCGACCTGCTGAAGCTCCTCGGCAAGGAGGACATCGAATCCGGCGAGTCGCCGCTCATGCAGCGGTTCTCGGTTTATCTGTCGCTCGCGACAGTGCTGACGGTGGCGTGTCTTGTGCCGATGGGTTTCGCCGCGCCGATGAACGCCGCGGGCGATGTGATCCTGCTGATTTACCTGCTGACGCTCTGCGGCATCTGCACGCTGCTGGCGGGTCTTGCGGCCGGTTCCACTTACTCGCTGCTCGGCATCAGCCGCGAGATGATGACGATGATAGCGCTGGAGCCGCTGTTCGCGGTCGCCATCGTCGTCGGCGCGGTGCACACGCAGTCGTTCCGGCTCGACACGGTGCTGAACGGCTCGGTTTATGCGAGCGCGGCGTTCCCGTGGTCGGGCGTCATCATGTGCGGCGTGATGCTGCTGTCGTTCCAGGCGTTCGTGCAGCGCGTGCCGTTCGACATCTCCGAGGCGGAAACGGAAATCATGGAAGGCCCGCTGATGGAATACTCCGGACCGAAGCTGGCGCTTTTCAAATACGCACAGATGGCGAAACTCGTCATCTACAGCGCGCTCTTCGTCACGCTGTTCGTGCCGTGGGGCGCGGGCCTGATGTTCCCGCTGGGCTGGCTGGTGTTCTGGGCGAAGGTCGCGGGCCTCGTGCTGCTGGTGACGGTGGTGGCGGCGACGCACGCGCGTTACCGGATTGACCAGGCCATCCGCTACTTTGCGGCGCTGCTGGCGGTGGCATTGGTCGCGTTGGTGCTGGCGAGCTACGGATATTGAGGTGAACGCATGTCTGTCTTGAGCAAACTACAGGAAGCGGTCGTCTGCCTGAAGGCGGGTCGTGTGACGCTGCCGTATCCGACGAAGTCACAACCGGTGCCGGAGAAGTTCCGCGGCCGGCCGCTCTTCGACGCCGCGCGTTGCACCGGTTGCGGCGGCTGCGCCAACAACTGCCCCGCGCGCGAAATCCTTCTCTTCGATCTCTGCCAGGAAATCCGTATCGTTCAATACCTCGGTCGCCGCTGCACCTACTGCGGCCGTTGCGCCGACGTGTGCCTGGAGAAGGCCATCACGATGAGCCATGAGTTCGAGACCGGCACGAACGCCATCGGTGACATCCAGCAGCGGGTCGAGCTGTTCATGAGCACCTGCCAGCGGTGTGGCCGGTGTTACAAAGAAACCAATGCGCTCGACACGCTAAAGATGAAAGGTTATCGCGCGGACGATGTGCAGCACGAGCGATGGATTTACAAATCGAAACCGTATCTGGAGACTGAGCCGGTCGTGGACGACATCAAGATTGAGTGGGACTGAGCCGCCATGTTGAAGAACCTCTGCCAAAAAATGTTCGGCCGGTCGCTGTGGGTTTATCACGCCAACAGCGGCGGTTGCAACGGCTGCGACATCGAGGTGCTCAACGTCCTCACGCCCTACTACGACGTCGAGCGTTTCGGCATCAAGCTCGTCGGTTCGCCGCGCCACGCCGACGTGATGCTCTGCCAGGGGCCGGCGATGCGCTCGACCGCGCAGGCCCTCAAGCGAGCCTACGACGCCATGCCCGCACCGAAACTTGTCTTCGCCATCGGCTCCTGCGCCTGCGGCGGCGGCATCTGGTTCGACACCTACTCCGTCCTCGGCCCCGTCGAGAAGGTCGTGCCTGTGAACTTCTACATCCCCGGCTGTCCGCCGCGCCCCGAGGCGATCATCTACGGCGTCGCCGTTGCCGTCGGCCTCGTGGACAAGAAGACCGCGC
>Ga0233425_10008435_pt1 | contig 13690 bp, 10 predicted proteins | sample Watercolumn_Towu_2_FD_181712 | JGI IMG/M metagenome (GOLD analysis project Ga0233425, IMG submission 181712) | Freshwater microbial communities from Lake Towuti, South Sulawesi, Indonesia - Watercolumn_Towuti2014_140_MG | ecosystem: Environmental > Aquatic > Freshwater > Lake | place...
AGTCGATATCTGATGAACCGTCCGACCCGCAAAATTTTCCCCTCCCCGCCCCCTCACCCTGCAAGATCCAAAAGTCCGACAGACTCCTAGCACGATAGCCGCGAAGCGGACGCCCGGGTGTCCCAATCCTGTCGGGAAAGGGCCGCTCGAGGCGGTTCGAAATTTGTTCGCCGATGGGTGAAAAAAAGGCCAGCCGCAATCGGCTGGCCCTGTTTTCGTATCGCTCTCGCTCCGGGCCTATTTCTTGGCCGCGTTGCGCTCGTTGACTTCCTTGATCACTTCGTCCGCCACGTTCTTGGGGCAGGGCATGTAGTGGGAGAACTCCATGGAGAACTGGCCGCGGCCCGAGGTCATGGTGCGCAGGTCGCCGATGTAGCCGAACATCTCCGACAGCGGCACTTCCGACTTGATGCGCACGCCGGTGGGGCCGGCTTCCTGGGACTTGATCATGCCGCGGCGGCGGTTGAGGTCGCCGATGACGTCGCCCACGTGGGCCTCCGGGGTGAAGGTGTCCACCTTCATGATGGGCTCCATCAGTTGCGGCGCGCACTTGGGAATGGTCTGGCGGAACGCCGCCTTGGCCGCGATTTCGAAGGCAATCGACGAGGAGTCCACGGCGTGGAAGCCACCGTCGGTCAGGTTCACCTTGAAGTCGACGCAGGGGAAGCCTGCCAGCACGCCCTTGTCCAGCATGCTCTTGAAGCCTTTCTCCACCGCCGGCCAGTATTCCCGCGGCACGTTGCCGCCGGTGACGCTGGATTCGAAGTGGAAGCCGGTGCCTGGCTCGCCCGGTTCGATGAAGTAGTTGATCTTGGCGTACTGGCCGGAACCGCCGGTCTGCTTCTTGTGGACATACTCGTCCTCGACCCGGCGCGTGATGGTCTCGCGGTAGGCCACCTGAGGCTTGCCGACGGTGACTTCCACCCCGTGGGTGCGCTTGAGGATGTCGATCTTGATGTCCAGGTGCAGTTCGCCCATGCCCTTGAGGATGGTCTCGCCGCTCTCCTCGTCGGTGCCGACGTGGAAGGAGGGGTCTTCCGCCACCATCTTGCCCAGGGCGATGCCCATCTTCTCGTTGCCGCCCTTGTCCTTGGGCGCGATGGCGATGGAGATGACCGGATCCGGGAACACCATGGGCTCGAGGGTGGCCGGGTTGTCCGGGTCCGCCAGGGTGTGGCCGGTCTGCACGTTCTTCATGCCCAGCACTGCGACGATGTCGCCGGCCTGGGCCGCATCCAGCTCGTTGCGCTGGTTGGCGTGCATCTCGACGATGCGGCCGATGCGCTCGGTCTTGCCGGTGTAAGTGTTGAGCACGGTGGTGCCCTTCCCCAGTTTGCCGGAGTAGATGCGCAAGAAGGTGAGGGCGCCGTAGCGGTCGTCCATGATCTTGAACGCCAGTGCGCGCAGGGGGCGGTCCGGGTCGACGATGGCGAACTCGCCGGTTTCGTGGCCTTCCAGGTCCACTTCCGGCTGCGGGTTGACCTCGGTGGGGTTGGGCAGGTAGTCGACCACGCCGTCCAGCACCAGCTGCACGCCCTTGTTCTTGAAGGAGGACCCGCAGAAGGTGGGGAAGAAGTCCAGCTTGATGGTGCCCTTGCGGACGCACCTCTTGATGGTGTCGACATCGGGCTCTTCGCCTTCCAGGTACTTCTCCATCACCGCGTCGTCCTGCTCGATCGCCTTCTCCACCAGTTCGGCGCGCCACTTTTCCACCTCGTCGGCCATGCCGGCGGGCACGTCCTCGATCTTGTAGTTCATGGGATCGCCGGAGTCGTCCCAGATCCAGGCCTTGCGGGTCAGCAGGTCGACCACGCCGACGAAGCTCTCCTCGGTGCCGATGGGCAGGGTCATGACCAGCGGGTAGGCGCCCAGCACGTCCTGCACCTGTTTCACCACCCGGTAGAAGTCGGCACCGATGCGGTCCAGCTTGTTGACGTAGATGATGCGCGAGACCTTGGAGTCATTGGCGTAGCGCCAGTTGGTCTCGGACTGCGGCTCGACGCCGCCGGAGCCGCAGAACACGCCGATGCCGCCGTCCAGCACCTTGAGAGAGCGGTACACCTCGATGGTGAAATCGACGTGGCCGGGGGTGTCGATGATGTTGAACCGATGGTCTTTCCAGAAACACGTGGTGGCGGCGGACTGGATGGTGATGCCGCGCTCCTGCTCCTGTTCCATGAAGTCGGTGGTGGCCGCGCCGTCGTGGACCTCGCCGATCTTGTGGATCTTGCCGGTGAGCTTGAGAATCCGCTCGGTGGTGGTGGTTTTCCCGGCATCCACGTGGGCGAAGATACCAATGTTTCGGTAAAGCGCTAGATCGGTCATGGTTGTGCTCTGTGGTGAAATGCGTTCCAGGCGAAAAACGACAATTATAACCCGATATGCCGGCAAACTGGCATTACCTAGGCCGCTTCGGGAAAGTGCATGTTGGATCAACGGGATGTCTGCTATCCCAGGGCGCTTTGCGGTCGGGCCAGCGGAGCCGCTGCCGGGGAGGGCCGACGGGTATCGGGGATCGGGTTGCAAGGGCCGATATTCGGTGGTCCTCGATAACCGAAGGCAGGGCGCCGGCCAAGCGACAGACTGCTAAGCTCAATGGGCTGAATTCGTTACCCGAAGCCGGAAACCATGTCCCAACCACCGAGCGCGCCGACCCAGCCCGCGACCGTCTCGACGCCGGAGCCGCGATCTTCCGGCCCGAATCCGGTGCCCAGCTCCGGCGATGCCGCGGAGATCCGCCTTCCGGGTTTCGTAATTCGACGGCCCGAAGGGGTTTTCGTCGATCTTGCGCTGCTGCAGCAGAATCCCGACGCTTTCGGCGATTTCGTGACCGAAACCTTTGCCGCTGACGCCTATTTTCCGGGCCTCGATTACCGTTTGTTCCAGGCCATCCTGTTCGATCCGGAGCGGGTCGCCAAGCTGCGGGCCAATCTGGCGGCGGCCGGGCGCCGGCCGGAGGTACGCCTGGCCGATTCCGTGGCGCGCTTTCCGGCGTCGCGCAAGAGCCTTTGCCGCGGGGTGAAGACCGGCGCGAAATTCTGCGACGCCACCTATTTCTTGGAGCCGATGGTGTTGGAAAAGACCGTCACCAGCGTCGCCGCGGACGGCACGCCGGTGAGCCGCACCGTCTCGGAGCCGGCCCGGCTGAGTTTCGACGAGTTCGTCGCCTACCTGTGGAACGGCGGGGTTCGCTACGGCCTCCTGGAACAGGAGGTGCGGGAGCGGCTCGCCGACGAGACGCCCAAGGTGGGCTGGGTGACCGTCGCCCGCCAGCTGGATCCCAATCCCGGCAAGGACGCGGAGATCCGCGAGGAATTCGACAAGCTCCACCGCGACCGTTCGCCGGCCGTTCGGGCCGACGGCAGCGTGAACCTGCGCCATTTCAAGAACACATTTCCCCAGGTGGCGAAGAATGTTCGGCTGGTGCGCAAGATCCCCCGTGTTTTCGGCAGTCCCGGCCGCAACGTCGGCGGCTTTCCCATCGATCCGCCGCAACCGCAGGACATCGATCTGGAGAAGCTGGCGGGAGGCCGGGTCCGCTGCGAGCACCAGGGAGGGGTCGAGTATCTGGTTTCCTCCCTGGCCGGCTTTCTCAACATCGATCCCAAGAGCAACCAGTTCTTCATCACCGAGGGTCTGATCAACCGCGAAGGGATTAGTGTCCGCACCACCGGCAGTCTCGACATCGAGGCCGAGGTATTCGAGGAGCACGGCGACGTGGAGAAGGGCTTTTCGGTGACCGGAAACTCCGTTCGGGTGCGCGGGAGCGTGTTCGGCGCCGTGTTTTCCAAGGGCGGAACCGTCCAGATCGGCGGCAATGTTTCCGGCGGCGAGATCCGCAACGCCGACGGCCCGGTCGAGGTCGCCGGTTTTGCCTCCCATGCCCACATCGAGGCGCACCAGGGAGAGGTTCGCCTGCAGCGGGCCGAGAACTCCGTCATCCGCGCCCGTTCCGCCATCCTCGGGGAGCTTCGCAACTGCACCGTCGTCGCCGGCCATATCGAAATCGGCAAGCTGCAGAATTGCCTGATCGCCGGTACCGAAGTGTCGGTGGGAACCGCTGCCATCAAACCGGGAGTCTCGGAGCGGGACGAAAACGTTGTGGTTCTCGAAGTGCCCGACTTGGCGGAGTTCGAGCGTGGACTTGCCGAGAAGGCGCGGGCCATCGCCGGGACGGCCCAGGCCCTGGCCGAGCGGCGCGGCGAGATCACCAAGAAGCGGACGCGCTACGGCGAGATCATGGGGCTGCCGGCCATGCAGGCCTATCTCGACCATTCCAGGAAGGCGAAAGAGATGCGGGACGGCGGCCGGAGCCCAAGCCCGGAGCAGGCCAGGCTGCTGCTGCTGGAAAGAAACGGCTTGCTGCACGAGCTCACCGAGGTTTCCGAATTGTCCTCCGCGGTGAAGGCACTGGACGCCGAGGTGTTGCCCCTGGAGCAGGACCTGGCGGCACTGCAGCGGGCGCGGACGGAATTGGAGGCGACCCTGGAGCAACTGTCCGGCAGCGTGTCGGTCCGGGTGGAGACCGTTGCCGGTGCCACCGTGGTGAGGAAGCGGAAGGTGGCAGCGGAGACGCAACGGGTCCGCGACATCCAGAATGTCGCGGCGCTGCGCAAGGAGCTGGATTCCCTCGGCAGCGAAGCCGACCGCGTGTTCCAGGGGGAGTCCGGGACGGTTCAGTGGATATTCGAACCGCGGCGCCCGGTTACGGATTGAGGTTATAGACGATGGTCACGACCACCCGCGCGGTCTTGTCGATGGTCGACTTGTCGTACACCCCGCCGTAGTCTTCGTCCCCCACCTCGCCGCCGACCGGCAGGATGTAAAAGGCTCCCTGGGAGGCCGTGCGGATCGAGCCGATCCCGATCTCGTCGTCCTTCACGAATTCCCGCGCACGCGCCTTGGCGTTCCGCGTCGCCGCGGCGATCAGCGACATCTTCACCTCCTCCAGCCGGCTGACCAGATAGGAAGGCGGCGCTGCCGTCAGCGGATGGTTGTCGGCGAGCAGCTGCAGCAGGTCCCGGTTCGCTTCGGTGATCGCGTCCAGGTTCTGGGTGGCCATGCGAATGCCCTGGACCGCATCGAAGCCGTGCTGTACCCGGCGTTGCTGACCGTTCTCCAGATACTCCTCGTCGAAATGCGGTTTAACCGCTTCGTTTCCTTCCTGGCGGGTTGCTGCATCGAGACCGTGGCTATTGAGAAATTCGACCAGCAAGGGGCGCTCGTCGCGAAGCTTGTGCAGGGCCTCGGCGATGGTTTCCCCCTGGGTGCTGATGGTGACGGTCCACTCTGCGCTGTCGGCCTTGACCGGCTTCTCCGCCAGCCCCTTGACGGTGATGGAATGCTGGCCGGTGACCGCCCGCTTGGCCTGCACCCCGAGGATGAAGGCGGCGACCGACATGCCGAGGGCGAGGGATACGCCGAGAACGGCCATGGCGCGGGAAAGCTGTTTGTCTTCCATTGGGACCTCGATCGAATCAAACGAACTGCCGGAATCGGCAGACAATATATGGGTGTAGGCGGATGCCTGAAAGGGCAATCGGCCTATCATCTGGCCGGAAAGAATAGCGTCACTTCTTTCGCGCAAGCTCCATCTTTCGTCAAAGGTTGATTGGGTCGATGTCATGCGGCGGAACCCGATGGAGCCGGTCCCACGCCCTGCGCGCGTTTTTCTTTGGTTCTCCCATAGTGCTAACCGGCTCCGCCCCCTTGCGTCGCTCTCGCCACAGGGATAGGGGCTGAACTTATCGGCATTGGGGAGGCGGGAGACGTCCCTGGTGAGCCGGGCCTGTTTGAGCGGTGAATGCTCTGTTGCGACTGGAGATCGCTGATAGAGCACGACTCACCGTGCCAGCAAGACAGCGCCATTCCGGCGGCTAGCCTGTAGAACCCCAATGCACATCATAGGGTTGATGGTCCGATCGCTAGGACGGGAGTAAACTGCCGCATAATTCTTTAGCGTTTTGATCGACATTTCTTCGGGCGCCCCGGTCTAACCGGTCGCGGGTTTGCCGAGCCGGGGTTTGGGAAAGCGTGATATATTCGCGGGCTACGCAAGTGCTTGGGGCCACAGCGGCGGTCCCCGCCTGGGATGGGCAGCCCCCGGGGTGTGCCCATGGTCGATCTAAACGCATACGCCAACGAGAAAATCGATGAATCAACCGGACTGGAACAGGGATGCGGTCGCCGCGGCGATCGAGGGGCTGCAGGACAAGCCGGGTGCCTTGCTGCCGATCCTGCATGCGATCCAGGACGCCTTGGGCCATATCCCGCCCGACAGCGTGCCACTGATCGCCAAGGCCCTGAACCTGTCCCGCGCCGAGGTTCACGGTGTCATCAGCTTCTACCACTACTTCCGCGAGACCCCGCCGGGCCGGCACACCATCCATCTGTGCCGGGCCGAGTCCTGCCAGTCCATGAATTCCGCCGGTCTGGAAGCCCACGCCAAGGCCAGTCTGGGCATCGATTTCCACCAGACCAGCGCCGATGGCGCCTTCTCCCTGGAACCGGTCTATTGTCTCGGGAATTGCGCCTGCTCGCCGGCCCTGGCGATCGACGGTGAGGTCTATGGGCGAGTCAGCCCGGAACGCTTCGATGAGATCGTCGGCGAAGTGAGGGCGCAGGCATGAGCACCAAGATCTACGTACCCAGCGATTCCGGCGCCCTTTCGCTGGGGGCCGAGAAGGTCGCCCAGGCCATCCTGCGCGAAGCTGCCGCCCGCAACATCGACATCCATCTGGTCCGTAACGGCTCGCGCGGGCTCTACTGGCTGGAGCCGCTGGTGGAGGTGGAAACGGCCAACGGCCGTGTCGCCTACGGCCCGGTGCGGACCGGTGACGTCGCGGGCCTGTTCGACGCCGGATTCCTCGGGGGCCAGCAGCATGGGCTGTGGCAGGGGCGCACCGGGGAAATCGCCTATCTCGAGAAACAGGAGCGCCTGACCAACGCCCGCGTGGGTATCACCGATCCGCTCAGCCTGGACGATTACCTGGCCCACGAAGGCTACAAGGGACTGAAGAATGTGCTGGCCATGGCGCCCGCCGACATCGTCAAGGAAGTGACCGATTCCGGGTTGCGGGGAAGAGGCGGCGCGGCCTTCCCCACCGGCATCAAGTGGAACACGGTGCTCAACGCCCCGGCCGAGCGGAAATATGTCGTCTGCAACGCCGACGAGGGCGATTCCGGCACTTTTTCGGACCGGATGATCATGGAGGGCGACCCCTTCGTGCTGATCGAGGGCATGACCATCGCCGGGCTGGCGGTGGGTGCCACCCAGGGTTACATCTACCTGCGGGTGGAATATCCCCATGCCCACAAGAACCTGAATGCCGCGATCGCCGCCGCGTATCAAGCCGGTTACCTCGGCGGCAACATCTGCGCCAGCGGCAAGGCCTTCGACCTGGAGGTGCGCCTGGGTGCTGGAGCCTATGTATGCGGCGAGGAAACCGCACTGCTGGAAAGCCTGGAGGGCAAGCGCGGCATGGTGCGCTTCAAGCCGCCGCTGCCCGCCATCCAGGGCCTGTTCGGTCAGCCCACGGTCATCAACAACGTCATTTCCCTGGCCTCGGTGCCCATCATCCTGGACCGGGGCGGCGCCTATTACCGGGATTTCGGCATGGGCCGCTCCCGCGGCACCCTGCCAATCCAGCTGGCCGGCAACATCAAGCGGCCGGGCCTGGTGGAGAAAGCCTTCGGCATCACCCTGCGGGAACTGCTGTACGACTACGGCGGCGGCTCCGCCTCCGGGCGGCCGATCCGGGCGGTGCAGGTGGGCGGTCCGCTGGGTGCCTTCGTGCCGGAATCGCAGTTCGATACGCCGCTGGACTACGAGGCCTTCGCCGCCAACTGGGCGGTGCTGGGCCACGGCGGCGTGGTGGTGTTCGACGACACCGTCGACATGGCCAGGATGGCCCGCTACGCCATGGAATTCTGCGCCATCGAATCCTGCGGCAAGTGCACGCCGTGCCGCATCGGCTCCACCCGCGGCGTCGAAGTCATGGACAAGATCATCCATGACGAGAATCGAGCACAGAACATCCGGCTGCTGCGTGATCTGGGAGATACCATGCTGGCCGGTTCATTGTGCGCCCTGGGGGGCATGACACCGTATCCGGTGCTCAGTGCGTTGAATCATTTCCCGGAGGATTTCGGTGCCCCCAAGGCGCCGGAAACGGCTTGAGTTCCTGTGAGGTAAACCCTATGTCACTGCAACGCGAGAAAGATTACGGCACCCCGGCAAGCCCGGCGGAAAAATCCGTCACCCTGGACATCGACGGCTTCCAGGTCACCGTGCCAGAGGGAACCTCGGTGATGCGGGCCGCTTCCAGCATCGGCATCGAGATCCCCAAGCTGTGCGCCACCGATAGCCTTGAGCCCTTCGGCTCCTGCCGGCTGTGCCTGGTGCAGGTGGAAGGCGCCAAGGGCTATCCGGCTTCCTGCACCACCCCGGTGGCTGCCGGCATGAAGGTCAGGACCCAGTCCGACAAGCTGGCGGACATCCGCCGCGGGGTGATGGAGCTGTACATCTCCGACCACCCGCTGGATTGCCTCACCTGTTCCGCCAACGGCAATTGCGAACTGCAGGACATGGCCGGCACCGTGGGCCTGCGGGAAGTGCGTTACGGCTATGATGGCAAGAACCACCTGAAGTCGGAGAAGGACGGCTCCAACCCCTATTTCAGCTTCGATCCCAGCAAGTGCATCGTCTGCTCCCGCTGCGTGCGCGCCTGTGAAGAGACCCAGGGCACCTTCGCCCTGACCATCGATGGCCGCGGTTTCGACTCGGTGATCTCGCCGGGCCAGCATCAGGCCTTCATGGATTCGGAATGCGTATCCTGCGGCGCCTGCGTGCAGGCCTGCCCCACCGCCACCCTCATGGAGAAGTCGGTCATCGATAAAGGCCAGGCGGATCACAGCATCGTCACCACCTGCGCCTACTGCGGGGTGGGCTGCTCCTTCAAGGCGGAGATGAAGGGCGCCGAAGTCGTGCGCATGGTGCCGGACAAGGACGGCAAGGCCAACCACGGCCATTCCTGCGTCAAGGGCCGCTTCGCCTTCGGCTATGCGACCCACCCGGATCGCATCACCTCGCCGATGATCCGCAAGTCCATCCGTGAGCCCTGGCAGAAGGTCAGTTGGGAAGAGGCGGTCAACTACGCCGCGTCGGAGTTCAAGCGCATCCAGGCCCAGTTCGGCCGCCATTCGGTGGGGGCCTTGACCTCCAGCCGCTGCACCAACGAAGAGACCTACGTGGTGCAGAAACTGGTGCGGGCCGCCTTCGGCAACAACAACGTCGACACCTGCGCCCGCGTGTGCCACTCGCCCACCGGTTACGGGCTCAAGCAGACCCTGGGCGAATCCGCCGGCACCCAGACCTTCGATTCGGTGATGAAGACCGATGTCATGGTGGTGATCGGCGCCAATCCCACCGACGGCCACCCGGTGTTCGGCTCGCTCATGAAGAAGCGCATCCGCCAGGGTGCCAAGCTGATCGTGGTGGACCCGCGCGAGATCGATCTGGTCAGGTCGGCCCACGTCCGGGCCGATTACCATCTGAAGCTCAGGCCCGGCACCAATGTGGCGGTGGTCACCGCACTCGCTCATGTCATCGTGACCGAGGGACTGGTGAAGGAAGACTTTGTGGCGGAGCGCTGCGACACCGACTCCTACCGCAAGTGGAAGGAATTCGTGGCCCTGCCGCATCATTCGCCGGAGGCGACGGAAGCCGCCACAGGGGTTCCGTCGGCCAAGGTGCGCGAGGCCGCGCGCCTATACGCCACCGCCGGTAATGGCGCGATCTATTACGGTTTGGGCGTCACCGAGCACAGCCAGGGTTCCACCACCGTCATCGGCATCGCCAACCTGGCCATGGCCACCGGCAACGTCGGCCGGGAAGGGGTGGGAGTCAACCCGCTGCGGGGCCAGAACAACGTCCAGGGCTCTTGCGACATGGGGTCTTTTCCCCATGAACTGCCGGGCTACCGCCATGTGTCCGACGCGCTGGTCCGCAGCGAATTCGAGGATGCATGGGGCGTCACCCTGGAAGCCGAACCGGGCCTGCGCATCCCCAACATGTTCGCGGCGGCGCTGGACGGCAGCTTCAAGGGCCTTTATTGCGAAGGCGAGGACATCGCCCAGTCCGATCCCGACACCCAGCACGTCCATGCCGCCCTGCAGGCCATGGAGTGCGTGGTGGTGCAGGATCTCTTCCTCAACGAAACCGCCAAGTTCGCCCACGTGTTCCTGCCGGGGGCTTCCTTCCTGGAAAAGACCGGCACCTTCACCAACGCCGAGCGCCGCATCTCGCCGGTACGGCGGGTGATGCCGCCCTTGGCGGGATACGAGGACTGGGAAGTGACCCAGATGCTGTCCAATGCCTTGGGGTATCCCATGAACTACAAGAACGGTCCGGAGATTCTCGACGAGATCGCGCGGCTGGTGCCCACTTTCCACGGCGTCAGCTTCCACAAGCTGGACGAGCTGGGCAGCGTCCAGTGGCCGTGCAACGAGTCGGCGCCGGACGGCACGCCCACCATGCACATCGGCCAGTTCGTGCGGGGCAAGGGCCGTTTCCTGCTGACCGAATACGTGCCCACCCAGGAACGCACCAGCAGCCGTTTCCCGCTGATCCTGACCACCGGCCGCATCCTGTCCCAATACAACGTGGGCGCTCAGACCCGGCGCACCGACAATACCGCCTGGCATGCCGAGGACCGCCTGGAGATCCATCCCCACGACGCCGAACAGCGCGGAATCCGGGAAGGCGACTGGGTCGGCATCCAGAGCCGCCAGGGCGAGACCGTGCTGCGGGCGCTGGTGTCGGAGCGCATGCAGCCGGGGGTGGTGTACACCACCTTCCATTTCCCGGAATCCGGCGCCAACGTCATCACCACCGACAATTCCGACTGGGCCACCAACTGTCCCGAGTACAAGGTCACGGCCGTGCAGGTGTCGCCGGTCAGCCAGACTTCCGAATGGCAGCAACGGTTCCAGTCCTTCACCGAGGAACAGCTGTCCCATCTGGAAAGGGCCAGCGCCGGCTGATGGGCGAGGGCGCCGAGGGCGACCGCTCGGCTGCCCCGACCTGCGGACCGGGCCAAGCGGCCACCGGCCGCTTCGGCTTGTCCGGCGAACTGGGCTGGCCGGCCCATAGCGAGCTCCCGGTTTGGCGCTGGCGGGACGGTGTCCAGTCGGTGGTGCCGGACCAGGTCGCCGAAGAGGCGCCGGTGGCCCTGGTCTACAACGGCGAGCCCCACGTGGTGATGCTCGCCACGCCACTGGATCTGGAAGACTTCGCGGTGGGTTTCAGCCTCACCGAAGGGCTGGTGGCGGCGGTGGACGAGCTGCGGTCGGTGCGGGTGCATCACCGGACGGAGGGCATCGAGGTTCGGATCCGCATTCCGGAGGCTCGGTTCCAGGCCATGGCGGGGCGCCAGCGCAACCTCACCGGGCGTACCGGCTGCGGATTGTGCGGGTCTGCCACCCTCCAGCAGGCGGTGCGGCATCCGCCACGGGTGAGCGCAGCGGTGAAGGTGCACCGGCACGACCTGAGCGCCGCCCTGGAGGCCATGGCCGAACGCCAGGGCCTCAATCGCATCACCGGCGCCGTCCATGCCGCCGGCTGGTTCGTGCCGGGTGCCGGACTCCAGGCGGTGCGCGAGGACGTGGGGCGGCACAACGCCCTGGACAAGCTGCTTGGCCTCCTGGCCCGTACCGGTTTCGACCGCGACGCCGGTTTCGTGGTGGTGACCAGCCGGGCCAGCTACGAGATGGTGCAGAAGTGCGCGGCGCTGGGCATCGGCTTTCTGGCTGCCATTTCCGCTCCCACCGGCCTGGCGATCCGTCTCGCCGAGGAGGCCGGTGTTACCCTGGTCGGGTTCGCGCGCGGGGAGAACTGCGTGGTCTACGTCCATTCACGACGCTTGCTGGCGGGTTGAGCACCCGTACCGGAGCTGTCCATTTCGCAACCGAAAGTCACCTATGCATACCGAAAACCTCGTCAAGATGGCCAACGACATCAGCAACTTCTTCCAGGCCGACCCGGACAGGAACCAGGCAGCCCTGGGGATGGTGGACCACTTGCAGAAGTTCTGGGAGCCGCGCATGCGCCGCGCCATCATCGTCCATCTGCGCGAGGCCGGCGGGGTCGGCCTCAGCGAACTGGCGCGAGAGGCGGTCGCGCGGCTCGAACCGGAAGCCGCCGCCCCATCGTCCGGCGACGACGGAACGGCGGATTGATTCGGTGCTCGCCCTGGTCCAGGGAGGGCCGATCAGGTTTTCCTGAGGCCGGCAGGCACTGATTCGGTCGGTCATCGGGACAGCGTGTTGTCTCGGGCTGCCTCCGCCTGCCCGCTGCCGGCCGGTTTTCCCGGCCTTCCCCGCCTCCACCTTCCAACCGGGAACGCCGCGGCAGCCGGCGCTTCCATAGCTCCTCCCGTCCTCCCCAATTGATGGAACCGGAGGGAAAGACCAATATGCGGTTTTCGTCCCGGACCGGAGGGGCGCTAAAGCGATGGGCCGATCAATCACGATAAACCCATAGACGCGGCCACAAAGCCATACCGCACTATAACCACCAGGACTTGCCGTTCGAATCGATCCAGCAACCGCCTTTCTCGTCCCAGTACGGTCGTACGGCGTATTGATGTAGGCGGAGAGCACCACCTCCAACGCGCCATGTTTCCAGGCCGCGATGAGCTTGCCGGGCACGCTGCCGGGGTAGGCGATGCCGGAGAGCAGGACGTTGGTGTCGAGCACCACGCGCAGGGCGGGCACGGCGGGTCAGCGCCCGGCGCGCGTCTCGGCCACCGCCGCGTCGATTTCGGCCAGCCCCTCTGCCTCGGGCACGGCGCCGAAGTCGGCCTCGATGCGCTGGCACAGGGCATCGAAGTGCGCCTGCATGCGGCGGATGCGTTCGAACAGCCGGGCATCAACCAGGGCGGCGACGGGCTTGCCGTCCTTCTTGATGAGGATGCTGTCGTGACGGTACTGCGCCTGGTTGAGCATCTCGCCCAGGTTCTGGCGGAAAGTGACGGCGTTGGTTTCACTGATCATGGCGGCCTCGACCGACGGAATCGACATGAGCAGTATGGTCGTGTCGCTCAGCCTGAGCACGGTGTACGAGCGCGCTTATCTGGCGTTCTGTTACCGGATTGCAAATGAACTTCGAACCCCAGAAATTCTTCATCGGCCTGATGGACTTCTTCTCCATCCTGCTGCCCGGCGCCCTGTTGACCTTTCTGCTGATGAACCAGGCCGGCGCCCTTGGCGCTGGGCAAGGCGCAGTACCAGTGCCTGACCGGTGTCGCGGGCTGGGCGGATTTCTGTTCGCGAGTTAGCTGCTGGGCCATCTGGCGTTTCTGTTGGGATCTTGGCTCGATGGACTTTACGGCTGGTTACGCCGCCGCACCCTGAATACCCAGATCCTGGGCTTGGCGCGCCGCGGCCAACTGACCCCCTGGCACTGCGGCTGTTGGTCTGGATGGTCTTCAAGCAGGAGCGCAACTTGGCGGTGGGGCGGGCGGGTCGGATCAAGGACCTGGCCTTGGCGCCGTTGCAGGCGCAAGCCGCGATCATATCCTTTCAATGGGCCAAGTCCTGGTTGAGCCAGGAAGGCTCGAAATCCCTGGCGACAGTGCGGCGCTTGGAGGCCGACTCCAAGTACTTTCGCTGCCTGGTGGTGGTCTTGCTC
>Ga0233425_10008436_pt1 | contig 13687 bp, 9 predicted proteins | sample Watercolumn_Towu_2_FD_181712 | JGI IMG/M metagenome (GOLD analysis project Ga0233425, IMG submission 181712) | Freshwater microbial communities from Lake Towuti, South Sulawesi, Indonesia - Watercolumn_Towuti2014_140_MG | ecosystem: Environmental > Aquatic > Freshwater > Lake | place: Indonesia...
GCTGCCCCGCTGACTGCCAGGGTGCGCAGACCGGGCTCGGGGATCCGTGCAACTCGCCGTCGGACTGCACCTCGCCGCTCGTGTGCGTGACCGCGACCGACGGGAACTACTGCACGCAGTTCTGCCCGGACCCGGACAATGGAAGCGGGTGTCCGTCCGGGTGGGTGTGCGTGCCGCTCAAGGAGCCACCGCCCACCGGCGAGGGCGTGTGCATCAAGAGTGGTGCTCCGGGGACGTGCGGCAACGGCACGTGCGACACGGGTGAGAGTACGTCGAACTGTCCGTCCGACTGCTCCGGCGGCGACTGCGGGACCGTGACGTACGAGGGGTGCTGTGCGGGAGAGCTTCTGAAGTACTGCGACGGCGGGAAGCTCCAGGAGATCAACTGCTCCGGAAGCGAGTCGTGCGGTTGGAACTCGGATGCGAACTACTACGACTGCGGGACCGACGGCAGCCCGGAGCCTTCGGGCGCCCATCCGAAGGACTGCGGGGCTGCGCCTCCCAAGCCGGTGTGCGGGAACGGGAAGTGCGAGACGGGTGAGACCAAGGCGACGTGCCCCTCCGACTGCTCGACGACCACGGGCTGCGGCGACGGCGCGTGCGGCGACGGGGAGAACTTCCAGGTGTGCCCCGCGGACTGTTCCGCGGCCAGCTGCGGGGACGTGTCCTTCGAGGGGTGCTGCTCGGGCCAGCTCCTGGAGTACTGCGACGGCGGGAAGCTGCAGATGATCCACTGCGGCGGGAACCCGAGCTGCGGATGGAATGCGGAGGGGAAGTACTACGACTGCGGGACGCCGGGCGCTGCGGATCCGTCCGGGGCCAACCCGCAGGCGTGCACGGGCGGTGCGACGTGCGGGAATGGAGCGTGCGAGGCCGGCGAGAGCGCGGCCAGCTGTGCCCAGGACTGCGGCGGCAACTGCGGCAACGGGGTGTGCGAGCAGTCAGAGAGCGCGGTGACCTGTGCTGCCGACTGCGGGGGCGGGAACCCGCCGGTCTGCGGCAACGGGGTCTGCGAGCAGGGGGAGTTTGCCGGCACGTGTGCGAAGGACTGCGGCGGCGAATGCGGGGATGGGGTGTGCGACCCTGGAGAGGATGCGGACAACTGTGCCAAGGACTGCGGGCCGACGCCTGCGGACAACTGCGGGGACGGGACGTGCAGCCCCGGGGAGACCGGAGCGAGTTGTCCGGAAGACTGCGAGGTTCCGGCGGAGGCGTGCGGGGACGGTGAGTGCACCGGAGCGGAGACGTGCACCTCGTGCGCGCAGGACTGCGGGGAGTGCCCGTCCAAGGGCGGCGGCGGATGGTGTGCGCTGGGGATGCGGCCCGCGTCCCCCGGTGCGGCCGGGCTGTTGGTCCTGGCTCTGCTGGGGGCGGTGGCGGTGCTGCGGCGCAGGGGAACCGGAAGGGCGCGGTAGACGAGGCAGGGATTCGGCAGGAAGCGGCGCACGGGGCGCGGGCGCTAAGCCACTGCAAACAGGATGGCGCCCTTCTTGGCGTCGACGGTGACCGAGCAGGGCGGCGTGATCTCGCCCTGGAGGATCTTCATCGACAGCGGGTCCATGACGAGCTTCTGGATGGTGCGCTTGAGGGGCCGCGCTCCGAACGAGGGGTTCCAGCCTTCCTCGGCAAGGAGCTCCTGCGCGGCGTGGGTGGGGTCGAGCCGGATGCCGCGGTCGTGGAGCAGGCGGTTGACGGACGCGAACTGGATGGCGACGATGGGGACCATGTCGGACTTCTGGAGCCGGTTGAAGACCACGGTCTCGTCGAGTCGGTTGAGGAACTCCGGAGCGAAGTGCTGCTTGAGTGCGGCTTCCAGGCGGGTCCGGATGCGGTCGTGGGAGTCGTGACCTTCGGCGTCGAGTGCGGCGGTGCCCAGGTTGGAGGTCATGACCACGATGGTGTTCTTGAAGTCCACGGTACGGCCGAGGCCGTCGGTCATGCGCCCCTCGTCGAAGAGCTGGAGCAGGACGTTGAGCACCTCGAAGTGGGCCTTCTCGACCTCGTCGAACAGCACGACGCTGTAGGGTCTGCGGCGCACGGCCTCGGTGAGCTGGCCCCCCTCCTCGTGGCCCACGTAGCCGGGCGGAGACCCGATGAGGCGGGACACGGAGTGCTTCTCCATGTACTCGGACATGTCGATTCGGACGATAGCGCGCTCGTCGTTGAAGAGGAACTCGGCAAGGGCCTTGACCAGCTCGGTCTTTCCGACTCCGGTGGGACCGAGGAACAGGAACACGCCCATGGGCCGGTTCGGGTCGCCGAGGCCGGAGCGGGCCCGGCGGACCGCGCTGGAGACCGCGGCGATGGCTTCCTGCTGGTGGACCACCCGTCGTGCGAGCGCCTCGTCCATGTGAACGAGCTTGTCCATCTCCCCTTCGAGCATGCGGGTGACCGGGATTCCGGTCCAGAGGGAGACGACGCGTGCGATGTCCTCCTCCTCGACCTGCTCCTTGAGCATGCGGCCGTCCTTCTGGACCTGAGCGAGACGGTCCTGTTGGGCCAGCAGGTGGGCCTGCAGCTCGGGGATGTCCTTGGTCTGGAGCTTGCCGTACTCCTCCCAGCGGGCATTGCGCCGGGCTTCCTCCAGCGCGGTGCGGGCCGCTTCGATCTGCTGCTTGATGCGGGTGATGCCGCCGATGGCTTCCTTTTCCGCGAGGTAGTGCGCCTGCAGGCCGGAGAGCTGCTCGGTGAGGTCTGCGATGGCCTGCTCGACCTTGGCGAGGGCTTCCCTGCCGGTGGGGGAGTCTTCCCTGGCCAGGACCTGGCGTTCGACCTCGAGCTGGATGCGCTTGCGGTCCAGCTCGTCGATGCGCACGGGCTTGGAGTCGATCTCGGTCCTGAGGCGCGCCGCGGCTTCGTCAACCAGGTCGATGGCCTTGTCCGGAAGCTTGCGCTCGGTGAGGTAGCGGGCCGAGAGGCGTGCGGCTGCGAGGACGGCAGCGTCGGTGATCTTGACGCCGTGGTGGATCTCGTACTTCTCCTTGATGCCACGCAGGATGCTGATGGTGTCCTCGACCGAGGGCTCGGGGACGAAGACGGGCTGGAACCGGCGTTCGAGCGCGGGGTCCTTCTCGATGCGCTTGCGGTATTCGGCCAGGGTGGTGGCTCCGATGCAGTGGAGCTCTCCGCGGGCGAGCGCGGGCTTGAGCATGTTGGATGCGTCAAGGGATCCTTCGGCCGCGCCCGCGCCGACCACGGTATGGATCTCGTCGATGAAGAGGATGACCTCGCCGCTGGCCGCGGTGATATCCTTGAGCACGGCTTTGAGGCGCTCCTCGAACTCGCCGCGGTACTTGCTTCCTGCAACGAGCGCGCCCATGTCGAGGGCCAGGACGCGCTTGTCCTTGAGCTGCTCCGGGACATCGCGGGCCACGATGCGCTGGGCCAGCCCCTCGACGATCGCGGTCTTGCCCACGCCGGGCTCGCCGATGAGGACGGGGTTGTTCTTCTGGCGCCTGGAGGTGACCTGGATGGCGCGGCGGATCTCCTCGTCCCGGCCGATGACGGGGTCGAGCTTGCCCTGGCGTGCGAGTGCGGTGAGGTCCCGCGTGTACTTGTCCAGCGCCTTGAACGTAGCTTCCGGGTCTTCGGACGTCACGCGCTGGTTGCCGCGCAGCTGCTGGAGAGCCAGCAGCACGCGCTCTTTGCTCACGTTGTGGTCGGAGAGCAGGCGGCTCGTGTCGGACCGGTGAGCCAGCAGGCCCATCAGCAGGTGCTCGGTGCTGACGAACTCGTCGGTCAGAACGGCCGCTTCCTTCTGTGCTGCGGCAAGCACCTTCGAGAGCCCGGAGGAAAGGGACGCTTCCGCTGCCTCGCCGAGCCGGGCAGAGCGGTCGAGGGCCAGCAGGTTCTTGCGCTCCAGCGATCCGGTATCGACTTCGAGGAGCTTGAGCAGCGAGGGAACGAGGCTGTCCTCCTGGCGGAGGAGAGCGAACAGCAGGTGAGGCTCTTCGACCTGGGGGTTTCTGCGGGTGCCTGCGAGCTGGAACGCCTGGAGTATGGCTTCCCGCGCCTTGACCGTGTAGTTGTCCATTCTCATGGCATGGCCTCCCGGGCTTTCTGAAAGGCCCGCTCGATTCACCTGTAAAGTAATGGGGGGTCTGGCACTGTCAACCGCGGCTGCGGCCCGGACTGTACGGTAATTTGACCGCGGGCGGGGGAGACCTAGAATGGGAGCAGCATGTTGGGGGTGTCTCCTTGTGGACAACGCGCCGAGGCATTGCATTGCGGGTAGCGGCCCTGGCTGCGGCAGCGGTGGCAGCGGCGGGGTGTGAGGACCGGGAGGTGCTGCAGCGGCAGATGGAGGAGCTGCGCCGGGAGATGGCGCAGGTCAAGGCGACGTCGGCCAACACCGCGGTGGTCATCGAGGATCTCCAGAACAAGGTGTTGCTGCTGGAGGACCAGGTGGACTCCGCTCGCACGCTTGCGCAGCGGGCCTCGGTGCCTGCGGCAGGGCTTCCGGTGGTGAAGGTGAGGCCCGCGCGTATCGCGGAAGCGGAAGCGGAAGAGGCCGCGTGGCCGGGCGTGTCCGGCGGGCCGTCGGGAAGCGGTGCGAGGGCGTACGAGGATTCGGAGGACGGCTCCGGGAGCGGGCAGTCTGGCGGCGCGCAGCGAGGCAATGCGGAGGACCCGGTGGTGCACCTCCAGGAACTGGACGAGAACGGCAACGTGGTGGGAGAGGCGGTTCCTGAGGGTGCTGCGGCCTACGAACCCCCGGCCAGGGGGACGAAACGGCCCGTGTTCGACTCGCGGCCGGTGGTGCTGTACAACCAGTCTTTCGAGCTGCTCAAGTCCAAGCACCATGCGGAAGCGCTGGAGGGGTTCGAGCGATTCCTGGACCAGTATCCGAACCACGACCTGTCGGACAACGCACTGTACTGGATGGGGGAAGCCTACTACGACCTCCAGGACTACCCGAAGGCCCTGGCGTGTTTCCAGAAGCTGGTGGCGCTGTACCAGGACGGCAACAAGGTGCCGGATGCGATGCTCAAGAGTGCGCTGTGCATGGCCAACACCGGCAAGGTCGCGTCTGCAAGGGACATGATGGACCGGCTGCTGTCGAGCTATCCGACCGCGCCGGCAGCGGAGATAGCCCGCCGGAAGATGGCGGAGCTGCAATGAGGGAGGGGCGCGCATGAGAAAGGTGTTGCTCTTCAACCTGGTCAGGCTTGCGGTCTGCTGCCTGGCCCCCACCCCGCTGTACGGCCAGGACTACGAGCCGGAGATCGTATCCACGTACCCTGCCATTACCGGGGAGCGCGTCTACATCGTGGAAGAGGGGGACACCCTCTGGGACATCTGCGACCAGTTCTTCGACGATCCGCACTTCTGGCCCACGCTGTGGGCGTTCAACGCGCAGATCACGAACCCGCACTGGATCTACCCGGGCGACTACGTCGTCATCATCCCGAAGAGCATGCTTTCGAAGGGACCGGGCTGGGTGTGGGCCGAGAGCCGCTACACCGAGGCTCCCAAGGACGTCTACATCTCCGCGCGCTCGTACGGGTTCGTGCCCGAGCGCACGTTCAAGGAAAGCGGAAGGATCCGATACTCTCGAGAGGAGAAGAACTTCCTCGGTCAATATGACGAGGTGTACGTGGAGTTCTACATCCCCAAGAAGATCAAGAAGGGGGAGGAGTTCACGGTCTACCGGGTGGAGAAGAAGGTGTACCATCCCATCACGGGTGCGATGCTGGGGTACAAGGTCAAGCACCTCGGTGTGACCAAGGCGCTGGGGGTGGAGAAGCGCTTCGTCAAGGGGCTTCTGTTCACCACGTACGAGGAGATCAACCGCGGGGACCTGGTGACGGACATCTTCCAGCACCAGTTCATGGTGGGGCCCAAGCAGAACAGCACGAACATCGAGGCCGTGATCGTGGAGGCTTTCCCGGAGATCAACGAGGTCGGGGAGCAGCACTACGTGTTCCTGGACAAGGGGCGCAACGACGGGGTGCAGGCAGGCAATCGGTTCGTGGTGCTGTCCCGGGGAGACGGCTACGTGAGAGTGGAAGCCGGGGACATGGAGGATCTGCCCGACGAGGTGGTCGGGGAGATCATGGTGGTGGAGCCGTACGAGACGACGTCTCTGGGTCTGGTGACGCGCAGCATTGCGGAGCTGGTATCGGGGCAGCGGTGCGAGATGCGGGTTTCCTACGGCGAGGCCGCGGGGGCCCGGAGTGCCGCGGGTGCGGAAGGCGGGTCGTCCGACTAGCGCTGGGGCCGGGGCCGTTCCGGGCCCGGCGGAATCCTAGGGGCAATAGACGAACGAGGTATGGGGCGCGTACGTGGTGATCTCCGAGTCCACGGACACGGTGGCGCCTGCGCACAGGGTCTGGCCCGTGCGCGTGTCGAGGATGTCGAACTGGCCGTCGAGGCGGACTCTGCCCCCCTCGTCAAGGTCGAGGGCTTCGAAGGTCAGGCTCCCCGGTCCTGCGGCAAGGGGTTCGAAGGACTGGGGGCAGGATTGTCCGAGGAACAGGGAGAGGGAGACTCCCTCGTCGGGCAGTTGGACGGTGACCGGTCCGTCTTCCAGGCCCGCCTGCAGGGAGGCGAGGTCGGAGACGTGGATCTCGAACCCGTCGCTGACGCCGATGCCCTTTCCGCCGTGCTGCACGCGGAGGAACAGGACGTTCTCACAGTCGTCGTGAGCAACGAAGTCGGCCTCGATGGTGAACGGGGAGTCCAGGTCGCACCCGGGCAGCGGCAGAGCTGCGCACGAGAGGGAGCCTTTCTGTTCCTGCGGGTCGACGAGCCCGCAGGAGGTCGCCGACGCGCACAGCAGCGTTGCTGCGGCAAGACACGTTTGCGTAGCGGACCGCATGCCCGGACCTCCGGACGCCATGGTACAACGGTTCGGGTGCGTTGGCCAGAGCAGAGCCGACCGCCGACCGCGAGGCAGCGAAGTTGGCTATGGACTTGGGGGCCGGGCACGGGGCATAATGCGAGTGCGAGTCCCGGGAGGTGGGAGTGGCCTTCAGCGAGAACCGGTATCTTTCCTGGTACATGGAGCGGGCGTTTAGACATGACGATGCGGTGAACCTGCATGCCAGCGGCGTGCCTGCCATCGAGCCGCTGGAGATCCCGGGGGACCGGGTGTCGCCCTGGAAGCAGATGACGGACTTCGAGGCAGCGCTTGCCGGGTGGCTGGGCATCCCGGAGCAGGAGGTGCTGTTCACTCCCGGGGCGACGGGAGGAACGTTGCTGGCGCTCGCGTGCCTCGTACGGCCGGGAAGCACGGTCCTGGTGGACCTGCCCATGTACGAGCCCATGGTGGCGCAGGCGGAGCGGCTGGGGCAGGTGCAGCGCCTGCAGCGCCGCTTCGAGGATCGGTGGCGGCTTCCGCTGGAGCAAGCTCGGCACGCGCTCAAGGGGAACGTGTCCGTGGTGATGCTGTGCGAGCCCGGGAACCCGACCGGGACGTTCTCCGACCGGCAGGACGTCATCGACCTGGTGCGCATGGCGGAGCGCAAGGGAGCCTACGTGCTCATCAACGAGGTGTACCGGGGATTCTCCAACCGGCTTTCGTATCACGGAATCGGGCAGAACGTGCTGGTGGTGTCGAGCCTCTCGAAGCTGCTGGGTGCGTACAGTTACCGTTTGGGATGGTTGAGCGGAAGCAGCGAGGAGATCGTGCGCCTCCGGATGGGGCATTTCAACCTCGGGGTCGGGACGAGTCCGGCCGCGGTGGCTGGCGGCCGGATAGTGGCGTCGCGTGCCGACGGCATTCGAGCGGAAGCCCTGGCGCAGTCGCGGCACGGGGCTCAGGTGGTCGACCAGTGGGTACGCAAGCAGGAGGGCCTCACCTGGCACATCCCCGAGGGGCCGGGCTTCGGGTGCATCCGGCTTCCCGACGGGATGGACGACATGGCGTTTGCGGAGCGGCTGCACGACGAGCACGGGGTGCTGCTGGTACCTGGAAGCCTGTTCGAGCTGCCGGGCACGGTTCGTGTGAGCTGGCTCCAGGCCGGAGGGAGACTGGAGGAGGGGTTGGAGGTCTTGGGCCGCATGCTGCGGTGATCATTGCAGCAGGGTGTCCCAGTCGGGCTTGCCTTCGGGGATCACGACATGGAAGAGGGACTGGACCGTCTTGCGGCAGGAGTCACACAGGTTCCCCTGCTCCCGGTCCACGGTCTTGATGCTGCCTTCCGCGTCGTTCATCATGCAGGCCGGAGTCGGGCAGTGGGGGAGGCCGAGCACGTGACCGAGCTCGTGGTTGACGACCTTGATGGTGCGGGCGGCCACGAGCTTCCGGTCGGCTGTTTTCCGGCCCAGGCGGAAGGTGGAGACGACCGCGGAGGTGCCGGAGATTCGGCCGAGCCCGAAGATGCCCCAGTCTCGGGAGCTTCCCTTGGTCGTAGAGATGTCCTGGGAGGTGAATCCGATCACGATCGCGCAGCCGGACGAGGGGACGACGGTTTCGTCGAGGTAGTCGAGGAGCTTGTCTGCACGGTGGCGCTTGCGCGCAGGGTAGTAGGCGGAAGTGGGCATGGGCAGCTTGTCCATGACCTTGACCGGAAACCGGTAGTAGGCCTTGATGCCCGCGGCGGCCTTTCCCAGCAGCCTGGCGTCGTGCTTGCCCAGCGGCAGAAGGCAGATCCTGGGCCCCGCGGATGCTGCTTCGGCCGCTGCGGGAGCGCTGGCGGGATCGTCTGAGCGGGCGGACGCGGGAGAGAGCAGCAGGGCTGCGGCCGGGACCAGGGCCGCGGCCAGGACGACTGCCGGAAAGGCTCTTGGAGACATGGGGCACCTCCGCGACAGAGGGTTCCACATGCGGGGCAGCGTGTCAATTCGCGGTCAATGCGTTTGACAGGCTCCCCTGCACTGTACTAAACAGGAAGGGATTGGATTGGGGGGAAAGATGAAGATCCTCGTTGTCGACGACGACATCAACCAGATCCGTCTCATCCGCGAGCGCTACAGCCGAATCGCCGGCAACCGCGTGTTCGAGGCCATCAACGGGGAAGAAGGGATGGAGGTTGCCCTGGTGGAGAAGCCGGACATCATCCTCCTGGACGTGATGATGCCGGTGATGAACGGGTGGGAGCTGTGCAAGTACCTGCGCAACAAGCGGGACTTCGACCACACCGGGATCATCATGCTGACGGCCATCGGGCCGAACCTGAACGAGATGACGTCGCCGCTCTACGGCGCGGACGACTTCGTGGACAAGCCGTTCCTCTTTGCGGAGCTGGACGAGAAGATCGAGAAGGTCCTGCAGAAGCGCTCACCCAAGGCTTAGAAGGCCCGCCCGTCTACAGCTCCTGTTTCGGGGCATCTTCGACTTCCTGGCCTTCGGGCACGGGCCGGTTGTCGTCCACCGTTCCGTCTGGCGGCGGGGCTGCGCCGTCGCGGGGTTTGAAATGCAGGGGTACGACCAGGGCTTGCTGGTAGTACTGCATGGAGATGGCTCCCATGTCGAGCATGCGCTTGAGCACGCGGTCGAGGTTCTGCCGCCACTGTGCGTTGAGGCTGCCCCGGTGGTACTGGAGGTACCCGTAGCCCGGGTCGGGCTTGAGACCTGCGAGGAACGCGCCTTCCATGGCGGACAGCTGGGTCGGGTTCTTGCCGAAGTAGGTGGCAGCGGCCCGTGTGATGCCCCAGATCTTGGGGCCGTACTCGATGCAGTTGATGTAGAGCTCGAGGATGCGGTCCTTGGGGACCACGTGCTCCATGTGCCACACGATGATGGCTTCCTGGAACTTCCGGGACAGGGTCTTGTGGCGTGTGAGGAACAGGTTCTTCACGAGCTGCTGGCTGATGGTGCTGCCGCCGTAGGCGAAGCGGCCCCGTTCGAACCAGAGGATCACGGCTCTGCGGATGAGGCCGAGACGGAAGCCGTTGTGAGCGAAGAAATCCAGGTCCTCCGTTCCGTAGATGGCGGCCTGGACGGCTTTCGGGACTTTGGCCAGGGGGATCCACGAGCCGCTGGCCGGTCCGACGTCGACGCCGAGGTCTTCGCCGTTGACGACGACGCGGTGGAGGTACTCGGGGCTGTTGAGACGGGCCACGTCCAGTTGGCGGCCGAGGGTTACGGCCCTGCAGCGGTCGAGGTCTCCATCGGCCTTGAGCCTGAGGGTCCTGCGCACGTCGCCGACATCGACCTCGACGCCGAAGTTGAACCAGATGGAGCCTTCGAGCCTTGCGTCCTCGAGGTCCGGGATGAAGGACGGGGGCACGGCTCGGAGGAGCGCGGCGCAGCTTTGCTCCGGGAAGTCGAGACCGAGGCGGATGGCCGGCACGCCTGCGTAGCGCTCGATGTCGAGGACCCCGCGGAAGTAGACCTCGCCGAGCTGGAGCTTCGACAGGCTGACGGAGACGGCCTGCTTTCTCAAGTCCAGGGACGCCTCTCCCTCTGCCCGGACGAACGGGATGAAGACGGGGACGAGTGCGAGCTTGGGGTGGTTGACGGTGATGCCTTCCAGGGATCCTTTGCACTGGAGCTTGAACTGGCCGCTGGAGCCTGCCGCGTGCACCTCGCACTGGGCGGAGGCCTGCTCCATGCCGGAGATCGCGGCGCCCGGAGCGGCCGCGACGATCGGGTCCGAGACGCGGGATCCGGAGGCCGAAAGGGTCGCGGAGTGGATCTCGCCCGCGCCATCGGTGGTGAGGGCGACTGACGCGTCCAGCTCCTTGCAGTTCGGCTTGCCGAGGCAGAGCCGGGCTTCCAGCGACTCGACCATACCCCCGGAAACGGAAGCGGCCAGGGAGATGCCGGACACGGGCCGCGGCAGGAGCGGCACGACGACCTGTCCGCGCTCCAGCCGGATCTGGATGTCCGGCAGAGAAAACGGGAGAGCGAGGGGGGGCAGGTCGTAGTCGCCGGCTGCGATGCGGTCCAGGAGGGAGCGGGCCTCGGTTGCCAGTGAGAGCAGGCGTGCAGTGACCAACGGGTTGGAGGAGACCGTGAGGGTCCATCCGTCACAACGAACGACGGGGGCCCGGCCGGGCTCGAGGGCCAGGGTGAAGTCCGGAGCGGTGACCGTGGCGCCGACGGATTTCACCGCGAGGGACGCTGCATTGAAGGAGCAGATGCGGCTCTTGCCGTCCCGGGCGCAATCTGCGTTGCCTGCGTCGAGGTGCCAGAGGTTTTCGGACGCCAGGGAAGCCTTCTCGATTCGCAGCCCTCCCGCTGCGTCGGCTTCCAGCCGGGCAGCCCTGAGGGTCGAGGCAGGAAGCCCGGACGCGGCTGCTAGCGGGGGAAGGGCTGCCAGGGTCCCTGCGTCCCCGGCCACGGTTTCGAGCACGACGCTCCAGCCGCCCTCCTCGTTGAGGAGCCCTGGCAGGAGGCCCGCTGCGAGTGCGTCCGGCTCCACCGGACGGGCGCTGGTGAAGGTTGCTGCGGCCGCGGTCAGGAGGGGGGAGGTTGCGCCGGTCTTGTAGATGGCGAGGTTTCTGACCTCCACGAACGCGCTGGAGGTGACGGTGAGGCTGGTGAAGCGCATCCGCAGCCCCCTGGGCAGGAAGCGCGGGGCCCAGTCCAGGGGAGCCGGGCACGAGTACTTGACGAAGAGGAGCCCGGTCCTGAGGGTCCGGATGAGCTCCAGGGAGCAGGCGTGCTGGCCAGCGGTCCAGGCGGCAGTCACGCGGACGCTGGCTTCATCGCGGTCGATGGTGCCGGAAGCGACGATGGGCGGGTTGACCGGCAGCCCCTCGATCTCCTGGGACACTTGCAGCTCGAGCCGTTGTGCCGCTATGGTGCCGGTCTCCGGCGGCATGGCAGAGAAGAGGCGGGCGACGGCCTCATCGATGACCGCGCGGCTGGGCAGGAGCAGGGCGGGCAGATAGAGAGTGACCGTCTCTGCGTCGGCCTGGCGGCTCTGCGCCCCCTTCCGCACAGCGGCGGCGGTGACGAAGGGCACGTCTCCGGCATCGATGGACACCGCGTCGCGGAACAGCTCGGTGCCGCTGGCCAGACGGCTCAGGCCGGCTTCGGGAGAATCCGGGTCGGGCCCTTTGCGGGTGGGCGCGCTGCACCCGCGCTCCGAGACGATGAGGTAGAGGACGACCGGGATGAGCGCGGCGACGGTGGCCAACAATCCATACAGGTAGATCTTGTCCCAACGTCGCGGCTGCGTCATGCGCGTTCCCACGTCAACCTCGGCACATAATAAATGATCCGGCGGAGACCGCAACTTCGGCGGTTCGGAGGTTCGCGTGCGGCCGAGCCGGCAGCGGGCCGGGGCGTGGGGGCGGCCGCGGGAGATCGGCGATTGAGGGATGCGGCGGTTCATGCTAAGGTGTGCCGACCGCGGCGTGCTGCCGGGCCGGAAGCGGAGAGGGACGTCATGAAGATGGTCGCATCGGAGAGGATCCAGGAGCTGACAGGATATGCGTTCAGCGTCATCGACGAGAAGGTGGCGGAGCTGAAGCGCCGCGGGATCGCACCGGTGGACTTCGGAGTCGGAGACCCGCACGAGCCGCCCTTCCCGTCCGTGGTGCGCCGCACCAAGGAGGCGTTGGACGAGAACCTGGCGTCGGGGTATCCGTCGTACATCGGTGCCGCGCAGTTCCGGAGAGAGGTTTCGGAGTACTATCGCAGAGTGTACGGCGTTCCGCTGGATCCGGAGACCGAGGTGGTGTCGTCGCTCGGCTCCAAGGAGATGATCTTCAACTTCCACGAGGCCTTCGTGGATCCCGGGGATACGGTCATCGTGCCGAACCCCGCGTACCCGCCCTACATCCGGGGCACCCGTTTCGCGGAGGGGAAGTGCTTCTTCGTGAACCTGCTGGAGAGCAACCGGTTCGTTCCGGACCTGGATTCGATCCCGAAGCAGGTGTGGCAGGCGGCCAAGTTGATCTGGGTGTGCTACCCGAACAACCCGACCACGGTATTCGCGCCGGACTCGTTCTACGAGAAGCTGGTGCGACTGGCCCGTGAGTACGAGGTGATCATCGGGAGCGACGAGGCGTACGTCGAGAACTACTACGGGCAGCGGCCGCGTTCGATCCTGGAGTTCACCAGGGAAGGGGTCGTCTCCTTCCAGAGTTTCAGCAAGATGGCGAACATGACGATGTTCCGGGTCGGCTTCGTTGCGGGGGACAGCCGCATCGTATCCCAGGTGAAGAAGCTCAAGACGAACATCGATTCGGGCACGCCGACATTCGTGCAACTGGGAGCGCTGGCCGCGCTGACCGACACGGAAGCGCTGGCAGGGATGCGGGCAGGGTACCGGGCCAAGCTGGAGGTGTTGAGGTCCGCGCTCCGGGGCCGGGGATTCCCCGAAGGCTACTCGGACGGCACGATCTACCTGTGGCAGAAGGCGCCTTCGGGCATGGACGGGATGGCTCTGGCGCAGCGTTTTCTCGAGCCGGACCTGGGGCTCGTGGTGACGCCGGGCGGCATGCTGTCTCGGGAGGTTGACGGGGTGAATCCGGGCAGGGACTTCGTCCGTTTCGCGCTGACTCCGACTCTGGAGGAGATGACCGAGGCGGCCCGCCGGATCGAGCGGGCTGCGTTCTAGGGGAAGGCTTACCGCAGCGGTCCGGGGACCTGGGCCGGGAGGTGGCGGTGTTCCGGGTGCTGGCAGCAGCCGCGGTGGTGATGGCAGCGTGGGCGGCCACGGCGCAGCAGCCTGCGCAGCGGATCCTGCCGCGTGCCGCGGCCCCGGACCCGGAGCCTCGGGAGCGCACGGTCTGCCAGCCCCGGCTGGACCTGGACCTGAAGGTCTGGGTCAACCCGTGCAAGACG
>Ga0233425_10008437_pt1 | contig 13686 bp, 14 predicted proteins | sample Watercolumn_Towu_2_FD_181712 | JGI IMG/M metagenome (GOLD analysis project Ga0233425, IMG submission 181712) | Freshwater microbial communities from Lake Towuti, South Sulawesi, Indonesia - Watercolumn_Towuti2014_140_MG | ecosystem: Environmental > Aquatic > Freshwater > Lake | place...
CCATCATCCCGGCAGGTTCCGGCCGAAACACGCCCCGGCAACAAGACAGGCTTCATGCCTGCCGCATTGCTCACACGTTTCCGGGACGACGGATAAAACGCTTTACGTTATCGTTTTATCCATCATCCCGGCAGGTTCCGGCCGAAACACGCCCCGGCAACAAGACAGGCTTCATGCCTGCCGCATTGCTCACACGTTTCCGGGACGACGGATAAAACGCTTTACGTTTCTTACTGAAAAAACGAAAGAGGGAGATAAATAAATGGCCTCATCAAAACCAGTTACATGGCTTGTGAGTGATGTGATTAATTGGTTTAAAAAGAAGGAACTAATTATTAATGAGAGTTTCCAGAGACATTCTGTATGGGCACCACAAGCAAAAACACTTTTAATAGATTCGATATTGAATGAATTGCCAATGCCAAAAATATTTATCAGAACAAAGATTGATTCAAAACGACAAACAACAATTAAAGAAATTGTTGATGGCCAACAACGAATTAGGAGTATTGTTGAATTCGCAAATGATGAGTTTGCGTTGTCAACAAAATCAGAAAAGTTTTCTGGGAAAAAGTATTCAGACTTATCAGATGATGACCAGCATATTTTCCTTGGATATACTATAACAGCAGATCAATTGCTAAATGCAACAGATGATGATGTAATTGACATTTTTGCTCGTCTAAATTCTTATACAGTTGCTTTAAACTCTGCGGAAAAAAGACATGCTGCATTCCAAACAGAATTAAAATTTTTTGTACGAAGGATGAGTGTTAAATATAGGTGGTTTATTGAAAAATATAATGTTTTTACAATAAAGCAAAGGTTTAGAATGGCTGATGATGAATTTTTTGCAGAAATTGCAAGATTGGTTATTGATGGAGTTGCTGATGGTGGATCAGAAAAAATAAATAAATTCTATGAAACAACCACTGATAAAATATTTAATGACTCAATGCAGAAAGAAGTTGAAAGTACAATTGATGATTTGATTTCATTTATTGAAAATGATATTGGGTTACTAATGAAAGGTCATCTTGGTAAACATTATCAAATATACGCAATTTGCGCTGCATACCTATGTGTCAAAGGAAAAATACCATTGCCAAAAGGAGTTGACGTAAAAAATTCTTTGTTAGGTATTGATGATATTATTTCAAATCTAGGTATTTTAGAAAGAGAAATTGACGATGATACAAATTCAGAATTTGCTAAGGCATCAAGTTCGAGTACGCAAAGAATAGCAAGCAGGTTGATTCGTGTTAAAACAATAGTTAACTCAATTGGAATATAAATGAATAAACCAGCGTTACGTTTTATAGCAACAATAAAAAAATTAGATACTATTTTTAAGGATGCTACAAGTTCATCTGATATAGTAAAAAAGGAATTATATTATTCATTTATAATTATTAAGATTCATGATCAATGGAATTATCGTTCACGACAGATAGTTATTCAAGACTCAGGAAGAAAAGAGTCTGAAGCAACTAACTATCTTAGGTTAAAGTGGGGTAGAAAAAAAATGGATAATTATTGGGAGCCTGATTGGCATATTCCAGCTAATGCAATTCGGGCGGCTCGCCTATTGAATGTTCCTAATCTTAGTAATATTCAAAATGCGTTAGGCGCGGTAACCTGTATAGATGATATTCGTTGGACTAGAAATGCTGTTGTGCATAACATACCAACTTCTTTTGAAAAATATAATAATATGTTGTTACGTAACTATCATATCGTGAAGGTTCCTCCTTATTCATTATTAAATGAAATAAATCCATTAACTGGCAATACTATATATGAAGATTGGAGTAATGAATTGAAAATTGCTTTATGTAATGCAATTTAGCCTAACAAGCGGGTCAACCTGACCGCCGGGAGCAGCGCGGCTCGTCGTCAAGTTCAGTGGCGGCGGCAGGTTACCCTTGGCGTTGTAATCTGCCGGCGCACACTCAACCGAGCTGTCTTCCTGCTTGTCCTTGTTTCATCTGATCAAAGAGCAAGGATTATAAAGTACCAGCAACGTATGATCGGTCAAAATGGTACATAATTCTGTAAATGGAGGAGGCTGACAATGAGAACGTTCACCGCTGTTGTGGGAAAATGTTCCGATACCGGTTTACATGTGGGATTTATTCCCGGCTTTCCCGGAGCGCACTCTCAAGCTGCAACTCCCGACGAGCTTAATGCGAACCTGAACGAGGTGATTGAATTACTTGGACGCAAGTGACTTTCCCATGTAAGAAGTTTCAGCTATGCACTAAAGCAAATAGCGTTCCAGCGGCATCGAAGTCAACGTGGATAATAATTAACAATGCGTAGCAGTTCGGCTTCATGATGGAACCGGCCCAATGGTCTCTTCTGCCCTTCGCCCCGTTGCGGCCTCCGCGCGATTTCCGCATCGGCGGCGTTATCGCCCGGCAATCGAATGTGCTGACGATACGTTTCCTGCTTGAGGGAAATCTTGCGGAGGTGATAATTCCGGAGCCTGCGGAACAGCCATCGCGTAAGGGCGAACTCTGGAAGGAAACCTGTTTTGAGTTTTTCATTGCCGCGCCTGAGAGTCCGGAATATCGGGAGTTCAACCTGTCGCCGTCCGGCGACTGGAACGTCTGGCGGTTCGACGATTACCGCCAGGGCATGCGGCAGGAAGATGCGGTGGCGTCGCTGCCGTTTGCCGTCCGGCGCGAGCCCGGCCGGTTGTCGCTTGAATGCGGATTCGATCTTGCCGCAACCGGAATTATGGCGGGGCAGGCGATCGAGGCCGGAATAAGCGCGGTGATGCGGCATCGAACGGGCGAAACGTCGCACTTCGCGCTTGTGCATCGCGGCGAGAGGCCCGATTTCCATCGGCGCGACGGATTTGCGATAAGCCTGAATGCGGACTGAGCCGCTTGCGGCGAAGGTCGGCTCCAATGTAGAGAATGAACGATGACGATGGCAACGCTATCGCATGGCTGCCCGCGCCGCCTCGGCCAGAAAGCCGGAGCGCGTTTCGCCATGCGCCTTGGCGTAGCTGTCGATCTTCGCCAAGAGGCGTCGCGGCAGCGTGATATTGATCTTCTCCGCGCGTCCCTCGAAGCGCGACACATCCACCTCGACGGCAGCCCACACGCCATCGGCGAAATCCGGATTGGCGCGATGCTCCGCGATCGGGTGCGTCACGGGAATATCGCCACCTTCCTCGATCATCCCTTCAAGATGCAGGTCGATGGCCTCGACCACGGAATCTAGCGCCGCGTCGAAGGTATTTCCTGCCGAAAAACAGCCGGGCAGATCGGGAACCGTCACGCCGAAGCGTACGCCATCGTCTGAATGCAATACCACTGGAAATCGCATGACAACCTCCTATTTCCAACCCGCCTGTTTTCGGATGTTGTTCAGCGTACCGGCGGGAATGTCGCTGTCAGGATGCTTGACTGTCACCAAGCCTGGCTTGCCCGGATGCTTGAACTGGTGATGTGAGCCTTTGACCCGCGCCAGAAACCAGCCATCCGCTTCCAGTTGCTTGATGAGTTGTCTGCTATTCATGGTGGTTATTATACCCACTGCACGACGGAAGGCAACACTATAAAACCGCATGAATGCTTTGGTGTCCACTATTGACATCCGACCTCGCTTCCGCCATGCCCTGAACCTACGGTTACTAAAGTTTCCGCCGATTTGTCCGAAAAATATCTGATAGCAGTATTTTGTCCGTTCACCGATTTGATTTCCAAATTCGGCTCCAGACCTTGGGTGGGGCAAAGGACCGGTAACTGGTTTATGCGCGATCTGCCGATTGACGAGTGGAGGAGCTCGCTACACAGCCTGAACAACGATGTGCAGAGGCTTGTAACGGGTACTGAAAGTGAATTTCTGTCCATAATCTCCGCTCTGCAAAAATTATCGCTTGATGGCAATGAGTTGTACAACATGTCGAAGTCGGCGTCGGATCTTACCTCAAGCGGCACGATCGAGGACACCATCGACGGGCTTCATGAGCAGATAGCGAATCTTTCCGGACATCTGGAAGAGTGCGGGCAGCGCATGTCGGGCAGCATGGATGCCCTTCAAGCTGTCGGAGAAATTATAGGCAGCGTCCGCGGAACCGGCAGGGGATTCAAGCGCATTGTGCGAACGCTTCGGGTTCTCGCCATATCCACCAGAATCGAGAGCTCGCGCCTTGGCGCCGGAGCTGGCGGATTCAATACGCTTGCAAACGATACCGAGAAGCTTGCCGGACAGATCGAGGCAAAGCACTCTAAAATCCTGGAACGCGCAGGCGAACTGAACGAGGCGATCAGCGGTATCATCTCAAACACGGCCTGCGCATTGCGCGACCAGCGAAAGTCGGCCGGTGACATACTTGCCGAAACCAGGGCAGGGCTGAAGGATCTGATCCGCATGAACCGCAACTCGTGCAAAATTTCCGATGACATAATCGACCGTTCCGATAACCTGCGCGGTGAAATCGACAAGATCGTGGTCTCTGCCCAGTTTCACGACATCACCCGCCAGCAGATGGAGCACGTAGGCATGGCACTGACGGATGCGATAGAAAGAATCGACAGCTTCAGTGACGACACGGGCGGCGACGAAGCTGCGGAACTTTCCGCATGGATTGCCGATCTTTGCGAGCTCGAGGCCTCGCAGATACGCAACACCAGAGAGCACCTGAACGAGGCGGTGAATGGAATAAAGCGAAATCTGTCGGATATCGCGGAGGATGTGGCTGTTATCGCCATGCAGACGCGCGAAATAGCGGGGGCTTCCGACGATTCCGGCTCCGCCGACAACTCGCTGATAGCGCGCATCAGGGGAGAAATAGAAAACGTGCTTGATCTTCTTCGGCGCAATGCGGCGCGAAAGAGGGAGATGAAGGAATCGATGTCGGCTGCCGCCGACACGGTGACTCACATGTCCGCTTTCATAGGAGACATCGAGGACATCGGCGACGAGATGAAGCTTATCGCCATGAACGCCCGCGTGAAGGCTGCGCATACCGGACGCGAGGGCGAGGCGCTTGGCGTTCTGGCGGAATCGATCCAGAAACTTTCCGACGAGGCAAGAAGCCAGTCGCTTCTTGTTTCAGAACCGCTTGCGGCAATTGCGGGAGAATCCGAGCGGCTCAGAAGCATCACGGAAGAAAGCGGCAGGCAGGAGCGGGCAGACGAGATCACCGGCAATCTCGAATCGATAGTACGGGAGATGTCGGGCATGGAAAAAAGGCTGTTCGAGCTGTTTGACAGAATAAACTCGTTCGGCATGAGTACCGCTTCCGAGGCGAACCGGGTTGCGGGCCGGATTACAGTGCATGATACGGTGTCGGCGGCAGCCGACAGAATAATAGCCGTGCTCGAGGGAATATCTTCCGACGCGCGGCGGCACACCTCCGACTTCAACGCGCCCGGCAGGGACGCACGGCTTCGCGAGCTGACGCGGCGATATACGATGCAGAGCGAGCGGCGGGTTCATTCAACTGCTTCCGGCGCCGCAAGGGATCAGGCTGGAACCGGGGGTATGGGAGACAACGTAGAGCTTTTTTAGGGTGGCGCGCCGGTTGAAGCCCGCGCGATAATGGAGGAAAAATACCATGGCAGGCAAAATTATGGTTGTTGACGATTCCGCAAGCATCAGGCAGCTTGTGGGTTTTACGCTCAAAAACGCCGGATACGACGTGGTTGAAGCTTCGGACGGCAGGGATGCGGTATCGAAACTGAGCGGCAACAGGGTTGGCATGCTTATCACCGATCTGAACATGCCGAACATGGACGGCATAGAGCTTGTGCGGAAGGTTCGAGGCGATGCATCGCACAGGTTCATTCCTATAATAATGCTGACAACCGAGTCGCAGGATGCCAAAAAGCAGGAGGGCAAGGCTGCCGGGGCCACCGGATGGATTGTGAAGCCGTTCAAGCCTGATCAGCTTCTGGCTGTTGTCAAAAAGGTGTTCGGCTGATAAATGTTCGGAAAGGACAACTCCAAAATGCCCGAACAGGACGACAAGTTCTTAAACACATTCTTCGAGGAAGCATACGAACATCTGGCCTCCTTCGAAAACACCATGCTGGAGATCGAATTGGCGGCGGACAACCCTGAACTGGTGGGCTGCGCGTTCAGGGCTTTGCACACGATAAAGGGATCCGGCGCGATGTTCGGCCTCGACGATCTGTCGCGGTTCACACATGAGGTCGAGGCGGTTTTCGACCTTGTCAGAAGCGGCAAGCTTGCCCTATCGCGGCCTCTGGCGGACCTGGCTCTGAAGGCGGGCGATCATATCCGCTGCCTTCTTGATGCCGCGCGCGCCGGCGGCGAAGCGGATTGCAATGCCGGCGAGGCTCTTGTTGCCGCGCTGAAGAAGGTTTCGACGTCTTCAGGCGGGCGGCAGAGCGCCGACGCCGATTCGGCTACGTACCGCATCAGGTTCGCGCCGGCTCCCGACATCTTCCTTAAAGGCGTGAACCCGCTTCTTCTGATAGCGGAGCTGAGGGAGCTTGGCCGTTGCGACGTTTACGTCCATACCGACAACATTCCGACGCTCAACATGCTGGATCCCGAATCCTGCAATCTGTTCTGGGACATCATTGTTACCACAACCCGCGGCGTTGACGCCATAAAGGATGTGTTCCTTTTCCTCGACGATGACTCGGAGGTTCGGGTGGACATGATCGACGACGGGGCGTCATCCGAGACGTCGCCCGATTACAAGAAGCTTGGCGAAATCCTCTCCGAGCGCGGCGACGTGGACTCCGCAACCCTCGAAGAGTTCATCCGTTCCCGCAAAAGAATCGGCGAGGAGCTTGTTGCGGCAGGCGTTACGGCGTCGGGCAACGTGGAATCGGCGCTGCTGGAGCAGAGGCATGTGCGCGAGGCCCGCGCATCGAGGGCAACCGAGCAGGCATCGAGGGCAACCGAACAGGCGGCGAGCATTCGAGTGCCGCTTGCCAGGCTCGACCAGTTGGTAAACCTGGTGGGAGAACTGGTGATAGTGCAGGCGCGCATCAGCCGCGCCGCGCAGGAAATCGACGCCAGCCCCCTTTTTGCCTTGATGGCCGAAGAGCTTGAGCGCCTGACAGCCGAACTGCGCGACAACTCTCTTGGCATCCGCATGGTTCCGATCGGCGGAACATTCGACCGGTTCCGGAGGCTGGTTCGCGATCTTTCCGGCGAACTCGGCAAGGACATCGCCATGACAACCGAGGGCGGCGAAACCGAGCTGGACAAGACCGTTATCGAGCGGTTGAACGATCCGCTGGTTCATATCATCAGAAACAGCCTGGATCACGGCATCGAAACGCCGGAGGCGCGCGACGCGGCGGGCAAGCCTAAAACCGGCACGGTTCATCTTTCGGCGTCGCATTCCGGCCCGAACGTCATTATCGAAATCAGCGACGACGGAGCCGGGCTGAACGCCGACGCAATACGGGCCAAAGCCGTTGAGCGCGGATTGATCGCCGCCGATTCGCGGCATTCGGACGCCGAGATATTTCCCCTGGTATTCCAGGCCGGTTTCTCGACCGCCAAAAGGATTACGGACGTGTCGGGCCGTGGCGTTGGCATGGACGTTGTGAAACGGGCCATCGAATCGCTTGGCGGCACTGCCAGGATCGACAGCCGCCGGGGCGAAGGCACGACGATAACCATAACCCTTCCGCTTACGCTTGCGATAATCGACGGCCTTCTTGTTGAAGCCGGCGGGGAGAGCTTTGTTCTGCCGATGCAGGCCGTGAGGGAATGCATAGAACTCACGCGCGATGACGCAGCCCGCTCTCACGGCAGAAAATACGTGAATGTGCGCGGCAGCATTCTGCCGTACATGCGTCTTCGGGAATGGTTCGGCATGGGCGGCGAAGTTCCGGGAATAGAGCAGATAATCGTCACGGAGTCCGGCGGCCATCGCACCGGCATAGCGGTTGACTGCGTTGTGGGCGGGTGCCAGACCGTGATAAAGAAGCTGGGAAGCCTCTATCAGAACGTGGAAGGCGTTTCCGGCGCAACGATTATGGGCAACGGCGGCGTGGCTCTCATCCTCGACGTTCGGCAGCTTGCGGCTGCGGTGGAATTGCATGAAAACGAGGCCGTTGCAGGCCTGTGAGATTTAATTAAGCCATTCTTTGATCCAGTAACAGGAGGCTGCTATGTTTGCGAACATGAAGATCGGAAGGAAGCTTGCTTTGGGATTCGGGCTGGTGCTGTTTCTGCTTCTATGCGTGGGAGGCATCGGCTGGTGGGGAGTCAGCTCAATCGCGCATGAAATCGAAACCCTCCTAAACAGCGAGGGGCAGCTTGTTGAGCACAGTCTGCGTCTCCATGGCGGAACAAACGCCGCCAGAAGATTTGAGAAGGACATATTCATGAATATCGCATCTCCCGACAAGAGAAGCGAGTACAAGACCAGTTGGAACAAGGTAAACGACCAGATTGACGGTGATCTGGCCATGCTCGAAAAATATGCGGTTGATCAGGACGACAAAGACGCTATCCGGTCGATCAAGTCCGGTCACGCAACATATGTTGCCGGAGTGAACAAGGTGTTGGGCGACATTCAGGCCGGAGCCATCACCACCACGCAGGACGCCAACCACGCCATGAATCCGTACAAGGACGATATTCGCGACCTTGAGAGAGTGGCGCTGGCTCTCGCGGCCTCGGCGGTGAAAAGCATGGAGGCGTCGGAAGTCCTTCTCGTCTCGCACGAGAAGCGGACGGCAATTCTGATCGTTGTCATCGCCCTGCTTTCGATCGGCATTACGGTTGCCGCTTCGGTATACATTACCCGCGCGGTAACCGTGCCCATAGGCGAGGCTGTGAACGTATCCGCAAGTCTGGCGGGCGGCGATCTCATGGTTGAGATCGATTCGGACCGCAGGGACGAAACCGGCGACATGCTGACGGTTCTGGGCAGCATGGCGCATAAGCTTCGCGAAGTGATTGGCAACGTGAAGGCGGCGGTCGATAACGTGTCGTCCATAGGCCGGCAGCTTTCGCAGGGCGCAACCGAGCAGGCGGCGTCGGCCGAGGAAACGTCTTCGTCGATGGAGGAGATGAGCGCCGCCATCAGGCAGAACGCCGACAACGCGCACCAGACCGAGAAGATCGCGCTGAAGGCGGCCGAGGACGCAAGACATGGCGGCGCGGCTGTAAACGAAACCGTTGCGGCGATGAAGGACATTGCCGCCAAAATCTCGATCATCGAGGAGATTGCCCGCCAGACCAACCTGCTTGCCCTGAACGCCGCGATAGAGGCGGCGCGCGCCGGAGAACACGGCAAGGGGTTCGCGGTGGTTGCCGCCGAGGTGCGCAAGCTGGCCGAGAGAAGCCAGAAGGCCGCCGGAGAGATAAGCAAGCTATCCGTTTCGAGCGTCGAGGTGGCCGAGACAGCCGGGAAACTTCTCGACCGCATTGTTCCCGACATTCAGCGGACAGCCGATCTTGTTCAGGAGATAAACGCCGCCAGCGCGGAACAGAACGCCGGAGTGTCGCAGATCAATCAGGCCATGCAGCAGCTCGACAAGGTGATTCAGCAGAACGCCGCGGTTGCGGAGGAACTGTCAACTCAAGGCGAACAGTTGCGGGACTCCGTTTCTTTCTTCAGACTTGGCGGCGAAACCGCCATGTCGGGCAGACGCGCGGACAGGCGTCAGGCGAAGCCGCAGGTTGCGCATATGAAAACGCGTGTAAGCAGGGTTGATAAGGCAGGACATGTACTTGCGGTTGCCGACAAGGAAGACGATGCGTTTGAACGGTATGTTTAGGGAGGCACTTCAATGAGCGTGGCAGAGATGACAGCAATCGCCCAATATCTGACATTCTCCCTCGCGGAGGAAACCTTCGCGCTCGAAATATCGCGCGTGAAGGAGGTGCTCGAATACACAACCATAACCCGCGTGCCGCGCACCCCCGGCTTCATGCTGGGCGTCATAAACCTGCGCGGAAACGTGGTTCCGGTTGTGGACATGAGGGTGAAGTTCGGCATCGAGCAGGCCGAAAAGACCGTGAACACCTGCATTATCATCACCGAGGTCAGCATCGCGGGCGAAACCACAGCTCTTGGAGTGCTTGTCGATTCCGTTCAGGAGGTGCTCGACATCGAAGAGGAGAAAATGGAGCCGCCCCCAAGAATAGGCATGGGATTCAATACGGACTTCATCAGGGCGATGGGAAGGCGGGACAGCGGATTCGTGATAATTCTGGACACGGATCGCATCTTCTCGGCTGACGAGCTTGCGGTTGTTACCGCGAGCGCGAACTGACACGGCCATGGAAACAACCGTCAGCCTTGGCGACGACATAACCATCAATTCCGCGGCATCGCTGCGGCAGTCGCTTCTGGATGCCATGGAAAGGGCCGACAGCGTGCTTGCCGAAGCGGCGGAAGGCGCGCGCATCGACACCGCGGGCCTGCAACTGCTGTTATCCGCGCGACGGTTTGCCGAGAATGGAGGGCGGCATTTCGAGATTGCAGGCCCGGGGGTTGCCGGTATCGCCGCCGCCGCCGATATGGCGGGAGTGAGGCTGTTCGGTAAATCTTGAGCGGAGAAGCCTGCGGATGAACGGCGATAACGTTCACTCCGGCTGTAATCAGCCGAGAATGAGGCCGGACGAGTTTGACAGGCTGAGCAGGCTCGTTCACGAGGAATGCGGCATCAATATTTCGAAGGGGAAGCTGCCGCTTCTCGAGGGGCGGCTGCACAAGCGTCTTCGCGATCTGAACATTGACAGCTTCACTTCGTACTACAACTACGTGACAAGCCCTCAGGGGCTTGAAAACGAGCTTGTTCGGATGATCGATGCCGTAACGACAAACAAGACGGATTTCTTCCGGGAGGCAAGACATTTTGAATTTCTTGTCAACGAGGCGCTTCCCGGTCTTGCATCGCATGGCACGGGAACCTCGAAGCCTCTTGTTGTCTGGAGCGCCGGATGCTCCACCGGCGAGGAGCCGTACACGATAGCGATGGTGCTTGCGGATTACGCATCCATGCGCCAGCCGTATAATTTCATGGTGCTGGGAACCGACATATCGACAACGGTTCTGGATACGGCAAAACGGGCCGTATATAATGAGGATCAGATAGAGCCTGTTCCGATGGAATTCCGGCGAAAGTATCTTCTGCGCAGCCGGGACAGAAGCAGCCGGCTGGTGCGTCTGGCTCCGGAGATAAGGGCTTTGGTGAGGTTCAGGCGACTGAACTTCATGGAGGGCGACTTCGGAATGCGCGAACCTGTTGACGTGATATTTTGCAGAAACGTGATTATATACTTCGATCGCGAAACCCAGCTCACCCTGATAAACCGGTTCTGCAAGCATCTACATCCTGAAGGATACCTGTTTTTGGGCCATTCCGAATCCATTCACAACCTTGATGTGCCGCTACGCCAGATCGCGCCCACCATATACAGGTTGAAGGACGCGTGAGCACGAGGAAAAAAATTCTTGTCGTCGATGATTCCGCGGTTGTGCGGCAGACGATGGAGGGCATACTTTCGGGCGATCCCGGCATCGAGTCGATAGCCACTGCCGCCGACCCGATCATAGCCATGGACAGAATGAGGGCGCAGCGGCCCGACGTAATCGTGCTTGACATCGAGATGCCGCGCATGGACGGCATAACCTTCCTGCGCAAGATAATGGATACTGATCCGATTCCGGTGGTCATATGCTCAAGCCTTGCGGAGGCCGGAAGCGAGAATGCCTTGAAAGCCCTCGAATACGGTGCGGTCGAGATAATCGCAAAGCCGAAGCTTGGCATAAAGCAGTTCATAGAGGAATCCAGAGTCCGCATCCGCGACGCGGTAAAGGCCGCCTCGATGGCAAGGCTGAAGCGGCTTCGTCATGCTCCGATGCTGCGGGTGGCGGAGAAGCTTTCAGCCGATGCGGTCATTGAGCGCGCAAACCCCAATATCATGATCAGGACAACGGAAAGGGTTGTTTTGGTCGGCGCTTCAACCGGAGGAACCGAGGCGTTGCGCGTTTTTCTCGAAATGCTGCCTCCCGATGCGCCCGGAATGGTGATCGTTCAGCACATGCCGGAGCATTTCACGACAGAGTTCGCCAACAGGCTGAACGGACTATGCCGCGTATCGGTGAAGGAAGCGCAAGACAACGATACGGTGTTTCGCGGGCAGGCGCTGATTGCGCCGGGCAACAGGCATACGCTTCTTAAGCGAAACGGCGCGCGTTACTATGTGGAGGTGAAGGACGGGCCGCTTGTCTCTCGCCACCGGCCGTCGGTTGACGTGCTGTTTCGATCCGCCGCCCGCTATGCCGGACAGAACGCGGTTGGCGTGATAATGACCGGCATGGGCGACGACGGCGCGCGAGGAATGCGGGAGATGAAGGATGCCGGGGCATACAACATCGCCCAGGACGAAAACAGTTGCGTGGTGTACGGGATGCCGAATGAGGCGGTGAAGCGCGGCGCGGTCGATAAGATACTTCCGCTTGAGAGCATAGCCGCGATGGTGTTGAGGGCTGCCGCCTCCAACTGACTCGATAGCCGGCAACCGGCTTCAGCCTTCGCCATCTTGACAGAAACCTCACAATAACACAGATTATTATTAAAGACCGGCATGGAGACAATGCCGTAATATCGATAATCTGACGGAGGTTTTAAAAATGAACGCTTTGAAGACCGGGATGCTCATGCTGGTCATGACTCTCATCCTTCTTGCGATAGGCGGCGCGGTTGGTGGAAGGGGCGGCATGACCATGGCCCTCATGTTTGCATTCGTGATGAATTTCGTATCCTACTGGTTCAGCGACAAGATCGTGCTGAAAATGTACGGCGCGCGCGAGGTTGCCGAGGCCGACGCCCCCGATCTCTACGGTTCGGTTCGCAGGCTCGCAACGCGCGCAGGGCTGCCGATGCCGAAGGTTTATATCATTAACGAGGATCAGCCGAACGCCTTTGCCACCGGCCGCAATCCGGAGCACGGCGCGGTTGCCGTGACAACCGGCATTCAGCGGATTCTTTCGCGCGACGAGCTTGACGGAGTGCTCGCGCACGAGCTTGCCCACATCAAGAACCGCGACATTCTGATAGGCACCGTTGCAGCAACCATTGCCGGAGCGATCAGCTACCTTGCCCAGATGGCACAGTGGGCCATGATCTTCGGCGGCGGACGGCGCAGCGACGACGAGGAGGGCGGAAGCCCGATTGCGGGCATAGTCATGATGATCGTGGCCCCGATTGCCGCCATGCTTGTCCAGATGGCGATTTCCCGGTCGCGCGAATACGGAGCCGACAACGGCGGCGCGCAGATCGCCGGAAATCCGATGAGTCTTGCCAACGCGCTCAGAAAGCTTCAGATGGGCGCGGAGCGCATACCGATGCACGATGCCAGTCCGGCCACGGCGCATATGTTCATTGTCAGCCCGCTTACCGGCGGCGGCCTGATGTCGCTCTTCAGCACGCATCCGCCCATGGAGGAGCGCATAGCAAGGCTGGAGGCGATGCGGTTCACGCGGTAGGAGAAGAGGGGCGGCATCACCCCCGGCCCCTCTCCCGAAGACCTCACCCCCGGCCCGCTCGACCTCACCCCCGGCCCCTCTCCTAAAGGAGAGGGGTGGAAGATGGGGGGAGATGTGAGTGGCGGAGGGGCTGGCGGGCGGTTTTTTGACATCGCGCAGTTTTTTTCAGTAATCTAGCAAGCCGTGATCGATTTTCATACACATACCGTCTGGAGCGATGGCGAACTTAT